>Ga0066388_100001797_pt1 | contig 12484 bp, 12 predicted proteins | sample PanSoiMetaGPlot6_FD_64539 | JGI IMG/M metagenome (GOLD analysis project Ga0066388, IMG submission 64539) | Tropical forest soil microbial communities from Panama analyzed to predict greenhouse gas emissions - Panama Soil - Plot 6 (Hybrid Assembly) | ecosystem: Environmental > Terrestrial >... | reverse complement strand
AAGAATCCGGGCAAGCTCAATGTCGGCACCGCCAATGCCGGTACCAGCAATCACCTCACGGCGCTCCTTTTCAAGTCGACGTTGAACCTCGACTTCCTGGTGGTGCCGCACCGCGGCCCGTCGGAGCTTTCGGTCGCGCTCTACCGCAACGACCTCGATCTCGTCGTCAACGCCTATGGCGGGCTGCGCCAGGGCATCGACGACGGCAAAATCAGAGTGCTCGCGGTGTCGTCGCCTTCGCGCTCGCCGCTCCTTCCCGACGTGCCGACCGCTCAGGAGGCCGGGGTTGCCGGCTTCGAGGTGCTGACCTGGAACGGGCTCTATGCGCCGGCGGGGACACCCAAGGAGGCGATCGCGCTGCTCGAGCGCGAGGTGCAGGCGATCCTGACCGAACCTGACGTCATCAAGCGGTTCCTCGATCTGTCGGTGCAGGCGCGCCCGACCTCGGCGGAGGTGCTCGGCCGGCGCATGGCGAGCGAGATCGAGCGGTGGACCAAAGTCATTAACGACGCCGGGATTGAAAGGCGTTAGGGCCCGCCGGGACGGTTTGGACCGCTTTCCGGCTTGATTTTTGTCCTGCGAATCTCGATATGCGGGGCGACAGAACCAAAAACCGAACGGGATGAACACGATGACGGACACGACTGACCGCGCGCCCGAGGCCGCGTCCGCCGAGAACGGTGCCCCGGCCGGCAACGGCCAGCCGGAGGCTGGCGACCCGGTGGCGGCGCTCGCCAAGGAAAATGCGGCCATGAAGGATCGTCTGCTGCGCACCCTCGCGGAGATGGAGAACCTGCGTAAGCGGACCGAGCGCGACGTTGCCGACGCGAAGAGCTACGGCGTCACCTCGTTCGCGCGCGACGTGCTCGGCGTCGCCGACAACATGCGCCGCGCGTTCGAGGCGATCGGCCCTGAGCTGCGTGCCAGCGATGAACCCGGCATCAAGTCGCTGATCGACGGCGTCGAGCTGACCGAGCGCGAGCTGCTCAAGGTGCTGGAGAAGCACGGCGTGCGCCGGTTCGAGCCGAAAGGCGAGAAGTTCGATCCGAACGTGCACCAGGCGATGTTCGAGGTACCCGATCCGTCGGCGCCAGCCGGCACCGTGGTGCAGGTGATCCAGCCCGGCTACATGATCGGCGATCGCATGCTGCGGCCGGCGCTGGTCGGCGTCGCGAAAGGCGGACCGAAGGCCGGCGCCGCCGAAGCGTCCGAGCAGGCGCCGGCGAACGACAACGCCGACAACTGAACAGTTTGAATCAAGGCCGCGCCGCGAACTCGGCGGGCTCCCTCTCCCCGTTGGGGAGAGGGGTGGGGTGAGGGGGACTAGGACTCTCGATATTCCGAGAGCCCCTCACCCGGCGCACTTCGTGCGCCGACCTCTCCCCAGCGGGGAGAGGTGACCGCGCGGCACCGCAATGCCGTCACTCACATCAGCGACTATTGTCCGCCGTCTTCGGCGCGATGCCGTCGCGTACCGTGCGGAAGCGCGGGAATGCGTCGGCCCAGCCGGCAGTCGGCGCGATGCCGACGATGTGCAGCGACGCGTTGGTGCCGAACCGCACCCACTGCACGATCTTCACGTCCTTGCCGCTCTTGGCTTCCTTCGCGTCGGCCATGATCTGATGCACCGGCCCGCCGGAGAGCCGCAGCATCTCCATGCCGGTCAGCTTCACGTCGGTGAAGCCGGGCAAGGCGGCGAAGAAGTTGCGCGCCAGCGTCTCGCGCTGCGCCGTCTGCTCGGCGCTGCCCGGTTGCACCGCGACGATCAGGTGCGGTTGTTCGACCGCCTCGAGGTCATCCTTCGGGCCGTCGGTGAGCAGCGCCGTTGCCGGGGCGGCCACCCTGGCAACGCGCAGCCCGGCGAGGTCGTCGATCTTGTAGGGCAGCAGCCCGAGCTGCTCGTCGATCGGCACGGTCGCACGGGTAATCAGCGACGCAAAGGCGGTGCGCATGGTGGCGTCCGGATAGACGTCCTTCGCCGTGTCGGGAATCTGCGCCGTCACCAGCGCCGTCATGTCGGGCACGCCGGCGACCAGGATGTATTTGCGGAACTTGACGCCCTCCGCCTCCTGGCGGCCCACGATCAGGAATCCCTTGCCGTCCTTGAGCGTGATCGCCTCGCGCTTCTCCTGCACCACGCCCTGTTTCTTCAGTGCCGCCGCCGTCATGGTCTTCTCGATCTCGGCGAAGGCTGCGGTCGGCATCTCGATCATCAGGATCGAGGCATTGTTGTCGCGGTCGAGGAAGCCGCGAAAGCCGAGCGGCGAGCTGAGCCCGGCCGGGGGGATGAGACCGAGCCGCGAGCCGACCGGAAAGGTCGGCTCTGCCGCATGCGCTGCCGCGACAAGCGCAAGCAGGGCCGGCAAGGCCATCAATCGGTCAAGCAGGGTCGAACGCATTGCGGTTCCCGTTGCCATCGCTTTGGTGATTGGAAGCTGGTTGCCAGCTTATCACGGCCGGAGCAAGGCAGGCTGTGAAACACGTCTCAAAGTGAGGTTGATCCGTCCGCCGTCCGGCAGCAGCGTCGACGTGCCGGGCATGATGCGGTCGACGCCGTGAAAGGCGAGCCGCTGCTCGCCGGCGAGCACCATGGCGTCCCCGGAGGCGAGGCGGAACGAGCGCGTCGGGTCGCTGCGGCGGGTGCCGCCAATGCGGAACAAGCAGGTATCGCCGAGCGACAGCGACACCACCGGCGCGGAAAAATCCTGCTCGTCGCGATCCTGGTGCAGACCCATGCGCGCCTCGGGTCCGTAGAAGTTGATCAGGCACGCCTCCGGCGGCTGCGGATAGCCCGACAGGTCGCGCCACGCTGCGAGCAGCATCTCGGGAATCCCCGGCCACGGCTGCCCGGTGTCGGGGTGGGTCGGCTGGTAGCGGTAGCCCGCTTCATCCGAGTACCAGCCGAGCGGTCCGCAATTGGTCATGCGCACCGACATCGGCTTGCCGCTGTTCGGCATGCGCGCGGTGTAGAGCGGCGCGCGCGCGATGACGTCGCGGATCGCGGCGAGCAGGCGTTCCTGCGCGGGTCGATCGAGGTAACCGGGGCGGAGCATGCAGTTGGATTTAAGCCCATCTGCGGTCCGATCAACCCGATTTGCGTGCGGGGCTTAGTGATGGATGCGCCGGTCAAGTCCGCGCATGACGCAGTGCCAGATCGCTACGCCGCGCTCTTCTCGACCTTGCCCGGCACCAGGCGCTCGCTCTTGAGCGCCTCCTGCGCGCCGGAGCCGCCGGCCTCGTGGTACTCGGCGTCCTCGTTGACGTTCCACACGTCGTAGCGGCGCTCGCCGGCGAGGATGTTCTTCGCCGTCAGGATCGCGGTCATCATCGCGTGATCCTGGTTGTTGTACTTGTGCATGCCGTTGCGGCCGACGAGATGCAGCGTCGGATAGCCAGTCTCGAGATCGAGCCGGACCATCTCGACATTGTCGCGATAGGCGTCGTCATAGACCGGATAGGCCTTCGGCTGGCGCACCACGCAGGCATCGACCACGTCCTCGGCCTTGATCAGGCCGATTCTGGCGATCTCCTTCTTGGCGAGCGCGACGAGCTCGGCGTCCGGCGCGGTCCACAGCCCGTCACCCTCGAAGCAGAAATATTCGAGGCCGAGGCAGCTCATGCCGGTCGGCACCATCTCCGGCGACCACGAGCGGAAGTTCTGCACGCGGCCGACCTTGACCGACGGATCGTGGATATAGACCCAGTTGTCAGGGAACAGATCCGGCTTGTTCGCCATCAGCGCCACGGTGAGGAAGTCGCGATAGCGCAGCGCACGCGCGTGGAGGAGCGAGATCGGCGTCGGCAAAATCTTCTCGACCAGCTCACGCACCGGCGCCGACGAGACGACGTGCCGCGCCGTGTAGGTCTCGGTGCCGCCCTCGGCGGTCTTCACGTCGATGCGCCAGATCTTCTGACCGGCGTCCCAGGCGAGCTTCGTCAGCTCGCGGCCCATCAGCACCTTGCCGCCGCGTCCGCGGATTTTACGCGCCGCAGCCTCCCACATCATGCCGGGGCCCTTGCGCGGATACTGGAAGCTCTCGATCAGCGTCTTGACGACTTCGCCGCCGGACTTTGCGCCGTTGTTCGGCTTGAGCGCCTTCTTCAGCGCGTTGACCACGGCGACGCCGAGGTCGAGGCCCTTGATGCGCTGCGCCGCCCAGTCGGCGGAGATCTCGTCGCACGACATGCCCCACACCTTCTCGGTGTAGGTCTTGAAGAAGATCGAGAACAGCTTCTCGCCGAACTGGTTGCGCACCCACTGGTGGAACGTGCGCGCGTCCTTGATCGGAAACGCCTTGGCATATGCGAACGACAGCATGCACAGCGCGCTCTTGATCAGGCCGAGGTTGCGCAGCGCCTCGAACGCGTTGAGCGGATACGAGTAGTACTTGCCGCCGTAATAGATGCGCGACAGCCGCGGCCGCTCGATGAAGTCGTTCGGCAGGATTTCGTGCCAGAGGTCGACGATCTCCTTCGCCTTCGAGAAGAAGCGATGACCGCCGATGTCGAACAGGAAATTCTTGTAGCTCACCGTGCGCGAGATGCCGCCGACATAGACCGGGTCCTTCTCGATCACGATGACCGAGGGATTCTCCTTGGTGAGGCAGTACGCGGCGGTGAGGCCGGCCGGGCCGGCGCCGATCACGAACACGTCGGCATCGGGCTTGGTCGAGGCGTGAGGTGCTTGCATGGCCAGCGTGACTTTCGATCAGGCGGTTTGACGCGCGGGCGCCGCGCTCGGCTTGAACGCGAACAGGCGATGCCCGTTGTAGGAGAACAGCGCGGCGATGCCGGCGCCGATCAGCAGCGCGACCTGCGGATGCCGCGCCAGCACGGTGAGCACGAGCACGGCGAACACCGCGTAGCTGACGCCCTGTGCGGTCGCGGCGACGGCGGCATAGCGCGCCGCTTCGTCGGTCTGCTGGCGGCCGCTCTTATCGAACGTGAGCGCGCGGTTGAGCCGCCAGGTAATCAGCGTCGCGGCTGCGAGCGAGACGACGCGCGCCGCGAGCGGATGCGGCCAGTGCGCGATGACGATCGTGAAGACGCCGAGGTCGGTGATCAGGCCGAGGGCGCCGACCGCGAGAAAGCGAAACGGCCGCGGCAGTCGTTCGGCAAGCACCCGAAACGGATCGGAGTCGTCGGCGACCGTGTCTGTTTCGCCGAGCTCGCCGTTGCCGACTGTCATGCAGGCTCCCGCCGCCAGATATCGAGGGTCTGGGCCGCCGGTATGCGGCGGCCTCCGTCCCCAGTCTGGATTTGGCAGAAGTTCGTTAATGACGGGCTTAACCGTCGTCCCGATCGCAACCGCTGCGCGGCATCGTTAAGGAGAAGCCAACGCCTTTGCTTGAATTGCCCTCGCCTTGGGCATTTTGGCGCGTCCACCGGCGCCGAAGATTGTCCCGGTCCGGCTTACCGGTTCTTAATCGCGAGGCCCTAGTCTTCGCAGGGTTTTTCCACGCGGCCACGGGTCCGCGCGCGCCTAGTCGGGGCAACGGTCATGAACAGGACCCTGCGGATTCGGGAAGAGCTCGAATCGTTGCTGCCGCAGACGTCGTTCGTCCGCAACAAATCCATCGCCGTCCTGCTGCCCTGCTACAACGAGGAGACCACGATCTCCACGGTGATCGAGAGCTTCCGGCGGGTGCTGCCCGGCGCGTCGATCTACGTCTACGACAACAACTCGACCGACCGTACCGCGGAAGTCGCCGCAGGGGCCGGCGCCATCGTCCGCCGCGAGCTGCAGCAGGGCAAGGGCAACGTGGTGCGCCGGATGTTCGCCGACATCGACGCCGACGTGTACTTGCTCGCCGACGGCGATCTGACCTATGACGCGAGCGCATCGGGGAGACTGGTGGACGCGCTGGTCAGCCAGAACGTCGACATGGTGGTCGGCGTGCGGGTCGGCGAGGGCCAGGCGTTTCGGCGCGGCCACCGCTTCGGCAACCGCCTGTTCAACTGGATCGTCGCGCGGCTGTTCGGCTATGGCTTCACCGACATCCTGTCCGGCTATCGCGTGGTGTCGCGGCGCTTCGCCAAATCGTTTCCCGCGGCGTCGTCCGGATTCGAGATCGAGACCGAGCTGTCGGTGCACGCGCTCGACCTCAAGCTCGCCGCCGTCGAGATTCCGCTCCGCTACGACGAGCGGCCGCACAACTCGGCGAGCAAGCTGAACACCTACCGCGACGGCGCGCGCATCCTGTTCAAGATCATGATGATGTACAAGGCGCTCAAGCCGTTCGCGTTCTTCGGCGCGATCTTCGTCGCGCTGTTCGTGCTGTCGCTCGCGCTCGCGGCGCCGGTGCTTGTCACCTTCGTTGAGACCGGGTTTGTGCCGCGCTTCCCGACCGCGATCCTCGCCGCCGGCATCATGCAGCTCGCGTTCCTGAGCCTGACCTGCGGCATCATCATCGAGGCCGTCAGCGCCAGCCGGCGCGAGTTCAAGCGCATGCGCTATCTCGAGCTGCCGGCACCCGACGCCGGACGTCACGACGGCCGCGCGGCTTGACCGGCCGCAGTGGGGACGGGGCTCGGCGGAACATGAAAATCCTGGTGGTGTCTACGTTCTTCGAGAGCCATCGCGGCGGACTCGAGATTGTCGCCGGCCGGATCGCGCGAGAATTCCAGCGCGCCGGCCACAGCGTGACTTGGCTCGCCTGCGACGCCTCGGCGCCGCCGCCGCGCAGCGTTTGCGAACGAGCGGTGCCGGTGCGGGCGTTCAACGGCACCGAGCGGGGATTCGGGATTCCGTTCCCGCTCCCGTCGCCCGCCGCCCTGGCGACCATTCGCCGAGAGGTCATGCGCGCCGACGTGCTGCTCATGCATGACGCGGTCTATCCGACCAGCGTTGCGGCCTTTCTGTTCGCGCGCTGGTCGTGTAAGCCGCTTATCGTCACGCAACACATTCACACGGTGCCGTATCGCAGCGCGCTGTTGCGCGGCCTCATGCAGGTCCTCACCCGCCTCGTGACTCGGCCGATCCTCGCCGGCGCCGATCAGGTCGTGTTCATCAGCCGGATCACCGCCCGTGCGTTCGCCGACATAGGGTTCCGGCGGCCACCGCGCCTGATTTTCAACGGGCTCGACACCGACATCTTCCGACCGGCCGGCGGCGACGACGAGAAATCCGAGATTCGCCGGCAGCTCGGGCTTCCTCAGGACCGTCCGATCGCGTTGTTTGTCGGACGCTTTGTCGAGAAGAAGGGTCTGCACGCGCTGCGCCGTGCGGCCGAGATCGACCGGACCACCACATGGGCTTTCGCCGGCTGGGGCCATCTCGATCCTACCGAGTGGGGTCTCGGCAATGTGCGCGTCTTTCCGGAGCTCAGCCGCGACACGCTCGCGCCGCTCTATCGGGCGAGCGACGTGTTCGTGCTGCCAAGCGTCGGCGAGGGTTTCCCGCTGGTCCTCCAGGAAGCGCTGGCCTGCGGGCTACCGGCGGTGTGCGGATCGGAGACGGCGCAGGCCGACGACCGCGTGATGCCGCTGCTGCGCACGATCGCCGTCGACGCCTACGATCCCGGGCGGACAGCCGGGGAGCTTGTCGCCGCGGCGCGCGCCGCTATTGCCGCTGATACGCGGCAGCAGGCGGAGCATCGCTCACGGTTGATCCGGAGCTGGTACAGCTGGCCGCGCGCCGCCGAGCTGTATCTGGCGCGGATCGGCGAGCTCATCGCCGATGGCGTGCGCGACGGGGCGGCGTCGCAGGTCTTGGCAGCCACGGGGACGGACCGATGATGCATACGACCGCCGACCGATTGCGGCGACTGAATCCGCGGCTGTTCGACACCGACTGGCTCGTCCTACGCGATCTGCGCCGGGCCATTGCGTCGCTTGCACCGGACGTCGCGCGTCAAGGCGCCGTAGCGCTGGACTATGGTTGCGGCTCACGGCCCTACGAAGCGATCTTCACCTCGGCGGGCGTTCGCTATCTCGGCGCCGACCTCGATGGACATGGCGACCTGGCGATCGACGCGGCCGGGCGTCTACAGGCTGCCGACGCGAGCGCCGACCTGGTGCTGTCGTTCCAGGTGCTCGAACACGTGCGCGATCTCGGCACATACTTCGGCGAGGCGAAGCGGGTGCTTCGGCCGAATGGCTGGCTCATGCTGTCGACGCACGGCACTTGGCTGTTCCACCCGCATCCGGAAGATCATCGCCGTTGGACCCGGCCGGGACTCATTGCCGAAATCGCCGGCCACGGCTTCGAGGTGGTTGAATGCATCGCGGTGGTCGGTCCGCTGGCGTGGACCACCATCATGCGTTTGACCTGCGCCTGCTACGCGTTGCGCAAGATCCCGCTGATCGGCCGCGCCATCGGCAGTCTGCTCTCCATCGTCATGAACACGAGGGCCTGGATCGAGGACGTTATCACTCCCGAATGGGTCAGGAACGACAACGCCTGCGTCTATCTCGTCCTGGCCCGGCCGACCTCGGAGGTCTGCGCGTGATCGCCATCGGCCGCCGCTATCTCGCAGTCGCGATCACCGCTGCGCTGCTTTACAACGTCATCATGATCGCCGGCGATTATGTCGGTATTCACTATGTCGTCGCGGGCGGCATCGCCTTCGTCGTTGTCGTGCTGTGGGGCTACACGCTCCATTCGTGTTTCACGTTCGGCCGATCGATGTCGTGGCAGGCGCTGTTTCGCTACGCGCTCGGCATGTCGATGAACTATCCCAGCGTGATCGTGCTGATGTTTGTCCTGTGCGACGTTGCAGGCCTGCCGGTGCCGATCGCGGTGCCGCTGACGACGGCAATCCTGTTCGCATGGAATTTTACAGCCAGCCGATGGGCCATTGCAGGAAAGCCGACGTTGCGAGAGGCGGGCTGAATGGAGCGACAGAGCACGACAAGCGTGATCGAGATTTCGCCGGACGCGGTCGCGCGGACCCTGGCGAGCCGAATTTCTCTCTATCGCTGGCGCCGGCCCGTCTACCAGACGACGCTGCTTCGGAGCCTCGGCCGAGTTTGGGAGCCGACGCATCGCAACGTTCTCGATGTCGGCGGCGGAACCGGCATCGTCGCCCAGTCGATCAAGCAGTTGTTCCCGGTCGATCGCGTCGTTTCGGTCGACGTGCAGGACCGCTATCTCGATCAGCTCGACGTCGAGACGCAGACTTATGACGGCAAGACGCTTCCATTCGCGAACGGACAGTTCGATTGCGTCATCTTGAGCAATGTCCTTCACCACGTGCCGAAACGAATGCGCGTGCCGTTGTTGCAAGAATGCGGCCGTGTGGCGCGCGTCGTCTACATCAAGGATCATCTCGCGGAATCGCGGCTCGATTGTCTGCGGTTGGCCGTCCTCGACGTGGTCGGAAACGTTCCGTTCGGCGGCATGACGAGCGCCAACTATCTGACGCGCGCCGACTGGATCACGCTTGCCGCGCAGTCCGGCTTCAGCATCGCGTGTCGACTGAGCGATCGCTATCGCAGCGGCGTCATGTCGCGTCTATTTCCAAATCGTCTGGAGGTCCTGATGAAATGGACTCCAGTCGCGCACGCCTCATGAACCGCCGGCGCGTCCGGGCCGGCCGCAGTCGAGCGACTTCATCAGTTCTCGTTGCGTGCGGCTGCGCTCAGCAAAGTTCGGCGTGCTCGGCGCGGTGCGCAGCCCGAGCCGCTGCACGTCGTTGCGGTCGAAGAAATCGACATCGTACCGCCGACACAGCAGCTTGAGCGCGGCCTCGTCGAGATAACCGAGCACGATCACCTTCGGCGGCATCCGCAGCAACGGGTCGTTGCGGATCATGTCCGCCCCGTTCCAGACGTCCGCGGCGTCGACGACGACCACCGGAGCGCGGGAATTGGCGATGACCTTGGCGAACGCGGCGTGCGGGGCGACAAAGCTGCGGACCTGCCAGGCGCGCCACGGCAGCAGCACCAGCAGCGCGAATACTGCGCTCGACACGAAAGCGGCGGCGATCGGCCGGCTTACGCGCTCGCCGTTGAAGACCACGATCCAGCCCTGCGCCGCGATCAGCGAGATGCTCCCGAGAAATCCGTGCAGGTAGCGGTATCCCCAGCCGTGGCCCTGATACGGCAGCACGATCAGCACGAGGCCCAACATGAAAACCATGCCGAGCGCCAGCTTGTTGACGACCGGGTCGCGGCGCGAGGCGAGCAGGCCAACGACGGCCAATGGAAGCGTGATCGGAGCCTGCCAAGCCAGAAAGCGCACCAGATTCAGGCTCATCAGCGCGATACTGGTCGCGTCCAGCCCGATCAGGTCCAGCACGCGATGGACGAAGTTGCCCATGCCGACGTCGGCACTGTCGGCGGAGGGCGCGCCGACGCCATGCAGCAGCAGTTTCCAGTAGAGGATCCAGAACATTGCGGATGCCGCGTACACGAGCGTGTAGTAGGCGGCGAGCCTCCAACGGCGCGCGATGAACAGCGACAGCACGAACGGCGCCGCGAACAGGGGATGAAACACCACCTGATGCAGGCCGCAGGCGATGAAGGCGACGCCGGCGGCGCAGGCGTGGCTCGCGCGCGTATCACGCAGGAACAGCCAGAGCCAGACCAGGTTGAACGCGAGATGAGCCGTCATTGCGTAGGGTGTCATCGCCGTAATCAGGAACTGCGATGAACACGCGAGCAGGACGACGCTGACGGCGGCGGCGTCGGGGCGGTCGGGCCACAGGCGCCGCGCAACGCCGTAGAGCGCGACGATCGCGACGCCGGCAAGCACCGCGTTTTCCAGTGCCGCATCGCCGATGACGACGAACAGCGCGCGGATCGCGGCGTTCATCGGCAGGTAGGACGAGACCCAAAAGGCGTTGTCCGGCACCGGCAGGCGAAACACCGGCTGCATCGCCGGCACGTAGTCGCGCCATTCGGGCGCGACAGGCGCGATGAGGTGTCCGGAGGCGAAGATCTTCGCGTCGAAGTTGGCCAAGAATTCATCGATCGACAGCGGGTGGTTGAGCTGAACGACATACGCCCCGAGATAGGCGATGCCGGCGGCGATGATTGCGAGCACAATGGCAAGACCGAATCCGGGCACACGCGCGACGAACGCCGGCGCCGCGGTCTGTGTTCTGCGCCTCGCAACGAGGGCCAGAGCGACGCACGCAAAGCCAAGCGCGAAGAGGACGGGCGTGTCTTGTGTCGCCAGGAAATATTGGCTGATCAGGGTCGAGCTACGATCGGCGAACAGGCCCACCAACGCACAGCCGAAGCACAGCAGTGCGAAGACCCCGAGGATCGTCGGCAGGCCGTAGCGCGTGGCGGGCGCTCCGTCGGACAGGGGCATGGGCGGTCCCGTGGGTGGCGTCGGGGTGATCTAACGGCAGAAACATTGCGGAAGGGTTCAGCCGGCGGGCCGGCTGTCCCCCTCGAAGCTTACCCTTAACCAAACCGCAGACACGGAGGGGCTGGTCGCGCCGTTCTCGATCCCGTTCGGGCTCTTGGAAATCCCGGCGGTGCAGCCGGCGCTCGCCTTGGCACTTTTGCCCGCGTTGTTTTGCGAGGACGTCGCGCCACGCCCGGCGCTCGCTCCCGATCAGGCGGCGCTGCGGTCCGCCGCCGGCGCCACATTCGCCCGCACCTCCAAGGTCGCCCGCCGCAGCCAGCTCTTGATGGTGCCGACCGGCACGCCGAACCGGCGCGCCAGCTCAGCGCGGCTCTCGCCGTGCACGTAGGCCGCGACGATCAGCCGGCGCTTCAGCGGATCGAGCGCCTGCAACGCCGCGAAGGCGCGCCGGCGGTCGCCCGACATCTGCATCTCGCCGAGCACGTCGACGCTCTCGGCCGGCAGCGTCGCGAGCTCGTCGTCGCTGCAGGTCGCCTGAATGCGCTGGCTGCGCAGCACGTCGATCGCGAGGTTGTGGACGATCGTCGCCATCCAGGTGATCGGCGCGGCGCGCGTCGCATCGTAGCTCGCGGCGTGACGCCAGATGCGCACGTAAGCATCCTGCAGCACGTCCTCGGCGACGTCGCGGCGCCGCACCAGCGTCAGCGCGATGCCGAACAATTTTGCGCGTGTATGACTGTAGAGCGCGGCGAACGCCGCCTGATCCTGTCGTGCAGCCGCTTCGAGCAGCGTCGCAAGCTTGGTGGTGGCGTCGGTTACGGCCTGATGACGATTGAGCACGGTTCCCCCTCCCGTTCCGTCGCGCAGCGACGGCCGCTGAATTTCGGCTGACCTCGTGTGAGACTTGATGCTGACTTTGATCTGGTCGGCGCCGCGCGTCCCCTGTGGCGCCAGTGTCGTCCCGTTCGATGTCGTACGTAGTGCCACGGACCAAAATTCACGGTCAATTCAAACGCCGTAACGTTGGCGTGAGACGCGCGCGAGCGGTGCTGGCGCGTGCGTGATTTTTTGGAAGACAGCGCGGCGCCCACGGCCGCCCCGCGCGCAGCCGGCCGGCGTCGTTCCCGGGGGGCACGGGAAGCTCCCCTTAACCTGATTTGGCTAGATCTAGGGGCCGAAAAGACAGCCCTGGACCGCCCCCCGGACACGGCATGAGCACGCTCG
>Ga0066388_100001796_pt1 | contig 12485 bp, 17 predicted proteins | sample PanSoiMetaGPlot6_FD_64539 | JGI IMG/M metagenome (GOLD analysis project Ga0066388, IMG submission 64539) | Tropical forest soil microbial communities from Panama analyzed to predict greenhouse gas emissions - Panama Soil - Plot 6 (Hybrid Assembly) | ecosystem: Environmental > Terrestrial >... | reverse complement strand
AGGCTGGCGTCGGCGCGCACGCCCTCGTCCGCGGCGATCGCCTCGCGCGTCCCGTCCTCGCGGCGCACATCGACCGGTACCAGCTCGTTGGCGAACCACCCGCTGCGCGCGGCCTTGCTCGCCTTCTGGTGCGAGCCGAGCGAGAAGGCGTCGAGGGCTTCGCGCGGGAGGCGCCAGCGGTCGGCGATGATCTCGGCCGAGATGCCCTGCTGGACGAGCCCGCCCGCCCCGTAGGGGTTCTCCTCCACGTAGCGGCGGACCATGGTCGGGCCGAAGGGCTGCCCGCCCACGGCGGCGCTCATGCCCATGGGGACGCGGCTCATCGACTCGACGCCGGCGGCGATGACGACGTCGTAGGCCCCCGCGATCACCCCCTGGGCCGCGAAGTGGAGGGCCTGCTGGCTCGAGCCGCACTGCCGATCGACGCTGGTCCCGCAGACGCTCTCGGGGAATCCCGCCGCCAGCGCCGCGTTGCGACCGACGTTCACCCCTTGCTCGCCGACCTGCGAGACGCAGCCCATGATGACGTCCTCGACCTCGCCCGGATCGATGCCGGTCCGCTCGACGAGCGCGCGGAGCGGCCGGGCCGCGAGGTCCACGGCGTGTACGGGGAAGAGGCTCCCGGTCTGCTTGCCGCGCCCGAGCGGTGTCCTGACGGCGTCAACGATCACGGCCTCTCGCATCGGTGTCTCCTCTCTCTCGCTGTGGGGATGTGCGCAGTCTGCTGCCCGCCCCGCTCGTTCATGAACGAGTCGTGGTGCTGGCACAAGGACCTGCGGGGTGCGCGCGCGGCGGGGAGAGAGCCTGGGTGGGGGAGGAAGCGGGACTGGCTGGGGGTGCCGGCCCATTTCCGCAGCCGAGAAGCGACCGCGGAGCGGTGCGGGTCGCACCGGCCCGGTGGCCGGAATGGTCCGGCACCTCCAGTCAGTCCCGCTCCCTCGTTTACCCTCGCATGGTCAGATCACCGTTGGGGTCGCGCGTTGCCGACCCGCGCCGTACAGGATCACCGGGGAAGGCCACGCCGTCCCTCTCACCCGTCCCCCTGCCGAGCAGCGCAGTGCGCAGGGCCTGCTCGTCGAGCCCCAGGACTTGGCAGATGTTCACGAAGGCGAACGGCCAGTCCCCCGCGTCCGAGGCGATCCAGCTCTTCACCTCCGCGCTGAGCGGCCGCCGCTCCATCAGGCGCCCATGGCGTCGGGCGGGGTTCCTCAGGAACGGCAAGAGCGCGTTCTCGAGCACGGCCAGCATCAACCGTTTCTCCGGCTGCCACGTGGTCCGGACACTCGAGAACAGCTGCACGGGCAGCAGCGTCTCGGGCACGGTCCCGCCGCCCCAGCCGTCGACGTCGCTTCCTACCTCACCGTTGATCCTGAGCATGAGTCCCCTCCCGGCGTCCCCGCGATTTCAGTCCATCGGTCCATCTGGTCCCATGGGGCCGAGCAGGCTCCGCATCTCGGAGCGCAAAGCGTCGAGCCGCTTCTTCATCTCGCCGGCCTTCGCGAGCTGGTCGGGTGTGAGCACCGCGCGCGCTTCGAGCGCCGCACGCACCCATTCCTGCATCAGCTGCTGCTGCAGCTGTCCGATGTGCTGGATCGTGGGCGTGAGATCGTTGGCCCCCACCGTGCCGGGCGCCAAGAGCTTGGTGCTGAGCTCGTCGTTCGCGGTGTGCAGCTGCTCGAAGATGGGCTCCAGCTTGCTCCGATGTGCCTTCATGATCTGCTCGACCTGGCCCCGCTGCTCGGGGGTCAGGTTGAGCGTCCGCAGGATCGCGGGGAAGAGCATGCCGCCGCCCATGCCATGCCCATGGCCGCCCCCGATGCCGTGCGCTTCGGCCGCCGCGGTCCACACTCCGACCATCATCATGCCCGCCACCAGCGTCCTGCAGGCTGTCGTCATCGGTCCTCCGTGGATCGACCGTCAGAAGAGCGTGGTGTCGTCATCGCAGCCTCCGGGTAGCCACTCGCACGGCGCCGTCTCGTCGGACACCCCCGCGAGGGCGTCGAGATCAGTGGCGTCGGAAGACGCGAGCGCGCTCCCGAATCCGGAGTCCGCGAAGACCTCTCCGGCGAGCGTCTCCATGACCGGCATGTCCGCCAGGACAGGGGCCGGACGATCCAGCGCCGGCTTCCCGCGCATCCACCCGAACATTAGCCCCATCACGATCACCGCCGCCACCGCTGCCCAGCGGACTGGCGTCCATCCCGCGTGCGGCACGGAGACCGGCAACGGCGGCGCATCGCTCAGCACCCTCCCGAGGAACGAGAGGTCGTGGGTGAGGCGCTGGCCTCGCGACGTACACCGCTGACAGTCGGCGAGATGCGCACGCTCGCGCTCCGTCCCCTCGCCCTCGAGGACGCTCCAGAGGCTTCGGTCCGAGAGACAGTCCTTCATGACGCTCCTCGCAACGCGAGCCGCAGCCGGTGCACGGCCCGGAAGAGATGACGCTTGGCGCTCCCCTCGCTCATGCCGAGGGTCTCTGCCACGTCGGTGGTCGAGAGGTCCTCGACGTGTCGCAGCGCGAAGACCTCCTGCTGGCGCCGCGAGAGCCCGCGGAAGGCGGCCCACACACGACGTCGCACCTCGCCGGCGATCGCGGCGTCCTCGGGCCCGGCCGCCGGCGAGATCAGATCGTCCTCGCGCAGCACGGAATCGTCGCTGCGGAACCGTCGCCACCATGCCGAGCGGCGCCGGTCGCGACAGGCGTTCACCGTCACGCGCGTGACCCAGCGATTCCAGGTGGTCGTCTCGGGACGCGTCTGCTGTGCCTGGAAGAGCTTCATCAGGACCTCTTGCGCCACGTCCTGCGCCTCGGCGGGATCCTCGAGGAGCAGGCGGCAAAGCCGCTCCACCCGCGGGCGTTGCGCAACGTCGAGCTCGTCATACGAATTGCGTGCGGCCACGAGCCTCAGGCGACCCCCCTCCCGCGCACACACCTTCCAACGAGGGATCCGGGCTGGCGGTTGACACGCGGGGTGCGGTCAACCCGATGGCGGGCTCGTGCGTTCAATTGGGTGAAGTCCACACGTCAGGGAAAGGGAGGCAAGCAGCGATGAACTCCGTCGTGAAGAGCGTTTTCGCCGTGAGTGCGCTCGCGGTGGTCCTGGCCAGCGGCCCGGCTGCGTTCGCCCATGGCATGGGCGGTGGGGGGGGCTGCGGGGGCGGCTATGGCAGGGGCCTGTTGCCGGGTGGAGGCCGCCTGCTGCACGCGCTCGACCTGAGCGCCGATCAGAAGGAGAAGGTGCAGGACATCCTGGCGGCGCACGGGCCCAAGTTCCATACGCTCATGGCCAACCAGCAGGCAGCCCGGCAGGCGATCGCCGACAAGCTCCTCGGCACGGGCACCGTGTCGCAGCAGGACATCGACGCGGCCGCTCAGCAGGCGTCGCAGGCGATGACCGATCTGATCCACGAACGGCTGAGCGTCGCCCTCGAGGTGCGGAACATTCTCACCCCCGCCCAGATCCAGAAGGCGGCGACGATCCAGGCGTCCATGCAGCAGCTCCATACCCAGATGCGGGAACTCTTGGGCGGACAGCAGGAGAACTGAACGTATACCACCAGGCCCAGGCGATGAAGACCACCTGGAACGGCAGGCGTACCCAGTTCCAGATGCCGAAGCCCTGGGCCCGGCCGCCGAGTGGCACGTCGTGGAGCGCGATGTGAAGGTTCGCGGGGAAGATGGCGACGAGGAGGAGGATGATGCCCCACGCTGCCACTCGCCGGGTCGCCGGGACGAGCACCGCCACGCCGAGCACGATCTCGGCGAGGCCGGACAGGTAGATGAGCCCCAGGTGCCAGGGCAGATAGGGCGGCATCATCGGCACATAGAAGCCGGGATCGACCAGGTGAATCACCCCGCTCCCGGCGTAGAACATCCCCATCACCCAGAGGAGCACGCGCCGGAGCCGGCTCACGACAGCCCGTGGCGCACGTGCTGGCTCAGGTCGCCGACGAGATCGACGTGGACCAGCCGCTCGGCGAAGCGCCAGGTCCCCCGCGTCCGCACGAATCGATCCTCGTAGCGTCCCACGAGGATCGCCTGGAGGGGGAGGGTGGGCGTCGCCTGGAAGACCGTGTAGTAGGCGCGTCCCGCCGCCCTGTCCGCGCCCTCCTCGACCTCGATCGAGAGGTTGGTGATCACGTGCCGGGTGCGCGGACTACCTTCGTAGAGGATGACGAGACGGCGGAGGACGGCGAGCAGGGCCTCCGGGCCGTGATAGACGCCTCCCCGGGTCGACCGGAAAGTCGCGTCGACGAAGAGACGAGCGACCCCCTCGAGATCACCTGCGTCGATGCGTTCGGCGTAGGTGTGGACGAGAGCGGTGATCGCCTGCTCGCTGGCAGCCATCCCCCGGCCTCCCTCGCACGAGGGCCCGCGCCGCGCAACCGAGGCTCGGCGTGGGCCGAAGGTGCGAACGGGTCGGAGAGGCGTCGCGCGTCAGTGCAGGTACTGCGTCCCGTCGGCGCGGATCACGACCCGAGCTGCCTCGCCGCGAGCGTCGACGACCATCATGTTCACGGGCAACGTGAAGACGTCGTTCTCGCGATGCTCCAGGAGGTCGGTGAATTCCACGCGCGTGTCGCCAGCTTCGTATCGGCCCACCAACACGGATCCGTTGGCCGAGATACAGGCGACGTAGAGAGGAAGCTCGAACCCGCGCTGCAGTAGTGAATTGATAGGGTCATTCATGTCTATGCGGCCGTCACCGTTGTGAACATCTGTCTCGGCTCTCCGTCCATCCTTCGCCCCCCCTCAGCTCGCCGCCGTGGACCGTGCCAATTCCGATCCGGTCGCCCCCATATCACACCAGATCCCCCCATGAGTAGGGAAAAATGACCATCAGGCTCGTACTTCACAGGACGGCAAGCGTTTGCAACAGCACTCACTGCGAGCTTCGCGAGATGAGTTGCTCCCCGCACTCCGCGGTCGACGCGGCGGGCGCGGTAGGTTCGTCCGTCAGCGAGAGCGTCGGGCGCATCGCGAGCACCACGATCATCCCGAGGCCGATCCACACCGCCTGGGAAGCGCGGCTGACGAGGGCGAACGCCAGCCCGGCGCTGGGGCTGAATCCGAAGGCGCGGAACGCCACCGCGTTGGCCCCCTCCAGCGTGCCGAGGCTGGCCGGCACGTAGAAGGTCGCAAAGCGCACTCCCGACCAGAGGGCCTCGATCACCGTCGCCGTGGAGAGTGACGCGGGCAGGTTCAGGCTCCGCAGGATGAAAAACGCCTGCACCGCGCCGAGGAGCCAGCCCACGAAGTAGAGTCCCACGGAGCGGAGGAAGCGCCGCCACTCGTGACTGTAGAAGCCGCGGAGCCGTTCATCGAGCCGCGTCGCGTGCAGTGTTCCCTCGATGCCGGCCCAGGAGAGGAGACGGCCGGCCTTCCCGAGCCCGCCCGCGATCTGCACTCCGAGCAAGCCGGCCGCACCGATCATCTCGGCGAGCAGGAGGTAGAGCATGGCGATCCGGAGCGTGGGGCCTCCGACCCCGCCCGACCACGCGAGCAGGATGCCCAGCCCCAGCAGGGGAACCTGCGCAACGGTCTCCGCCGTCTTGGAGACGATCAGGACAGGGACGCTCTCCTCGTAGGGAATCTCGCGCCGCAGCACCCACGCCTTCACCGCCTCGCCCCCGACGGCAGCCACGGCACTCAGCACGTTGATCGCGTCGCCCGCGCAGCGGGCCGCGACGAGCTTGTGAAACGGGGCGGTCTCGCGCGGGAAGGCGTACCGCCACGCGGCCGCATCGACCACCAGGTTGAAGACGTGGAAGAGCGTGATGAGGACGAACTGCCACCAGGTGATGTGGGTGAGGGCGGCGCCGATCGAGGCCGCGCCCAGGTGATGGACGAGGAGGACGAGGGCGAGTAGTCCTCCGGCGAGGAGCATGGTTCTCACGCTGCGCATGCGGATCATCGAGAAGTCTGCCATGAAGCTCGCCGCGTGTCTCGGTCCAGACCGCCCACCTCGGTGGTGCTGCGCACCTGCAGCGCGAATGGCGTCGTGTCGGCTAGCGCACGAGGTAGTGCGGACGCCGTGCTCCTGTCGTTGCCTGACGCGGGGAGTCGCGACGCCGGGACGCGTCGCTGCGAAATCATCTGGACAGCGCGGTACATCCGGCGGTACGGTGCTGCCACGGCGCGCGCTGCGACGCGGCCGTACGAAGAAGAGAAGGAGATCCTCTAGATGAGAAACATTCTGCTGGCCGTCACCCTGACACTCGCGCCGACGTTGGCTGCGGCCGAGGACGTCTGGCGCTGGAAGGACGCGGGCGGCGCGCTCCACTACTCCAACCTCGCCCGCATGGCGCCGTCCGACGCGACCGTCGTGAAGGCGCCCCTCACGCTCGAGGTCGACCGTCTTCCGGGCGCACCGGTGGAACCCGCGCTCGACATCCGGGGCGGGCAGGTCCTGACGGAAGCCGAGCGTCCGGCGGCGCGGTCGCGGGCCGCGGCGCCCGCCCGCTCGAAGTGGCTGCCCGATGCGCCGCGCATCTACGATGCCCGGCGCCTGCGCTTCGGCTGCTACACCGCGGGCGTCCTCTACAACGGCGGGTTCGCGCACGCGGATGACATCTCGGGCGTACAGAACTGCTTGCCGTACCGTCTCGGACCGGAGGCCTGGCTGAACGCCGCGCGTGCCGAGCTCGCGCTGCGCCAGAACGGCATCAATCCCCTCGACATCATCCAGCTCCAGTCGGAGAGCGGCGCGCCGCACTGAACCGGAAGCCGTCCGGGTGAGGGCGCGCGGCCCTCCCCGGACGGCCCACGCGCGCGCGTCTTGCGCGCACCGTCCCTGCCCGCCACGATGCGGGCATGCGGTCGTGTCGATGGTCGGGGAGCGCCCGGCCCGGGTCACTCCTCGTCGTCGCTCTGCTGCTCGGACCGGGCTGCGCGCCGCGACGCGGACCTTCTGCGCCAGCGCCCGGGGGGGCGACGCATCAGTTCACGTTCGCGTGGCCCTTTCGCGAGAGCGACGCCGTGGCGCCCCGGGGCGGGACCAACCAGGGAGCGCCCGTCGATCTCGACCTCGCACCGACGGCTGCCTGGCAGCGGTTGCAGAAGCCCGGTCTCACCCCGGTCGAGCGCGACCGGCAGGCCATCCTGGCGATGGCCGGCACCTACCGGGCGAGCTTCGACTTCCTCGAGGTGGTGGGGTTCCGACCCGGTTTCGTCCCGGATCGTCCCTATCAGTCGTGGGGGACGGAGTACGTCTACGTGCGCCGCGACGAGCCACGCTTCGTGAGCTTGCAGCACCTGCTGGTGATGTTCGTGCGGGGCGGGGACGGTGCGGTGGAGGGCCCGTTCGTCACCAAGCACTGGCGCCAGGACTGGCGCTACGAAGCCTCGGAGATGCTCACCTACCGCGGTCACAACACCTGGGCGAAGGAGCGCGTGCCTCCCGAGCAGATGCAGGGCACCTGGACCCAGGCCGTGTTCCAGGTGGACGACTCGCCGCGCTACGAGGCGTACGGCCGGTGGGAGCATCTCGGGAACGTCTCCACCTGGCGCAGCTCGACGACCTGGCGGCCGCTCCCACGGCGCGAGTTCTCCGTGCGCAGCGACTACCAGGTCCTGGTGGGCACCAACCAGCTCACCATCACGCCGACCGGCTGGGTGCAGCAGGAGGAGAACCTGAAGGTGGTGCTCGACGCGCAGGGCCGCCCGATCGCGCAGCAGCCGGTGGTGGCCGAGGAGATCGGCCTCAATCGCTACGAACGGCTCACGCACTTCGACGACTCCGCCGCGCGTCGCTATCGCGAGCGCACCGAGCCGTTCTGGAACGAGGTGCAGGCGGCGTGGGCCGAGATCATCACGGGGCGCGATCGCTTCACGATGCGCGCCGCACCCGACCAGGCCCAGCTCTTCACGCCGCTCTTCGACTACGCCGAGAAGCTCTACGACGGGGCGACGCTCGAGCCGGCGGCGGCGCGCACGCTCGCGCACGACACGGTGAACGGCTACCTCGCTGCGGCGCCGGGCGGCTGAACGTTCGCAGGCGCCGCCGGACGGGGGCCGGATCACGCGCCCGGCAGGACGTAGAAGGCGACGACCGCGTAGTGCGTGACCGCGGCGGCAATCACGAGCGCGTGGAAGACCTCGTGGTAGCCGAAGACCGCGGGCGAGGGATCCGGCCGCCGGATCGCGTACACGACGGCCCCCGCGGAATACAGTGCGCCCCCGAGCCCGAGGAGAGCGATCGGTCCCCATCCCAGGTGCGACACCAGCCCGGGCATCACCGCCATCGCGCTCCAGCCGAGGAGGACGTAGAGGGCCGAGCTGAGCCACTTCGGGGCATCGATCCAGAGGGCGTGGAGCAGGATGCTGGCGCAGGCGCCGGCCCACATCGTCGCCAGGGAAACGGTGGCGAGCGTGCCGGTGAGCACGAGCAGCCCGAAGGGCGTGAAGGTGCCGGCGATCAGCACGCCGATCATGGCGTGATCGAGCCGTCCCACCCAGCGGCGAGCGCTCACCGACCAGGTCACCCGGTGGTAGAGCGCGCTCACGCCGAACATGGCCACCAGGCTGACGCCGTACACGCTGGCGGCGAAGGCGGCGCGGCCGGTCCGCGTGATCAGGAACAGGAAGGGGAGGGCCGGCAACGAGGCGAAGAACGTGTACTGATGGAGGAGTCCACGGAGGCGGGGTCGGGGGGAAACATGACGCTCACCCATGGCGCGAGGGCGGCACTCTCGCCGCTCTCCCTTGCACTGTCAAACGGAACGTCTCTTTCGTGATGCCGACGAGAGCTTCGCGAACCCACCCGGCGCCGGCGACACGAAGCGCAGGCGGGTGCCGGTGCGCGGATGATCGAAGCCGAGCACGTGGGCGTGGAGGGCGAGCCGGCCGATGGGATCGGTCCGGCTGCCGTAGACGGCATCACCGGCCACCGGGTGCCCGCGTTCGGCGAGATGCACGCGGATCTGATTTCGCCGCCCGGTCTCGAGCCGCACCTCCAGCAACGTGTGGTGCGTGCCCGCGCGCAGACGGCGCCAGCGGGTGACGGCGGTGCGACCCCGGTCGGACCGGTGCGTCGCGCGCACGCGGCCGGCGGCGTCGTCGACGAGTCGGTCGGTGATCGTGCCCTCGGGCGCCGCGAGCCGTCCCTCGACCACCGCCAGGTAGGTCCGCTCGACGGTGTGTGCCGCGAACTGCGCCTGCAGCTGGCGCTTCACCTCCGCCGCGGTGGCGAACACGAGCAGCCCGGAGGCGCCACGATCGAGACGATGGACCACGAAGATGCGCGCGGGCGGCCGGCGGGCGTGCGCGCGCGCCATGAGGTATGCATACGCCGTCCGCTCCCGCTCGCGCTCCGTCGCGATGGTGAGGAGCCCCGCCGGCTTGTCGACGACGATCACGTCCTCGTCCTCGTACACGAGTGCCAGCCCGCGCGGCAGGGACGCACCCGACGTGCGGGGAGCGACCTCCACCACGTCGCCGGCGTCGAGCGGGGTGTCCGCACGCTGCACGACGCTGCCATTGACGAGGATGCGACCCGCGGCGAGCAGCTGCTTCCGCGTCCTGCCGGATGCCGTGGCGAGGAGGTGGGCGAGGCACTCGCCCAGCGAAAGGGGTGCCGGTACCGTGTACCGCACCGTGGCTCAGCCGCCCGAGAGCGCGGCCTCCCACCCCGCCTGGTCGTCGAGCGGCGGCGGGGGGACGTCGTCGTCACGTGTGGCGAGATAGCCGGCCGGCAGCTGGACCACCTGGCTCCGCCCGTCCTTGCAGGCGCTGTGGCGGAGGGAATCGAGCGGGAAGGGCTGGTCGGGGTCGAGCCGGGCGAGGAGGTCGAGCATCTCGTCGAGGCTGTCGATCCGGAGCAGGTGAGCGCGCACCCGGGCCGCGCCGCGGAAGCCGCTCGTATACCAGAGGCACCACTTCCGCATCTGCCGGATGCCCCGGCCGGGACCGAAGAAGGCCAGCAGGCGCTCGGCGTGATCCTGCATGATGGTGACGATCTCGCCGAGCCGCGGCGGCGGCCCCGGCTCGCGTCCCTCGAAAGCGGCGGCCAGGTCGGCGAACAGCCACGGCCGGCCGAGGCAGCCGCGCCCAACGATGACCCCGTCGCAGCCCGTCGCCCGCAGCATGCGGAGTGCGTCCCAGCACTCCCACACGTCGCCGTTCCCGAGGACGGGGATGCGGACGCTGGCCTTGAGCGCCGCGATCGCCGACCAGTCGGCCTTGCCCCCGTAGAGCTGGGCAGCGGTCCGGGCGTGAAGACCGATCGCCGCCGCGCCTTCCTCCTCCGCGACCCGACCCGCGTCGAGGTAGGTGAGCAGGCCCTCGTGGATGCCCTTGCGGACCTTGACGGTCACCGGCAGCCCGCCGGCGCCGCGCACCGCCGCCCGCACGAGGCGCGCCATCAATCGTGGCTTCACCGGGATCGCACAGCCGCCGCCGTAGCGCGTGATCTTGGGCGCCGGGCAGCCGAAGTTGATGTCGAGGTGATCCACGCCCTCGTCGGCCAGCCGGCGCACCATCTCCCCGATCGCGTCGGGGTCGCTGCCGTACACCTGAACAGAGCGGGGGGACTCGTCACGGTGGCCGCTGGCGAGGAGATGCGTCTTCGGGTTGCGTTCCAGGAAGCCGCGCGCCGTGATCATCTCGGAGACGTAGAGGCCGGCGCCGAACGCGCGGCAGAGGCTGCGGAACGGGTAGTTGGTCACCCCCGCCATGGGCGCCAGGACGACGGGTGGCCAGACGGCGAGCGGACCGAGCGCGAGCGCGCGAAACTCTCCCGGGCGTGCCGTGGGAACGCCCCAGTTGAGCGCGCTCGCGAAGCGCCGATCAGCGTTCAGCCGCGCCTCGCTGCAGCAGAGCCAACCAGCTCCGCCCGTAGGGGCGGCGGTCGCGCTCCACGAGGCCAACTGGCGGCGCGGGCAGATCGACGCCGCGCTCGCCGCGGATCACCAGGCGGCCGTCCGGCGCGAGGGCCCGCGCCCCCAGACTCAGCAGCTCGGCGATCTGCTCCCGGTCGTCCGCGTACCAGGCGAAGGGCGGGTCGGCGAAGAGGAGATCGACGTGGCGCAATCCCGGCAGCACCGTCTGGAAGGGCAGGGCGTGCACGACGAGCCCCGGGGGATCGCCGAGCTTCGTCGCGTTGGCCCGCAGCACCGGCAGTGCATGCTGCCCCGGCTCGATCGCCTCGACCCGTCGGGCACCGCGGCTGAGCGCCTCGAAGGTGAACGCACCGGAGCCGGCGCAGCAGTCGACGACGAAGAGCCCGTCCAGGCGCTGTCCGAGCCAGTCGAACAGGGCCTGCTTCACGCGATCCGGGAGGGGCCGGGTCTCGAGGCCGCGCGGGGCGACGAGTCGCCGGCCTCTGAACGTTCCGCCGATGATCCGCAGGCCGCCCGTGGTCGGCCGACGCACGCCACTCATCAACGATTGGCGATGAGCTGGGTCCCGCAATGCACGCAGAAGGCGGCCTGGCGCCTCCGCGCTGCCGCGTGCTCCTCCTCGGTGCAGGGCCGGGCGCGAATGCTCGCGTTCACGACGCCACCACACTCCGGGCAGTGCCCGACGGGTGCGTTCGGGCGCCGATGGTTCATGTTCTCGCAGGGGTTGGGCTTCACGAATCGTCCCGGCATGTCCGATCATGCCCTGTCTATCGGGCCCCTGACGAAGGTGCAACTTGCAATCGACGCGACGACAAAGGATATCGCCCGCACCACCGGGCGCGGAACATCCGATGCGACCGACCATCCTTCTCTTCGACATCGACGGCACGCTCCTCTCCGCCGGCGGAGCAGGACGGCGCGCCGTCGTGCGCATCTTCGGCGACCAGTTCGCCCGCCCGGAGGTCTTCGACGACGTCCGGTTCCACGGCATGACGGATCGCGCCATAATCCGCGCCGGGCTCGAGCGCCTTCACCTGCCGGCGGACGAAGGCGCGATCGATGCGCTCTGTGCCGCCTACCTGACGGCGCTGGCGGCCGAGATCCCACGCTCGGAAGGGTTCCACGTGCTCCCCGGCGTGGCAGCGCTGCTCGAGGCTCTCGCCGGACGCCCGCAGCTCGCCGTCGGCCTCGGCACGGGCAACCTGCGCGAGGGTGCACGCATCAAGCTCGAGCACGCGAGGCTCTCCCACCACTTCGCCTTCGGCGGCTTCGGCTGCGACGCGGAGGACCGCGCCGCGCTCCTGCGCGTCGGCGTGGCGCGCGGCGCCCGGCATCTCGGCGTGGCCGCCGACACATGCCGGCTGGTCGTGATCGGCGATACCCCCAAAGACATCGCGGCCGCCCGCGCCATCGGCGCCGCGTCGCTCGCGGTCGCGACCAGCGGGTTCACAACGGCAGAGCTCATGGCCGCAGGGGCAACGTGGGCCTTCGCCGACCTGGCCGCCGCTGGAGTCCGAGAAGCGCTGGTCGACTAGGAGCGCGACCCAAGGCTTCTTGGGTTGCGGGGCGGACGCGAAGGTGTTCCGCCCTTCGTCACGCGCGACCGCCGTGCCGCGGCTGGCGAAGCCAGCGCGGCATGCGGGGTA
>Ga0066388_100001794_pt1 | contig 12490 bp, 10 predicted proteins | sample PanSoiMetaGPlot6_FD_64539 | JGI IMG/M metagenome (GOLD analysis project Ga0066388, IMG submission 64539) | Tropical forest soil microbial communities from Panama analyzed to predict greenhouse gas emissions - Panama Soil - Plot 6 (Hybrid Assembly) | ecosystem: Environmental > Terrestrial >... | reverse complement strand
AGGCCGGACGTGCAGCGCAGCAAAATGAAAGGACGGCTGGGAGCACCATCAATGAGCAGAAACGTCATGGCCGCCTCCGTGGATCGACAAACGACGAACGCCGGTGTCTGCAGGAGCGTTCCATCAATTCGAGCGGACCTCAGGCGACGCAGAGCAATGTCGGCGTGGGTCGCTTCATTGCACGGTCTGTCAACGGGTTTGGGATCAGGCCGTCGGAAGCCGGCTATACGCGCGCGTTCCTGGCTGCTATTCCGCATCCTCGGTTCGATCAGCAGGAGGGACGCCGGATGACCAATCACAAAGGCGCCCGCCGCAGTCGGAAAAGCAGCGCTTCGCGGCCGCCGGCCCGGTCGCGAACGCGGGCCAAGCCAGCGGTGAAGTCGAACAAAGCTCATGCGGGGGCCGCCGATCCCCTCGACGCTTTCATCGAAGCGGCAGCGCGGGCGCTCGCGCTCCCGGTCGAACCGGCATGGCAGCCCGTGGTAAAGATGAATCTGCGGGTCATCCTGGGGCAGGCAGCGCTTTTCTCCGAATTCAGCTTGCCGGACGAGGCCGAGCCGGCGCCCATATTCACGGCCTGAGCGATGCAGACCGCGACCGGAATCGTGAACGCCGTTCAAAGCGGTGCAGCGACCGCGACAGAGACCGTCGAAGCCGCGCTCGACGCGATCAAGCTGCGCAATCCAAAGCTCACCGCCTTCACCGCCGTTACCGCCGAGCGGGCGCGCAAGCGCGCCGCGGCGATCGACGAGGATCGCGCCGCCGCCCGCCCGCTCGGGCCGCTCGCAGGGGTCCCGTTCGCGGTGAAGAACCTGTTCGACGTCAAAGGGCTGCCGACCCTTGCGGGCTCGAAGATCAACCGCGAGCTCCCGCCCGCGACCCGCGACGCGACGGTGATCGAGCGTCTGCAAGCGGCCGGCGCGGTCCTCGTCGGCGCGCTCAACATGGGCGAATACGCCTATGACTTCACCGGCGAGAACGTTCACGACGGACCGTCGCGCAATCCGCGCGACGTCAAGCGGATGACCGGCGGCTCCTCCGGCGGCTCGGGCAGCGCGGTTGCCGGCGGTCTGGTGCCGATCGCGCTCGGCTCCGACACCAATGGCTCGATCCGCGTCCCCGCCTCGCTCTGCGGCATCTTCGGACTGAAGCCGACCTATGGCCGGCTCTCGCGCGCGCGCAGCTTCCCATTCGTTTCGAGCCTCGATCACATCGGACCGTTGGCGCGCTCGGTGACCGACCTCGCGCTCGCGTACGACGCGATGCAGGGCCCCGATCCAGACGATCCGGTCTGCGCCGACAGCCCGCCGGAGCCGGCGAGCCCGCGGCTCAGCCGCGGCGCAGACGGCCTGCGCATAGCCGTCGCCGGCGGGTATTTCCAGAAGGGCATGTCGGGCGAAGCGCGTGCCGCGCTCGCGCGCGTCGCCAAGGCGCTCGATGCCGAGGACGAGGTCGAGATCCCGGAGGCCGCACGCGCACGCGCCGCCGCCTACGTCATCACGGCGGCCGAGGGCGCCGCGCTTCACCTCGAACGTCTGCGCACGCGGGCGCGCGACTTCGACCCCGCGGTGCGCGACCGCCTGATCGCCGGCGCCATGGTCCCGGCGACGCTCGTCAATCAGGCGCAGAAATTCCGGCGCTGGTATCGCGAGCGCATGCTCGAACTGTTTGCCGGCGTCGACGCGATCCTGGCGCCGGCGACGCCCTGCACCGCGCCGCTGATCGGCCAGCAGACCTTCGTCATTGATGGCGTCGAGCTGCCGGTGCGCGCCAATCTCGGCATCTACACGCAGCCGATCTCGTTCATCGGCCTCCCCGCCGTTGCCGTGCCAGTACCGCTCAAGCCGCTGCCGATCGGCGTGCAGATCATTGCCGCGCCGTGGCGGGAGGACGTGGCGCTCCGGATCGCCTACGACCTCGAACGGGCGGGAGTCGTTGCCGCGCCGGTGCCGAAGTATTGATGTCGCGCTTGCTGTACGTCGCTGCTCCGCCAATGTCGGGCAACGACGTCGCGTTGGTATCGTGCCGCTTATCGGCTATTCCCGCTATTCACAGCCAGGGTGAACGTGGTCGGATTGATCTCCGCCCTTTGCTTCGATTAGCATCATTGCAGCTCACAACGTTCCGCTTGGGAACGGGGCCGTCTCGAGAAGCCAGGTTTCTGTTGGCTGTGCGCACCGCCAGCTGCTCACCGGGTGCATGGGGCTCCGGAGTACCAAGTGAATCGTAGGGCTCAGCGGGCGGGCTTCACGGCCTGCCCGTTGCTTTTTCAGAGCTTCCCCATCACGTCCGCAAAAGCCGTCGACCCTGCGCCTGACGGCGAGGCGAACAGCGTCACATCGCGGTCAGCCCCGGCTCGAACTGCATCGCCGTGCCAACCCGCGATGTCGAAGCCGCATGCCACGCGCCCTTCCTGCGGTCGAACGCCATGGCCCGGTTGGTCGCCAAGACACCACAGGCGAGCAACCTGGATCGGCCGGTCGCTGGTGCTGGTAACCGACAGCGTTACGTATCGCTGCCGGATCCAGCGCCACAGACCGGTAAATGATTTCAACCGACTTCATGGCGAGTTCGTCACAGATCGGAACTATCTTTGATCGAAGGCCATTGTTCTTAGGTTTAGAGCTTCGTGCATTAGCGTCATTGTCTAAGGCTTGGGGCCGCTACAATATGAGTTGGCGTGTGACACACAACCTTTTTCCGAGGAGGCGCGCCATGCCAATTTACGTCTCGCGCGGTCGTTTCACTTCCAGTGCTATCAAGGGCATGCTGGCCAAGCCAGAGGACCGCGAGGAGGCCATTGCCAAACTCTTCAAGAGCGTCGGAGGCAAGCTCATCGGTTGGTACCTGACCTTCGGTCGTTACGACTGGCTGGTGATCGGTGAATTCCCCGATGAGAAAGCTGCGGCCTCTGCTGTTTTGGCTGCCGCTGCCGGAGGCAGTCTCTCCGACATCGAGACGACAGTCGCCATGACAGCGAAAGAAGCCACGGCTACCTTCAAATCTGCAGGAAAAGTGGCGAAGGGCTTTCGCAGCGCGGGGCGGTCATAGCTCGAGGCCGACTGCAAGGCTGAGATGAACGATCGGCGCCACCCCGGTCGGCGAGCGTGACGCCGCACTATCTGGCCGGGCCGCCAGATCATAGGCTCGCGAAACCCAGCCTCAACGTACTACTTCGCTCACGCGCCGTTCGTCGCGTCGGCGATCTGCTTGCCCGTTCTTTGTCAGCCGCATCCCACGATTGCAGTTGAATCCCCGCGGGATATGATCCTTCGCCGATGCCGACGGCATAGTCAGCCGCGCACCTGCAGGGGCGAAATGAACGAGAGGCAAAGCTCAGCCGTCCATGCGGGCCAGTCCGCCACGGTGCGCGCCGCCATCATCGGCATGGGCACCTGGGGCCAGAATCTCGTGAACAGCGTGCAAGGCAAGAGCGAGCTGATCCAGTTCGTCGCCGGCACCACGCGCACGCCCGCCCGCGCCGAGGACTTCAGCCGCCGGCATGGCATTCCCCTGCAGCCAAGCTTCGAGGCCGTGCTGGCGGACCCGTCGATCGACGCGGTGGTGCTGGCCACACCGCACTCCATGCACACGGAGCAGATCATCGCCGCGGCCCGCGCCGGCAAGCATGTCTTCACCGAGAAGCCGCTCGGCCTTACCACCGAGCATTCGGCCGCGGCAGTTGAGGCCTGTGCCGAGCACAAGGTGACGCTGGCCGTCGGTTACAACTGGCGCTTCCAGCCGGCCTTGCAGGAGATCAAGCGCATGTTTGCCGACGGCCGGCTCGGCAAGCTTCTCCACATCGAGGGCAACTTCTGCGGACCCAGCGTCTACCGCTTCGGCCGCGACCACTGGCGGCAGGATCGCGACGAGGGGCCCGGCGGAGGAATGACTGGCCGTGGCGTGCATGTAGTCGACGCGATGCTGTACCTCGCCGGCACGATCGATCAGGTCTACGCCCAGAGCTTCCGGCTGGCGCAGGACTTCGGCGTGGACGACACGACGTCGATGCTGTTCCGCTTCAAGAACGGCGCTACCGGATATCTCGGTACGGTGATTGCCTCAGCGGAGACATGGCGCATGCAGGTCTTCGGCTCCAAGGGGTGGGCGGAGGTGGGCGACGTTGAGCACCTGACCACCTGGGAGATGAAAGTCTGCATCCTCGATCGCGCAAACATTTTCGTCAAACAGAGACCCCAAGTGATGACATTCGCTAACATCAGCACGGAGCGCGCAGAGCTCGAGCATTTCGCGCGCGCCATCAAGGCCGGCCAGCCGCTCGCGGTGCCCGGCGGCGACGAGGTGCACAACGTCGCGGTACTGGAGGCGATCGTCGAATCGGCGCGCAAAGGCGCACGCGTTTTCGTTTCAACCTGAAGAGAGCGCCATGAGCTTGTCCCGTCGCAGTCTCGGTACCGTCGCGTCAGCGCTGCTGCTCTCGTGCAGTGGGTGGTCCGCGCAGGCTCAAACATCCGGCTATCCGAACAAGGTGATCCGCATCGTCGTGCCTTCAACGGCGGGCGGGCCGCCCGACCAGATCGCCCGCATGGTCGCGACCAAGCTGACGACCGCGCTCGGGCAGTCGGTGATCGTCGAGAACCGCGCCGGCGCGGGCGGTATGCTCGGAACCGCCTATGTCGCCAAGACCCCGCCGGACGGCTACACCATGCTGGTCACCACGGCGTCGCACACGCTGATCCCGGCCTTCACGCCTGATACACCCTACGACCCGGTGAAGGATTTCGCGCATGTCACCATGCTGGCGGAGAATTTCGGCCAGGCCCTGGTCGTGCGGCCGTCGCTGACTGTGAACACCGTTCAAGAGCTGGTTGCGCTCGCGCGCCGGGAGCCTGGCAAGCTCAGCTACGGCCAAGCGGGCCTCGGAACGGCGAGCCACATCCCGGCGGAAATGATGTTGGCGGCGGCCAATATCGAGATGCTCGAGGTCCCCTACAAGGGCACGCCGGCCGCCATGACCGACCTCCTGGGCGGCCACATCGACCTGTTCTTCATCGGCACCCAGATTGCGCTACCGCTATTCCAGGAGGGCAAGCTGCGCGTGCTCGCGGTGACCGGCAAGGAGCGTTGGAAGGGCATGCCTGAGGTGCGGACCATGCAGGAGCAGGGCTTCAAGGACTTCAACGTGGTCAACTGGTTCGGCGCCTGGCTGCCGGCGGGCGCAGCGCCGCAGATCGTGGCACGGCTGCAGAGCGAGATCGCCAAGACCCTGCAGGAGCCGGACATCCAGAAGGAATTCGATACGTTGGGGCTGCGCGCCGTGGGATCATCACCTGAGGACTTCGCGGCCTTCGTGGCGAAGGATGCGCAGACCGCCCGGGAGATCGCCCGCCGCATCGAAGGACGCAAGAAATGAACGCCCCCACCGCGATGGAGCCCTGGCAATGGCCCGAGCCATACTGGCGCGGCCTCGTCGATCATGTGCGGGCCGGCCGGACGCTGAAGCCGAAAGCCTGGAAGGACGGCGCGCGCTGCGCGGTCGCATTCTCCTTCGACTCCGACCACGAGACCAACGAGCTGCGTGACGGCGGCACTTCCATCAGCAAGCTGTCGCAGGGGCAGTACGGCAATCGCAAGGGCGTGCCGCGCATCCTCGATATCCTCCGCCGCCATCATGTGCCGGCGAGCTTCTATGTGCCTGCGGTGACCGCGCTGATGTACCCCGACGAGCAGCGCCGCGTGGTGGCCGAGGGCCATGAAGTGGGCATCCATGGCTGGATCCACGAGCGCAACTCGGTGCTTCCGCTCGACGCCGAGCGCGACCTGCAGATGCGCGCGGCCGACACGCTGGAGAAGATCACCGGCGTGCGCCCGGTCGGCATCCGCACGCCCTCGTGGGACTTCAGCGCCAACACGCTCGCCATCACCCGCGACATGGGGCTGGAATACGACTCCTCGATGATGGCCGACGACGACTGCTACGAACTCCTGCTCGACGGCAAGTCGACCGGCGTGGTCGAGCTGCCGGTCGAGTGGATCCGCGACGACGCGGTCTATTACAACATGAACCGCTTCTCCGGCCTGCGGCCGCACATGGGACCTGCCGATGCGTTCGACATATGGCGCCGCGAGCTTGACATGGCCTGGGAGGAAGGCGGCATCTTTCAGCTCACCATGCACCCGCACCATTCCGGCTACCGCTCGCGGGTGTGGATCATCGACGAGCTGATCCGCCACGCCAAGGCCCGCGCCAGCGTCTGGTTCGCCACCCACGCCGACATCGTCCGTTTCGCGCGCGACAACGCGCAGTAGTTTCGGCCCGCCCTCCCCGTTTCGCGGCTCGGTCGCGGCCAAAACAAACGTGAGGGAAAGAGAATGAACCGCTTTGGGGGATCGGGACGCGTCCCCAGGATTGGTATCTTGAGTCCTGCGACCGAGCCCGGGATGAGAAATTGGTGAAAAGAATTGACGCGTGGCCTCAACGAGCTCGGTTATGTCGAAGGCTTGAACATCGAGCTCGTTTGGCGCTTCGCCGATGGCAGATTCGAACGTCTGACCGAGCTGGCAGCCGACCTCGTGAAGCTCGAAGTCGACATCATTATGCCTGCAACTCCTCCTGCCATCCGCGCCGCCAAATCCGTATCCGACCGCATCCCGATCGTCTTTCCGCTGGGTTCGGACCCGGTTGAAACTGGACTCGTCGCGAGCCTTGAGAGGCCTGGAGGTCACATCACCGGGATGGGAACGATGTCGTGGAGGCGATGCCGCCCCCGACTAGGCCGGGTCCGGAAATCATGCCAAACGCGCAACGTGTTGCGCTGATCTGCCACTCCGCAAATGCCGCCCTCGGGCTTCAAGTCGAGGAATACCGCGCGGCGGCGCGCGACCTGGGCATCGAGTTTTCGCCTCTGGACTTTTCAGTTGCCGAGGAGATCGAGCGCGCATTCGAGACCGCCAGCAAGAAGAAAGCCGATGTGTTATTGCCTTTGTCGGACCCGATGGCTTTGGACAACGCGAGCAAGATCGGCGATCTTTCGATACACCGCAGAATTCCGGTGGTATCTCCCTTTCAGGAGATCACCGAGGCTGGCGGCGTGCTGGGTTTCGGCCCGGACCTTTCGACGCTATTCCGCCGAAGCGCAAGCATGGTCGATCAGATCCTAAAAGGCGCCCAACCGGGCGACATTTCGATAGGCGAGCCGCAGAAATTTGATCTTTCGATAAACTTGAAATCATCGCGGGCGCTCGATCTGACGATCCCGGTCTCTCTCGTATCGCGCGCGACATATTTGGTTCGGTAGCTTCGTCAACATGGACAACTTCTGTCGTTCTAAGATCACCCGCAAGGCGGTCGCCCCCACGCGCGGCGGGATGGTGGCCGCCGCGCGCCGCCGCGCCGCCGTAGCTTTTGTTGCGGCTGGGTGCGTGTTCGGGGGCCCACCGTACAAGGAGAATTCATCGCGGTCCGCTAATCATGAAAGCTAAATGCTCGGGCCGGCAGCGGCAGCGGCCCAAAGCTCAACTCCAGGAGCTGCGCGAGATCGAGGTAGCGAACGAAGTTCGAGAGCCTTCTTCGAGGCCAACAATCACGGCCAGTCGTTCTCGACGAGGTCCAGTTCAGGCCAGACGGTCCTGACCGCCCGATCGACGCAAGACCCACGGTATTGGTCGAGCCACGGCGCGCATTTTCCCTGGATATGCATCCATTCGAATACGGTGCCGTCATATACAGGAGGAACCTCAAGAAAAATCGCATCTTCGAGCAGCAGCCGGAAGCCTCGCCGGGCAACGTAGATTCCGACCGAGCATTCCACGCCAGGGTAGTTGCTGAAGTCGCTTCGGATCGCCGGATTGGTTTCATCGAGCCTCGTGAAAGCGGCGATTTGCGGCTCGTCCGTGCGGCCGAAATCGGCGAACGTTTGCGGCAGCTCGACATATCGTCGCGAGCGCCGGACAAAATCGGCGTGCTCGGCCGTTATGGGCGCGCCCAGGTCCATGAGCCAGTATGGATCGTTGGCTCGCTGCGGCTGTAGCACCCAATCATGACGACCATGCTCGAGCGCGGGGCCAATGATTACGGGCGGCGCAACGAGGCGTTCGTTCACCACAGCCTCAGCAACCTGAGCGGCATGAAGGTTGTTCGGATCCTGCTGCCGCGGAATCACGTACAGATTTATGATTGTTCCCATGGGTGCCCAAAGGGAGCCAGTCGCCTGACATCACATCTGTCCGTCCCCATCGGGCGCGGCGTGGCGGCATTTCGATTTGAGGTTCCTGGCCGATCTCTTGCAACTCGTATAGGACAGTTCAGATTGGCGGCGCCAGCCATGGACAACTTCTCTCGTTCTCAGATCATTCGCAAGGCGGTCATCCCCACGCGCGGCGGGGTGGTGGCCGCCGCCCACCGCCGCGCCGCCGAGGTCGGCGCCAGCGTGCTCGACGCCGGTGGCGACGCGGTTGATGCCGCCGTCGCGGTCTCATTTGCCATTGGGGTCGTCGAGCCCTGGATGAGCGGGCCGGCCGCCGGCGGCGCCATGGTGCTGTGGCGAGCCGGCGAAGGCCACGCCCGCGTGGTCGACTACGGCATGCGCTCGCCGATCGCGCTCGACCCGGCCGACTACCCGCTCACCGGCGGCAGCCCCACCATCGACCTCTTCACCTGGCCGGCGGTGCTGGACGATCGTAATGTGCAGGGCGCGACCGCCGTCGCAGTCCCGGGCGTGGTCGCCGGCATGGACCTCGCCCATGCGCAATACGGCCGCCTGCCCTGGAGGGATCTGCTCGCGCCCGCCGTGCAACTGGCGAAGGAAGGCCTGCTGGTCGACTGGTTCTCGGCGCTGCTCACCGCCTCGGTCGCGCGCTCGCTCGCCGCCGACCCCGACGCCGCAAAAATGTTCCTCGACGATGGCACCTGGCCGATCTGCGGCGTCTGGACCGCGGTGAGCGAGCGCCACCTGGACCAGCGCGCCATGGCGGGGACGCTGGAGCAGCTGGCGCACAAGGGCCCGCGCGACCTCTACGAAGGCGAGGTGGCGCGCGCCCTGGTGCGCGACCTGCGCGCCAAGGGCAGCGCGATGGCCGAGGCCGATCTTGCCGGCTACCAGGCGCGCATCGTCGACGCGCAGGCCGTGCCCTACCGGAGCGCGCGCATCTTCGTCGCCCCCGGCCTGACCGGCGGGCCGACGCTCGCCCAGGCGCTCGGCATCCTTGCAACCGAGCTCATGCCCGCGCGCGGCACGCCGCGCCCTGCGAGCTACGTCGCCTATGCGCGCGCGCTCGACCAGGCCTTCAACACGCGGCTCGCCGGCATGGGTGATGGGTTGGGTGACGCCGCCGGCCTCGCCGAGGCCGCGCACGCACCCTCCTCGACCACGCACTTCTCGATCGTCGACCGCCACGGCAACATGTGCTCGGTCACGCAGACGCTCTTATCGATCTTCGGCTCGCGCGTGGTGTCGCCCTCGACCGGCCTCCTCCTCAACAACGGCATCATGTGGTTCGACCCGGAGCCGGGCAAGCCGAACTCGCTCGGCCCCGGCAAGCGCTGCCTTGGCAACTTCTGTCCGGTCGTCGGCGAAGCCAGCGACGGCCGGCGCTTCGCGCTCGGCGCCTCGGGCGGGCGCAAGATCATCGGCGCGGTGCTGCAGATCATCTCGTTCCTGGTGGATCACGGCCTGAGCCTGGAAGAGGCCTTCCACCAGCAGCGCATCGATATGAGCGGCGGCGGCAACGCCACCGCCGACCGCACGCTGCCACAGGGCGTGATTGACGCGCTGGCGGCGGCCTTCCCCACCACGACCGCGGTGCGCACCAACTTCCCCTATGCGTTCGCCTGCCCGGCGGCCGTGCTGCGCGACGGCGATATGAACATGGGCTGCACCGAGATCATGTCGCCCTGGGGCGATGCGGTGGCGGAAGGGGCGTATTCGTGAAGCGCGCGTACTCCCTCGCCCGGGCCGCGGTGATTGCCAATAATTCATCAAAGCACCGACCAACCCGTCTTGGCATTGCCTAAAACCACGCTCTAAGATGAGGTGCGTTGCATGGAGACATCCGCGTGACCGAACCCTCCGCGATCACGTACCGCGCGTTCCTGAGCTACAGCCATCGCGATACAGCGTGGGGCAAGTCGCTGCATGCAGCGCTCGAAGGCTATCGCATCGACAAGGATCTGGTCGGGCGCGCGACCGCCGCCGGCGCGCTGCCGAAGACGCTGCGGCCGATTTTTCGCGATCGCGAGGATTTCTCCGCTGGACACTCGCTCACCGCGCAGACGCTTGCCGCGCTCGAAGCCGCGCAATTCCTGATCGTGATCTGCTCGCCCAATGCAGCGCAGAGCCAATACGTCAACGAGGAAATCCGCCGGTTCAAGGCGATGGGTCGCGCCGACCGCCTCATCCCGGTGATCGTCGACGGCGAGCCTGGCGATCCCGCGCGCGAGTGCTTTCCGCCGGCGCTGCGATTCAAGGTCGGGCCTGACGGAGAGATTACCGGCGAACGCGAAGAGCCGATCGCCGCGGATGCCAGGCCGCAAGGTGACGGCAAGGAGGTCGCCAAGCTCAAAGTGGTGGCGGGACTCCTCGGCGTAGGCCTCGACGAGATCGTGCGGCGCGCGGAGCGGGCGCGGCGGCGGCGCCTGCGCAACTGGGTCGGAGCGCTGGCCTCGCTGACGCTGATCTTCGCGGGCCTCGCGGTCTGGGCCGAGTTCAATCGCCGCGAGGCCGAGGCGCAGCGCCTCCTGGCCGACCAGCGCCGTGAGCAGGCCGAGCGCAATTTCGCCGTCGCCCATGAGGTCGCCGATTCGCTGGTGTTCAACATTACGAAGGAACTGCGCGACGTGCAGGGCATGCGCCCCGAGACGGTGCAAAGAATCCTGGCCCGAGCCGGGCTGGCCTTCCAGAAGCTCGTCGAGAGTGTCGGCGGCGATAATCCTGATGTGCTGCGCAGCCAGGCCGGGATGTACGTGGAATTCGGAAAGACCTATGCGGCGCAGGGCGACATCGAGCTGCAGCTCGGGGCGGCGCGGAAGGCTGTCGAGATCATGCAGCGTTTGACGGCGACCGATCCCAGCAATACGCGCTGGCAGCGCGACCTTTTTGTTTCTCACATCAAGGTCGGCGACGCGCTGGCGGTGCAAGGCAAATTGACCGACGCTCTAACCTCGTACCGCGACGCGACCGCCATCGTGGAGCGCTTGGCGAAGGCCGAGCCCGCTGAAACGAAGTGGCAAAGCGATCTCTCAATGGCCCATTACAGCGTCGGCAACGTGCTGGACAGTCAAGGTAAGTTGGTCGACGCACTGACATCCCACCGCGCCAGCCTTGCCATCAGGGAGAGCCTGGCGGCCGCCGAGCCCGACAATACAGACTTGCTGGAAGAAGCCTTTCGATCCTACGAAATGGTCGGCGACCTGCAGGTCAGGCAGAGCAACCCGGCCGACGCGCTGGCATCGTTCCGCAGCGGCCTCGCCATCGCAGAGCGCCTGGCCAAGGCCAGCCCCTACAGTGCGCGGCTGCAGCACAATCTCGCCCTCTCCCAGGAGTTCCTGGCCAAGGTGCTGCTGGAGCAGCGCAACCTGCCCACGGCCCTGGCCTTGTTCCGCGCCAGCGTCGCGATCAAAGAGCGGCTGGCGGCGGCAGATCCGGGCAACGAGGAGTTACAACACGATCTATCGGTATCTTATCGCAACGTCGGCAAGGTGCTGGTGGCCCAGGGCGACGTGGCCGAGGCGCGGACAACGTACCGCACCGGTCTCGCCATTGCCGAGAGAGCGGCGAGTGGCAAGCCTGACAATGCGGAATGGCAGTTCGATGTCGTCGTGATACTCTTCCAGCTGGTAGCGAATGGCGACGACGTGCCGGGACGACTGACTGAGATCGTCGCACGGATGCGCAAGCTGAAGGAGGAAGGCAGGCTAGCGCCCGAGCGCGCGAGACTTCTGCAAATGGCCGAGGAGGAGCTGGTGAGGCTCAAGCCAGCGCCGGCCGCGCGGCGGTGATTCCTTGTTCTTTGATTCTCCCCGGTGCAGGCGTTCCTGCACCCGCTATGACGTGATACATAGTCCGGTCTCTGGCGGTCCCAACCAAGGGTTCATGTCTGGGATCGGGGGTTGCGGCATGAAACCTGTCAGCAGAAACCGAACGCGCACCGTGATGGGCGCTGTCGCGCTGATCTGTTGTTTCCCGCTCTGCAAAGCTGCGGCGCAATCGGCGGACGAGCCGTATCGGGGCAAGACCATCAACCTGATCATCGGGGCTGGCGCGGGCGGCGGGATCGATCTCTATGGCCGCCTCGTTGCCCGGCATCTCGGCAGGCATCTTCCTGGTCAGCCGGCGATCGTCGCACAGAATATGCCGGCGGCGGGCAGCATTGCCGCCGCCAACTATCTCTACAACGCGGCGCCCAAAGACGGGACGGCCATCGGCATCATGAGCCAAGGGATCATTCTCAACGAGGTGCTCGGGCTGCGCGGCCTTCAATTCGAGGTCGGAAAGTTCAACTGGGTCGGACGCATCAGCTCGGACGTGCTGGT
>Ga0066388_100001793_pt1 | contig 12493 bp, 11 predicted proteins | sample PanSoiMetaGPlot6_FD_64539 | JGI IMG/M metagenome (GOLD analysis project Ga0066388, IMG submission 64539) | Tropical forest soil microbial communities from Panama analyzed to predict greenhouse gas emissions - Panama Soil - Plot 6 (Hybrid Assembly) | ecosystem: Environmental > Terrestrial >... | reverse complement strand
GGGGGATGCGTGTCAGGGGCCGGGGCGACGTCCTAGGGCCTCTCTGGGGAGAGGGTGTGAACGTTCTGCTGAAAATCAGTCGCGGCATCGACTGGTTCAACACACAATTGGCGGTTGTCGCAAACTGGCTGGTGTTGTGGGCCGCTCTTATCAGCGCCGGCAACGCCGCAAGCCGCTACATTTTCAGCGAGAGCTCAAACGGCTGGCTCGAAATCCAGTGGTACATGTTCGCCGGCATGGTTATGCTTGGCGCCCCCTATGCGCTCAAAATGAACGAGCATGTCCGGGTCGACCTTTTTTATGGCATGCTGGCGTCGGAACGTACGCAAATCTGGATTGATATCATCGGCGGCATTTTCTTCCTGCTACCGATCTGCGTGATCCTCACTTACTTCACGTGGCCGTGGTTCCTTGAATCCTGGCATATCAACGAAGCATCATCGAACGCGGGCGGCCTGATCCGATGGCCGGTGAAGCTCCTCTTGCCTGTCGGGTTCATGTTGATGGCGATTCAAGGCGTTTCCGAAATCATCAAACGCATTGCCGCGCTTGAGCACGTTATCGACGTCGAATTCAAGTACGAAAAGCCGCTGCAATGAACTGGGTCGCCGAAAACCTCGCCCCCCTGATGTTCGCGGGCATGATCATTTTCATGCTCATCGGATATCCGGCTGCATTCTCCCTGGCGGCAACCGGACTCTTCTTCGGTTTTCTTGGTATCGAGTTCGGCCTGATCCGTCCCGATTTCCTCGGAAACCTCACTTACCAGCTGTTTGGTATCATCTCGAACGACCTGCTGCTTGCGATCCCCTTCTTCACTTTCATGGGCGCCATACTCGAACGATGCGGCCTTGCAGAAGATCTGCTCGATTCATTCGGTCAGCTTTTTGGGCCGGTGCGTGGCGGCTTGTCCTATGCGGTGATTTTCGTCGGCGCCGTTCTAGGCGCTATCACTGGCACGGTTGCGGCCTCTGTCATCGCAATGGGCGTGATCTCAATGACGCCGATGCTCAAGTATGGCTATTCGGTCCGCCATACGATGGGAGTGATCGCGGCATCGGGCACCATCACCCAGCTTATTCCGCCCTCCCTTGTTCTCGTCGTACTTGCCGACCAAATGGGCCGGTCTGTTGGTGACATGTATGCGGGGGCGATCGGCCCCAGCATTCTTCAAGTCCTGCTGTTTTGCGCATGGGTCTTGATCGTCAGTTTCGTTTGGCCAGACAGTGTGCCGGCGCTTCCCAAGGAAGCGCGCACGCTTCAGGGCTGGGCGCTCTGGAAGCGATGCATGCGGGGCATGATACCCTCCCTTGGGCTCATCTTCCTGGTCCTGGGAACGATCTTCATGGGCCTGGCAACGCCGACCGAAGCGGGCGCCATGGGCGTGGTTGGCGCAATCGCGCTGGCCTGGTTCTACGGCAGCCTGACCTGGCCGCTGCTGTATCAGGGCATGGCGTCCACCATGCGGATCACCGCCATGGTGGTCTACATCCTGATCGGCGCGCGCGTGTTCAGCCTGGTTTTCCAGGGCGTCGGCGGCAAGGTGTGGATCGAAAATCTCTTGACGTCGCTGCCAGGGGGCTCGATCGGTTTCCTGATTTTTGCCAACGCGTTCATCTTCGTGATCGCGTTCTTCCTTGATTTCTTCGAGATCGCCTTCATCATTATTCCGATGCTGACGCCGGCCGCCGAAAAGCTTGGCATTGATCTGATATGGTTCGGTGTCCTCATCTGCGCAAACATTCAGACAAGTTTCATGCATCCGCCGTTCGGCTTTGCCTTGTTCTATCTGCGGGGCATCGCGCCGAAATCGATCAAGACATCGGATATCTACTGGGGGGCAATCCCCTGGATCGGAACGATGGTTATCCTCGTTGCGGTCGTGATCTTTTGGCCGACATCCGTTACCTATTGGATCGACAGGTCTACGAAAATTGACCCTTCGAAGGTCAAGATCGAGATACAGATGCCCGATATGCCGCCACTCGATTTCAAATAGGAAATCAGCGATGCAAAAAGTTGAGGCCCCGGAGATTCCGGGGCCTCGTTTCGTTTTCGTTTGAAGCTTATCCGCGCGCCCGGGCGCGAATCAGGTAGCTGTCGTAGCTGTACTCCGCAACCTGCCACCACAGATATTCGTCGTTGCGGAAGGCGATCATCGCATCGAGCACTTTCTTGAAGTCAGGGTTGGTGGCCGCGACTTCATTGTGCAATTCGATCGATGCCTTGTAGCAGGCGTCCATGATCTGCGGCGAGAAGGGCTTGAGCTGGGCGCCGCCGGCGACAAGCCGCTTCAATGCCGCTGGGTTTGCGGCATCGTACTTCGCCATCGACCAGGTGTTGGCATAGTGGCCCGCCGCAAGCAGAGCGGACTGATACGCCTTTGGCAGCGCGTTCCATTTGTCCAGGTTGATGAAGGCGAAAAGCATGGAACCGCCTTCCCACCAGCCTGGGTAGTAGTAATGCGGCGCGATCTTATTAAAGCCCAACTTTTCATCGTCGTACGGGCCGACCCATTCAGCAGCGTCGATCGTGCCCTTCTCCAGTGCGGGGAAAATATCGCCTCCGGCAATCTGCTGCGGCACCACGCCAAGTTTCGCCAGAACCTTGCCCGGGAAACCGCCGATGCGGAATTTCAGCCCCTTAAGGTCATCGACCGTATTGATTTCTTTTCTGAACCAGCCGCCCATCTGACAGCCCGTGTTGCCGGCCATCAAGGCGTAGACGTTGAACTTCTTGTAGAAGTTGTTGAGAAGGTCCATGCCGCCACCATGGATCATCCAAGCCTGATTTTGGCGCTGGTTTGGCCCGAACGCGACCGAAGTGCCGAACGCAAACGTCGGATCCTTGCCGAAATAATAATATGATGCCGAGTGACCGATCTCGACAGTGCCGCTCGAGGCGGCATCCAGCGCTTGCAACCCGGGCACAATCTCGCCCGCGGCGAAAACCTGAATCTGAAATTTGTTGTCAGTCGCCTCAGCGACGTTCTTGGCCATGATTTCGCAGGCGCCATAGAGCGTCTCGAGTGATTTTGGCCAACTACAGGTCATTCGCCATTTGATCTCAGGCATCGACTGTGCAATCGCCGGCGCGGCAACCGCGCTTGCGGCGATGCCAAGACCGGCAGTCTTGATAAATTGACGACGTTTCATCCCGATTCCTCTCGTTTATGTAGCGGAAGCTTCCGCGAGCCTAGGCGTCGCTGCCTCCGGGGCCGGCGGCAACCATGACAGAGCACCCTTGCTGAATCCAGTCTGCACGGGTTGAGCGAAAGTTGTAAATGGGAAAGCGCGTCCCATTCCCTGGCCAAAAAAGCAGGAGGGCCAGTGGTTGCACCAGCCCTCAAATAGCTGAGCTTTTGCTTTTCTCCTAGCCCTTTGCGCCACTGCGGATCATGAAGCTGTCATACCCGTACTCGGCGACCTGCCACCACAGATATTCATCGCGGCGGAATGCCGTCATCGAGTCGAGCACCTTCTTGTAGTCGGGATTGGTGGCGGACGTCTCAGCATTCACCTCGTTGGAGGCCTTGAGGCAGGCTTCCATGGTCGCTTGCGTGAATGGCCGCAATTGCGTGCCGTTGGCGACCAGGCGCTTCAGGGCCTGCGGGTTCTTCGCATCATAATCGGCCTGTTGCTGCACATTGCAAGCGGCCGCTGCCGCTTCCAGGATGGACTGGTAAGATTTCGGCAGCTCGTTCCACTTCGCAAGGTTGATCAGCAGGTGGTTGGTAGTACCGCCCTCCCACCAGCCGGGATAGTAGTAGTACTTCACAACTTTGTAGAAGCCGAGCTTCTCATCATCGTATGGCCCGACCCATTCGGCAGCATCGATCGTGCCTTTCTCCAGGGCCGGATAGATGTCGCCGCCCGCGATCTGCTGCGCGACGAGCCCAAGCTTGGCGAGAGTCTTGCCGGCCCAGCCGCCGATGCGCATCTTGAGTCCCTTGAAGTCCCCGGGCTCTTTGATCTCCTTGTTGAACCAGCCGCCCATCTGGCAGCCTGTGTTACCGGCAGTTAGACACTTGGTATTGAACTTGGCGCCGAATTCGTCGATCAGTTTTTGTCCGTCGCCGTGATAGAACCAGGCGTTCTGTTGACGGGCATTGAGTCCGAAAGGAACGGCGCAAAACAGCGCCCAGGTCGGATCCTTGCCAATGTAGTAGTACTGGGCGCTGTGGCCCATCTCGACGGTGCCGTTCTGGACCGCATCAAGCACTTGCAGGCCCGGGACGATTTCGCCTGCGGCGAACGACTGAATCTGGAATTTGCCGTCTGTCGCTTCCGACACATATTTCGAAACCAATTCGCAAGTGCCGTACAGCGTATCAAGGGATTTTGGCCAACTAGCCGTCAATCGCCATTTCAAAGTTGGTGATGACTGCGCGATCGCCGGCGCGGCAATCGCGGTGGCGGCAGCGCCGGCACCCATGGCAGTCAAAAATTGACGTCGTTTCATTTGTTCCTCCATCTGGACGTCCTGACGTTTCGTCTTTCGCCCCTTCAGCGAATACGTCCGGCACGACCATACAATGCTGCGGGGTGAAAAGGCATACAAGATGGAATTTCTCTAAAACGTCTAGTCACTTAGGCACAGGCAAAAACCTAACATTTAAGCCTCAATCACGATCTTCGGGGCTGCGCGGCCCGTCGCATCCTTCAATTGGGCGAGTACCTTGGTCGCAATGTCTCGATAAATATGCGCGTGCGCGCTATCAGGCTCGGTCGCGACCACCGGCAGGCCGGCATCAGATTTCTCGCGGATGGTCATATGCAGGGGTACCTCGCCGAGGAACGGCACACCCAGCCGCTCCGCCTCGAGCCGGGCCCCGCCATGACCAAAGATGTCGGATCGCGTGCCACAGGTCGGGCACAGGAAATAGCTCATGTTTTCGACCACACCGAGCACAGGCACGTTCACGCGCTTAAACATGGCAACGCCGCGCCGTGCGTCGATCAGCGCAAGATCCTGGGGCGTTGAAACAATGACGGCACCCTTGAGCGGCACTTGCTGCGCTATCGTCAATTGCGCGTCGCCCGTGCCAGGCGGCATGTCGACGACCAGCACATCGAGCTTGCCCCATTCCACCTCGCGCAACATCTGAGTGATAGCCGACATCACCATTGGTCCGCGCCAGATCATCGGCGTCTCTTCATCGATCAGGAATCCGATCGACATCGCCGTGAGGCCGTAGCGATCGATAGGCTTAAGACGCGTGCCACCTATGGTCTGTGGTTTCTCCTTGATCGCCAGCAGCTTTGGCAATGATGGTCCATAGATGTCGGCATCCAGCATGCCGACTTTCAGACCGAGATCGCGAAGGCCGAGCGCAAGATTGACTGCGGTTGTCGATTTGCCTACCCCGCCCTTCCCTGACGCGACTGCGATGATCGACTCGACCCCGGGAATACCGGGGTGAACCTTGTCAGCAGGATGAGCGGCACGTGGCGCCGTCTTGGCGGTTGATTGCTGCGAACGGGCGCCGGCGGATCGCTCGGCAGTCAGTGCAACCAACGCGGACTGCACGCCGGGAATGGCGCGCACTGCGTCTTCAGCCGCCTTGCGTACAGGCTCCCACGCTTTGACCGCCGCCGCATCGACGGTCAGCGAGAAGAAAACCTTGCCCTCGGAAACAACGACCTCTGAGAGCACGCGTGCGTCGGGCAGAGCCGTCCCGGTCGGCGACTGCACTTTGGTTAAGGCCGTGAGAACTTGCTCTTTATTTACGGGCATGATCACCGTTCGTCTGTGAGGGGCCACCATAGGCAAGGTAGCGGGCCGGTCAATGTGGCAGCGCCCGCCGAGACCGGTTGACGCCGCCGCCCCGGCAATGACCTATTGGCAGATAGGCATCGGCTGCGGCCGGCCAAGGGACAAGGGGAATTGTTGAAGGAGATTTACGATGGCGAAGGTGGCGTTTCTGGGCCTGGGAGTTATGGGCTACCCGATGGCGGGGCATCTGAAAAACAAGGGCGGACACGAAGTGACCGTCTACAATCGGACTGCCGCCAAAGCCGAGCAATGGGTCAAGCAGCACGGCGGCAAATCGGCCCCTACCCCCAAAGCTGCAGCCGAGGGGCAGGATTTCGTCATGGCGTGTGTCGGCAACGACAACGATCTGCGCGAAGTGACACTGGGTCCGAATGGCGCTTTCGCCGGCATGGGCAAAGGTAAGATCTTCGTCGATCACACCACTGCCTCAGCCGAGATTGCCCGCGAACTTTACGCCGCCGCAAAAAAGGATGGCTTCGACTTTATCGATGCACCCGTATCCGGCGGCCAGGCCGGCGCCGAAAACGGCCTGCTGACGGTGATGTGTGGCGGCGACACTGAAGCTTTCGCGCGCGCTGAGAAAATCATCGCCGCCTACGCGCGCGCCTGCAACCTGCTCGGATCGTCGGGCTCGGGACAGCTGTCGAAGATGGTCAACCAGATCTGTATCGCAGGACTGGTCCAGGGTTTGGCGGAAGGCCTGCATTTCGCAAAAAAGTCAGGACTGGATATCGATAAACTGATTGCCACCATCTCGAAGGGTGCGGCGCAATCCTGGCAGATGGAGAATCGCTACAAGACGATGGCAGCGAACAAATTCGACTTCGGATTCGCGGTGGACTGGATGCGCAAGGACCTCGGGATCTGCTTGGGCGAAGCGCGCAAGAATGGCGCCCGCCTTCCCGTCACGGCCCTCATCGACCAGTTCTACTCAGAAATTCAGGCGATGGGCGGCAAGCGCTGGGATACCTCGAGCCTAATTGCGCTACTCGAACGCTGACCCGGGCACGGGCCGTTTACGCGCTCGCACTGGGCCGCGCTGACACCGCGGCGTGCCAACGTTTTACGTTCGCCGCCCCTTCCGGCATTGAAAGTCGACTCGGCTTCATGAAGTCGACGCCCACCTGCATGGTGATATCGGCGACGGTATAGCGATCGCCGGCAAGAAATTCTCGCGTTGCGAGTTCGCGGTCGAGCAGCTCCAGGAACCAAAGGACGCGCGGCCTATTGGCATCGGCCCAAGCCGGCAGTTGCGGCACCTCCAATTCCTTCATGGCGGGATGGGTGTGACGAAATACGGCCGCAACATTGAACAAAAAATTCATCTCCGCCCGCCGATTCCACATTTCCACGACCGCGCCATCTTTGGAGCCGATGCCAAATAGCGGCGGCTCGGGATGCAGTAATTCGAAATACCGGCAGATCGCAATCGACTCCGTGATGACGGTGCCATCGTCGAGGACCAGCGCGGGCATGCGCTGCAATGGGTTGATCGAAGCATACTCCGGCGTCTTGTGCTCCAGTTTCCCAATGTCCACTTCCTCGGTTGGTACCGTGATGTTCTTTTCAGCAAGAAAAATGCGCACGCGGCGCGGGTTTGGGGCCACCTTGCTATCGTAAAGTTTCATCGGGCACTCCTCGAATAGTGCGGGTCAGCCGAACACGGGCAAAGGCCCCTGTCAAAGGAATGTAAGTAATCATTAACCAGTGTCCTTAGCCCGCTCTTAAGCCTGGTCTTAAGGTTTTTGCGCAACGCTGCCCCGGGATCTTTAAGTGCCAGTGAATTTTAATGCCGATTCCAGGCGAACAACCCGACCTTGCCGCGTTGCCTCCGGAGAGTTCTCCCGTGAAGCGGCGTCTTGCCGCGCAATACGTGCGAGATGCACGCGATCGCCTGACATCCTCGAGCGGCACTCGGCCAGCCTTCGACTACGAATTGCTTCGGCAATACGCCCAAAATCGGCTCTCAGCCTCGCTGGTTATCCTCCTTCTGGTTGCGACCGTCGGCGTCATGTCGAGCATATGGAGCGGCGCGCTCAGAGCCGGCGCTTGGACGGCTGCCGTGCTCGTCATCCACGCCATGATTGTCAGGAAATGCGGGCAGTTTCTCGAACGGCCGATGGGAGAAATCTCTGCGCGAACGTGGCGGCTGCGATTTGTAGTACTCGATTTATTCTACGGGCTGGCGTGGATGTTTATTTTGATCCACCCCGTTGGCGCTGATGAAAGCTCGAGCACCTTCATGCTTTTCGTCATGCTGCTCGTCGTGGCAGTTTCCAGCATGCTGGCGTCGAGCTTGCCGACCGCAGTTTTCACTGCGACTTTTCCCGTTACCACGGCAGTGGCGCTGGACTTTATTCTGCAGGGTTCGCTCCGCAACTATATCCTTGCGATCATGGCACTGACCGCTCAGGGCTATTTTGCCGCCCTAACCTATCGCCTTTATTCCAGTACTCTTGCGACGTTGGAGGCACGGGCGGAAAAAGATGCTTTGATCGGTGAGCTTGAGCAGGCGAAGGCGATTTCCGATGAAGCACGCCGGCGTGCGGAAGCCGCCAACATCGCCAAGTCGAGATTTCTTGCCCAGATGAGCCATGAACTTCGCACGCCACTCAATGCCATTCTCGGTTTTTCCGAGGTGATGAAGACTGAAGTATTCGGGGCACACGCCGTATCCGCTTACAGGGAATATTCTTCGGATATTCATAACTCCGGGGTTCACCTGCTTGGGCTGATCAACGAAATTCTGGATCTGTCGCGAATCGAAGCCGGCCGCTACGAGCTCAATGAGGAATCGGTTTCACTCGTGGCCATCGTAGAAGACTGTCATCATCTTCTGAAGCTGCGTGCGAGCAGCCGCAGAATTGCGATTCACGAAGTCTTTGAGCCCGATCTACCCCGGCTCTGGGCCGATGAGCGAGCGATCCGCCAAATCTGTCTCAACCTGCTTTCGAACGCGATAAAGTTCACCCCTCAATCAGGCGATGTCTGGCTGAAGGTCGGCTGGACCGCCTCCGGTGGCCAGTACATCAGCGTGAAGGATACAGGCCCGGGCATTCCGGACGAGGAAATCCCAATTGTGCTTGCTTCCTTTGGCCAAGGTTCGAATTCGATCAAATCGGCCGAACAGGGTGCGGGTCTAGGACTGCCTATCGCGAAAAGCCTGGTCGATCTCCACGGCGGAACATTCACCTTGAAATCCAAATTGCGCATTGGCACAGAAGTTGTCGTCACATTTCCGCCGGAGCGGGTGGTGGCCGCGATGGCACCGATGCCCGAAAATTCACCCTCGATTGAGCCGGATCGGACCCCAAGCGACACGGCCGAGATCAGCCGCCGGCCGCTATTTAGAGCCGGCACTTAGGCGCCGGTCTTGCGACAATGGCGCAATTGCGTTCCCGCCCGCGGCGGGTATGGTCCGGCAAGATGCAGTCCTGAGACAACTCCATGATTGAGACCCCCTGTGTCAAAGTTTGTACCCTTGATGTCCGCAGCGGGCTGTGTCTCGGGTGCGGCCGTACCATCGATGAGATTGCACATTGGACCACCATGAGTGTTTCCGAGCGCGGCCGGGTGATGGAACAATTGCCTTCACGTCTTGCGACCAGCAATGCTGGTAAGGCTGCAGCAGCGACGAGATGATGCTGTGAGCAGTCGTCTTATTTGGTCCCTCCTGTTTGGTGTTGCCCTGTCGCTGGCGGCTTTGATCACCAGCAACGACCAGGACGCCATCAGCAATTTGCTGCGACACGACGTGGGTGCGCTCGCACTCAAGGTCGTACTCGTCGTCTTCGTTGGCGGATTGATCCTCGCTCTATTTCGAGAGCGGCTGTCGACCGCGATCGAAGCAGCGCTGTTCTGGGCCGTGGTCGGCTTGTTGCTTGTCGTGGGCTACAGTTACCGCTTTGAATTACGTGAAGTCGCCGATCGAGTAGTTGCGGAAATTGTGCCGGGCCATGTGGCCGGTCATGGCCGCAATGTTGAAGTTGTCCGCGGACACGGCGGCGACTTTGCGGTCGCGGCCCACATCAATGGCGCGCGGGTTCCGATGGTCCTTGATACCGGCGCCAGTTCTGTGGTGCTTACGCAGGAAGCAGCCAAGGCGGCCGGATTGCCGATCGAAGTTCTCAACTACACGGTCAGCATCGACACCGCGAACGGACGTACGCGCGCCGCTGCTGTGACTCTTGATCGGGTCGCTGTCGGCGGCCTGACCGAACGGTCGGTGCCGGCTCTGGTGGTACAGCCCGGTCAGCTTAAGAACAACCTGCTCGGCATGAGCTTTCTCAATCGGTTGCAAAGTTGGGAGGTGCGCGGCGACAGGTTGCGGATGCGAGGAACGCCTTGAACTTTTCGTTTAGATCATGCTCAGAGCAAAGCGCAGTGCGACAAGAATCAGAAAAATCCCAAAGGCAATTTCGAGCTTGCGTCTCGGCAGCCAGTGCGCCAGCCGAACGCCATAGACCGTGGTGTAGCTGGAGACCGGCGCCATCAGCACGAAGCCGACCAGCGAAACAAATCCGATCGAGAGAGGGGGCAGTTGCGCCATATGTGGCCAACCCGCAAGCATGTAACCGATCGCCCCGGCAATTGTGATAGGCACGCCAATCCCGGCGGACGTACCAACCGCTTGATGTATGGGTCGTCCATAGAGAGTGAGGACGGCGTTCGATATCGCACCACCACTCACGCCAACCAGCGAGGAAGACAAACCGGTGATAAATCCGTAGATAGCCAACACGCCGCGGCGGGGTAATTCGTCGCCGAGCTTCCAACGGTCTCCACCAAAGAGCATACGTACAGCAATGAAGGTCACGAAAAACAGAAAGGCGATTTTGAACACCGGAGCAGGCGCGAACGATGCCGTAAGCGCACCGACCGCGACGCCTGCGATTGCAGGCAGTGCCCAGATGTGCACGACCTCGGGAATTACTGCGCCTTTCTTCTTGTGGCCAAGATAGGAACGCACCGTCGTAGGCACGATGATCGCCAGCGAAGTGCCGATGCAGGTTTGAATGCGAACCTCCTCGGGCACATCCAATATGCGAAACACTTCGTACAGGACCGGAACTATGATGGCGCCGCCACCAATGCCGAATAATCCGGCAAGAATGCCCACCAGAATGCCCGCGCCGGCTATCAATAGTGCCAGCAGGGCGATCTCGCCGATCGGATATCCCAGCAGCATGATTCCTCGAGGAAGCGCGCGGGTGTGGATTCAGGCGGCGATGTGCGCCAAATCGTCAGATCTGTCCAGCACCAAGGCCAGCGCATCCGCCATGACATTTGCTCGCGCGCCAGGCTTGACCGCCTCTGTGGCCAGGTGCCGCCGAAAGGCGCGCGCTCCAGGAACAGCACGGAATAACCCAAGTACATGACGTGTTATGGCATGAAGCCGCACGCCTCTTGCCAATTCTTGTTCGATGTAAGGAATGAGCGCCGCGCCGGCCTCCTTCGATGACGCAAAGGGACGAGGCACGCCAAAGATTGCGGGATCGACCTCAAGCAGTTTCCAAGGCTCCTGATACGCCGCCCTGCCCATCATAACTCCGTCCAACCTGCCGAGTTCACTTTGTGCTTGGTCAAGCGATGCAATGCCGCCATTTAGTACGACCGGAAGATTCGGATGCGCGGCCTTGAGCCGTTGAACGAGCGCGTAGTCAAGTGGCGGCACCTCGCGGTTTTCTCGCGGCGATAGGCCCTTCAGCCAAGCCTTGCGGGCGTGCACGATCAGCGCATCGACACCGGCAGCCTCAACAATGTCTGTAAAGGCAAACAGCGCCTGGTGGGGGTCCTGATCGTCGATTCCAATACGGCACTTGACCGTCACAGGAACTTTGACGGCAGCTTTCATCGCAGCCACACAGTCACCGACCAGCAATGGCTCAGCCATCAGACAGGCACCGAAGCGCCCTTCCTGAACACGATCGGATGGACAGCCCACATTGAGATTAACCTCGTCGTAGCCAAAGTCCTCGCCTATACGAGCTGATTGGGACAGCGCTTGCGGATCGCATCCGCCTAACTGCAGGGCAACCGGGTGCTCGATTGGGTCGAAGCCCAGCAGTCGTTCGCGATTCCCTCGCAGGACCGCGCCGGTGGTCAGCATTTCCGTATAAATGAGTGCCTGATGCGTCAACAGACGGTGGAAGAACCGGCAATGCCGGTCAGTCCACTCCATCATCGGCGCGATACAAAAGCGCCACCGGCTGATTTTCCGACTCGTATGTGAATTGTCAGTCACCTGTGCTTTTCCGCACCTGTCTCAGGGTCCTACCGTTCTAGTCGATTTCGGCCAATTTTGAAGCCGCCGGTACGACAATGTCGTACTTTTCAAAGTCGTGCGTACCGCAGGAACGACAATTGGACGGGCACGCAAAGACGGCTCGAAGGCTTTTACCACCCAGATCGTCATTAAAAAGGTGGCGCTATCGTTCACTCGCGAGGCGGAAACATTCGATCGCAAGCAGCGCGCCTCCAATCGCATTCGAGACGATTGCTTTACTCGAACTTGGCTGGCACCGGGAACGGCTTGGTGTGAAGTGACCCCTTATTTAACGGCGCCGCCGGTGATGCCGGAGATGAACCGATCGAGGAAGAGATTATAGGCGATCGCCACCGGGATGCTGGCGATCAAGGCGCCGGCCATAATCTCACCCCAGTAGAAGACGTCGCCGCGGATGAGATCGGTCGCCACGCCAAGCGTGATCGGCTTTTG
>Ga0066388_100001792_pt1 | contig 12498 bp, 10 predicted proteins | sample PanSoiMetaGPlot6_FD_64539 | JGI IMG/M metagenome (GOLD analysis project Ga0066388, IMG submission 64539) | Tropical forest soil microbial communities from Panama analyzed to predict greenhouse gas emissions - Panama Soil - Plot 6 (Hybrid Assembly) | ecosystem: Environmental > Terrestrial >... | reverse complement strand
GCCAAGCCCGGTAACATCCTGGTTGCGGTTCGCGACCCGCGGAACCTCTACTACCTGCGTAACGTGCTGTCCCACACCGACACTGCACGTCAGGATGTCGTGGTGATGACTGCACGGCTTTATCACCGTGAGCACAGCTTCAGCGGCAGCCGTGTGTATGACGCCAACGAAATCTTTGACCACTACGAGCAGGAGCTCTTCACCACCGTGGTGGCCGTTGCTGAGAAGGAAGGCAAGCCAGTCTCGTTGCTGGTTGTCCCTGCCACAGATGTCTTTGAGGCGATCATGCTGACCGCTCAAAGATTGAATTCATCAAGGGTAGTATGTGGGCTTTCGAACAAGCTGACTTCCGACGAGCAGGGCAAGCTGACAGGTGATGCCTGGGAGCGGTTGCCCGAACCCAAGCCGCGTCTGGCCCTGGAGGTCTATTCTCCGGACGGTTCCATCCGGGAATACACACTGGGACCTCACACTCCACGCATGCGACCTCAGGATCTGGAACTACTGCACCAGGTGTGGCTGGAAGTCACCAGAGACCCGGAATATGCTGGGGCGCACCACTACCACATTGTCGCCTTGGCCCTTGAGGAACTACAGCGCGAATTGAAGACCGGTCAGCGTAACGAACTTCTGCAGAAGCTCAACCGGGAAATCCACCAGAGCGGGGACGGGGCGAAGTAGGGTTTCCTCGGCTTGGTAAAGCCCCTCGGCGTAAGATCAACCCCAATCACTCGCGAGAATACGAATGAGTGGGGTAGTTGACTTATTTTGTTGCTCCGGCGTGGGAGTGGAACTTCCTGTCGCAACTGTTACCACAGCAGTTCATCGCGCTCTTGTCGTGATTGTCAGATTTCCCCTGGGTGCATGCCTGCGCAGCATTTCGCTTCAGCGCCACTTGCGCTCGACGCCTTCGTCTTGTCATTCTTCATGCACATCATCCCGCCTTTATCCTTGCCATGCAGGGGTCCTTGCAGTCGGACATGTCGCACTTGCCGTCTTTCATGTTCTGACAGCAGTTCGCGCCCTTGTCAGCCGCAGATCCAGCCTTCTGGCAACAGCCGCCGCAGCCAGCCTTGTCGTCCGCGGTTGGAGCGTTGTGCGACGGAGTAGCAGTGGCGCTAGGCTGGGTACTCGTTTGCGTCCAGGACATCAACGAAAATGCGAATATGAGAACAATGACTTTGAATTTCATGAAAAATCTCCTATGAATGTAAGGTCCATCGGTTTCAACTCGGCTTTGCATTGCCCAAGTTCGGCGATCTGAGTGGATCGTCTCAGATTCGAAGGAACATCCTCATTGGCCCTCCAACCCAATCATGAGGAACAAGAAATCCCATAGTCAAACTCGATCCAGTAACCGTAGGCTCGCCGGTGGCTGCCGGCAGCGATAGCCTACTCAGCTGCAGATTCGGCAAAGTTCGCGGCACATCGGGAATGTCCGTCGGCGCCGGACGCACGCAACAGAGATGACCGGCGTTGCAGGCGGGAAGGACGGGTGTGACGGTCGCCGACGCGCGGCTATGGAGTCTGAAACAGGGGTTTTCGTGCTGCGCGGGTACTTGCGGATGATGGCTCGCCGAGAACACGAAGTACAGCGCCCGAAGCATAGCTGACGATATAGTCCCGCTTTAGCAGCGAGAATAACAAGAAAAGCGAAAGCAGTTTTCTAGACACTAAGTGCGGCCCGGTATTCAGTCTCGCCACCGGAGTTGCAGCTGTCTGTGACGAAGCTCACATCGCGGCAGCAGAAAGGTCTATCTGGCGAGCTAGCGCCCCGGAATCGATTAAGACTTGAGGATACCGCGAAGAGCTTTCTGAAGGTCGGTGCAATGAAAAGGATAGCCACTGCCCACCAACCGGGTCGGTTCCACCCGCTGGCTCGCGAGCAGCAAGCCATCGGCCATTTCTCCGAAACCGAGGCGGGCGGCGAGGGCAGGCATGGGAAAAATCGCGGGGCGGCGCAGTACCTGTGCGAGAATCCTGGTGAACTCGTTATTCGTGACGGGCCTCGGAGCAACCAGGTTAACCGGCCCGCGAAGCAGGTCCGTCTTCATGATGTGGTGGATGGCTCCCACCATATCCTGACTGTCAATCCAACTCCACCACTGAGAGCCGTCTCCAATTCGGCCGCCCAAACCAAGCTTGAACGGAGTGAGCATCTTTTGGAGCGCACCGCCATCCGGGCTCAGGACCAGTCCGATTCGAATATTCACGGTCCGGATTCCAGCGTCGGCGGCCGGCCGTGACGCGGCTTCCCACTCCCGACAGACGCTGGAGAGAAAGTCTGTTCCCGAAGGGCTGTCCTCAGTGAGGACTTCGTCATCGCAATTGCCGTAGTAGCCGACGGCGGAGCCCGAGATGAACACTTGGGGACGGTGTACGGCCTTGGCGAGGGCTGCAGCCAGATGACGCGTGCCGAGAACGCGGCTTTCCCGAATTCGAGTTTTCTTAGCCTCCGTCCAGCGTCCAACGATGCCTTCCCCGGCCAGGTGAATCACGGCTTGAAAGCCGGAAACCACATCGGGAGACAAGGGTTTCGAGGGGTCCCAGACAATCTGATGTTCTCCTGTTCCCGAACCCCTCACCAGACGAACTACGTTATAACCCCTGCCGTGAAGTGAAGGTAGGAGCGCGGCGCCAATCGGCCCAGAGACACCGGTTACGAGAATTCGGGGCGAGTTCATCGCGCTAACTCTATCAGATGAATGCCCAAACTGAGCTGACCGGAGGGGCAGGTTGGGTGCAATAAGTGCTCGTCCCAGAAGCTAGCACCTTCATACCTATCCCCGGCTATAATCGATTATGGCGACTCTCCGCCAACAGATCGCGACCAATGTCCTCACGGTAACCCGCTTCCGGGAACTGATGAAGCGACTTGAGGCGAACCGACCCAACGACGATCTGGAGCTGGTTCGCAAGGCCTACGAATTCTCGCAGAAATACCACGCCGGACAAAGTCGCGCCTCCGGCGAGCCGTACCTGGTTCATCCTCTCGAAGTAGCGTGCGTGCTGGCAGAGATGAAGATGGACCCGGTGGCAATTGCCGCCGGCCTGCTCCACGATTCGGTGGAAGACACCACGATGACCATCGTCGATGTGCGCAAGGAGTTTGGCGAGCAGGTGGCGCACATTGTCGAAGGTGTCACCAAGATCAGCGCCATTGACTTCGCCACACGGGAGGAGCAGCAGGCCGAAAACCTGCGCAAAATGATGTTGGCGATGGTCGACGACATCCGAGTCGTCTTGATCAAACTGGCCGACCGCCTTCACAACATGCGGACGCTGGAGCATCTTCCGGCGGACCGTCAGCAGAAAATCGCACGGGAAACCCTAGATATCTATGCACCGATTGCTCACCGCCTGGGCATGGGCAAAATCCGCGGGGAATTAGAGGATCTCGGTTTCCGTTATCTCGATCCAATCGCGTATCAGCAGATGCACGATGCGGTCGAAGCACGGCGCAAGGAAGGGGAGGCCTTCCTGGCCCAGGTGGAGGGGGTGCTGCGCGACAAGCTCAAAGAGGCTGGTATAACTGCCCACGTGGAGAGTCGCATCAAGCGTCTCTACAGCATTCACAGAAAGCTACAACGCCAGCGCATTAATGTGGAGCAGGTATACGATCTTTTGGCGACCCGCGTGATCACGCAGTCGGTGCAGGACTGCTATGCCGTGCTTGGCATCATTCACAATGTATGGCGGCCGGTTCCCGGACGTATCAAGGACTTCATTGCCATGCCGCGGCCAAATTTCTACCAGTCATTGCACACGTCCGTGATTGCCGAAAATGGCACGCACTTCGAAGTGCAAATCCGCACGGAGGAAATGCACAAATTGGCGGAGGAAGGCATCGCGGCGCATTGGAAGTACAAGGACGGTCCGGTCTCCGCAAAGGATGAACAGCGCTTGGCCTGGTTGCGGCAGGTGGTCGATTGGCAGAGGGACATCTCCGATCCCAACGAATTTCTTTCGACGCTGAAGATCGACCTCTACCCCGAGGAGGTCTACACCTTCACCCCGAAGGGCAAGGTGCTGGTCCTACCTCGTGACGCGACCCCCATTGATTTCGCCTATACCATTCACACGGAAGTGGGGCACAGTTGCGTGGGAGCCAAGGTGAACGGGCGCATGGTGCCGTTGCGTCACAAGCTGCACAGCGGAGACATTGTCGAGATCATCACGCAGCCCGGACACAAGCCAAGTCGCGATTGGCTGGCTGTGGTGAAGTCGTCCCGAGCCCGCCAGAAGATCAAGCATTGGCTGAACGTCCATCAGCGAGAGCGGGCTATCGAGATTGGGCGTAAGCTCATAGAGAAAGAGGCGCGGAAATATCGCGTTTCCCTGAAGGAAATCGAGGACGAAGATTGGCAGAAAGTCGCCAACGACTACGGTTTAGGCAAACCTGACGACCTGATGGCCGGCATCGGGTATGGAAAGTACTCCGCGCGACAGGTGTTAGGGCGATTAGCGCCGGCCAGCACACAGCAAAGCGGCATCCCGGAAGAAGAGAAGAGCACTGGTTTCGCCAGCGTAGTGCGCCGCGTGTTCGGCGGCGACACCAACGCCATCCGAGTCAAGGGACACGGCGATCTGCTGGTTTATCGCGCACGATGCTGCAATCCCATCCGCGGCGAGGCTATCGTCGGCTATGTAACCCGCGGCAAAGGCGTAGCCGTGCACTCCAAAAATTGCCCCAACGTCACGAATCTAATGTATGAGGCCGAACGCCGCATTGATGTGGAGTGGACCAGCGCCAAGGAAGACGGCTCGCCCAACGCTTATCCCGTCAAGCTGACGCTCTATTGCGAAGACAAGTGGGGCATGTTGAAACAGATTACGGCTGTCATCAGCGATGCCAAAACAAATATCCGCAATATTGAAGCCCGCACTGCCAACGGCCAGGCAAACATCGATGTGGTGCTCGACATCGCCGATCTGAAGCATCTGGAAACCATCATCGCGGGAGTTCGAAAGATCCCCGGCGTCCACGATGTCCAGAGACTGCAGAAGATTTAAGGTCGGCTCTTCTCATGCCGGCAGCGCATTGCCGTTATTGGCTCACGAACTTTGTGCCTTCTGCACCTTTTGTGATAAACGTTCTTATCGTTTTCCGGAGGATTCATGCGCAAAGTGATAGCGACCAAAGACGGCCCACAAGCGATCGGCCCTTATTCGCAGGCGATCCGCGCAAACGGTTTTATATTCGTCTCGGGACAGGTGGCGATTGACCCCGCAACCCAGCAGGTTGTTGCCGGTGATGTCGCTGCCCAGACAGAGCGTGCGATGAAGAATCTGTCCGGCATCCTGAAGGCTGCCGGCAGCGGGCTGGAGAAAGTTGTGCGCTCCACAGTATTTCTAAAGAACATGGGGGATTTCGCCGCCATGAACGAAGTTTATGGGCGCTATTTCATTTCGCAGCCTCCTGCTCGCTCGACCGTCGAAGTGGCACGCTTGCCGAAGGATGTATTGGTTGAAATTGATGTAATCGCGTTAACGTAGGCAGCCATTGACGTTTCACTGGCGACGTGAAGTAAGCAGTGAGAGCTAATTGGGAAATTGATCTCCTTGGAGAACTCATGGTTAAGATGACAATTCTCGTTCTGAGTCTTGTACTGGCGGCTGCTAATCTCGCCGCTCAAACCGAATCCGCGAAAAAGTCCACCACCGCGAAGAAGCCCACTGCCCCAGCCGCGAGCGGTCCTACTAAGGTTACGGGACCGGGCGTAACTACGCCGACTGGTTTGCAGTACTGGGACATCCAAGTCGGCACCGGCGCCGTTGCAGAAAAGGGCAAGAGAGTTGATGTGGAGTACACTGGGTGGCTTACTGACGGCAAGAAGTTCGACAGCAACGCGGGTACCGGCAAGCCCTTCACCTTACAACTTGGCGCCGGTCAGGTGATCAAGGGTTGGGACGAAGGCATTGTCGGCATGAAGGTCGGCGGTAAACGCCAATTGAAGATTCCGCCACAGCTCGCTTATGGCGAGGGAGGCTATCCGGGTGCGATTCCTGCCAATGCCACGTTGATCTTTGATGTGAAGCTGCTAGCGGTAAGGTAGCGGGAAACGCTTCAAGCCTTCACGACTTTGCCGCTGCGCAGGCAGGACGTACAGACGCGGACTCTTTTGGTCGCTCCGCCTACCTTGGCGCGCACCGGGCGAAGATTCACGTTCCAGCGGCGCTTGGTGACGTTGTGGGCGTGGCTGATGTTATTGCCAAACTGCGGCCCCTTGCCGCAGATATCACATACTTGTGCCATGGACTGCTCCCCAGATGTTTTCAGAAAGTGCAGGGTAAAACATAGATTTTACCGGAGTTTCGGTATTTCGCCAACTTGATGGGATATCGGGCGAGATCCTGCGTTTTCGTACCATTCGTGGACGTGATCGCTTGTACCCTCCTTCTTGCTGGTTTGCCCGAAGTCTTCTTGCCCGAAGTCTTCTTGCCTGGCCAGCGATCTTGTCGAAATAGCTCGTTCTGCCATGACCGCTTACCGCAGTCGCTCTGAACTCTCTTCTGTGGTTTGTGTGCGATACTCAAATTATGGCTGCTTCCACTGACCCGAAATCGGCAAAAATAAACATTACGACCGGCACGGGCGTCGAGATTGAGTGGAAGGATGGACATGTTTCCAGTTACACCTTCCCCTACCTAAGGGACGCCTGTCCGTGCGCGCTCTGCGACGAGGAACGTTCCAAGGCGGGGCGGCAACCCTGGGACCCACCGAAGCTGGCTCTGGGCACCTTGCCCATGTACAAGCCTGCGGCTAAGCCGACGGCCGCCGAGCCGGTGGGACGCTACGCCATCAAGTTCAAATGGAACGACGGCCATGAACTGGGAATCTATTCCTGGCAATTTCTGCGGGATGTTTGTCCGTGCGACGTCTGCAAAGCGGGGCGGGCGGCGGCCAAGGCCGGCTAGCTAAGAAATTATCGATTGAATACAAGGGCTTAAACAACTTGTCGTTTCTTAACCAAGTCAATCCCCAACAACGCGAAGCGGTAGAAGCGAGCGAAGGCCCGGTCCTTATTCTGGCCGGGGCGGGCAGCGGCAAGACGCGCGTTATTACGTATCGGATCGCCTATCTGATCGAACGACTTGGGGTAATGCCGGAATCGATCCTGGCCGTGACCTTCACGAATAAAGCCGCCTCTGAGATGGCCGAGCGCGTTGAACAACTGACCGGAGCCCACTCGGTGGCGAAACCGGCTATTTCCACGTTTCACTCGCTCTGCGTGCGAATGTTGCGTCGCGATATCGAGGCGCTGCGGATTCCTTCAGTCACTCCGGGCGGCCAGGCCGTAGGTCACACGAAAAATTTCGTGATCTATGATGAGGCCGACCAACAATCGGTAGTCAAGGCAGTCATGAAACGCCTCGGCGTCGATGACAAGGAGCTTACGCCTCGCATGGTGCTTTCGCGGATTTCATGGGCGAAAAACCATATGCTGGACCCGCAGGAGATCTATCTGCAGTCCGGCGACCCCAAGACCGAACGTGTTGCCCATATCTATGAGGAGTACCGAAAAGAACTGCGTAAAGCCAACGCGTTGGACTTCGATGATCTTCTGCTCGAAGCTGTGCGTCTTTTGAAGAGTTCCTCTGCCATACGCGAATACTACACGCGTCGATTCAAGTACCTTCTGGTGGATGAATACCAGGATACGAACCGGCCACAGTACGAACTGATGCGCGTTCTTGCCGGGGATCGCCATAACGTTTGCGCAGTTGGCGATGAAGACCAGTCAATCTATTCCTGGCGTGGAGCGGACATCCGCAACATTCTCGAGTTTGAGCGGGATTTTCCGGAAGCGCGGATCATCCGCCTGGAACAGAACTACCGGTCCACTCAGAATATTCTGCAAGCGGCCTCAGCTGTCGTCGCCAACAACGTCAAGCGCAAGGGCAAGAATCTTTGGACATCACGAAAGGGCGGATCGAAAATCAGATACTACGAAGCGCCGGATGGCGAAAACGAATCTTTGTTCGTTGCCGATTACGTTTCCCGATACATTCGGGAATGCGCCAAGCAGGGTAACTCCCGGGTTGCGGTGCTCTACCGCACCAATTCACAGTCGCGGCTGTTCGAAGAAGCCATGCGCCGTTATCAGCTGAAGTATCACGTTGTAGGAGGGTTCTCATTCTACGAGCGAGCCGAGATCAAAGACATGATCTCGTATCTGAAGATCATCCAGAATCCTGACGATTCGGTTTCGCTGCAACGAGTGATAAATACTCCTGGGCGTGGGATTGGAAAAGCAACCGTCGAAATGCTGGAAAACCTTGCACTTGAAACCGGTCTTTCCGTCTGGGGCGCGGTAGCTCGAGCCGTTAAGGCCCAACTGCTGCCAGCACGCGCAGTTAGCGCTCTCAGAAGTTTTCGACAGATTATCGATGATGCGCGTGCCATGCTGGCCGGAACTTACGTCGAACGACTGAAAGACAGTGCGAGGGATGAAGAATTTGATGATGGTGCATTAGGCATCTCGGGAGTGCAGGAATCTGGGGAAGAACAGAGGGATGAAGCTACTAAGTTCGATCCACTGTCCTTTGACTTCGACCCAGAGGAAACGGAGCCGGGGTTGAAAATGCCCGTAGACGCGGGGACCGCGGGAGACAATTCTGTTGATACCGAGGGTGTATCCGATTCCACCGGTTTTCCCGCTCCTCGCGTGACGACAGCCGAGGTCCTCAAGTTTCTCATCGATCGCACGGGCTACATCAAGCAACTTGAAAACGAAGATACCCCCGAAGCGTATTCTCGCATCGAGAACTTGCAGGAACTGGTCAACGCGGCAATGGATTCGCGTGATCGCGGCGAAACGCTCGACGAGTTTCTCGATCATGCGGCCCTTATAAGCGACGCCGACCAGTATGACGAGCGCGCCCAGATAACGCTGATGACACTCCATGCCGCCAAGGGACTCGAGTTCCCACTAGTGTTTCTCTGCGGAATGGAGGAAGGCCTGTTTCCACACTCACGCACGTTTCTTCAGCCCGATGACATCGAAGAAGAACGCCGCCTGTGTTATGTCGGCATGACGAGGGCGATGGATACTCTGGTTCTGAGCAGAGCAGTCTATCGCCGAAGGTACGGCACCGACCTTCCGGAAGCGACCGTGCCGTCGAGGTTCCTGGAAGAAGTTCCGGCCGACCTCCTCGAAGAGATCGGCGCGCCACGGAGCGAGCGCGGCATCGTAGAGCGGGGGCGAGGCACACCGGTCAGCCGGACATACGATGAAAGCTCAACGCTCAATCAGGAGCGGCACTATTCCTATGAGGACGAAGATCAAAGCGCCTGTTGGCGGGGAGCAAGTGCGGGTGGACGGCCGACAGCCGGCGAAAACTATAGTTCGGGCAAGACTTACAATTCCATTGAGAATATTGCCGAGTTCTTTGCTTCACGGGGACGGAAATTTAGCCTCACCAAAATCCCGGTAGAGAAACCAAAGGGGCGAAAAGGATTTCGGCCGGGGCAGAAGGTCCGCCATCCAAAATATGGAGAAGGAACCGTCTATCAGCGCGAAGGAGAAGGTGAGGACGCCAAGATTACGGTACAATTCCCGAGATTTGGATTGAAAAAGCTCGTAGAGAAATACGCCCAGCTGGAGCGGGCTTAGTCTGCGTTTTCGCGGTTGGACAGACAGGCGATTTGGTGAGGTTGCGTCGAAACGCATATCACGAAACTAGATCAACGAGGACAGAATAAGCATTCATGGCGAATACCAAGAAGTTGAGCAAGGAAGAACGCAAGAAAGCCCGGCGCGCAGCGCGAAAACAAGCGAAGGCCGAAAATCCTCAGACGAAACGCGAATACGCTCGCGGATCGAAAAAACGCAAGGTGAAAAAGATGGCACGTGGCCAGGCGAAGCGCTAGGTCATTTCACTTGAAGTTTGCATCGAGTTACGAGGCGAGTCGTGGACTCGCCTCTGCAATCTGAGTTCGCCTTAGGGCACGAGGGCCTATTGGCACAGATAACCACGACGAAGCCGAGCGGTGAGCAGGCGCCGATTAACCAACTTTTTGCCTGCAAATCGATCGACAAGCTGATTTCGGAAGCCGAATCTCCGGGCCAGCGCCTCCAGAAGACCCTGGGACCATGGTCACTGACGGCCCTGGGTATTGGCGCGATCATCGGCTCCGGCATCTTTGTGCTTACTGGCACGGCGGCTGCCGGGGAATATTTCCAGGCACCGTCAATCCTGCACGCACAAGTCCTCGACATCATCGTGAACTTCCTTCGCGGCGGCGGGACAGCGCAGGTTCTGATGCACGGACGGCCTCCGGCCGGACCTTCTATCGCGATCTCCTTTTTCCTGGTCGCGATAGCGTGCAGCTTCGCGGGGCTCTGCTACGCGGAACTGGCGTCGATGATTCCGATCGCCGGCAGTGCATACACCTATTCGTACGCAACGCTGGGCGAGATCTTCGCGTGGATCATCGGCTGGGACCTGATCCTCGAATACGTGGTCAGCAATGTTGTCGTAGCCATCGGCTTTAGCGCGTACACCAAGGCGCAACTCGCCTCATTCGGACTGAACTTGCCGGATAAGTGGTCGACGCCTGTGTGGGAATCGGGTCACTGGACGGGTGCTTATTTCAACGTTCCGGCCTTTCTTATTATTTTTATCCTCACGGTCCTGTTGGTTCGCGGCATCCGCGAGTCCGCCGAAGCGAACAATGTTATGGTCGCGATCAAAATCGGCGCCATCCTGATCTTTCTGGTGGTGGGCGGGGCGCTGGTACACACAAGCAACTGGAAGCCCTTCGCGCCGTCGGGATTTGGCGGCATCGTGACCGGTGGCGCCATCGTCTTCTTCACCTACATTGGCTTCGACTCTGTATCCACCGCGGCGGAGGAGGCGCGCAATCCGCAGCGCGACTTGCCCTTCGGCATCATTGCATCGTTGATCATCTGTACTTTGCTTTACGTTGGCGTATCAGTCGTTTTGCTGGGGATGATGAAATACACCACCTTCGTTTCGGGAGAAGCGGCCGAAGCCCCCGTAGCCTACGCTCTGAAAGTGCTCGGCGCCAGCCGCTGGTCGCGCTCCATCATCGTCATCGGAGCGCTCACCGGAATGATTTCGTCACTGCTCGTCTTCCAATATGGGCAAGCACGCATCTGGTACGCCATGTCGCGGGACCGACTCTTCCCGAAGCTCTTTTCCCTCGTCCATCCCAAGTTTAAGACCCCGCACGTGTCGACCTGGATCGCCGGATTTGTGGTGGGGATTCCATCTGGGATCTTCGCCATCAGCGACGCCGCAGACCTGTCGAACATCGGCACGCTTTTTGCGTTCGTGCTGGTCTCACTCGGCGTGATAATCCTGCGGCGCACGCAACCCGATCGCCCGCGCGTCTTCAAAGTGCCACTGGTACCGTGGTTCCCTCTAATTTCCATTGTCCTGTGCGGAGGACTAATGACTGGACTGACGGTCATTACGTGGGCGCGGTTCGTGGTGTGGCTAGCTCTCGGTCTGCTGATCTATATTTTCTACAGCCGCCATCGCAGCGAGTTTTGCAAGGCAAAGAGCTAAAGCGGGTGGAGGACGCATGAGTTCCCCCTCACCAGAAAATCCTTCCGAGTTCGTTCGTTCCCTTCCGAAGGCGGAGCTGCACTTGCATCTGGAAGGCTCGATTAACCCGGCGACCCTTCTCGAGTTGCAGCAGCGGCGCGGAATCGAGGGCGCAACGATAGGGAAGGCACAAGAGTTCTATCGCTACGAAGACTTCGCCGGTTTTCTACTCTCATTCAAGGCCGTGACGGAATTGCTTCAGACACCGGAGGACTATGAACTGATCACCTACCGGCTGCTTGAGCAGCTCAAATCGCAGAACGTTTTGCATGCCGAGGTTTATGTTTCCGTCGGTGTTTGTCTCTGGCGGAAGCAGGACTTTGATGCAGTCTTCGAAGGGCTCGAGCGAGGACGGGAGCGCGGTGAGCGCGATTTCGGGGTTTCTTTGCTCTGGATCTTCGACGCCGTCCGGCATTTCGGCGCTGACGCCGCTCAAAAGGTAGCCGAGTTGGCAGTCCGTTGTAAGGATCAGAACGTCGCCGGATTCGGCATTGGAGGCGACGAACGCCGTGCTGCCCCCGAACTTTTCCGCGATGTATATGCTTACTGCGCCGAGAGAGGATTACACCTGACGGCACACGCGGGTGAAACCACTGGTCCGGAGTCAATCTGGGGCGCGTTGAACCTCAGGGCGGAGCGCATCGGTCACGGGCTGAGAGCGTCCCAGGATAGGGAATTGATGGAAGAACTGTCGCAGCGGCAGGTTCCGATCGAAGTCTGCATCACCAGCAATCTGCGCACCGACTGTTGTCAATCCATCTCCGATCATCCAGTTCGCAGTTACTTCGACCAGGGACTAATGATCACTCTGAACACCGACGATCCTGCCATGTTTAGCACGACTCTCAACAACGAGTATCAGTTGGCGCAAGACCACTTCGGCTTTACGGATGAGCATCTACGCGAACTCGCCCAGAACTC
>Ga0066388_100001791_pt1 | contig 12500 bp, 13 predicted proteins | sample PanSoiMetaGPlot6_FD_64539 | JGI IMG/M metagenome (GOLD analysis project Ga0066388, IMG submission 64539) | Tropical forest soil microbial communities from Panama analyzed to predict greenhouse gas emissions - Panama Soil - Plot 6 (Hybrid Assembly) | ecosystem: Environmental > Terrestrial >... | reverse complement strand
ACGCGCCCGGTGTTCTTCATCGGTCATGGCGTCACCCTGTCGGAGGCCAGCAGCGAGCTCACGGAATTGGCGCGCGGGCTCGGCGTTCCGGTCATCGCCGCGCCGAACGGATTCGGCGCAATAGACATGGACGAGGAGCTTTCGCTGGGGTTCATCGGCCGTAACGGCGCCTATCCGGCCAATGAGGCCGGCCGGCGCGCGGATCTCGTCATCGCCATAGGGGCGCGCTTCGACGACCGCTCCGCTTCGTCATGGCTTCCGGGTTATTCCTGGAATTTCCCGGTTTGCAAACTGATCCACGTAGACGTCGATCCCGATGAGATCGGTCGCAACTACCCGCCTGATATCGGGGTTCTCGCCGATGCGCGCACATTTCTGCGCCAGCTTCTAGTCGAGTTGGAACGGCGTCCGCCTAGGCCGGACGCGCTGCGCCCGTGGCATGCAAGCATCAAGCGATGGCAGGCTGAGTGGGACGCCTACACGCGACCGAATTTTGCAATCCACGCCTCCCCGATCCGGCCCGAGCGTGTCGTCGCCGATTGCCAGGCGGTATTGCCGCCGGACGCGATCCTGGCCTGCGATGTCGGCGTGAGCCACAATTGGTATATGCAGTTCTGGAAGGCGCACCGCCCGCGGACCATGCTCAATTCATGGGGTTTCTCCGGCATGGGTTTCGGCGCGGCCGGCGCGCTTGGGGCCAAGCTTGCCGCGCCGCATCGGCCGGTCGTTGCCGTGACCGGCGACGGGTGCTTCACGATGGTCCCGCACGTGCTTTGCACGGCCGTCGAATACGATATCCCGGTCGTCTGGCTGATCTGGAACAATTTCGCCTGGGCATCGATTCGAGACATCCAATACGGCATGTTCGGTGGTCGCGAAATCGGCACCGCATTCTATCGGGGCGACAATAACAGCCCGTACAATCCGGATTTTGCCGCTTGGGCGCGTGCCAGCGGTGTCGAAGGCATCACGATCACCGAATCAGAGCATCTGAAAGGCGCGCTTGAGCACGCCATCGGTGCAAACAGGCCCTTCGTACTGGACGTGCATGTGGATGCGAAGGTGCATCCGCCCTCAACCGGCGCCTGGCAGCTCCCGCCGACCCCTTATAACGAGCCCGTATTCGGCAAGCGTTTCCTGCCGAGCGAGCCCGCAACGGCAAAGTGATCGAGTCGCCGGCACCGCCGTGCGCAAGGGTGGCTCTCGACATCACGCGCGCGCGACGAGCTGGGATACGAAGCCGCGCTGTCCCATCGACAAGAACTTGCGGCCTACATTGAGGTCACTCGAGCTGGGCGCGGCTAAGCAACGGAGGACAGATCGTGTCTACTGCAACTGGCCAATGGTTCATCCGTAACATCGCTGAGGTGCCATGGAAGGAATTCCCGGCGCACTTTGGCGGCGCCCTGTCGAAGCCGCTGGTCATGCCGGAGACGGCTGGCAGTCGCAATCTCGACTATCGCATCTCGATGTACCAGCCGATGGCCCATGTGGCGAAGCATGCCCACAAGGTTCAGGAGCAGATCTATCATGTGCTCGAAGGAGAAGGCTTGATAGAGATCGACGGCAAGAACTTTGTCGTGCGCCGCCACGACGTTATCTTCCTGCCGCCCGGCGTCGAGCACTCTATCGCAAACTCCGGGATCACCGATCTGGTGTTTCTGGTCGTGACCTCGCCGGTAACCGACGAAACGAGCAGTCGATAAAAAATAACGTGCCTATAGCGCTCATTCCATAAGCTCCAAATTATGCGCGCCGAGTGCCGGCGCCGATCGCGCTTGGTCAGCAGGCGCGCGAAATCGGTCCTCGATCGGCATCGGCAAGGCCGGGATTGCTGCGCTCGTTTCGTTCACAAGCCTGTGGTTGAAAGATGGCGGAACTGCGGGTCGGCGATCGCTTCCTGCAGCGTGGTGACGATGGAGCAGCAGCAATCGCGCGCGACAAAACACTTGCACCATTCCTCGGCCGTCCTGCCGCGGATCGCTGCGGCGACCGCGCGCACAGTCGCATTGGGATCGCGCGCATCGTCGCGGAACGAGGCGTCGAGCTCGATGATATCGCAAAACGTGTCCCAGAATTTTTCGAGCGGAGCGACGGCAATGATCTTTCCATCGGCCGTCGGGTAGAGGTGATAGCGCGGCGATCCGCCGGTGGCGAGGTCCGTGCCATTGCCGGGCCACATGCCGGCCGCGCGTCCGTTGCCGAGCGCCCAATAGGTGAACAGGAAAAGATTGGCCGCCATGGAGATGTCCAGATAACAGCCGCGCCCCGTCCGCGCGCGCTGCTGCAGCGCGAGCAGCACGTTGATCACGGTCGGATAAGCACCCCCGGCGATGTCGGCGATGAGCGTCGGCGGCACCACCGGCCGCTCGGGTGCGCCCATCGAGAGCGCCAGCAATCCGGTGTCGCCGATGTAGTTCAGGTCATGCCCGGCGACGTCGCGCTTGGGACCGTCCTGGCCATAGCCGGTCATAGAGCAATAGATCACCCGCGGATTGATTTTCTCGATTTCAGAATAGTCCAGTCCGAGCCGTGCCATGACACCGGGCTCGGAACTGTTCGACGATCACATCCGCGCGGGCGAGCAGGGTGGGCGGCACGGTCAGGCCGAGCGCCATTGCAGTTTTGAGATTGATGACTAGCTCGAACGTCGATGCCTGCTGCACAGGAAGCTCGCCGGGCTTGGCGCCGTTCAAAATCCGGGCCGCATACACGGCCGCTTGGCGGTATGCATCGGCAAGGCTCGTTCCGTAGCACATCAGACCGCCGGCATCGGCGAACTCGCGAAACTAGTACATTGCCGGAAGCTTGTGCCTTGCCGCCAAAGCTACCAGTTTCCTCCTGCCTATCGTAAACAGCGGATCGGCAGCGACCACCAACGCACGCGCCCCCTGCTCCTCCAACCGGGAAAAGGCGCCCTCGAATTCCTCCGCGGCGCCGGCTGGTTCTCCAACGAATGCTGTGATCGCAAGGGGCCCCTATCCCAGGAACCGCCCCCTATCCCCTAATAGGCTCGGGGTCCCATAGCATGCTTCTCGCGCTCGCACCTCACAAGGGCATAAACGGTGCTCCACTCGTCTGTTCGATCCAAACGAGATGATCCTTTACAGCCTTCACACCATCGACATTCTCAACTAAAACAAGCACGGCGCTCCGTTGATCTTCGTCGCGAACTGCGCCAAACAAATCAACAACCCCATTCTGGACGACTATATTCAAATATTGTGGCGCCCAGGGTTGGCGTTCGAGGTCGGCCAAAATCTTGTCGCGAACCGCTGCATCGGACGCGTTGCCTGACGGAATTTGAATGCTAGCAAGTGCATGTAATAGGTTCGCGCGACTGATAATCCCGACCACATGACGGCCGCGCACAACGGGGATTCTCTTTATCCGGCGCCGTTCCATAAGGTGCACGACCTTCTCGAGCTGTGTATCCTCGGAAACACACACCGGGTCGGATGTCATGACCTCCACAACCCGACGGCCATGCGTACGCGCGTAATCCTCCGCGAGCCATCGGAGTCCTAGCAGGAACTCTATCCATCGGGGCCGTTTCTTCTGCGTCCCGGTTTCAGCACGGCGCAGAAAATCTCCTTCGGTTACGACGCCGGCGAGACAGCCCTCACGATCAAGGACCGGTAATCCGCTGATCTTGTTCTCCAGCATCAATTGGATTGCTTCCGTAATGGAAGCGTTTTCACGCACCGAGATCACATTGTGCGTCATTACGTCTGCGACTTTCATCTGTATTTCTCCGCGGGCAACATACGGTGGATCGTTCAAGATGAGTAGCGTACGCATGGTCCCGTCTCGGTCGCCGATGTGGCTATCGAAGCCTGAAGCACACGCAGCCTAGTCCGGAGGGGCCGAACGAGAGATTGGGCCCGGCTTCGGAGACCTAAGCTGATGTGATGATTTGGCGCTTTTCTTCGAATTCTGCCTTGTCGATCTCTCCCCGCGCGAAGCGCTCTTTCAGAATCTCCAGGGCGGTGGAAGTTAGGTCTCGCTTCGCTTCCGGTGCCTGCGTTTCTCTGTCCCCACAAACGCTTGGACCGCCGCAGCACCCGCCGGCCCTCGCCGACTTCGGTTCGCTCATCGCTCTCTCCTAGTGTAGCCGTTGACCGCTGAATCCTAATCCTTCTGACAAGGGAACGGACATTGCGAAAAGTCAACAGTGGCGATTGGAGCTAGAAGCCCGCGACGCGGAAAAGATCCTGGCCGGTGTTGGCAGGCTCGGAAGAGCCGATCAGCGTTGGCGAAGTCCGCCCTTTGGGCAGACCGCAATCCAGACCTCTTGCGCTATGCGCCGGTTCATACCGTCTCGTCCACGCGTTCGACCGCCACCGTTCGTGGTTCGACCGGGACACGGGAGAATTTCGGCGTATTTCCGTCATCGCGCAGCACGACGTAGATCGCTGGGATCACCAGCACGGTCAGCAGGGTGGAAGAGGCGAGACCGAACAGCAGCGAGATCGCGAGGCCCTGAAAGATTGGATCCAGAAGGATGGTGGCGGCTCCGATCATGGCCGCAAGCGCCGTGAGCAGGATCGGCTTGAAGCGGACGGCGCCTGCCTCGAGCAGCACCTCGCGCAGCGTCATCGCTCGCGCCGTTCCATGCCGAATGAAATCGACCAGCAGGATCGAGTTGCGCACGATGATGCCGGCAAGTGCAATGAAGCCGATCATCGAGGTGGCGGTGAACGGCGCTCCGAACAGCCAATGGCCGGGTACGATGCCGATCAAGGTCAGCGGTATCGGAGTCAGAATGACCAATGGCAGGCGGAAACTCCTGAACTGGCCGACCACGAGCACATAGATGCCGAGGATGGCTGCTGCGAACGCCGCCCCCATGTCACGAAACGTGACATAAGTGATCTCCCATTCGCCGTCCCACAGCAGGCTTGCCTCCGATTCGTCCATGGGCTGACCATGCAGTAGGAGGTTCGGCTTGGGCAGCTTGCCCCAGTCGTACGCTTCAATGCGTTTGGCAACCTCGAGCATCCCGTAGATCGGTGCCTCGTAAGTCCCGGCCACCTCGGCCATCACCATGTCGGTGAATCGCTCGTCGCGGCGGAAGATCGTCGGCGAGCCTGCTTCCCTCGTTACCCGCACGACGTCTCCGAGCTCGACTACGGTCTTGCTGCCCGGAAGCGTGTTGGCGGGAACCGGAGTCGAGGCGAGCGCGCCGCTCCAGGCGAGGTCGCGCTTAGGCAGCCGCACGGAGATCTCGATTGGGTTGCGATCTTCGCCGCGATGCGAATAGCCGACCGGAACCCCGCCGAAAAGCATCTGGATGGTATCATAGACATCGCGCTGCTCGACCCCGAAAAACTCCAGCCGGTCCTGATCGATAGAGATTCGCAGACGCGGCCGCGGCTCGCCGATCGAGTCGTCGACGTCCACGATGAACGGTACCGAGCTGAAGATCTTCTTGACCTCGCCGGCCACCGCTCGCCGCGTCGCCGCATCGGGGCCGTAGATCTCCGCTAGCAAGGTCGCCAGGACCGGCGGCCCGGGCGGCACCTCGACGACTTTGATCACGGTGCCTGCCGGCAGTGCCAGGGCTTTGAGCCGCTCGCGCAGCTCGAGCGCCAGAGCATGACTCGGCCGGCTGCGCTCGCCGCGCGGCATGAGATTGACCTGCAGTTCGCCAAGCTCCGGCAATTCCCGTACATAGTAATGGCGCACCAGGCCGTTGAAATTGAACGGCGCGGGCGTGCCGCCGTAGGCTTGGATCGAGCGCACTTCGGGCAACTGCTCGGCAATGATAGCCGCCGCGAACAGGATGCGCTCGGTATTTTCGAGGGCCGCGCCTTCGGGCAGATCGACGAGGACGCTGAGTTCGGATTTGTTGTCGAACGGCAAGAGCTTCACGGTCACGATCTTGGTTACGAATAGCAGCAGGACCAAGAGGGTCGCAGCACCGACCGCGATTAGAAATGTCAGCGCTGATCGCCGGCTGCGGATCACGGGCTTGGCGATGAACCGGTAGGCCCGGCCGAGCCGCCCCTCTGGATGCGCTCCGCTGTGTGTCTTCGCAGCGCGCGGCGAGAACCGCAGCAGGAGCCAAGGTGCGATGACTGCGGCGACGAAGAAGGAGAACAGCATGGCTGCCGAAGCATTCGCCGGGATCGGCGCCATGTAGGGGCCCATCAGCCCGGATACGAACAGCATCGGCAGGAGTGCCGCCACTACAGTGAGCGTGGCCACGATGGTTGGGTTGCCGACTTCGGCCACAGCTTCGACCGCGGCTGCAAGCCGCGGTCGCCCATCGCGCATACCCCAATGCCGCGCGATATTCTCGACAATGACGATGGCGTCATCGACGAGGATACCAATTGCGAAGATGAGCGCGAACAGGCTTACCCGGTTGATGGTGTAGCCCATAAGCTTGGCGGCGAAAAGCGTGAGCAAAATCGTTGTGGGAATGACGACGAGGGTCACCAACCCTTCCCGCCAGCCGATCGCGAACGCGATAAGAACAACGATCGAAACCGTCGCAAGTCCGAGGTGGAACAAGAGCTCATCGGCCTTGTCGGTTGCGGTCTCGCCGTAGTCGCGTGTCACCTTGGCATCGACATCGGAAGGGATCAGGCGACCCTCAAGCGTTTCGAGACGCTGGCGGATGTCATGGGCCACCACCACTGCGTTGGCGCCGGCGCGCTTGGCGAGCGCAACACTGACCGCGGGAACCCTGAACCACCGCCCGTCATGGCCCGGCGCCAGATTCCAGACCCGGTGTTCCAGCGGGCTCGGCCCGACGATGACATTGGCAAGGTCGCGAACGTAGACGGGGCGGTTGTCCCGGCTGGTGACCAACAAGAGGCCAATGTCGGGGACGCCCGAAAGCGTCTGGCCGGCCGCGACGCTGCGTTCGGTGCCCGCATCGCGGACTTGTCCGGCGACAAAGGATCGATTGGCATCGCGCACCTTCGCGACGAGCTGCTGCAGTGTCACACCGAACAGCGCCAGTTTCTCCGGATCGGGCTCAACGCGAATCTGCTGCGGATCGCCGCCCGAGATGTAACTGAGGCCAACATTGTCGACCTTGGTCAGTTCTCCCCGCAGTTTGTCGGCGAGCTCGTAGAGGGCCTTATCGGTCCAGCGGCCTGCCGCCTCGGGCTTCGGCGAAAGCGTCACTACCACGATTGCCACGTCATTGATGCCGCGGCCGACGATCAGCGGTTCGGGAATACCGATCGGGATGCGGTCATAGTTAGCGCGGATCTTTTCGTGCACGCGCAGGATCGCATCCTCGGCCTTGGTGCCGACCAGGAACCGCGCCGTGACCGTTACCCGGTCGTCCACGGTCTGGCTGTAGGTGTGCTCGACCCCATCGATGCCCTTGACGATCGCCTCGAGCGGCTTGGTCACCAGCTCCACCGCATCCGGCGCCTTCAAGCCATCGGCGCGCACCGTGATGTCGACCATCGGCACGCTGATCTGCGGCTCCTCCTCGCGAGGGATGACGAGGAGCGCGATCACGCCAACAGCAAGCGCCGCAAGCAGGAACAGCGGCGTCAATGGCGAGCGGATGGTCGCCTGCGTCAGCCGGCCCGAGATCCCGAGCTTCACGGCCGCACCAGCTGGTCCCCGGCGTTCAGGCCGGAAAGGATTTCGATGCCGTCCGGAAACTCCGGGCTCGGCAAGTCGCGGCCGCGCTGGACCGGAACATCGACCGGTCCACCTACGGCGCGGACGCGGACGTAATCAATGCCGAACCGGGTAAGGAGGAAGCTTGCCGGTATGACGAAAGCGCTGCGCTCGCCACCCGATACCCAGACCCGGATTCGCTCGCCGACGAAATAATCTCCCAGGCCTTCAACCCGGGCATCGGCGACGACGCGGCCGTCCTCGATCTGCGGATAGACGAGGATGATGCGGCCGAACTGCGCTCCCGATCGGCCGAGTTCGGAGGCGTCGATACGAACGCGATCGCCGGCCTTGAGAAACCGCGCGTGCCGTTCGGGGACGCGCAAACGCAAGACGAAATTCTGCTCGGCAACCATCGCAACCGGCTCACCCGGCAGCACCACGGTTCCGGTCGTCACTGGCTTCTTGAGAATACGACCGGCGGTCGGCGCGAGCACGCTACCTTCGGCGAGCTGCTGCTGAACAACGGACCGTTCGGCCACGCGCGCTCGATGGGCGTTGGTCGCCACATTGAATGCCGTGCGAACCTCGTCGAGGCGCGCTTTCGGCGTGATGCCTTTCGCGAACAGCTCTTCGGCCCTGGCGACGTCGATCTGGGCCTGCCCCAGCTGCGCCTCCAATCCGGCGATCTGCGCGTCGAGCGCTTTCATCTGGAGAACGAGTTTCTCGTCGCCGATCGTGGCGACGATCTGGCCGGTCTCGACGCGATCGCCCTCCTTCACCTTTAGCTCCGCAACTGTACCGCCGATGCGGGCGCGCGCGGGCACCACGTTGATGCTCTCGACGGTCGCGAACACGGCCTTTTCATCCGCAACCAGGGTCAGCGCGACCGTGAAGCTCGCATCGGAATGGGCCATTTGCGCAGCGCATCCACTCAATACCGCGGCAAGTATTAGGGCGCGCATCGCCGCCTCCTGAGGCTCGCTCGATCAAGGATCGACGGAACTTTGCTTCCCGCTCGATCCAGCCGTCATTGGCGTCTCGTAACATCGCGTTCCGCCAAGCGGACTCGCTTGCGCCCCAGCTTCGGCGGGCAGCCCGGCGCGCAATAGACGCGATAGAGGGTTTCCAGCAGCTCCCGGGCCGGCGGGCTGCTGATCGAGTACCAGATGGTTTGGCCATCCCTCCGCGCGGAGACGAGCCCGTCCTTGCGCAGCAGCGCCAGGTGTTGGGACACGGTGGAGTCCCGGATTCCTAAAAATCCGGCGAGCTCGCCGACCGAGCGCTCACCATCGATCAGCTGACAGATGATCAGCAGGCGGTGGCGGTTGGCTAGTGCCTTGAGCAGCTCGCTCGCCTGGTCCGCCGCAACCTGCATCGCTTTGACATCGATCTTCATACTTGCGTATTTACGAGAAATCGTATATATTGTCAATAGTGGGCCGAAAAATTCAACGAGGACAATGCCTCGTCTCATTTTGGAGGGTGTCATGGCGGAGGTGGTGGTATTGGGAGCAGGCCTGAGTGGAACGATCATGGCCTATGAGCTGGTTCCGCAATTACGGCGTGACGACAGGCTGACGGTCGTCGGTCAAGGGCGACGGTATCATTTCGTGCCGTCTAATCCCTGGGTCGCGATCGGCTGGCGCGAACGAACCGATGTAGAGGTCGATCTCCAGGACGTGATGCAACGCAAAGGCATCCACTATCTGGAGCAGGGAGCCCGGCGCGTCCATCCACAGGAGAACCGGATCGAGCTCGAGGACGGCAGTACCATCCCCTACGACTATCTCGTGGTCGCCACCGGGCCCGACCTCGCGTTCGACGAGGTGCCGGGCCTCGGCCCGAACGGGCACACCCAGTCGGTCTGCCATGTCGACCACGCGGAGAAGGCCAAAGAGGCGTTCCAGCGTTTCGTACAGTCACCGGGGCCAATTGTGGTCGGCGCCGTGCAGGGCGCCTCCTGTTTTGGGCCGGCCTACGAATTCGCCTTTATTCTCGATACGGAGCTGCGCGAGCGGCGCGTTCGCGACCGCGTGCCGATGACCTTCGTGACCGCGGAGCCCTATATCGGCCATCTCGGCCTCGATGGTGTCGGCGATACCAAGGGTTTGCTCGAGAACGAAATGCGCGAGCGCCACATCAAGTGGATCACCAATGCCCGCGTGAAGGCGGTCGAAGCTGGCAAGATGGCCGTCGAAGAAATCGGCGAGGACGGCAATGTCCGCAAGACCCACGAGCTTTCGTTCGCCTATTCGATGATGTTACCGGCATTTCGCGGCGTTTCGGCCGTGCGTGGCATCGAAGGCCTGACGAATCCGCGCGGGTTCATCGTGGTGGATAAGAAACAGCGCAATCCGACCTTCCCGAACGTGTTCGGCATCGGGGTGTGCGTTGCAATCCCGCCGGTCGGCCCAACCCCGGTGCCCGTTGGCGTGCCGAAAACGGGGTTCATGATCGAATCCATGGTGACGGCAACGGCCCAGAACATCGGGGCCCTGCTGCGGGGAAAGCCTGCGATATCGGAGCCGACCTGGAATGCGGTGTGTCTCGCCGATTTCGGCGATAGCGGCGTTGCCTTCGTGGCTCAGCCGCAGATTCCTCCCCGGAATCTCAATTGGTCATCGAGGGGCCGTTGGGTGCATTACGCCAAGATCGCATACGAAAAATACTTCCTGCGCAAGATTCGCCGCGGCGAGAGCGAGCCGTTCTACGAGCGCTTCCTGCTGGAGAAGCTCAGCATCCGCAAAATCAAGGCAGTCGCGTGAACCCTGTCGGCCGTCCGGCCGACGCAAACCGGAGATCCCCCATGAACGTCGATCGCGCAGTATTCGCCTTTGCTGGTACAGTTTTGCTGGTGAGCCTCGTGCTTGCCTGGCTTGTCTCTCCGTATTGGCTGCTGCTGAGCGCCTTCGTCGGCCTGAACATGCTCCAGGCCGCATTCACCGGCTTCTGCCCCGCCGCGATGGTGTTCAAGAAGCTCGGCTTGAAGGCTGGCAGCGCGTTCCCATGATGCCGTAGGGCCGCTCGACGCGTCTAGCCCCTCCCTGTGCGCGGTGGGTTTCGCCGCAGCCGGCTGACTGTTCTGCAAGCAGGTAACGTGAGCGGGGCTCGGCAATGACGTCCAGAACAAGGAGCAGAGCGATGGTCGAGGATTGGTTGGCCCTGATCGGCAACATGAATGGCGTGGTGCGCAATCTGCGGCAAGCCGCGCCGGAAGTGATGAAGACATTCTCCGACATGGCCCGGGCGGCGCATGGCGGCGAAGCCCTGGATAGTAAGACTAAGGAATTGGTGGCGCTATCGATCAGCGTCGCCATCCGTTGCGCTCCCTGCATTGCCTATCACGCGGAGGGCGCGGTCAGGCAGGGAGCCTCGCGCGCCGAGGTGGCAGAGACCCTCGCGATGGCGGTCTACATGGGCGCCGGCCCCTCGGTGATGTACGCTGCGCAGGCGCTGGAGGCGGTCGATCAGGTCGGGGCAAAATACTCTAAGTCTGCCTGATTTAAGCCGGCCGTCAGGTTGGGTGCTGCGTTGGCGGCGAGCTGGTGGCGACACAGTCGAGCAGCTTGCGGACGCGAACCGCTCCGCTGATCACCTTGTAGAGATATTCGGCCGGCTCGCCCTCGCCGTAGATCTCGACGTTGCGGGCGTACGACATGCGTGCGCCGATGGCCGGGCGCATCTCCGCCGGCAATGAGATCGAGCTGCCGACGTCACGGCAGGACATTGCCGATTATCTCGGGCTCACGATCGAGACGGTGTCGCGCGCCATCACGCAGCTCGAGAACGACGCCGCTATCTGGCTGCCGAGCTCGCGGCGCATCGAGCTGCGCAATCGCGGGCTCTGCTTTTTTGGACCGTCCGGGTCGCATCAAAATTCCATCAAATCCCGTTCCCTATCCCTCGGCTTCTGTCCGCAGTGATCCCTTCCGCTGATTTCTGATTGCCGAAGCCGATCGTGTGGACGCTTGGGCAAAGACCGGATGTCATTCGGGTGCTTGGGGCGGCGGCCTTCGGGCGTGGGGCTATCTGTAGGCATAAACCAGTGAAGCCATCGGCGATCGATTTCCCTTTGCAGATCGAGTGGATAAACGGCGGTCATGAAATTACCTAATCGGTAACGAGGCACCTAGCATTGATTTAAAGCAAAAGCGAAGAGCGAAGCCTGGATTATCTTGCCATAGGGGAAGCAGGGGGCGACGCAGTGCTCACTATCTCGGGAGTCAGGGAGGTTTTCCATGGCAAGGTCGTATCTTCCGTCGCTGTTTGGCCGCGAGGGTGAATCACTGGGCTCGCTGTTCAGGGACGTAGAGAAATCATTCGAGGATTTTTCGCGGCGCTTCCCATTCGCTCCGTTCACGGCGCCGTTCGTCTCGGCGCGTATGGCGCCAACGATCGACATCTCCGAAACCAAGGACGCGCTCGAAATCACGGCAGAGTTACCGGGAATCGATGAAAAGGACGTGGAAGTCACGCTGTCCGAAGGCATGCTGACAATCCGCGGCGAGAAGAAGAGCGAGCGCGATGAAAAGGACACGGAGAAGAACTGGCATGTGATCGAACGCAGTTACGGTGCGTTCAGCCGCTCTATCGCATTGCCGTTCGAGCCCGATTCCGGAAAGGTCGAGGCCAAGTTCGACAAAGGTGTGCTTCGCATAAGGCTGCCGAAGCCACCCGAAGTGGCCAAGAAACAGCAGAAGATCGAGATCAAAAAAGGCTGAGTGGTCAGCGTTCAGCGCTTCCGCTTTCGTCGCCCAGGTTTTTTGATGACCCGCTTCGCCGCCAGTCCTGGAGATATTCCGGTAGCTGCGATCGAGGACGGATAAACGAAGATCGCCGTTATAAGGCGCAAATGAGACAGGGCAACTCTCAGACCGGGGGAAGCCTGGGAGGGCTTTATATAC
>Ga0066388_100001790_pt1 | contig 12502 bp, 12 predicted proteins | sample PanSoiMetaGPlot6_FD_64539 | JGI IMG/M metagenome (GOLD analysis project Ga0066388, IMG submission 64539) | Tropical forest soil microbial communities from Panama analyzed to predict greenhouse gas emissions - Panama Soil - Plot 6 (Hybrid Assembly) | ecosystem: Environmental > Terrestrial >... | reverse complement strand
GGTCACGACCTGCTGCTCGTCTGCCACACCGAGCCGGCGCAGCGCGCGGCCGCCAAGGCACTCCTCGAGGCCTACCGGTCGGGCACGCTGCCGATGCGCGATCTCGAGGCGTCGGTCGAGCGCATCCAGCACATGCGGGCGCGGCGCGCCGCCCGCTTCGAAGGTGGCCCACCCGTGGCCGAGCCCGATGCCTTGCCGCTCGCGCGCGCGATCGCGACGCGCGCGGTCACGGTGGTTTCGGCCGGACGGCCCGAGCTCAGACGCGCGCTCAACGGGCGCGTCGGCGTCGTCTTTCCACGCTTCTCGGATCTGGCGCCGCGGATCACCATCGAGCCCGAGATCGCTGCCGAGCGAGCGTACATCGCCGGGGCATTCGCCGTCGCCGGTATCACACCCGAGACGCGTCTGGTCGGGATCGAGCCGACCGACGCGGAGATCGCGGCCGCCGGCGCGCTGGCCGACGGCTCCGACGCGGTCGTCCTGTTCCTGTTCGACGCCCATCTCTACGCATCGAACACGAAGCTGCTGAAGGAGCTCCAGTCGCGGGCGCGCGCCCTCGCCGTCGTGCTCATGCGCGATCCGTACGACGCCGACATGCTCGCCCCGGGCGTGCTCGGCGTCACCGCGTACGGATTCAGGAAGTGCCAGCTCGACGCCACCATCGCGCGCCTCGTCCAGGGGTGAGCCGGCTCCAGCGACTTCCGGCTGAGATCCTCGCGATCGACTGGGGCTCGACCCCGGCCAAGCGCCAGATGTGCCGGGCGGTCCTGCGCCGCGGGCGTTACGTCTTCTCGCCACCGCGTCCCGTGAATGACGTCGCGACGCTCGACCTGCGACCCGGGGTGCTGGCCGCGTTCGACTGCCCGATCGGCGTATCGCGCGAATACGCGGCGAGAGCCGAGCTCGGGACGTTCCGGGGCGCGCTGGCGGCATTCGGCCGCGGCCGCTTCGGTCGTTTCTACGACGCTGCCGAATGCGCCGCCGATATCGCGACCGAGCGCCCCTTCTATCCGGCTCGCGGGGTGAAAGGCACGGCGCGCGACCATCTCCGGAGCGTGCTCGGGGAGTCGGCCTTCGCGCCGCGCGTCTGCGATCGGCTTGCCGGCGCGGGGCCGATCTTCTGGCTGGTGGGTCCACGCCAGGTCGGCCGGTCCGCAGCGTGTATCTGGCGCGAGCTCATCACGCCGCGCCTCGCGAATGTCGCGCTCTGGCCCTTCGACGGACCGCTGACCGACTTGCTCGCCGCCGGGCAGCCGGTCATCGCCGAGATGTACCCGGCGTTTCTGCTGCGAACGCTCGGGCTCACGGTGGCGCGCAAGTCCGACCCGGCAGCGCGCAGAGCCTGTGGGCGAGCACTGCTCCAGAAAATTGGGTCCGATGCGCGGCTCGATCTCGCAGCGGTCCGGGCGCTGCTCCGTGGCGGCTTCGGCGGAGCCAGGTCAGGAGAGGACCCGTTCGACGCAACGATCGCCTGCGTCGGGCTGGCGAAGCTCCTGCTCGATGACGCGATGCCCGAGCCGCCAGAAGCGGCCCGGGCCGTGGAGGGCTGGATCCTGGGGCTGCCGGTCGGCGCCCCGCTCGACTAGAGCTTCTTGCCTCCGCGCTCGGCCACGTTGGCCTCGAAGCTCTTCTTGCGCATCCGCTCGAGCAGGCCGGCGTAGGACTCGGCCTGGATGATGCGGTCGAACTGGCTGCGATAGGTCGAGATGAAGCTCACTCCGTCGATCTGCAGATCGTAGACGCGCCACCGACCGTCCCGGAGATGCATGCGGTAGTCGAGCGTGATCTCGCTGCGGCGGTCGGTGAGGATCTTCGAGCGCACGGTGGCGTAGCTCGCGTCGACGGCCTCGCCGGTGTACGTGATGTTCTCGCCCGCGTACGCCTCGACCCGGTTGATATAGGAGCGCTCGAGCAGCTCGGTGAAGAGCGCAACGAACTCGGCGCGCTCGTCCGGCGTGCGCGCGGCCCAGTGGCGCGAGAGCGTGCGCCGCGTCACCTCTTCGAAGTCGAAGAGGTCGCGCGCGATCTTCCGGATCTCCGTCCGCTTGTCCGTCGACGGCCTGGGTACCGCGGACTCCTTCGCCGCAGGCTCGATGTCCTGCGTGAGATTGATCACCCGGGTCACGGCCGTTTCCACGGTATCCCGTGGACCCATCGCGGGTGCCGCGACGGCTCCGGCCATCATGATCCAGGCGGCGAGTGCCTTACCCATGGCTGATCCTCCGGGCGGATATTCGAGCATCCCCCATGCCAGTGCCGGAATAAGCGGAAAGCGTGGCATTTCAGTCGCCTCCGGATCATTTGATCGGACGCATAATGGACAGAGTGGCAACCACTTCCGCGGAAAGACACGCGTCCAGACGACGCGCGGTGTGCGTGGGCGCGGACGTCGGCGGAACGTGGATCCGCATCGCCGTCTGGGCCGAGCATCGCGTGAAAACCACCATCGTGCCTGCCGATCGCGATCTGCAGCGTCTCGCGTCCGTGCTGCGCGCCGTGTGGCGCCGCCGACGATGGACTCGGCGCCGAGTCGCCGCGCTCGTCGTCGCCTCGCGTGGTCTCTGGACTCCCGGCGAGCGCCGGCTCCTCGCGCGCGCGCTGCGCGGGCTCGCGGCGCGCGTGCACGTGATCTCCGACGCGCAGGCCGCGCTCCTCGGCGCGCTCGGCAAGCGACCCGGCGTGCTCCTGTTGTCAGGCACCGGGTCGATCGTGGTCGGGCGTAACGCGCGCGGCCGCTGGGCGCGCGCGGGAGGTCTCGGGCCGATTCTCGGCGACGAGGGCTCCGGATTCTGGCTCGGCCGCGAGTGGCTTCGCACGCGGGTGCGCGACGGCCACCTGCTTCCCGCGCTTCGCGCCTCGCATGGACACGACCCGGTGCGGACGATGGCCGCGATGGCGCGCAACGTCCTGTCGCGCGCGCGGCGTGGGGATCGCCGCGCGCGTCGCATCGTGACGGAGGGCCAGCGTCAGCTCGCGGCGGCTGCGCTCGACGTGGCGCGCGCGCTCCAGCTCGGCCGGACCGTGAACGCGAGCTGGGCGGGCAGCGTGCTGGCCGACGGCTGGTATCGGGCCGGCGTGGTCCGCGCGGTGGCGAAGACCGGTCTTCGGGCGCGATGGCATCGCCCGGCCGACCCGCCCGTTGTTGCTGCCGCGCGGCTCGCTGCGGCACTGGCACGCGCGTGACGCCGCGGAGGCTCGTGATCACGGTATGCCCCCGCGAGCGCGGTGTCGTGGTGATCCCGATCACGCGCGGCGAACGTGCCGTGCGCCTCGACGCGCCGGCGATCCTACAGCACTTGTCGGCGCTCGTCGCGGAGCGCGGGCTCGGCGAGCGCGTGCGGCTCCGCGAGGGCTGCGCCGGCGGCTGCTCGGGCTCAGGTCCGAACGTTTCGGTCGAGATTTTCCCGCTGGCCCGCCCCGGCGAGCGCGAGGACCACGTGGCGGTCGACTGGAAGACCTACGTCTACTCGCTGGGCAGTCTCGACTGTCTGGCCGCCGTCATCGACGACAACCTAGGGCGACTCCGCGTCAGAGCCAGCCCGCGCGCTTGATCGACGCCTCGCCGAGCCGGCGACCGCCCGCGTGCGCGACGTAGGCGAGGCCGTTCACGCGCGCTCCTCCGCCAGCATCGTGCGGCGGCCGAGCACTCGGTACGCCAGCGGCCCGCTTACCGCGGCCGCTGCGCCGGCGATCGTGTTCGCGAAGCCGGCCGTGGCCATCGCGCCGACGCAGAAAAGCGCGGGGAACACGGCCACGCCGACGGCGACGGCGATGCCTCCGGGGATCCGCCACGGCCGTGGCAGGTCGGGCGCGGCCACGCGCAGACGCACGAACGCCGCGAGCTCCACCAGGAGGCTCAGCGAGTAGAGCCAGACGTTCAGGACGATCAGCTCCTTGAAGGAGAACACGGCGAAGGCCGCATAGAGGGCGGCCGAGACGACGACCGCGGTCCACGGCGTGCCGGATCGCGGATCGACGGCGCCGAGCCAGCGGGGCATCGCGTGATCGCGCGCCATGACGTACGGCAAGCGAGAGTTCGTGAGGAGCAGCGACAGGAAGAGACCGGCCGTGCTGAGCACGGCGCCCGCGGCGACCGCGTGGCCCAGCCACTCGCCGCCGATCGACCGCGCGATCGACGGCAGGGCGCCGGTCGTCCACTGACTCCACTCGAGTGTCCCGCTGGCGAGCGCCGCGCCGACGGGTAGCACGTATGCCGCCGTCAGGATGACGAGCGCCAGGAACGTCGCTGAGCGGAAGGCGCGCTCCGGCGAGCGCGTCTCGCCGAGGATCGTCGACGGCGTGTCGAAGCCGGAGTAGTTCCACATCACGACGGCGAGCCCGAGCCCCAGGGTTGCGAGCCCCTGCCCGTCCGGCGCCAGCGGCGTCCATGGCGAAACCCGCGGCCCGAGCAGCGCCGCCAGCGTGAGCACGCCGACCGGCAGGAGCGACACGATCGCCAGCCCCACCGCCGCGTGGCCCGTCGAGCGCACGCCGAGCAGGTTGAGGCCGGTCAGCGCGACGACGAAGACGACCACCAGAAGCCAGCGCTCGAGCGACGTCATCTCCGGCACCCAGAAGCGCAGGTACTCGACGAACAGCGCCGGGTACACTGCGACGTCGACGAAGCTGTCGATCCAGCTCCACCAGCCCACCTGGAACGCCCAGTACGGTCCGAACGCCTGGCGCGTCCACGTGACGTAGCCGCCCTCGTCGGGCATGGCCGACGCGAGCTCTGCCATCACCAGGGCCACCGGCGCGCTCCAGAAGATTGGCGTCAGCATGAGCAGTACGAGCGTCATGCCTGGACCGAGCGCGGGCACCGTGTCCTCGATCCCGTAGGGACCGCCGCTCACGTTGAAGAAGACGATCGCGGCGAGCGGAACCAGCCCGAGCCCGCGCCTGAGCTCCGCCGTCAGCTCACTTCCCCTGGGCGGCGGCGATCAGCCGCGGAAGCTCCGTCAGCCATTCGTCGATCGGGCGCGCGGCCTCGACCGTGATCTCGAGCTTGCCGCTCGGCAGGCGGCGGACACGACCGGGAGCGGCCGGGCCGAGTGGGATCACCAGCTGCTCGCGATGGATGCCGAGCGCGTCCGTCACCGCGAAGATCGCGTCGATCTCCTTCATCGTGACGGCCTCAAGCATCGACGCCCACCTCGGCGGCGCACGCCTTGATCTGCCGCCACGTCTCGTCGTCGACGGGCACGCCGCCGGCGCGTCGCTCGCGCGAAACGCGCGCCTCCGGCTCGCCCGGGATCAAGATCTCCTCGGAGCCGCCGGCGAGCGGCGCCGACCGCACGAAGCCGAAGAGGGTGGCGACTTGCGCGTGGAAATCGCCGGGCGGCAGGAAGCGGCCGGGATCGATGCACATCATCAGGACGCCGTTGCTCACCGGCCCCTTGTCCGGGCGCGCGGGCCCGGTGCCCGACAGGATGCCGCCGAGGATCTCGACCGCGAGCGAAAGCCCGTAACCCTTGTGCTCGCCCGCCGTGATCAGGGAGCCGGGCGGATCCGCGTAGTACTCGCGCGGATCAGTCGACGGCTCGCCGCGGCCGTTGCGCATGATGCCGGGCGCAACCTTCTCGCCGCGGTTGAGCTTCACCTTCAGCTTGCCCTCAGCGACGACGCTGGTAGCAAAGTCGTGGGACATCGCGACGGTGGCGTTTGGGCCCGGCACCGCCACCGCGTGCGGGTTGGTCCCGAGCCGCCGCGCGGCGCCGCCCCAGGGTGACACGTTCAGCGCCGTCGGCGCGTTGACCCAGAGCATGCCGATCAGACCCTGCACGGCGGCCATCTCCGCGTAGTCGGCGAGCCGGCCCACGTGATTCGTGCGCCGCAGCGTAACGGCCGAGAGGCCCTGCGCCTTCGCCTTCGCGATCGCCAGGGTAATACCGTGCCGCGCGACGACCTGGCCGAATCCCTTGTCGCCGTCGATGCGGGCGATCGTCGGCGTCTCCATCTCGGTCCTGATCGACGGCGTCGGGTTCACGTCGCCGGCCTTCAGCGCGTTGACGTAGTGTGGGATGCGAATCACGCCGTGCGAGTCGTGGCCGCGCAGGTTCGCGCGCACCAGCAAGGACGCGACCCACGTGGCGTCCTCGCGGGGGGCCTTCCAGGCGACGAAGATGTCGCGCGTGATCCGTTCCAGTGTCTCGACGTCGACCATTAACATGCTGTCCTCCCGGGGGCGCCGATCGAACGCCTGCTAGACTAATGGACCGAGTGCGCGAAGGCGAGGCCCAAAACCACGTCCAGGAGACTTTCATGCCCGCCGCTGACGAACCGCTGCTCGCCGGCCTGACCGTTCTCGACTTCACGCGCGTGCTGGCCGGACCGTACTGCACGCGCCTTCTGTGCGATCTGGGCGCCCGGGTGATCAAGGTCGAGCGCCCGGGCGAAGGTGACGATACGCGGCGAGGCCACGCGCAGATCGAGCCGGGCCGCTCCGATCAGGGCACCTACTTCATTCGGATCAACGCCGGCAAGTCGAGCCTGGCGCTCGACCTCTCGCACCCGAAGGCCCGCGAGGTCGTCGTGGACCTGGCGCGCGCGTCCGACGTCGTGGTCGAGAACTTCTTGCCTGGCGTCGTCGCGAAGCTCGGGTGCGACTACGCCGCGCTCTCGGCGGTGAAGCCCGACCTGGTGTACTGCTCGATCTCCGGCTTCGGCCAGAGTGGGCCGCTGCGTCTGCAACCGGCCTTCCACCACATCGTCAACGCGATGTCCGGGATCATGTATCTCGAGCAGCAGACCGACCCGGCGCCGCGGCCCGGCTATCTGCAAGCGGCCGACGTGCTCGCGGGGACCCATGCCTTCGGCGCGATCCTGGCGGCTCTCTGGCGGCGCGCGCGGACAGGTCGCGGCGCCTACCTCGACGTCTCGATGCTCGAGTGCATGGTGGGCGCGGAGGACATCAACTATGGCGGCCTGCTCAATGCCGGCGCCGAGTATCCGGGCCCCCGCCCGGGCATGATCGTGCACGGAATCGGCGGCCGCCACGTGGCGATGCAGACCGTCGGCGCGCCGCAGCTCTGGGCGCGGCTCGTCGCGATGATGGACCGGCCCGATCTCGCGTCGGACCCGCGGTTTTCGACGCCAGCGGGGCGCCGCGAGCACTGGGGCGAGCTCTCACCGATCATCTGCAAGTGGCTCGACCGCTTCGCGACGGTCGAGGACGCGGTGAAGACGCTCACGGCCGCGCGGATTCCGGCCTCCGCTGTCCTCTCACCCGCCGAGATCGTCGACCATCCGCATCTGAAGGAGCGCCAGGCGTTTCCGGAGGTCGCCCACCCCGGCCGCGGCGCCGTGCGCATCACGGCGGTACCCTTTCACGTCGACAGCCGGCCCGTGAAGCCTCAGGGCGGCGCGCCCTATCGCGTCGGTGAGCACACGCGCGCTGTGCTCGGCGAGGTGGTGGGCTACTCGCGCGAGCGAATCGAGGAGCTGGCGAGACTAGGCACGATCGGCGTCGTGTGACGCCGGAGCGGCACCGAACGCTCGCTCGGCGGCCGCTTCGCCCGACCTGACGCAGTCGGCGATTCCCACGCCGTGGTACGCGCCGCCGGCCAGATGAAGGCCGGGCAGCGCCGCCGCGCACCGCTCGATGGTCTCGACGCGGCCTCCGTGGCCGACGTGGTACTGCGGCATCGCCTTCGTCCAGCGCGCGACCCGGGTCAGGATGGGCTCGGCGGTGATGCCGAGCGCCTGGCGCAGCTCGTCCCGCGTCGTGGCGATCAGCGCGGGATCGTCCGATTCGAGCATGCGCTCGTTCAGCGCGCCGCCCACGAAGCACCGCAGGAGCACGTGGCCCGCCGGAGCGCGGCCCGGATACTTCACGCTCGAGAAGGTGCAGGCGAACACCGCGCGGCGCTCGGCGCGCGGCACGACGAAGCCGAAGCCGGCGAGCGGATGCGGCACGTCGGCACGGCGAAAGCCCAAGCTCACCGTGGCCGAGGAGGCGTAGGGAATCTCGCCGAGCAGGGTCGCCAGCGCGGGGTCGACATATCGTAGGAGCCGGCACGCGGTGTAGGACTCAGCCGCCACGATGACATGGTCTGCCTCGAGCGCGGGCCCCAGGCCGCCGGCGAGGCGCCAGCCGCGGCCGCCCCGCTCGATACCGTCGACCCGGTGCTTGAGGAGCACGGACCCGGGCGGCAGGTGGGACGCGATCGAGGTCACCATCTCCTCCATGCCGCTCTGGAACGTCACGAAGAGACTCCACCGCGCCCCGCTCGTCCCGGCCTGGGGCGCGCGGCGATTTGCCCGCCACAGCGCCAGGATGATCGAACGCTCGCGCCGCTCGAGCTCGGAGAACCGCGGCATCGTCGCCGTGAGCGACAGCTCGTCGGGATCGGCCGTGTAGATCCCGGCGACCAGCGGCTGGGCGACGCGCTCGAGTGCCTCGCGTCCCAGCCGTCGCCGTACGAAGCCGCCGAGGCTCTCGTCGTCGCTCGTGCCGCGCGGCTTGACGAGGTCGAGCGCCATCCGGAGCTTGCCCGGCCACGAGAAGAGACCGGACCGGATGAATGGGCCGAGCCTGGTCGGCGCCAGCAGCTGGAAGCCGTCCGGCAGCGCGTGCAGCCGGCCGGCGCGCCACACGAACACTTTCCTGAACCGGTCGTCGGTCCGCACCAGCCGGTGCTCGACGCCGAGCCTCCGGCAGAGCGCCAGCGCCCACGGCTTCTCGGAGAGGAACGAGTCGGGGCCCGCCTCGACGAGGAAGCCGCCGGCGCGTTCGGTCGCGATCGTACCGCCCAGCCGGTCGCGCGCCTCGACCAGGGTCAGCTCGAGCTCGACCGACCGCTCGCGCGCGAGCTCGATGGCGCGATGGGCGGCCGCGAGCCCGGTGATGCCGCCGCCGACGACGACGAGCTTCATTCGAGTCGCTTCACGCTGCACGCGGCGGTCATCACTGCGCGCCTCACGTGCGGCTTTGCACTCCGCGAACGAGATCGGCCAGCATCGCGACGAACTGCGGGTGATCGTTCACGGCCGCCGCGCGATGGAGGCCGAGCCCCGCGCCGTCGGCCACGCGGCGCGCCTCGACGTCGAGGTCGTACAGCAGCTCGACGTGATCGCAGACGAATCCGATCGGCACGACCACCACGTGGCGCGCACCGTCCGCGGCCAGGCGCCGGAGCGCATCGCCGATGTCGGGCTCGAGCCACGGCTGCCGCGGGCTTCCGCTCCGGCTCTGATACGCGATCGACCACTGCGTGTGGCCGAGGCGCCGGACGACGGCCCGCGAGGCCGCGTTCAGGTCCGACACGTACGGCGACACGGCGGCCATCGCCGTCGGCACGCTGTGCGCCGTGAACACCAGTGGGGTCGACGCGCGCGCGTCCTCCGGGACCTCCCCCAGCGCGGCGCGCGCGCGGTCGGCCACCGCCGCCACGAAGCGCGGGCTCTCGAACCACGCCGGCGCGAAGCCGACCTCGGGCGCGCCGGGCACGCGCGCCCGCGCCTCGGCGACGTCCTGCATGTACCGGTCCCACGAGGCCTCGGTACGGAGCGGCGAGAGGATGACGGCGAGCGCCCGCCGCACGCCCTTGCCCGTCATCTCGACGAGCGTCTCGTGAAGGAACGGATGCCAGTTACGCATCCCGACGAAGACCGGCAGCGCCGGGCCTCCCCGAGCGAGCGCCTGCTCGAGACCGCGCGCCTGAGCGAACGTCAGCTCGGCGAGTGGCGAGCGGCCGCCCGGCATCTGCTCGTAGTGGTGCGCGACCTCCTCCAGCCGCTCGGGAGGAATGCCGCGGCCCCGCGTGACGATCTCGAGGAACGGACGGATCTCGTGAGGCGCCGTCGGCCCGCCGAACGCGACCAGCAGCACCGAGTCGAGCGCGCTCATCGCCGGTCGGACAACTCGTGCACCATCTCGACCAGCGCGCGCGCGTGCTCGACCGGCGTCTGCGGCAGGATGCCGTGGCCGAGGTTGAAGATGTGGCCCGGGCGTCCGCCGGCGCGCTCGAGGATGTCCTTCACGCGCTCGCGGATATACGCGGGTCTGGACAGCAGCACGACCGGGTCGAGATTGCCCTGCACGGCCACATCGTGGCCCACGGCTGCCCAGCCGGCATCGAGATCGACGCGCCAGTCGAGCCCGATCACGTCGCCACCGGCCGCGCGCATCGACGGCAGGAGCGACGCGGTGCCGGTTCCGAAGTGGATGACCGGCGTGCTCGCGGTCAGCGCGCGGATCAGCGCGCGCGTGTGCGGCAACACGAACGTACGGTAGTCCTCGGGCGCCAGCACGCCGACCCACGAGTCGAAGATCTGGACGGCTTCGGCGCCGGCCGCGATCTGACCATTGAGGTATCGCGCGGTCGCGTCGACGAGGATTCCCATGAGCCGGCTCCAGCCCTCGGGCTCCTCGTACATGAGCCGCTTCGTGTGCAGGTAGTCGCGCGAGGGACCGCCCTCGACCACGTACGAGGCGACCGTGAACGGCGCGCCCGCGAAGCCGATCAGCGGCACCGTGCCGGCGAGCGCCCGCTTCACGCGGCGCACGGTCTCGAACACGAAGGGCACGGCGGCGTCTACATCGACGCGCGGCAGCTGCGCGATCGCCGCCTCGCTGCGCACGGGCCGGTGGATCACCGGCCCCTCGCCGCGGGCGAACTCGAGTCCGACGCCGAGCGGCTCGACGATCAGCAGAATGTCGGCGAAGAGGATGGCCGCGTCGACGCCGAGGCGCGCGACGGGCTGGAGCGTGACCTCGGCGGCCGCCTCGGGATTGCGGGCGAGCTCGAGAAAGCCGTAGCGCTCGCGCATCGCGCGGTACTCCGGCATGTAGCGGCCGGCCTGACGCATGAGCCACACCGGCGTGTACGGCGTCGGCTGGCGACGGGCGGCGCGCAGCAGGGGCGCGTCTGGCAGTGGCACGCAAGTGAGCTTATCAGAGGCGCACGCTGGGCCACGCCCCCCGACCTGCTCGCCGAAGCCTGAAAAGGTCGTTTTACTAATTTTTGTTTTGCCTATCGTCTAACATTAGCAAAAGAATAGCCGGCGAGGACTATTTTTGCTAATGTCATATTTAAATGTCGCCGCATATTAGTGAAAAGGGTGGCCGCGGACGGCCATCGCTTCAGGACGTTCTGAGCCTCCTCGATGAGCAGGTCGCCCTTCTGAAGAGCCGGCTCGGCGGTCTTCCCCACGCCGTCGAGGCGGACGACATCCTGCGCGCGATCTGGATCGACGATGTCCACAACTCCACGGCCATTGAGGGCAACACTATGACGAGGGTCCAGGTCGAAGACCTGGTCGAGCGCGGCAAGGCGTCGGCAGCCCTGATCGAGAACCTGGAGGTTAAAGGCTATGCCGACGCGGCAGACTGGGTCTACCGGCATGCGCCGGACTATGATCGCGTTCCGGTCAGCGTCGTCTCGGAGGTGCACAAGCTTGCGGTAACCCTCGCGTGGGCTCTGGAGCCCCCCGCGACCCGTGACCAGCCGGGAGCCTGGCGGCAAGCGTCCGTCGCCGTCCGCTCCGTCAAGGTCTCGGTGCCCGCCGCCATTCCGGCGGATCTCGATACCTGGAGTGCATCGACCGGCACGCTTGGTGAGAGTCACCCGGTCGTCCACGCTGCCATGCATCATGCATGGTTGGAGCGCATCCACCCGTTCATCGATGGGAATGGGCGTGTCGGTCGTCTGGTGCTGAACTTCATGCTCATCCAGAGAGGCTACCCACCCGCGATCATCGTCAAAAGGCAGCGCCCGCGGTATTTGCGTGCGTTGAAGCTCGCGGACGAGGGCAACCCAAATCCTCTCGCGGAGGTGGTAGCTCGAGCCGTCAGCGGCGTGCTGACTCGTTTCTTGATTCCCAACCTCGCGGGAACCGCGAAGCTGGTCCCTCTTGCTGCGCTCGGATCGCAGGGTCCATACCCGGTGCAATACCTGCGTCTGCTGGTCTTCCAAGGAAAACTGCGAGCTGTGCGCGACGGGCGCCTCTGGTTGAGCTCCAGGAAGTGGCTCGACGACTACATCGCGAATCGAGACACACGCGGCCGAGCCTCGAAACGGACCGCGGGAGCTCCGAAGCGCCGCCGGTCGTAGAACTTTTCAGCGTGGGGGGCGTGATGCGTGCGGGCTGACCCGCGCTACCGGAGCCGCGGGGCCACGAGATCGGCGAAGCGCCGCATCGAGGCGAGCACGCGCTCGTGCGGCACACGCGAGCCGACGTTCATCCAGACGGCGAGCTTCGTGAAACCGATGGCTTCGCGCAGCTCCTCGATCCTGTCGGTGACCCGCTCGGCCGTGCCGTAGACGGCGAAATCCCGCAACACCTCGCCGTACGTGAGGCTTCGGAGGCGCTCGCCGGTCGCGTGCCGCGGGCCGTTGCGCAGCGCCTGGCCGACCGAGTGAAAGAAGTGCATCGCGCTCGTCTCGGTTTCCTCGCGCGCCAGGGTCTCGGTCTCGGCGACGTAGACCGGCAGGATCGCGGCGACCTCACCGCGGCCTGGATGGCCGGCCGCGCGCCACGCCGCGTGATAGGCGCCGACGTA
>Ga0066388_100001789_pt1 | contig 12503 bp, 12 predicted proteins | sample PanSoiMetaGPlot6_FD_64539 | JGI IMG/M metagenome (GOLD analysis project Ga0066388, IMG submission 64539) | Tropical forest soil microbial communities from Panama analyzed to predict greenhouse gas emissions - Panama Soil - Plot 6 (Hybrid Assembly) | ecosystem: Environmental > Terrestrial >... | reverse complement strand
GCCGTGATATCCCTCGTCATGGCGTTGTCTCCGTCGGCGGCTGCGAACCGCCGTTTTGGCTTTCAGATCAAGCCGGAGATAACGCCACCTCCGATTCCCACCAATCCTGGGACGGCACCCGGCGTCCCTTGAAGCGGCGCTGGTGGACCTTTTTTCCTTGTCCAGGCCTCGGCCGGCTTCATGCCGAGCTGAAGCGTCGCCATGCGGTGCAAGGGTCCACCTACGAGCCTCGGTGGCGCCTGCAGATGTCGAAGATGGCGAATGCGACCAGGAAGCCCACCACGCCCGCTAGGATTCCAACCGGAACCCCGCAGTCCATGTACCCGGTCATGCCGAGTGCAACGCCGACGGCGAGCGCGTTGATCAATGTCTCTTGAAGTGTGAGACGCACTGTGGCTACCCACTACCAGCCCTCGCTGGTCAGACGTGCATAGGCCACTCGCCTTTCAGCAAGCTTACGAGTTTCAGCCTTTCCCTAGCCGCGAAGGCCAGTCGCCATGCGGAAGGTCGTCAGTCATCAACGACCTGCACACGGCCGCGTAGGCGCATGCCACAGCCCTGGAGACGGCAACCATGGCGCTGAAGAAAGTTCGCGCTCCCGATTGCCAAGACCATGATCAGTCACGGTCCTGCAATGGTCGCCACCATCGTCCTGGGCCCGCCAAGCGTGGTCGCCGGATCTGAAGCCCATCACGTCGTGGCACGATCCCGCCGCGCGCCAGCAGTTCAAGCTCCTCGCGGGCGAGACCGACAAGATCGCCGAGTCGCTCAACTTGCTGTTCGCGAAGTACAGTAAACCCACGATCGCGTCATAAGATGGGGGCGTGTACGCGGCTCCATCGCTTCCTTTCCTCTACGATGCCGAAGCCGCAAAAATTCCCCAAGCGAACCTGAAGTTAGTGGCCGATGGCGCCGAGTACCAGCCGGTATAGGGAACCCAACTCGGGACTGGCCACTCTCACTTCGAAGCCCGCAACCATGGGGGAGTGACGACGACCTTTGCCACATTCTCATGGTACCCGAGAGGATGAAACGCATCTTGGTAGTGGCGCTCCTACTGGCTAGCTGTGCCTCGCCCGAGGGGCAGCCGGAGCATCCGCTTGGCGGAACGTGGCGGGGCAGCAAGACCTTGAAGCTCTCCACGACCGAATACAGCTTCGGATCGGAGACGGGGTACTGGACTGCGGGACTGAGCGACTTCCGCTACAAGAAGGCTGGCGGACCGCAAGAGCGCTGCAGCTATTCGCTGACCGGCAGGACCCTGGCCTTGAGTGATTGTCGCCTCGCTGGGCAATATACCAGGATACCGTGAGTCATCTGATCAGGTGACGTTTCGGAGACCGGCCACCGTCTCCGTGATCGGCGGCTTCGAACAGGAAGTTTGGGAATCACGGTCAAGGGCAGCACCGCCGCGCCGAGCTGCGCGTTGACCCCCGGCGGGCCTAACCATCGCGAGCGTCGGGGTGACGATCGCCTACCATTGTGCACGGCGACGCCGGGCGCGTTGGACCCGTCGAGGCCATCGAGCGCGCGCACATCCACGAGCTACCAGCGGGCTTCGGTGGCGTGCGGCGGCGGCTCTGCTGTCCGGGCTGCCCTGTCCAATGCACGGTGGTTGTGAGGTATTCTCAAGCGAGGCGGACGAGGAACATGGCACCGCCCAACCGGGATCGACCGACCTCGATCGAGCCGCGATGAAGGTCGACCGCCCTCTGGACGATCGTGAGCCCCAGTCCGGCACCCTCCGTGGAGGGGCTTCCCTTCTGGAAAGGCTGGAACAGGCGACTCCAAATCTGGGTGGGAAGCCCCGGCCCCCCATCCTCGACCGTGATTGTACATCCGGACCCGACGGTGACGCTCACCGGTGTACCGGCCGGCGTATGCTTCACGGCATTCTCGACAAGGTTCCTGATTGCTTCGCGGATGGCGAAGGGATCGCCGCGTACCGTCTGGGCCTCTTGCAAATGCAGATTGACCTGGTGCCCGTGTGCGCTTGCCAGCTCGCGCAAGGATTCGACGGTATCCCAGACGATGGCTCCCACATCGACATCAACAAGATCCGGCGGCTCGACGCCCTGCAGGCGCACCAGCGTCAGGAGGCGGTTGACGCTCTCCGACATGGCGACAACATCCTTCTCCAGAAGACGCGCCCGCGCATCGTCAATCTTCTCGATCTCCATCAGGATGCAGGCCAGCGGGGTGCGCAGCTCATGGGCAGCACTGCCCATGAAAACCCGATAAGATTGCACAAGCGCGCTCACTCTTTGAAGAAGACGGTTTATGGCCAGGGCGAAAGGTGCTGCTTCTGTCGGGATGTCTGCAAAATCAATGGTCCGCCCGGGATTTACCGGGTCGACGCGGTCGGCCTGCTGCGCCGCACGTGCGAGAAAATTGAGTGCGCGGCGGACGGAGAAGAGGGTGGCAAGCGGTATCAACAGGGTGAAAGGGAGTATCGGAAGCCAGATGTCCTCTAGCGTCTCATAAGCCACGATCCAGCGGTGGATGCCGGCCGGGTCGCCCTTTGTGGCGACCTCGATCAGCACGTCGGTGTCGCCCAGGCGGAATCGCTCGCCGCCGGCGAAATAGAAGCGGCGGCTCTCATCGAGCTTTCGGAACCAGAAACCGGGCATCTCTTCGCCGGATGCCGGCTGCCAGGGCGACACGCTCTCCAATAGCGCCGATTGCTTTGACGCGATTACGCGGCCGCGGCGATCGAGCACCCGGAACGCGTAGGCCCCGCCATCCGCATTGCCGTAGTGGCTCATGCCGCGTGGCAGCTCGAATGTTGGCCCCCCGGGGGCCGGCTTGATTCCGCGCGACATCCACTGCACTTCGCGCCGCACGTGATCCAGGGCCAAATGGTCGTAGTCCAGAAGGTTGGTGACTACTACCACGAGGAGCTGAACGATACTCGTGACCAGCGTGACGACTGCAACATGAAGGGAGATCCGTCGCGCAAGGCTGCGCCGCGGCTCGCAAAGACCCTCCGCCATTCCCTGGCTTCCTTTTAAAGCGTACCCGATGCCTCTGAACGGTTTAGATAGTAACGCCCGTTTGCCTGCCCGCCAGAGCTTTTCGTAGGCGCACACCAGCACCTCGAATGGCTTTCGGGGACAATTCCCTCTCGAATTCGGAGAAGGCCGCCTCAATGACCGATTTCGGCATTCTCGATCGGCGTGCGTTTGCGCCAAGTCCTCTGGACCGGGTTGGGCTAGCGATCTCTCGGGACGCTTCCATCGGGCAGGACACGACCGCCATGCGCTCGGTCGTAGTAGTCCTTGCCCCAGCCCACGATCCGCCCGTCGACGAATCCGATCGGCAAGGTCTCCCTATCCATCGCATCTGGCGCATAAAGCCACAATTCCACAGTGCCGTACTCAATGGAGCGAGGCGGCCCCAATAGCGCGCGCACATCATCGCGGCTCATGCCAACATGCAACCTCACGGCCCTCGCAACAGGGACCTCGGAGTGGTTGGCACAAGCTGCAAGAACAGCCAGCACGCTCCACAAGAGCAACCTTCTGCCGATCGGTACAGGCGAGGAAATCGGTACAATCTCCGTAATGCGCGGCACGGCATCGTTGCGGAGCATCTGATATCCAAACACGACCAGGTTTAAGGCCTGCGCAAAAAATCGCCTGATCGATAGAGAACGCGACATCGGCTGATCGGCTGCAGGTCCCACCCTGCCACGGCGTCCTTTCACGAGCCTTTCACTGGATGCCAAAATTCACGGGGACGTGCTCAACCGCGACAACTCAGCGACTGCGCATCCATGTTCAACAGATGTCTTGGGGCAAGTGTCGATCGCGCTTTTAAACGACTTGGTAGCCGCATCCCGTTCGTTCCTCAGGACATGCCACTCTCCTATGTAGAATTGGGCCTGGCAGACCCCTCCGGTGGTGTTGGCCGCCTGACGAGTGGCTTCGGGTGTGCGCGTGCCAGTCAATAGCTCGATGATCGCGAACGGCCAGGAGTCGCTCCCAAGCTTTGCCGCGTTGGCCTTGAGCTCTACCTCGGCGTTTTCGCCAAGACGTGCCAAAGCCAGGAAGCGCAGAATGATGGGATAGGCATCATGTTTCATTTCAATGGAGCGAAAAAAGTCGGTCGCGGCCTCCATGAAATCGCCTCTACAAAACCGGACATAACCCCGGCTGTTATATGGCTCGACGAGCGTCGGGCGGAGCCTGATAGCCTCGTTGAAGTCGGCGATGGCGCGTTCGATGTCGCCCTTCGCTCGGTAGGCGTTGCCTCGATTGTTATGTGCGGCACCGTAGAGATAGTTCAGCCTGATAGCCTCGGTGAAGTCGGCAATCGCGCGCTTGATGTTCCCCTTGGCGAATTGGGCGAGGCCTCTGTTGTTGAACACTTGGGCGTCATCAGGATTGAGCCACACGGCCGCGGTGAAGTCGCGGATAGCGCGGTCGATGTCTCCTCTTGCAATTTCGGCGAGGCCCCGGTTGTTGTAGGCGGCGCCGTAATTGGGATCGAGCCTGACTGCCTCGCTGAAATCCGAGATGGCGCGCTCATATTCGCGCTTGCTGAGATTGGCGACACCTCGATTGTTGTAGGCCTGTGGACTGTCCGGGCTGAGTCTGATCGCCGCGGTGTAGTCGGCAATGGCCGTGTCGAAATCCTTCTTTTCATAGTACGCGTAGCCCCTGTTGAGGTATGCCTGCGCGTTGTCTGGATTGAGCCTTGCGGCTTCGCCGTAGTCAGCTATCGCGCGGTCAAAATCCCTATTTCTGGCGTACCAGAGGCCCCGATTATTGTATGCACCCGCACGGTTCTGCCTGCTTTCGCCGGGGTCGTCGATGATCCGGGTGCATGCGGCGGCGGTATCATTCGCGAGGTTCCCGTCAGCGCAGCGTCGGTAGTCCATAGTGCGATCCTGGGCCGCAAGCGGGGAGCAGACCGCAAGGCTCAGCAGCAGCTTGCAGCCCAAGTGCAATAAGACGCCCCTGAACATGGCCTAACACCGTACCCAGTTGCGTGGCTGGGCCAAATTGTCGACCGAAATCCGGGGATGCCCCGCAAGCTTGGTGCCCAAGCGGCGCGCGCAAACAACACCGCAAATTCTTGCATCCGCCGCGACCGCCCGTTGATGCTCCTGCGCCTTCACTGCGGGTGCCGATCGTTGACGCTGCGATAGCCACAGGAAATCAAACCCAGCTTGCACGAAGCTTTCATCGAGATCGAATCTTCGATGAGAACCGCTTGGGGCATTGAAGGTGAGCCCGCCCGGTGCCTGCGCCAGCGCGCGCGCCAACCATCCTACCTCGCGCGCGGCGCAAGGCTGAAGCGCGCTTCGGAATCGCTTCCGCCTATAACTGCGCTTCCTTCAGCGCGTAACCAATACCTCTGACGGTCTCGATCACGATCCCTGTCTGCTTTTGGCTAAGCGCCTTGCGCAGCCGGCACACAAGCACTTCGATGGCGGCGGCAGATACGTCTCGGTCGAATTCGGACAAGGCTGCTTCAATTGCAGATTTCGGAATCGTCCTGCCGACGCGGCGCAGAAGAACGCTCAGCAAACGCCTCTCCCGCGGCCTAAGATCGACCACCTCGCCGTTTGCGCGTATTTCGCTGCTGTTTTCATCGAGGACCAACGACCCGGCTTTCACGATTGGTGAGCTGATTTCGCGGGGTCGCCGTAGGAGCGCCCGGACTCGCGCCAGCAGCTCCGCTTGATGGAAGGGTTTCACCAGGAAATCATCTGCTCCGGACTCGAGGCCGTTCACCCGCTCGTCGATGGCCGTCCGTGCGGTGATCACGAGGATCGGCGTCGGGCAGTTGTCTGAACGCAGCTCACGGATCAGCTCCAGGCCATCGCCATCCGGAAGGCCGAGATCGATGATGAACAGGTCGTAGGGGACCTGGTCTGCGGCACTGCAAAATTCCGCGACGCCAGCGACAGCGTCGAGGAGGTAGCCTGCGCGCCGAAGAGTATCGCCGATCGCCGTCTGCAAGCGAGCGCTATCCTCGGCAAGGAGCAATCGCATACGCGCCTCTCGCTGTACGTTTGTCCCTGATTGAGAGACCCGGTGATGGCCTCGCCATCGGCCGGGGTACGCCGTTGAAGTCTAGGTCAAGAATGCAATCGGTGAAAGCTCGCTGAAAGGGCGAGGTGCGACGCCCGGGAGCGAGGGGTGGGGAAAACCCTCGGTCTCACTTAACGGCGTGCCTCCTGCGGCGGCAGGATAGCGTAGCCAATGGACAGGGGTGGCGCGTTGGGAAACCGCGGCAGTGCGATCTTGACTGTGTGGCGTGCTTGATTACCGATCAAAAGATCGAGGGGCGGCGGTGGCCCGCGACCATGGTCGGGCCACACAACGAGCGCGCCCTCCCGCATGACTTGGTCTGCCTTGATCCAGGGGGCCCTGATCCGATCGGCGTTGGTGTAGACGAGCGGGATCGGGTTCATTGCGGTGGCAATGAGCCCGGCCGTCCAATTGTCGCCGACGATCAACGTCAGGGCCCGGCCGGTGCCCTTCGCCCAGATCTCCTTCATTGTCGTCGCGATCTCCCTCTGCGGCCAGCTCCGCTTCAAAGGCAAATAGGGTGCCTGTTCGCCGGTGCCCAAGAATGACTTTTGCCGGATCACCAGAGGCGCAAACGCGGTGGTGATCGCGTAGCCAGCCGGCACCGCTAGCAGCAAAGTCATGGCCGACATACGGATGCGACTCAGCGCCGTCTCGTTGAGGCGTTGACTTGCCAGGCAGATCACGAGCAAGCCCGTAAGGTTCAGCATGGTGGTGCCCCACATCGGCCTCATACCGGAGCCGGCGAAGGCCGCCATCGCCATTGCGACGATGATGGGACCCATGGTCAGGACGGCCAGATAGCGCACGAAGCGCGGATCGACCGGCCCTTCGCTTAAGGGATCACGAGCCGGCGTGCGCCGGTACATTCCGGCAATGGCCAGGATGACCAGGACCCCGCCGAGTGCAAGCATTTGACTGAACGGGAAGGCCAGCACGGGAACGGCGTTGTGATTGCCGCGCTCGACGGCGTAGGAGAGCGGTTCGAATTCATTGAGAACCAGCCAGTGTGCGAGCGGTAGGACGCTCAGTATAAAGAGGCCCAGTCCTGCCCACGGCCCGACCGTGGTCAATGTGGCGCGCCCCTTGCGGTCGAATACGAGCCACGCGGCGATCACTATCAAGAAAACTGCGGAGGACAGCTTGGAATACAGGGCGGCCGTCCCGCATGCGCCAAGCAGCAGCCACCAGCCTGTCCGCCGTGTCGCGACCGCACGCCAGGCCGCAAGCGCCGCTCCGGCCCAGAACGGGAGCTGTGCAATGTCTTGATTAAACTCAATGGTGGGCCACCAGAAATAGTAGACCCCCGTCAAGAGCAGAGTGCCGGCGAGGGCGCGGCGCTCGCCCATCTCAGGCCGACCGAGAGCGTAGACAAAAGCGAAGGTGCCAGCCACGAACAGTTCCGCCGCGAGATAGGCTGGCCAGCCCACCACGCCAGTCAACAGTCGTGTAATTTCCAGCACCCAGCTTGACAATGCTGGGTTCTTATAGCTCGAGATCAGCCAAAGTGGCCCCCAGAGGTATTCCTCGACGACGTCCATAGGTGGCGCATCGCCAGCAAGGTAGCCAGCCAACGTCCACAAACTCACTTGGGCGGCGGCAAGTTCGGCTATCGATCGCCATCCAGCGGACTTTAACATCTGCGTGGGCAAGCTAAGCGGGTTGAGCGACGAGATGAGCAAGTCACGGCAGCCGCCGGCACGAATTCACGGCTCATTTGAACATGGCGGGCAACTCGAATTGAGTCTCCTCACTGAAAGGTTCGCGCGTTCGCGGCGCACAACGGTCGACCCGCGCACCGCAGAGATGATTGTGCGTGAACATGGCCCTACCAGTCCCATTCGTCCTTACTGGCCGAAACTCCCTGTCACTGTCGCGGCCCAGCGCCAGCAACGCCCCGCCCCTCCTAACGTGATCGCAGGCCATCCTTGCAGCCAGCTTTCACGCCTGTGATAAGATTCCTCGTGCTCGAAATCGAGGCGCAGGCAAAACGAATGCTCGCGGATGAATACGATGCAACGTAGGAGCCCGTCAGGATCGTCGGCCATTTCCCGGCGCAGAACGGCGCTTATTGAATCCCCGGGCGCGGACGGCATTTCAGCTCTCCGCCAGCGGCAAATCAGCTGCGCTTTCCACGCGCCCGGGTGGCGAAGGCGGCTAGTAGCCGTAGCCATAGCGACAGGCGTTGTAGCGCTCCCACCAATATGCGCTGCCGGTGTAAAGAGCGCGGCGCCTTAGCGAGTAGCATCCATCGTCGTAGTAGTAATAGGGATAGGCTCCGACGAACACGCGCCGGTGGTGGTGATGGACCAAGACATGGCTACGTCCACCAATGAAGGCCGGCCCACCAACGAAATGTCCTGCTCCCGTGTGGTGCCCACTTCCGTGGCGTGCATCCGCCCTGTCAATGGTGCTCGAGAAAGCCAGCAGGGCAAGTACCGCGGCGGCGGTACCCAACGGCTTCCAGCTCATTGCATCCTCCACTTGCTGTCCCCGGCCTCCTGCAACTGTATCGGCTGCAACTTACATCATCCTGACGGCCAAGCTGCCTCCTTCCGCCTGCGGTTCAAAAGAGCGCGAGCTGGCGCCAGGCGTGGTGGACGCAGCAGTTGGATGCTCTGGGAAGGCGAGGAACCGACAAAAGCGGCGGAAGGTCCTGCCTTCGTACACGCCCGCCACGGCGGACGACGTGACTGCGGCTCGTGCTGCCGTGAAGGCGGCCGAGGACAGCCGCAAGGCGGAATGCGAGAGCCGCGGCAAGTACTGTCGGGCTCGCGAGGTAACTGAGCCGGATCAGAAAGGCAGCGTGGCCCAATTCATGCTCGCTTGCCTGCCGCGGGCGCACGGGCAGGACGTGGTGCTCGCTTCGATCTACCGACGGTACGTCCGGTGGTGCGATGAGCAGGTGCCTGCCGTGGCGCCCGAAGATGCCGCAGCGTTCGGTGAAAGCTTCCGCGAGCTGTCCGACAAGGTGCGCGTTGGCGTCGAGAAGCGCGGCGGGCGAGTGTTCGTCCGCGACGTTCGTCTTGTGGCTTGATGCCAAGGCAAGGCAGCGTTAGCCAATTCCGTGCACGGTAGGGGCGGGCCGGTGCGGCGTGCCACCGCCGCGCCAGCCCTGACCACAATGATAGAAGGACCTATCACCATGGCTACCGATTCCCTTACAACCCGACGTACGGCCCTGGCCACCCTGGCAGCTGCAGTCATCCCCAGCATCAGCAGCGCGGCGCATGCCGGCGAGCCGTTCTCTGCCGAGCCCACAGCTCGGCCGGCGCTACCTCAGCACGCTGGCGTTGATCAGGTATCTCTGGCTGACCGGCGGCATAGACGACGAGGACGCTGGCGCCCACGCGCGCGTCAAAAGGTGGCGCGAGGAGCTTGAGCATCTTCGTGCCGAGATAGCGGCAACGCCGGTCACCAGCGTCGGCCATATGGTTGACCGTCTCATCGTGATTGGCACCACAGCGACGCTGGGAACGGCGATTGGCGCACCCAGCGCATCTGGCCAGTGCTGGCCGGGGCGCTCCAGGCGGCCGGCCTGACGCCGGGTGAGTGCTGCGAGGACGAGGGACTGGCGTCTGACGTCTACGCGACGTAACCCACGCGCAACGCCAGCAACGCGTTCAGGTACAGTGGAATGGCGACCAGATTGCGCACACCTGCTGTGCGCCAGGCCCGGTCGACCAGGTCGACGCCCTCATCGCCACGCACTGCGCGGGCCATCTCCAACTGCTGCACTTCGGACAGCGCTTCAATCGTCACGACTGGCCCTGCCGCGGGCAGCGTTTGACGCCGCGTGCTGATGATGAGCCCAAGCTGCGGGTAGTCGCGTCCCAGCGCCCCCAGGTCGTCGGTCGCACGCAGTCGCGCCTCCGGCGTGAGTTCATTCCAGCCATCGAGCAACAGCACTAGCCGCCCGTGATAGGCGAGCTGCATCAAATGCTGCCCGCCGAGGCGATCCGCCGGCTGCCAACCATGGCGCTCACCCCAGCATCGGACGCCGCGGGCGAAGGGAAGCCGCGAGGGCTTGTTGAGGCCAGCGTGTCGCTAGCGCCACAGGCCCTCACCGGCCCTTCTGGCGGGGTCTAGTCGGGGGCTCAAATGGAAAGCAAACGAAAAACAGACAAAAAGTGCAGCAAAATCAATGGTATCCGGATGCCCGCGGGAGGACACGCGGGCATCCGGGGTTGCGGCGTCGCTCAAGTGGGCTCGGTGCGATGCCGCGGGCAAAGGCAACTTCAAGCCGGGCTAGTGCTCGTAGGCGTAGCCGCGCTCGCCGTGCTGCGAGACATCGAGCCCGGTCTGCTCCGCTTCTGGGGTGACGCGGGCGCCGATCAGCACGTCGACGATCTTGAAGATGACAAGCGAGCCGATGCCGGACCACACCAGCGTGAGCCCGACGGCCTTGGCCTGGGCCAGCAGCTGCGTGTCGCGGACATACTGGGCGACAGCCGCCGTGCCCGGCTTGAGGGCGTAGTCGACGATACCGGTGCCGCCCCAATCGGGGTTGACCAGCAGGCCCGTGCCGATGGCACCGACGATGCCGCCGATGCAGTGGATGCCGAACACGTCGAGACTGTCGTCGTAGCGGAGCAGCCACTTGATCACCGAGACGAAGAACAGGCAGGTCACGCCGGCGGCGGCTCCAAGCGCCACGGCTCCCATTGGTCCGGCGTAGCCGGCTGCCGGGGTGACGGCCACCAGGCCGGCGATGGCGCCGGAGCACAGTCCGAGCAGCGACGTCTTCCACCGGAACACGAACTCGACGAACAGCCAGGCGATCGCAGCCGCCGCCGTGGCAACGAAGGTGTTGATCATGGCGAGCGACGCACTGCCCGTGGCTTCGAGCGCCGAGCCGGCATTGAACCCGAACCAGCCGACCCAGAGCAGCGCTGCGCCGACGCAGGTCAGGGTAACGCTGTGCGGGCTCATCGGCTCCTGGCGATAGCCCAGGCGCTTGCCCAGCATCAGAGCTCCCACCAGGGCGGCGATGCCCGAGTTGATGTGCACCACCGTGCCGCCAGCGAAGTCGATGGCGCCCCACTGGAACGCAAGCCCGGCATCGGCCTGGGCATCGGCGAGCCCTTTTTCGGCCGCCGTCTTGGCCGCTCCGTCCGCTGCCTGGGCGAGCTTGGTGGCGGCCTCGGCGATCGCGTCCGGGCCGGACCAGTACCAGACCATGTGGGCGATCGGGAAATAGACGAAGGTGACCCACAGCGCGATGAACAGCATGAGGGCGGAGAACTTCATGCGCTCGGCAAATCCTCCGACGATCAGCGCCGGGGTGATGCAGGCAAACGTCATCTGGAAGCAGACGTACACCAGCTCGGGGATGACGACGTGGTTGGAGAAGGTGCCGGCACCGGACTCCGGCGTGACGCCTCTCAGGAAGGCTTTGGAAAGGCCGCCGACAAAGTCGTTCGCGAAGCCGCCGTTGGTAAAGGTGAGGCTGTAGCCGTACAGCGCCCACAGGATCACCACCAGGCAGACGATCGCGAACACCTGCATCAGCATGGAGACCACGTTCTTGGCCCGCACCAGACCGGCATAGAACAGAGCAAGACCCGGCACCGTCATCATCAGCACCAGCACCGATGCGGCCAGCATCCAGGCCGTGTCGCCCTTGTCGGGTGCGGGCGGTTCGGCGGCGAGAGCTGGTTCGAGGAGCAGAGTGAGGAGCACAGCGCCCAGGGCAGCCGTCGGCAGAAGGCGAAACACAAATCGTGGCATGGCGGGTTATCCCCCATTGAGCCGCTGACCAAAACGCCCTCACCTTGACCCGCAACCGGGATTGGCGAAGCGCTGGCGCGAAATCCGCAAGAGGTGTGCCAGCCACGGGATGGATTGCTAACGCATTGATCTCGTGTGAGCCGGCAGGCTGCCTTCGATTGGGAGCTGCCGTGGGCTGAGGCATGCGCATAGAAGCTGAGCAGCAACTGCCCAACCCATGGACAGTGCTGCAATATGGTGCAAGCTGGCGCCGGGGAGGGGCTGGGAGGAAACGGGCCAGGGAAAAGTGCCACGGCCGGCCCGGCAGCGCGTCCAGACAAGGTGGTAGCCAAGACGGCTCGGCTCGGGAACGTGTCTGCTTGGCGGGTGCGGCCGACAACTTACACAGAAGGGGACACCGGATGAATCGTCGAGTTCTGATTGCTGCCGGCCTCGGGGCACTGGTCGCTCTCGCCCCGGCGGAAGCGCAGATGGACTACGGTATTACCGTGTACAACCACACCGGCACGGCCATCGAGTATTTTCGATTTGCTGCCTGCCGCGCCCCTTGGGGTCCTGATCGCCTGGGGAGCACCGAGGTCATCCAGCCAGGGTCCTCCCGACATTTCGACATGTACATCGGCATCCGCGACTGCTGCCGGGACATGCGGGCCGAATTCGTGAACGGGGGCGTGCGCGAACGAACTGATGTGGACGTCTGCAGAGAGTCGAAGTGGGAGATCTATTGAGCCC
>Ga0066388_100001788_pt1 | contig 12506 bp, 14 predicted proteins | sample PanSoiMetaGPlot6_FD_64539 | JGI IMG/M metagenome (GOLD analysis project Ga0066388, IMG submission 64539) | Tropical forest soil microbial communities from Panama analyzed to predict greenhouse gas emissions - Panama Soil - Plot 6 (Hybrid Assembly) | ecosystem: Environmental > Terrestrial >... | reverse complement strand
AATCCTTGCCGAGCGCCTCGAGGACGCGTTGCATCGCCAGGAGCGATCCAAGCGCATCGCCGTCCGGGTTCTCGTGGGTGGTGAGGAGGAATCGGTTGCCCGACCGGATCTCCTCGGCGACCTGCTCGAGGTCGCTGGTAAGAACCTCCGGTACCTTCGTCATTCGTCTAGAAGACGAGAGATGCGCGCCCCGCGTTCCGTGCTCTCGTCGTACTCGAAGGTCAGGGTTGGCGTCCGCTTCATATGCGTCGCATTCGCGATTTTCCCCTGTAAGACCCCATGTGACGATCTGAGCCCCTCGAGCGTCCGCTCGCGTTCGGCGGCATCGCCGAGAACGCTCACGTAGACACGCGCGGTGCGCAGGTCGGGAGAGGTGTCCACTTCGGTCACGGTCACGAATCCGATTCTCGGGTCCTTGAGCTCGGTCGCTATCGCTTCACCGAGGATCTCGCGAATCGCCTCGTTGACGCGACGCATCCGAGCTGTTGGCATCTCAACGGGCGACGATAACAGCCTCAACGTAAACCGCGATCAGGCGCGAATGTCGCGGAGGCTGAGCAGGTCGCGCTCGAAGGAGCATCCGTCCGGGCAGCGGCTTTCGATGAAACGGATCAGTCCGTCGGCTCGGTTGGAGACCTCGCCGTCCCCGACCAGGGCGCAGAGGAGCACCGAGCGCTGCCACTTGTCGTGCCCGTCGATCTCGGCCACGGACGCTCCGAATCGCTGACGGATCCCGTCCTTGAGGGACTTGACGAGCCTGCGCTTCCCCTTCAGGTCCTGGACGTCTCCGAAGTGGAGCTGCGCCTCGATCACCTCGACGAAGGCAGCCACCTATTCCAGCGTCTTCTCGACCTGCCGGGTCTCGAAGAACTCGAGGACGTCACCCTCCTTGATGTCGGCGAAGCCCTCGAGCACGACTCCGCACTCCTGGCCCTCGTCGACCTCGGTGACGTCGTCCTTGAACCGGCGCAGCGAGCCCACCTTGCCGCTCCACACGATCGTCCCGTCGCGGACGAGACGGACGCCGGCGGAGCGCGTGACCTTGCCGTCGGTGACGAGGCAGCCCGCGATCGTGCCGACGCGGGACGCCTTGAACGTCTGCTTGACCTCCGCCTGGCCGAGGGCCTCTTCGACCTCCTCGGGCTCGAGCAGGCCCTCCATCGCTGCTCGCAGTTCCTCCGTCACCTTGTAGATGACCGTGTAGGTCCGGATGTCGACGCCCTCGCGCTCGGCTGCCCGGCGCGCCTCGGCGAGCGGGCGCACGTTGAAGCCGATGATCACGGCATCGGAAGCGGACGCGAGCATCACGTCGGACTCGTTGATCCCACCGGTCTGCGCGTGGATGATGTTCACCGCGACCTGCTCCTGCGGGACCTTCGCGATCTCGTCCTCGAGAGCCTCGAGCGAGCCCGAGACATCCGCCTTGAGGACGATGTTGAGCTCCTTCAGCTGGCCCTCGCTTGCCCTCTGGAAGACCTCCTCCAGGGTGACCTTGCGGGCCTGGCGGCGAGCGAGCTGCTCGGTCTTCAGCCTCGTCTCGCGCTCCTGCGCGAGAGCGCGAGCCCTGCGCTCGTTCTCGACCACGTGGACGTGCTCGCCCGCATCGGTGACGCCGTCGAAGCCGAGGACCTCGACGGGCATGCCGGGGGTCGCCTGATCGACGCGATTGCCCTTGTCGTCGAGCATCGCGCGGACCTTGCCCCAGACGGGGCCGGCGACGATGGCGTCGCCGACGCTGAGAGTGCCGCGCTGAACGAGAACGCCGGTCACCGGCCCGCGGCCGGGATCCAGGCGGGACTCGACCACCGTTCCGGATGCCTCGGCGTTCGGATTGGCGTTGAGCTCCTCGAGCTCGGTGACGAGCAGGATCATCTCCAGCAGGTTGTCCAGGCCGTCCTTGGTCTTCGCCGACACGTCGGCGAAGACGGTCTCGCCGCCCCACTCCTCCGGGTTCAGCTCGTGGTGTTGGGCAAGCTCGGTTCGGACGCGATTCGGATCCGCGCCCTCCTTGTCGATCTTGTTGACGGCGACGAGGATCGGGACGTCGGCCGCGCGAGCGTGGTCGATCGCCTCGACCGTCTGCGGCATGACGCCATCGTCGGCGGCCACGACGATCACGGCCACGTCCGTGACCTTCGCGCCGCGAGCGCGCATCGCCGTGAAGGCCTCGTGGCCCGGCGTATCGAGGAAGGTCAGGGTGTTGCCGTCGTGTCTCACCTGGTAGGCGCCGATGTGCTGAGTGATGCCGCCCGCCTCCCCGGCCGCGACCTCGGTCTGGCGGATCGCGTCGAGCAGTGAAGTCTTCCCGTGGTCGACGTGGCCCATGACGGTCACGACCGGCGGGCGATCGACCAGGTCCTTCTCGTCGTCCTCCTCGACGACCGGTGCCTCGACCTCCTCCTGGGCCGCGGTGACGATCTCGATTTTGCGGTCGAACTGCGTGGCGATCGACTCGACGGACTCGTCGGTGAGCGTCTGGGTGAGCGTCGCCATCTCACCCTCCTTCATCAGCGCCTTGATCACCTCGGCGGCGGATAGGCCGAGGCTCTCGGCGACCTCGCGTACCGTCGCTCCCGAATTGACCTTGATCGCCGGCGTCTCCTCCGGCTGCTTCGGCTTCTCCTCGGGCTCCTCGAGCATCGGCCGGCGGCGGCGCCCACCGCGGCGTCGTGGCGGCCGCGGCGGCGGCTGGGTCTTCGCGATGTGATCGCGGCGCGCCGCCTGTGAATCGATCACGACCCTGCGACGGCGCTTCGTACCGGCGCCCTTCGCGGCCGGCGCCGCCTTCGGAGCGCTGCCATCGGGTGCGGACTTCGGTGTGGCGGCTGCGCCATCGGCATCGGCCTCGGCCTGAGCCGACTCGCCCTTGGGCTTCGCCGAGGCCTTCTCGGGCTTGGCCTTCGCGGGAGCTGTTGCCTTCTTCGGGGCCGCCTCCTTCGCGGGCGCCTCCTTCGGCTTGGTCTTGGTGGCGGTGCCACCTCCCGCTCCGTCACCGGAGGTCTTCAGCGCGGCGAGGGCATCGGACTCCTCCACGCTCGATTGAGCCGCCTTCGCCTCGACTCCGGCCTTCTTCAGCGCAGCCAGCAGCTCCTTGCTGGTGAGGCCCTGGGCCTTCGCTATCTCGTGTACGCGCTTCTTCGCCATCCGCTACTCGCCGGACTCCTCCTCCGGTGATCCGGCGGCGGTTTTTGTGGCCGCCGAACTTGCGCTGGCGGCTTCCTGCTCGTCGACGATCCCCTCGTCCTCGGAAACCAGCTCGGGGTCGCCTCCGTCCTCTGACGCCTCGGCATCTCCGGCCGGCGCCGGCTCCTCGTCGGCGTCGGTCTCCTCCTCTTCCGCCTCGGATTCCTGGGTCTCCTCGGGCGCCTCCTCGGCGGCTTCGGCCTCGGCCTCGACGGTCTCGGCCTGCGGCTCCTCGGAGCTCTCATCGGCCTCGAGCTCCGCGGAGTCATCCTCGCCCTCCGGCTCATCGGCCTCGGCCTCTTCGGCGGCGGCGCTCTCGTCGAACTCGCTCTCCGCCCTCTCGACGATCGCCTTGACCTCGGCGCCGTCGGAATCGCCCTCGGCGACGGTCGTCACCTCCTCGTCGCTCAGGGGACCGAGGACGGCGACCTGGTTGGTCGAGAACTTGGCGAGCGCCTGGTGCTGCGGCAGGCCGCAGAACTGCGACCCCTGGAGGGCGGCGTTCGGGCAGCGGCGGCCCGTGGTCATGACTGCCTTGCAGCGGCCGTCCGCGACCTCCTCACCCTCGTACTCGATGTCCTCCTCCTGCTGGGCGAACTCGGTCTCCGAGGTGATGTCCACCTTCCACCCGGTCAGGCGAGCGGCGAGCCGGGCGTTCTGGCCATCGCGGCCGATCGCCAGGGAGAGCTGATCGTCGGGGACGATCACGGTCGCCTCCTTCGTCTCGTCGTCGACGAGCACCTCGCGCACGCGGGCCGGGGAAAGAGCCTTGGCGACGAACCTGGCGGGCTCGTCGTTGTAGGGGATGATGTCGATCTTCTCGCCGCGGAGCTCGGAGACGACCATGCGCACGCGCGAGCCGCGCGGCCCGACGCATGCCCCGACCGGATCCACGCCATCGGCGTGTGAGACCACCGCGATCTTCGACCTCCAGCCGGGCTCACGGGCGACGCCGGTTATCTCGACCAGCTTGTCGGCGATCTCGGGAACCTCGAGCTCGAACAGCTTTTTGATCAGCTCCGAGTTGCGGCGCGAGACTACGATGCTCGGACCCTTCGTGTCGGCCGAGACATCGGTGATCACGGCCTTCACGCGCATGCCGTGGTCGTAGCGCTCGTTGTAGACCTGCTCGGAGCGCGGCAGAAGCGCCTCCACACGCTCCCTCAGCTGCACGAGCGTGTAGCGGTTGTCGGACTGCTGAATGATCCCGGTGACCAGCTCGCCGACGCGGTCCTTGTACTCCTCGAACATCATCCCGCGCTCGGCTTCGCGGATCCGCTGCAGGATCACCTGCTTCGCGGTCTGTGCCGCGATTCGCCCGAAGTCATCGGGGGTGACGTCGCGCGTCTGGATCTGCTCCATGTATGGCTCGAGCCGCTCGAGCTCGACCTCGGGCTCCTCCGCCTCTCGCCTCTCCCCCGTCTCGGGGTCCACGGTGGGCCTGTTGATCTCGATCTCCGGGATCGGCTCGCCGGCCGCCTCGGCCGCCTCGGCCGCCTGGAGCTGCTCCTCGAACTGCTCGTCGAGCAGGCGCTTCTCCAGCTCCTCCGGGACGATCAGCTCGTAGACCCGGAAGTCGCCGGTCGAATGGTCGAGCTCGACCCGTGCGTACTTTGCGGCACCGGGAGTCTTCTTGTAGGCCGAGAGGAGGGCGTCCTGCAGGGCATCCATCAGGGTGTCCGCCGCGATCCCCTTCTCCTGCTCGAGCATCTTTACGGCATCGACGATCTCCTGAGTCATGCGACCTCCTCCGAGACGAGATTTGAACGGCGGACGCTCTGAAGTGGAATGGTCACCGCGCCGTCGGGAGCCTCGACGCTGACACGCTCATCATCCGCGGCGGTCAGCGTTCCCGTGAAGCTGTGGCGTCCGGCGATCTCCTCCGTGGTCTTGACGCGAACCCTGTTGCCGACGAAGCGCCGGTAGTGCTCCGGCTTCGTCAGCGGGCGCTCGGGGCCGGGAGAGGACACCTCCAGGGACCAGGCCTCGAGCAGATCGCGCATCAGCCCCGTGACGCGCTCACAGAGCGCGATGTCGACGCCGCCGGGACTGTCGATCACCAGGCGTAGCCGCTCATTCGCGGGCCGCTCGAGCGCGAGCAGCTCGACGTCCGGCTCCTGATCCGTGAGCCGTGACTCGATTGTGTCCTTTAGCTGTTGCAGTTCTCTGTCCATTCTTGGCCCAAAAAAAGGCGGGCGCTCGCCCACCTTTCGACACGCGTTCCGGTGCGAAAAAAGGTTCCGAGACGAGTATAGCCCTGCCTCACGCACGGGCAAGGGCCGGGAATTGCTCAGAGCTCGAGCAGCACCGTGACGGGGCCGTCGTTGATCAGAGCCACGCCCATGCAGGCGCCGAACACTCCCTTCCTGGCCTCGGCGCGCTCGCAGAAGCGGTCGTAAAGCGGCTCGGCCTGCTCGCCGGGCGCGGCCTCGATATAGCTCGGGCGATTCCCCTTCCGCGTGTCGCCGTAGAGCGTGAACTGGCTGACGCAGAGGATCTCGCGATCCCCGAGCGGCTCGTTCATCTTCCCCTCGGCGTCGTCGAAGATCCGCAGCGCGCGCACCTTCTCCGCCAGCCGATCAGCGTGTGCCTCCGTGTCGTCCCGGGAGACGCCGAGCAGCACGAGCATGCCGGGCCCGATCTGGGCCACCCGCTCCCCCTCCACGTCGACCGCCGCCTGGCTGACGCGCTGGACCAGTGCCCTCATGGAGGGGGAATCCTAGGAAGTCTCCCGCGCCACCCGTTCGCCCACGATCTCCAGGAGGCGCATGGCGATTGGCGGGACGCGGTCCTGCGGATCGCACCCGGGGTCATACGCGGTCAGTGAGAACGCACGGACCGGGCTCTCGGCCATCAAGGAGCGGACCTGCGCCTGCAGCTGCGCGGCGCTGAGGCCGCCGTCGACGCTGTAGATGTTGACCGGCGCCTCTTCGACATCGAGCACGTCCAGATCCAGATGCAGATAGATCCCGGTCGCGGGTGGCTCCAACGACTCCAGGGCTCGGACGACGGCATCGTCCGAATCGATGTCTTCAACGGGCAGGTGATGAACCCGCGACTGCTTCAGGCGAACCTCCTCAGGCGGATCGAAGCTGCGTGCGCCCGCGAGCACGACGGCTGTCTCGGGAACCGGCGCGTTGGGACCCTCCGAGTTCAGACCCTGCCAGGCGCCGCCGGTCAGGATCGCCAGGCCCATCCCGTCGAAGTAGCCGTCGACGGCCGTCTCCGGGGTGTTGAAGTCGCCGTGGGCGTCGAACCAGACGACGCCGCGGGACGCCTCCCGCAGGCCAGCCGCCATCCCCACACCGTTGAAGCAGCTGCCGGACAGCAGCACGGGAAAGGCTCCGTCATCGATCGCTGCGCGCACCCACTCGGAGACCTGTCTGATCAGATCGAAGCCGGCGTTTGCCTCGCTGTCACCACTCTGATCTCGCCGGTCATCCCGCAGCTGGATGTTCTCCGATCGGACCCCAGCGCCGTGCTTACCAAGCGCCGCCTCGGCCCCGGACTCGAGGAGATGCTCAGGGCCGCGGCCCACCCCCACCCGAAGCCCTCCGAGCTCGTAGGGAACTGAAAGCAGGCGAATGTCGGTCATTCGCCTGATCCTAGGTGCCGGCGGAGGCCAGTCTCTCCCTGTAGATGCGGTAGTCGCGCCGGTCGGGGCGCAGGTTGCTGGCCAGCGCCAGGTGATGGCGCGCGCGCCGGGTCTCGCCGGTCTTCGTCAGTGCGCGGCCCAGGCAGAAGTGCGCGTAGTCGTTCACCGGATGCGTCTCAACGACGGCCTCGAACTCGGTGGCGGCCTCCGCGTAGTGGCGGCTGCGGAACAGGGCCCGCCCCAGCGCCTCGCGCACCGAGCTCTTCTCGGGTGCCTGCCTGGCGGCCTCCTTCAGCGGGACCGTCGCCTCCTCGAAGTCGCCGTCCTCGAGCAGCTCCATGCCGCGCCGGTACAGCGAATACAGCGACTCGCTGCCGCGCGTCTGCTCGTCCTGCTCCATGAGTCCCAGTGTAGGGGGAGGCACGTCTTCGCCATCAACGGCGGCCACAAGAACCGCCGCCGGATCAACAGCTATTCCCGGCGCTCGGCCCCGGTGGCGGAGCCGGAGCGGAGAGCCTCGACCCGGTCGAGGATCGCGTCGGCGATCCGCTCCTTGGAGGCGAGCGGGACGTGCCGCTCACCATCCGCTTCGACGATCACGACCTCGTTGTCCGAGCTCTCGAAGCCGATCTCCGAGCGGGAGACGTCGTTGAGGACGATCGCGTCGGCGCCCTTGCGGGCGAGCTTTTCGCGCGCGCGTTCCACGCCGGCCTCCGTTTCCGCTGCAAATCCAACGATTGTCTGGTCCTCTCGGCGCCCCGTGGTGAGCGCCGCGAGGATGTCCTGGGTGGGCTCGAGCTCGAGCTCCATGCCGCCGCTTCCCTCGCGATGAATCTTCTGATCGGCGGCGGTCACCGGACGGAAGTCTGCGGGAGCCGCCGCCATCAGGAGGACATCCGTGGAGTCGAACTCGCGCCGCAGTGCCCCGGCGAGCTCCGCGGCGGTCTCCACGTCGACGCGCCGCACCCCGGCCGGGGCGGGAAGCGAGACGTTCGCCGCCACCAGCGTCACCTCGGCACCCCGGCGGGCGGCCCGCTCCGCGATCGCGACGCCCATCCGTCCCGAGGACCGGTTACCGATGAAGCGCACCGGATCGATCGGCTCTCGGGTTCCCCCCGCGGAAACCAGGACGCGCAGCCCGTCCCAGGGCCCACTCGGTCCGGGAATCGCCCGTTCGATCGCGTCCAGCAGGGCACGAGGCTCGGGCAGCCTGCCCACGCCGTGCTCGCCGCGGGACGCGAGGGCCCCCTCCTCAGGCTCGATCACGGTGATCCCCCGGTCCCGGAGGGTCGCGAGGTTCGCCTGGGTCGCCGCGTCCCGGTACATGCGGTCGTTCATCGCCGGCGCAACGAGGCGCGGCGCCGCGCAGGCGAGGAAGGAGGTGGTCAGCATCGAGTCGGCGATCCCGGCCGCGAGCTTCGCGATCGTGTTCGCGGACGCCGGGGCGACGAGGTAGGCGTCCGCGTTCGCCACGACCTCGAGATGCCCGATCGGATCGTGCTCGGGAGCGGAGTCCCCCGGAAAGGCCCCGCGGGCGGGGTCGCGTTCGAACTCGTCGATCAGGACGGGTGCCCCGACGATCCCCTCGAAGGAGGCGGGCCCCACGAACCGCTCGGCGGCAGGGGTCATCAGCACGCGAACGGCGTGTCCCTCCTTGGTGGCGAGGCGCGCGAGTTCCAGGGCCTTGTAGGCGGCGATGCCGCCACTCACCCCCAGCAGGATCCGGGCCATCAGCCCCCTCTCCTCAGAACGGGTTGCTCCTTACGGAGCACCCTCGCACCTAGCCCTTGTACTCGTACTTCAGCTTGCCCGCCGCCAGCTCCTCGAGGGAGATGGTGAGGTAGTTCCCGCTGGGGACCTCCACCATCGGTGGCGTGTACTCGCCGTAGGCGCCCTCGGAGAGCGAGTGGTAGTAGGCGTTGATCTGGCGGGCCCGCTTTGCAGCGACCAGTACGGCGGCGTAGTGCGTATCCGCGTGCTCGAGCAGCTTGTCGACTCTTGGCTTGATCATCGTGGGCGAGAGTGTAGGGATAGCTCATCGCGGACGAGCTTCTCCAATTCCGACGTCGCTGTCTGCAGGTCGTCGTTCACCACGACATGGGGGAACTCCGAGCGGGCTCCAAGCTCGATCTCCGCGGTCCGCAGGCGCTGTTTGATCGCCTCCGAGGAGTCCGTTCCCCTTCCCTCCAGACGCTCGCGCAGAACGGCCTCGTCGGGCGGAGCGATGAAGATCAGAACCGCCTCCGGCATGGCGTCTCGGACCTGGCGTGCCCCCTGCACCTCGATCTCGAGCACCACGGAGCGGCCCTCGGCGACGCGCCGCTCAACCTCCTCCCGCAGGGTGCCGTAGTAGTTGCCGCTGTAGCTCGCGTGCTCCAGGAAGTCACCCGCTTCGAGCCGGCGACGAAACTCCTCGGGGGTGAGGAAGTGGTAATCGCGCCCTTCCACCTCGGCGGCCCTGGGCTCTCTGGTCGTCGCGGAAATCGAAAGCTCGAGGTCCGGGACCCGCTCGAGCAAACGCTCGATCAGTGTGCCCTTTCCCACTCCGGATGGCCCGGTGATCACGAAGACCTTCCCCACGTCGTTGATCATGACCGCAGGGACGGCCGTGAAAAACCCCTGGAAAGCGCCGTTACTTGCGCAGCTGCGCGACGAGTTCCGCGCGCTGGCGCTCGGAGAGGCCCCCGATTGTCTTCGAGGGCGAGATCCGGCACTGATTGAGGATCCGGTTCGTCTTCACGCGGCCGTACTTCGGGACCGCCATCAGCATGTCGATCACCTTCGCGGTCTGGACGTACTCCGGCGGATCCATCAGCAGCGTCTGGATCTTGACCTTGTTGCCCTTCAGGTCGCGCTTCAGCTGAGCCCGTTTCGACCGGATGTCGTTGGCCCTCTTCAGGGCTTCCATCCTCTGGTCCAGTGATCTCGCGGGGGCGGCGTTGGAGGACTGGACCGGGGCCTGCATCGGGGCGGCAGTATATCCGCGGCCGCGGGACTGGAAAAGGGGATTTCCGGGTTTCCGAAAAAAACCGCCCGTCTATCCGGAGATCCGTGGCAGCTCCTCGGCCAGCTCGGCGGCGATCCGCGTGCCGGCGGCGGGGTCACGGAAGCTCTCTGTGCCTACCGCAACGATCTTTGCGCCGGCGGCCATCATCTCCGCGGCGTCCCTGCCTGTGGTGATCCCTCCCATCGCGATCACCGGGATGGCCACCGCGTCCGCGACGCCTCGCACCTGAGACAGGGCGACCGCTCTGATCGCGGGACCGGAGAGCCCCCCGGTTCCACCCCCCAACCAGGGGTCCCTCGTACCCGGATGGGTAGCGGTAGCCCGGAGGGTGTTGATCAGGGAGAGCGCATCCGCGCCGCCTCGCTCCGCTGCGAGTGCCACCGGCACCGGATCGGCAACGTTCGGAGTGAGCTTCACGATCAGCGGTTTCTCCGTCAGCGGCCGAAGCCGCTCCATGAGGGAGCGCGCCTCCTCCGGAAAAGCGCCCACGATCAGGCCCGACTTGACGTTGGGACAGGAGACGTTGAGCTCGAGCGCCGCGACCTGCTCGCGCCCGGCGACGCCCAGCACCAGGCGGGCGAACTCCTCGTGGCTGGTGGCCATGACGGAGACGATCAGCGGCACCGGGAGCTGCGCGAGTTGAGGCAGGTCGCTGGTCAGGAACCCGTCGAGGCCCTTGTTGGGAAGCCCGATGGAGTTGATCAGCCCGGATGGGGTCTCCCACAGTCGCGGCGGTGGATTGCCGGCACGCGGTTCCGGCGTGATCGTCTTCGAGACGAAGGCCGAGAAGGGGAACTCCTCGAGCAGTTGATCGCCGAAGGCGCGCCGGGCAGCGATGGCATCGAACGTGCCGGAGCCGTTGATCACCGGGTGGCGCAGCTCGATGCCGCAGAGCTCGGTCGAGATATCGAGGTCGGGGGCGATGGTGCCGTTCGCCTCCATCTCAGTGTCCCGATCCCGCGACGAGCGCCGTGTCGATCTGGTCGCTTCGAACGACCGGGCCGTCGACGCAGAGGCGTAGATAGCCGCCATCCGCGTGTGGTATCGCGCAGCCGAAGCAGGCGCCGAAGCCGCAGGCCATCGGCGCCTCCATCGCGAGCTCGCAAGCCACATCGCGATCGGCGCACATCACCCTGACCGCCTCCAGCATCGCCGGCGGTCCGCAGGCATAGACGGCGGCGCTGCCGGTGTCATCCCCCTCCAGCAGCACTGCGAGGAGGTCGGTGACATAGCCCCGATGCCCGGCGTGCCCATCCTCGCTCGCCAGGCGGATCTCGCTGCAATCAAACAACTCGAGGCCTCCGGAGTTGGCTTGATCGCGGAATCCGAGCAGCACCCGGGCTGGAATCCCGGCATCGAGCAGGCGGCGCCGCCAGATCGCCAGCGTCGCGACCCCGATTCCGCCGCCGACCAGGATCGCACCGGCGGCGCCGGCTGCAAGCTCGCCGGGCGCGGCAAACGAGTTGCCGAGCGGGCCCGTGACCCACAGCCTCTCTCCCGGCTCGACCTTGGCCAGGGCCTCCGTCCCCGGGCCGACAACCTGAACCAGGAAGTCCAGCCTCACCCCCGCCGCCTCCACGTCCGCGTCCGCAACCGCGAACGCCCGGGCGAGGTAGGGGCGGCCGTCGCGCGCTCCCCACCCGGATTCCGAGGCCAGCATGTAGAACTGGCCCGCCGCCGGTTCGGGGCCGGCGGGATCGACCGCGGAGAAGATGCGGTAGCCGCCGGAGGGCAGGTTCCTGGTCACCTCGCAGAGGCGGCGGCCGAAGGGCGCCGTGACGCGCTCGTTCAGCTTCGGACGGCCGGTCGTCACCTCTTCGATGGCTCGCGCTCCCGGGGTTCATGAAGCTCCTGCAGCGATCGGACCTCGATGTCCCCCCTGGCGGCCGCGAAGATGGCTCTGGATGCGGCTGAGGCACCGGTCATCGTCGTGATGCAGGGAATTCCGTGGCGTGCCGCGGTGCTGCGGATCTCGTAGCCGTCGGCCCGGGCGCCGGAGCCCGTCGGCGTGTTGATCACGAGGTCCACCTCCTCCGACCTGATGCAGTCGACTACGTTCGGGGAACCCTCGCCGATCTTCTTGATCTTGCGGACAGGCACCCCCATGCGCGAGATCGCGTCCGCCGTCCCGGAGGTCGCGATCACCTGGAAGCCGAGATCGTGGAACCGCGTCGCGAGCTGGGTCGCGGCAGGCTTGTCGGAGTCGGTGACGCTGATGAAGATGGTGCCCCTCTCGGGCAGCGCGACCCCAGCTGCCGCCTGCGCCTTGCCGAAGGCGGTCGGGAAGTCCGCGGCGATGCCCATCACCTCGCCGGTGCTCCGCATCTCCGGGCCGAGCACGGTGTCGGCTCCGGCGAAACGTGCGAACGGCAGCACGGCCTCCTTGACGCTGACGTGGCTCGGGGCCTCGCTCGGCAGGCGCTGCTCTGAGAGCTCCTCGCCCAGCATCAGGCGGCAGGCGATCTTCGCGAGCGGCGCCCCGATCGCCTTGCTGACGAACGGGACAGTCCGCGAGGCACGCGGGTTCGCCTCGATCACGAAGAGCTCGCCGCCGGCAATCGCGTACTGGACGTTGATCAGGCCGATGACGCCGAGCTCGAGCGCGATCTTCCGCGTCGTCGCGCGGATCTCCTCGAGCATCTCCTCCCCCAGGCTCATCGGCGGGATGACACAGGCGGAGTCGCCCGAGTGGACGCCGGCCTCCTCGACGTGCTGCATCAC
>Ga0066388_100001787_pt1 | contig 12507 bp, 13 predicted proteins | sample PanSoiMetaGPlot6_FD_64539 | JGI IMG/M metagenome (GOLD analysis project Ga0066388, IMG submission 64539) | Tropical forest soil microbial communities from Panama analyzed to predict greenhouse gas emissions - Panama Soil - Plot 6 (Hybrid Assembly) | ecosystem: Environmental > Terrestrial >... | reverse complement strand
GATGGTTGTCCTTCTAGATTCTCTGACTCGTATGAAAAACATCACGGAAGAGCTGGATGTCAAGTTGCAACGAGCTTGCTTTGTTCTGCTCCATCTTCAAGCATTACCATAACTAGCGCGCGGTTGGGATGGCGGTTTGGCTTAAGCTCGCGACCGGAACAATAACACCGATTCACGACAGACACAATCCAGTTTGCAGTAGGATTTTCACAGATAGCGGTAACGGTGAGTCCCGCTGCAGGCTAGTCAGCCATCACAACTGTGCTTCATGCAGAGGACTCCGGGCCCCTTCCTTTGACTGACCGAACTTCCTGGGGTTCGCTGGCTGAGAGGCTAGTGAGCTTTCTCGATAAGCAGTGGCTGGGTTCGAAGGGTAAAGATCCGGAGCACTGTGGCTAGAAGCAGGCTTGCGGATGCAAACCTGTCTTAGAACTGCAGTTGAATGCGGCTCTGAAAAAATTGCGTGTTGCCCTTCAGTGCAAATCGATCCAGGCGTCCGTATCCGTATGCCATCTCCAGTCTAACGTTTTCGGACAGATACCAGTTCAGCATGGGAGTGATTCTGGCAAATCTACCTCCGCGAATTGTTCCACTGTCAAGATCGATATATGAAAGCCGAAACACCGCCTCCCACGCGCCCGGACCTCCTTCAAAGACAGAGCGTTTCGGGTACACGGGACGGAAGTAGCCACCGAGCGGGTTATAAGCGCGGATGGCGTCATTAAAAAGGTATGTGACAACGGCGTCACCGCCATGAAAGGCCGGGTCTCCAGATGTCTTCGCCTCTGTAAAGACGCCCCAGTACTCACTACCCAACAGCCATCTTTTTGTGCGGTAGTACGCTTCAGGTCCGGCCATAAATGTCGCGTCTGCTGGAAACGAGCCGGTGTCTATGAAATACGGTGCAGGAAATGCCTCTGGGCGTGACCTCAATCGGAGTTTATTATCTTCCGGTCTCCCCCACCGGAAATTCATACCTAGGTGGAGCACTTTGTCTTCTTTGTCGGAAAGGATCGGTAGCACGGCGAACCTCGCGACGACCTGGCTTGAATAGGTTGAAAACGACTGGTCTTTTGAAAAAACATCGTTGAAATAACCGATATTCCAGAGAAACTTATGTTCCGGTACATAACCAAGCCACTTGATCCCATCAGCGAGGATGGGGATTGAGGCATCGTTCATGGTTGAACGTTCCATTGTCCAGCCGTCGTATCCAGTCATGACCTTATTCAGGGAGAAACCTTCTTTTGTGCGCCCGATAAAAAAATTTCCCCACAACTCGGGGACAGAAATCATGACTCCGGTCTGCCTGATCAGCCATCGATGATTCGGGCCGTCATACATGATGCCGGCACTCCAGGTGATCTTCCTTTCCATTTTGGGGCCCAGCCTACCACCAAGGATGAATCGAAAATCGCGCAGACGCTCATCGGGATGCATTTCGATCTGCCTCTTGCTGTCATCGTCTTGGGAATAGCCGGCCACTTCAACAAGGAATCCTGCTCCCCATCGACCCGAGAAATAGGGTCCTTCATAATGGTTCCACTTGAACGTTCTGCGTTCTGGAGGCTCGTCGGATTCCATGGCATCGATCTTGGTTTCAAGAGTGGAGTCCCCATTGGGCTGATCAGCTATTTGGGAACCTGGGGAAGTCGCAGATGATATACTGTCGCTTGTAGCAGTCTGCGGTGGAGAGTCGTTCTGCGTTGTCCTTGCGCCAGCTCCTGATGCTGCCTCCTCCTGTCCGGCGCTGCGGCAGGTCACAAACACCATGATCGCAACCAGCAAAAGGAGAGTCCGCATATTGGATACTGAGTCTTGCGGTATTCGATCAGTAAGTTCTGAACATTTCTTGGATCTGCGCAGGTTGGGCTTGTTTCGCTAATGCCAGCGACAGGAGAATCCTTGATTTCTGAGGATTCAATTCGTCCGAGGCGATGAACCCAAGCTGGTCATCGTTCACTTCGACATTGCGATCGACCAAACCTGTTGCCACGCGCGAGCTGCGAACCACCACAACTCCATTCTTGGCTGCCTTTGCGGCTGCATCCAATGAAGCTTTGTTCATATTCCCATTGCCTACTCCTGCGATGACGATGCCCTTGGCGCCGGCACTCACACTTGCATCGATCAGATCAGAATGCATGTCAGCACACGCAAAAACAATATCAACCCGTGGTAGGCTGCTTAAGGCCGAGACATCAAACTCGGTCTGAGCCGTGTGTTTCCAGGGAGGATTGGTATACCAGTCGTTCTTGCCGTACGCGCTGACACCCACTAATCCACGGAGTGGGGACATAAATGTTTGAACAGCGGTCGTGCTCGTCTTTGTCAGCGAATGTGCGGCGTGGATCTGATCGTTCATCACCACGAGGACTCCGCGATCACGCGCGTTTGGATCGGCTGCTACGGCGACGGCGTTGTACAAGTTGAGCGGGCCATCCGCACTTACAGCTGTGGAGGGCCTCATCGACCCGACCATCACGACCGGTTTATCACTTTTCACTGTCAGATTGAGAAAATACGCGGTTTCCTCCATTGTGTCCGTACCATGAGTTACGACAACGCCATCCACCCCACTAGTCGGCAGTAATTCATTAATCCGTTTCGCAAGCTTCAACATGATGTCGAACGAAATATCCTGGGAGCCGACATTCGAGATTTGCTCGCCTTTGATGTTTGCGAGCTGCTCGATTCCGGGAACTGCCTTCAACATCGCGTCGATTGTTACAGCTCCGGACTTGTAGCCAGACTGGGTACCGGTCGCGGCCGCACCGGCAATCGTCCCTCCGGTGGCAAGGATCACGATGTTCGGCTTGCTCTGTGCGAACGCGCATTGCAACGCCGTGAGGACAAAGACCAGGGTTTGAACCTTGTGTAAACGTTTCACGATGTTCTCCTTGTTTCAACGCTCACGAAATTTCCGCAAACGGCCATCATTTTTTTGGCTGATACGCGTTCACGTCAAGGTTGGTAAGCTTCACCGGGTCAAGCAGCTCCTTAATCTGTGCTTCCGTCAAGACGTTTTTTTCCCGAATGACTTCCAGAATCCCTTTCCCGCTCTTGTACGCTTCATTTGCCAATTCGGTTGCCTTATCGTAGCCAACCACGGGATTCAAAGCGGTGACTATTCCGACAGTAGTCTCCATGTAACGCGCGAGCACCCTTTCATTCACTGTGATGCCGTCAATGCACTTCGTCCGGAATAGCTTCGAGGTGTTGTAGAGAAGGTGCTGGGATTCCATGATTGACAAGCCTTCGATAGGCTCGTAAGCATTAAGTTGAAGCTGTCCTGAGTGCGCAGCAAGAGTGGTCACGTAGTCATTACCCATTACTCGAAAGGTGACCAGGTTCATCACTTCCGGGACCACGGGGTTGACTTTGCCCGGCATGATCGAAGACCCAGGCTGCAGAGCGGGCAAATCGATCTCTGACAACCCGGCCCTGGGTCCCGATGTTAGCAAGATCAAATCTCCGGAAACCTTAGATAGCTTAATGGCGACACTTTTGAGAGCCGCCGAATAAGCCACAAACCCTTGTTGGTCCCATGTCGCGGCAAGCATGTCCTCGGCAGGCTTTATAGGTTTTCCCGTAAGCTTCGCGAGTTCGGCTGCGCATTTCTCTGGGTAGCCCTTCGGGACATTGATCCCGGTCCCAATCGCAGTCGCTCCCATATTTACTGCGTAAAGGGATTTTTCAGCTTCCTTTAATCCCACGATCTCGCTGTCCAGCGACGCCGCAAATGCATGGAGCTCTTGTCCGACCGTCATGGGCACGGCATCCTGCATCTCGGTGCGGCCCATCTTTACTACCTTTAAGTACGAATCCGCTTTCGCGCGGAATGAGTCTGCAAGCTGCTGCAGCTCTTGAATTAGTTTGTCATTACGAAGCAGGATCGCAACCTTGATCGCGGTGGGGTAAGAGTCGTTGGTGGATTGCGACATGTTCAGGTCGTCATGGGGCTCGAGGTACTGATATTCACCCCTCTTGTGTCCCGTCATCTCGAGTCCAACGTTCGCAAGCACTTCGTTCGCGTTCATATTCGTCGAGGTGCCGGCACCTCCCTGGTACCAGTCCACTTGAAATTGATCGTGGTATTTGCCGTTCATTACCGCTTGGGACGCCTTCTCGATCGCAGCGAGCCGCTCAGGTTTCATGGCGCCCACAGCGGTGTTGGCACGTGCCGCGGCAAGCTTCACGATGGCCCATGCTTCGACGAATCCTGGATAGTGATTAATCGGCACTCCTGACAGCTGGAAATTTTCGAGCGCGCGCATAGTTTGAATGCCGTAGTAGGCGTTTGCTGGAACCGCCTTGTCGCCCAGCAGGTCCTTTTCCGTCCGTGTCGCTCCTTGTTGGGCAAACACCGGGCGGGCGGGTGCGGTGAGCAGCAGTAACCAGGTCATCAGGAAAGCACGATATTTCTGAAATGAATCCCAATACATGCAATTCTCCTGCGCTAGCGATGTAGTAATCCAAGTACACGGCCGCCGACCGTACTAACGCTATAAATTCTTTCTTGGATGAGGATCTGCCAGAACTGACAGATTCGGCATTTTGCGGTCCGCATCGCCATGCATTTTTTCGGGATGACGTACTCGATCGCGAACCTTTATTCTGGATGGCGACGTAGGCGAGCAGCACGGTCCGGAATGCTACAAAAATAAATTTGAGCATTCTCGTGAAAGTTAGGACGTATTTCTTCCCGCCGAGACCCTAACTACTTCTTGCACGCACTCGCGTTGCACTGCCTTTAGCAAGCTTTTGCTTTATCCTTGCAGGGCTGTATATGAGCCGACGGCCACAAGTCTAATGCCCACGCATAACTGAAGGCCATAACAACCATGAAAACCTTACTCGCACCTTGATCCATACCTGCAGGAGATTGGAGTTATCACATGGCGGTCAGGGTGCATCGGCATCGAATTGCGTCACCTTGCGCAAGGTCCGAAGCATAGAGCACGCGTCGCCAAGCTTTTGAAGTTCGCATGGAGAGATTTCGACACGCTGCTGTTCGTGCGCGATGGCAAGCTCCGCTGCCCGAATACGATCTGGCACTTTGTGATCATCCGTTTCAAGAATAGCAGCCTCGTATAGCCTCATCCATGTCGTGTCGAGCATACATTTTCGCAGGGCATCAGCAGTGAGCTGTCAGTAATTGAAAGATGCTAGCATCTGTTAAGGCGCTCTCATACTATTTAAATCATTAAGAATCAGACTAAAAAACCTTAGAGCTTTGCCTAAGGCTGTTAAGTGTTAGTACGAGTCATGCCGACAAGGGTTTACGCTATTTGGAGCAGCATAGAATGACTCTGCCAACTTCATGCTCTCTTGGAATTTTGAGAATGGTGCCAGTTTGTGAGTAACCCCCGCTGATTGCTATCTGTCGGTATTGCTAAATTATTCAGACGGCTGGTGTGAGACGATGACGCACTGCTCGGAGTTCAAAATACCGTTGCCAAGCTCGGTCAACGTGCGCTATGACGTGCGACTTGTTTCTGGCAGAAGTGACAGTGTTTACATACTAGCATCTCCACTAACCTACCATTGTGAATAGATGATATTGCTGGATCCCCAGCACATCGTGCTTCATGCGAAGGTCTATGCAGAGTTGTGTAAGCCGATCATAACGAAAGAGATATAAAGAAATAGGAATGAATCGACGGAAAGGTTCAAGTGTGTGTTCGTTTGCCCGCACTGTTACCGCGCTTGCGTGTATCGGGGCCCTTGTTGCCGGAGAGACACCCTTGTTGGGTCAGCAACAAGCAAAGACTGCGCCCCAAACCGTACCAACCAAAATTCCCTCAGACCAGCTTGATTCCCTAGTGGCGCCCATTGCGCTCTATCCAGATCCACTACTGGCCCAAACTTTGGCCGCCTCCACATATCCCCTGGAAATTATCCAGCTTCAACAATGGCTCGAAAAGAACAAGGAGCTCAAAGATAAAGCTCTTGCAGATGCAGTAGCAAAGCAGCCCTGGGATCCGAGTGTCCAGGCCTTGGCTGCTCTGCCCGAGGTTGTGAAACGTCTGGCGAATGATATTCAGTGGACCACGGATTTGGGGAACGCATTTTTAGCCCAGCAAACCGATGTGATGGATGCTGTGCAGCGTATGCGGAAAAAGGCGCAAGACAGGGGCAATTTGAAGTCCACCGAGCAACAGAAAGTGGAAAGTAAAATTGTTGAAAGTGAACCCGTAATTGTCATCGAGCAGGCTAATCCTCAAGTCATTTACGTGCCGTCCTATGACCCAGTGGTGGTCTACGGCCCAGCTGTGTATCCCTACCCGCCGATTTATTACCCACATTGGGGCTATTACGCTGGCGGGCTGGCGTTGTCTTTCGGTATGGGCGTAATGATGGGCGCATTCTGGAGTGGTGGTTGGGGTTGGGGTTGCGGATGGGGGAACAATAACATTACAGTCAACCGGAATAATAATTTCAATCGCTCCTCGAATATCGGTGGTGGTAACCGCAATAACATTGGAAACCGTCCTTCGAATCCTATCGCTGGAGGCGGCAATCGCGGAAGCCTTGGAACGGGCAACAGACCGTCTAATTTACCGGCTCGAGGCGGCGACACTTGGCGGCATAATCCGGAACATCGTGGAGGTGCCCCCTATCGTGATCAGGCAACCGCGGATCGGTTTGGGGGCAGTACACGGGGTGACTCGTTAGCCAAACGGCAGGCTGGAGCGAGGCAACAGATCGGCCGCCAAGGCGGCAATCTCGCCAGCAATCGTTTCGGATCGAATGGGATTGGAAGGGATGGCAACTCCGGCTTCGGCAGTCGACAAAGCGGAAATTTGAGCAATAGGTCCAATAGTCGTGGACCAGATCGGATCGGAAACCGGGACCTCTCACGAAGCGGCGCGGGAAACCGGGATGCCTTTGGAGGTGGTACCAAGGGGTATAACGGATCGAGAGCTCGGAGTAGCAGTAACCGCGGTTCGGCGAGCATGGGATCGCGAGGTGGCGGAGGCTTTAGTCGAGCAGGGGGAGGCTCCCGTGGTGGCGGTCGTCGGCGATAACTGTATGCCAGCCTGCAAGAAGTACTTAGAGTGACAGAATGAAATCCATTTCCGAAAAACGTTACAGATCGATTTTCAGAGCCGGCGCACTGGTCTCGGTCTCGATCTTGATTTTGATGTCTTCCGTTGCGCAACCCATAGACAAAAAGGGCAGCGCAGTTACAGCTGCTACAAATGGCCCCATGCGCTTTGATACACCTCAACGGGCTGCTCAGGCGCTAATCGATGCTGCCAGTAATTTCGATGTGGTGGCGCTGATCCAAATTTTTGGAGCGGAGGGAGAGGACATCGTATTCAGTGGAGAATTTCCCCAAGACCGGAAACACGCAGCCGACTTCTCTGACCAAGCTCGCCAAAAAAATACGCTCTCAGTAGACCCCAAGACAGGCAGTCGTGCGTTTGTTTTAGTTGGTGACGAAGAGTGGCCCTTCCCCGTGCCGATTGTAAAGAGAGGTGAGCAATGGTCCTTTGACGCCGACGCGGGTCGACAGGAACTCCTATACCGCCGAATCGGTGCCAACGAACTTGATGCCATCCAAATCTGTCATGGTTACGTGGAAGCACAGTATGATTATGCCCTTCAACCGAGAGAAGGCTATGACGTAAACCAATATGCCCAACGCATCATTAGCCTTCCCGGTAAGCAGGATGGGCTAGCGTGGCAGAACTCGGACGGTAGTTGGGCAGGTCCTGTCGGCGAAAACGTTGCGCGTGCTATCGAACAGGGATATCGTCTCGATGCAGATCCCTATCATGGCTACTTCTTCAAAGTCTTGAAAGGGCAGGGTCCCGCGGCGCCCCTTGGGAGAATGGATTACGTTGTCAATGGTGTAATGATTGGTGGTTTTGCTTTAATCGCTGCGCCAGCAGAATATGCCGTAACCGGAGTGCAGAGCTTTATGGTCAGTAATGATGGAGTGGTTTATCAAAAGGATCTGGGGCCCGAAACGCTCAAACAATTCAAAAGCATGGAGTTGTTCGATCCGGACGGATCGTGGATGCCGGTCTCAGAAGATTAGCCAACGGCTGCCATCTCTGGCAGTAGTCTCCTTTCGTGGGTCATTGGCCAACTTCGCCCGGGTTCGTGCAAACTCTGCTGGCGGCTGATAATCCAAAGAACTGTGTGGACGTAGCTGGTTGTAATCCTGACGCCAGCTTTCAATCTTTCTGCGTGCGTCACTCAGACTTGTGAACCAGTTCGCATTCAGGCATTCGTCACGCAGCCGGCCATTGAAGCTTTCTGCGTAGGCGTTCTGCGACGGCTTGCCAGGCTGAATAAATTCCAGCCGCACCCCGCGTTCTTCGCTCCACGCGGCCAGCGCTCGCCCGCGGAACTCCGGCCCGTTGTCTAACACGATCGCCTCGGCAAGCCTCGTTGGCTGACGATCCGCTCCAGCACCCGGCGCACGCGTAATCCACCCAGCGAAGTATCGACTTCAATCGCAGGACATTCTCGCGTGCACTCGTCCACCACCGTCAACATGCGAATCACTCTCCCTGTGCTCACACAATCACTGACGAAATCCATCGACCAGCGTTCATTCGGTCGGTTCGCCGTCGGCTTCGGTACCGCACCCGTCCACTGGATCCGCCGTCCTCCGCCGAATCCTCATCGCCAGACCTTCCTCGCGATACAGCCGGTACACATGTTTATGGTTCGCGGAAATACCTTCCCGCACTAGCATTGCCGTCAGCCGTCAATATCACAAGGTCATCCGCGAGGCCAGGGAAAGCTCACCTAAAGAGATTATCCACGCGCTGTATAAAGCTGTGCTTGATTTCGCCCCGGTAACAAGGCAACCAGATGATCTAACCGCAGTAGTAATTAAACGTACATCAGTGCCGACTTAATTGTATTTCATCGGCGGAGGAAAATCCTTTAACAATTTGGCAATTGCTTTATTGATTTTTTCGATCGTTTTTCGCTTTCGTTCAAGATCCACCTTATCGTTCAAAATACCGCGCCAAACGACCTTATTGAACTTGGGATCTACAAACTCCAGTTCCAGCGTGCCCTTTGTAACGTAGGCAACCGCCGAAGGCATCCCCAAGCTTCCTGTCCATACCGTCGAACTGATTCCAGGAGGTGGACTGGAGTAAGTGGGAAGAATAGGAGCCCCTGAGGCCACGCCAAAGGCTGATTCTACCCCGCCCCCATACTCTAGGATCAGGTCCCCATGCGCTTCTACGTGCTTGAACCCCTTCTGCTTCAGTTGGTCATCGATGGCCCCCGCAATCGTGTCGAACAGCACGGGATGTGCAGGCGGAATACCAGGTTCCATCCATGTATATGTCTTATATTTTGAAAAATCAACGGTCTTGTCGTGACCTGTTTTTACCTTCTGGGATAGTACACCTACACTGCACAAGAAAACAAAGGCAACAAGTCTACACACGCGCTCACTCACGGTGGTTTTTCCTCAGTTCGTTGACAGGACGCGGAGGGGTGAGCCTGATCATAGGTATGAAGAGCTCAATCGCACGGAACTTGGGGTGTCACTGAGGGTGACGGAAATGAGGTCTGGACGCAATCGTGCACGTTCACTTCTCGCGCAGAAACGGTTTCATCTCCACGGTATAAAAGAAAACGTCCGCGTTCACGTCTAACCCGGATGTCCTTTCCAGTCTCCCAGGCTTTAGGGTAGTAAGCACCCGGCGATTCATAACGCACGACGTAGTTCTTGCTTTTCCATCGGAGCGTTATATCGAAAAAAGGATAATTATCAAATATTGGAATGCGACCTTGCCACGAAATGATACGGCCTTCAGCATGTTTCTTGACTGCTACAATCTTAGCCGTTTGCATCTCGTCATTGCTGAAAGCAATTGTGATTCCGAGAACGATAACGCCTACTAGTTGCAGGTATTTCTTTTGACACCAACTACGGCTTGTGCGGTCGCTTTTGATCGCGAACAGCATTATTGACCCCATGCTCTGGAGCGAAAAGCGGCGCATACCGAAAATCCCAGTCGAGTACCGAGACGAGCATATCGCAAGATCTGCTCACATGCTCCTGTCGAGTTTTACAGTTACCGAGGATTACCGGCCACCGCAAACTCCTCGATCTACAGATCGTAATAGTATATTGTGACCTTATAGGAACTGTTGACATTGACGCGAACGACAAACCACCTTCGGTTTTTCCTAATCTTCGTACACATTACGGTGTTCTCGCCCGCCCTCAGTGCGCAGCAATTGGAAGAAAAACTACTGCGGTTTGATTTGACTCCCTTTTCCGGTTATCGCACCAGCATGAGTTTTGCCATTGAGCCCCATGTGACGGGGACCAATCCTCGCTTGGTTCTAGACGCAGGCCCCTCCTATGGAATATCGTTCGGCTTGCGCCTTCGAGAAGAAGATTTGATCGAAGTGAGATGGGCAAGGCAGGATTCTTACATACGATCAGTCGATATTACGCCCCAAGTCCCCATTCAGCGAATTGCGCTTGATCAATTCCATGGAGACTTTAGTCATGAACCGCTCATAGAAGACTGGCCTTCATGGGCAAAACCCTTTGTGGTTGCTAGCGTAGGTGCGACACATTTTTCCAGTAATCCAAGCAACTTTACACGCTTTTCGTTTGGAATAGGGGGCGGAATTCGTTTGCTTCCGAGTCGGCATCTGGGCTTCAAGATTCAGGCAGAATGGCTACCCGCGTTGGTTGACCCGCGCGTGACTTTCGTTTGTGCCGGGGGGTGCGTTCTACATATCGGAAGCACTGTAGCGTCTCAGGGCGAAGTCTTGGTTGGACCCTTGTTACGATTCTGAGCGGGACAATAAGGAAGCGCTACGATCATTGTTAAAATGAACTTAGTTCCCGTATTTTGTCCGAGATCGCTCATTTGAGTCCAAAGCTCCAGCTGATTCCCGAACTGGTTCCATAATCACTTCCAGCAAACCCTGGCGGCGGCCGATTATCCCAGTTTCCGTAAAATGAAACGTTCCACTTCAAGTTCCCTATCAGCTTGATATAGTATGCCGCATTCGTCTCGAAACGAACACGTCCGAAATCCGAAAGCGCGGGCAAGAGCGTAGCCGTTACATCGAAGTTGGTCTTGCTAAACTTGAACAGGTTTGCTTCTGCATATATCAACGCCGCTGCGGCGTTCTGACCGGTTGCGGGCACGGTTAATGCCTTATATTCAGTGTTTTGCCAAGCTACGCCACCAAGAACACTGACAGTCGCTGTGTCTGTATTTTTAAAATAGTGACCTATGCCACCGCCGATAGTACTTTGAAGTCCAATACCCTGTTCCGAGCTCTGCAAGAAAGTAGCAATCCCCGAATAGAACCAGTTTTTGGCCGGCAAGAGCCGCAGGCCGCTAAGGTGGAGGGAGTTTCGAGTCGATACATTGGTTCCTGTACTTGAGGCCAGGTTCGAATCGAAGCTGGCTCGAGCACTCCAGCGCTGGCGAACGTATGTCGCTTCTGACCCCAAACTATATTGGGTTGACTGATTCCCCTTGGCATAGATAACGCCCAAGCTTATGTCTCCGTTAAAACGTTGCCAGAACCGGTCTGATGTCCCGATCATACGCACAACCTCGGATCTTTCCGCCGAGGGTTCTGGTTCCGAACTTCCTATCACCTCGATCTTTAGTGGTCCTCCGGGGCCTGCGGATACACCATGAAGGGTTCCTACGTGTACGGATCCATCCGCCATCTTAACCACAAACAGCTGATTGCTCTCCAATTGCGCTACCTTCGACCAGTCTACCGAAGCCGTCCCGTCGATGTAGTCGAAGTCAACATACAAAACACCCGAATCCAGACCTTTGATTGCGCATGTGAAACGATCACCATTCTTCATGACCATGATATCGGTCTTGTCTCTTGCATGGAGAATTGTTGACAAAAGCAGGCTCACAACAATGGCGAGGAACTTCATGTCTGAATTGTGAGTGAACACTAAGGTTTGTCACTTAGCTCTGGCGGCCGCATACTACATCTCCTTCGTAATGCCGTACGTCGCCGCAGCTCATGGAACGAGCAACACATATTGTTACGTGAACAGCTTGTTGTGGACTGCAAAAAGTGACAGCCAGGTGTTTCCACGAGTTTACTTTTCGGTCCATTTGCTCTGCGATCGATCCGGTCGTGCAGGGGCTGCGTCGGCCGTGCATTATCAGGGTACCGCTGGCGAAAACGCTCAATCTCTTCAGATGCCAAATTAAGGGTTTGTTTCAGTACGAACCACGTCACATTCTCGGTACAAGGAGGTGTTGTCAGCGATCCAGGAAAGGTGTAGTAACCACGGTCAGCGGGCAACAGGTGAGTCAGATCAATCTGAACGTTGCTGAAAGTGTGCTCCTTGTGTTTGTCGGCGGGCAAATGGCTGAATAAAGTGCGAATTACAGCATTACTATCTCCCAGCTGCAGTGGTATCGCGACGACGACCAACTTTCCGGTTGGATCGCTGTGAACAAGGTGCATATCCATTTCATAGGCCTTGCCATCAATCTTCTCCTCGCTGGG
>Ga0066388_100001786_pt1 | contig 12508 bp, 6 predicted proteins | sample PanSoiMetaGPlot6_FD_64539 | JGI IMG/M metagenome (GOLD analysis project Ga0066388, IMG submission 64539) | Tropical forest soil microbial communities from Panama analyzed to predict greenhouse gas emissions - Panama Soil - Plot 6 (Hybrid Assembly) | ecosystem: Environmental > Terrestrial > Soil... | reverse complement strand
AAGATTGCACGGTGAGCCAAAGGCTCACCGCCATGTGCGGCGCCAAAGGCGCGATCATTCGAAATGAACCTTAGCAACTACAAACGCGAAGCATCAGTCTTAGTCGCTTACATCGTGCTGCTGGTGACAGTAGGTGTGATCGCACCTTCGTTTTTCAGCGCCGGCAATCTTCGCGACCTGGCGATGAATAATGCTGCGGTGCTGATCGTGGCTGTGGGTATGACGCTGGTCATACTCGTAGGCGAGATCGACATCTCGGTCGGGTCGCAGTTCGCAGTTTGCACGTTGGCCACTGGTTGGTTGGCGAAGGCAGGAATCCCAATCCTGGTGGTTTTGCCTCTGGTGATCTTGGCAGGCGCTTTGATGGGGGCAGTCGCGGGCGTCTTTATCGCGCGCTTGCGCCTGCCTTCGATCGTCGTGACGCTCGCGCTCATGGTGGCGTGGCGTGACGGCTTGCGTTGGATTACTGAAGGTGAGTGGGTGCAAAACCTGCCGGCGAATTTTCAGTGGTTCGGGCTGGGCCAAACCGTCGGACAATTATTGATAGTTCTGGTTGCGATCGTATTGCTGATCGCGTTCGCGTGGATGTTACGTAACCTGAACGCCGGGCGCGCGGTTTACGCGGTCGGCTCGAACGCTGAGGCAGCGCGGCTCAGTGGTGTCGAGCCGCAGCGTATTCTTTTCGGTGTTTTTGTCTTAATGGGCGCCTTGGTAGGACTGGCAGCCGCGTTCAACGCAGTGCGATTTTCGATCGTTCCCAGCAATGCCGGTTTTGGTTTGGAGTTGAAAGCGATCGCTGCTGTTGTTGTTGGGGGAACGGCAATCACCGGCGGTCGCGGCAGAGTTTTGGGCACGCTGATTGGCGTTGCATTGCTCGGGACGATAGGTACTGCCTTGACGTTCGCGGGAGTTAATCCGTTTTGGGAAAAGGCAATTCAGGGAATGATCATTTTGGTCGCGGTGGGATCAGACGCAGTGTTAGTTCACCTGGCGAAAGCTCCAGGCCTCGGATTTCGTAAATTGCAAATTGAAAATTGAAAACTGTTTTGGAGTGCGCCGGCAGAGCGAAGCGGCGACGGCGCTTTTTTGGATCGTGGCCAAAACGCTGAAAACAAAATCCAAAGCGCCGTCGCCGCTTCGCTCTGCCGGCGCACTCCAAAAACAGCAAATGGTTAAGTGAAAGATGGTTCCCTGAAACTAACTGCTCCCTGGCACGCGCGGCTCTTTCCCAATCATGAGTGGGCGCTGCTGTTGGTGCTGATCCTCGAGTGCGCGATTTTCAGCACGACGGGAACGAACTTTTTCACGGCCTCAAATGCTTTCGAGATTACGCGGTTGAGCGTCGAAGTTGGTTTGCTGGCGCTGGCGCTCACGCCAGTCATCATCACCGGTGGCATCGACCTTTCGGTCGGGTCAATGATGGGACTTGCCGCCGTCGTGCTTGGTGCGCTGTGGCGAGATGCGCACCTGCCGATCCTTCTGGCTGCGGCTGTGGCGTTGTTGGTTGGGGCCGCCGGCGGAGGTCTGAATGCGGTTTTGATTTCAAAGCTTGGTCTGCCGCCGCTGATTGTCACGCTCGGCACGTTTTCGCTTTTTCGCGGCATCGCTGAGGGCTTGACGCGCGGAATTGAGAATTATTCCGGGTTCTCGTCGCGATTTCTGTTCTTAGGCCAGGGTTACGTTGCCGGGATCATTCCCACGCAGTTGTTCGTCCTGGTTGCTGCGATAGCCATTTTTGGATGGTCGTTGCACCGTACGGCGTTTGGTCGAAGCCTCTATGCGATCGGTCATTCAGCCGAAGCCGCCCGCTATGCCGGGATCCCGACGGCGCGCCGCCTGTTCGTGGTTTACCTCTTGTCGGGTTTGGCCGCGAGTTTGTCGGGGATCGTCTACGTTGCGCACCTGGGTCAGGCAAAATCCGACGCCGGCACCGGCTTTGAGTTGATGGCGATCACGGCCGTTGTGCTGGGTGGGACATCGATATTCGGTGGACGCGGGACGATTTTAGGCACGATGCTCGGCCTGTTGGCCATCGTGATCCTGCAGAACGGATTGCGACTCAGCGCGCAGCCGGCCGAGTTAACTGGAATTCTTACCGGCGCGCTGTTGTTATCAACGATCGCGCTCAGCCGTTGGTCGGACAAGTTCCGAGTCATCGCCGGTCTCGATAAACCGATCTTTGCTGGACAAACTGCAGAGGAAATCGAAGTGAAGAATTCACAAGTGGCGATTCTCAGCGCCGTGATTCTGGTTGCGGCCCTGTTGGTCGCGGGCAGCAATTGGCTGCTGGTGCGTTCAATCAACCGCAACGCCATGACCGGCGGCGCCAACAACGGTCCGGCCAATCATCGTGTTCAGGTTGGCATGATGCCAAAGGCGAAAGGCGACCCTTATTTTGTAAGTTGTCATCAGGGCGCTGAAGAGGCAGCCAAAGAGTTGGGTGTCGATCTCTTGTGGGATGGACCAACCGACCTCGATCCGGCCAAGCAGAACGAGATTGTCGAGGCGTGGATTACAAAAGGAGTCGACGTTATCGCCGTTAGCGTCGAAAACCAGGCCGGCATTTCCACTGTGCTGCGCAAGGCGCGCGAGAAAGGAATCAAGGTAATCACCTGGGATGCAGACGCGGAAAAAGGCGCGCGTGATTTTCTCATCAATCAGGCGACGCCGCAGGGCATCGGTTACACCCTGACCGATGAAGTCGCGCGGATGATGAATGGCCGGGGAGAATTCGCGATTATCACGGCTTCGCTCAGCGCTGCAAATCAGAATGAATGGATCAAGCACATCAAAGCGCGGCTGGCTGAGAAGTATCCTGATCTGAAGCTGGTAGCAATTCAGCCCAGCGAAGGTGACCGCGACCGAGCGTTCTCAGAAACGCAGACAGTTCTGAAGGTTTATCCGAACGTGAAGGTGGTTATGGCAATTGCCGCACCCGCAGTCCCGGGCGCCGCTGAAGCCGTCAAGCAATCGGGCCGGACCGACGTCAAGGTCACAGGGCTGTCGTTGCCGAATATGAACAAGCCTTACGTCAAGGCCGGCACCGTCGATAGCGTGGTGCTGTGGAATACAGTCGATCTCGGTTATCTGACAGTCTATGCAGCGAATGCATTGAGTAATGGAAAACTTAAACGCGGCGATCACGAATTGTCAGCTGGAAGGTTGGGAAAGATCGAGGTGGCTGATGATGAGGTGCGTTTGGGCGCGCCGTTTGTTTTTAATAAAAGCAACATCGATCGGTTTAATTTTTGATTGGAACGCGACCGTCCCGGTTGCAGGCTTGGCAAGCGAGACGCCTGCGCTCCAGTCGAGACCAACAGATATGATTCGCAAGGCCTTTTTAATGACGCTTAAACCTGAAAGTCAGGCGACCTATGAGCAGCGTCATAATCCGATCTGGCCCGAGTTGCACGAAGCACTCAAGGGAAATGGCGTGCGTAACTACTCGATTTTTCTCGATCCCGGCACAGATAAATTATTTGCTTATGCAGAAGTCGAGTCCGAAGAGTTATGGCAGAAGATTGCTGAGACCGAAGCTTGCCGGCGTTGGTGGGCTTATATGAAGGACATCATGCTGACGAATGGTGACGACAGCCCGGTGGCGCTCGACCTGCGCGAGATGTTTCATCTCGACTGAGGAAAAGGGCGGCGCAGGCGTTTGCCTCAAGAGTTGTTGTCTCATGACTGACACAACTAAGAGGCGTCGGAAGAGTGCCGTAGGCACTTAATGTTTATAGAAATGCATACTCTATGACTACACAGCTCCTTTAAGAGCGAAATGTAACTGAAAGTTATTTCGCTCCTAAAGGAGCTCTACTATCCGATGCGATTGGGTTCTATAAACATTTCACCGCTACGCGGTGAACTTACGATGCGGATTGATCTTACTTTCTAAACAAAGCTGTGGCACGGGCGTTCCGCCTTGAAACCATGCGCAAGATGCGCGTGCCACTTGAACTGAAAAACAGAAAGGCCTGTAGACAATGATGAAACTTAAGCTCCTGGCGATATTGATCGCGACTTCGATCACCGCCATGGCCCAAAAGGAGCCGCCACGAGAATGGATTGATCCGGACACCGGGCATCGTGTGATCCGTCTATCCGACCAGCCGGGCAGCGCGAGTTTATATTTTCATCAGAACCCCTACACGCCTGACGGCCGGAAACTACTCATCACAGTTCCCAACGGCTTGGCGACCATTGATCTAAAGACGCGGGCCATCGAGCGAATCGTCGACGGACGGGTAAACGTGATTATCGCTGGTCGAAAAACCGGCAGCATCTACTACGTGAAGCAGGGCGTTGTTTACGCGACTGATCCAAACACACGCCAGACACGTGAAATTGCGAAACTACCGCCGGCGCCTGAAGGCGGGTCGATTGGCGTGAATACAGTCAATGCCGACGAGACTTTGCTGGCTGGAACAATCACCGAAGGCCGAGTGCCCAACGAGCCTGCCCAGACGCCATCCGATCGCAATGCCCCGAATTCGCGCGGACAATCAGGCGCCGACAATTATCCGGAAAAAGGGAGCATGATGGAACGGCGCCTGGTGGCCCGCCTGCCAATGCAACTCTTCACGCTGAATACTAAGACTGGGGAACTCAAGACGATTCTGCGCAGCAATGACTGGTTGAATCACCTCCAGTTTTCTCCCACCGACCCTAACATGCTGCTGTTTTGTCATGAAGGACCATGGCACAAAGTCGATCGCACCTGGATCATTCGCGCGGACGGGACGGGCTTAACCAAACTGCACACGCGCACGATGAATATGGAGACCGAAGGCCACGAGTTTTGGGGCGCCGACGGCAAGCACGTCTGGTACGATCTCCAAACTCCGAAGAGCCAGGTCTTCTGGCTGGCAAGTTATGAGCTCGAGACCGGCTCGCGCATGTGGTACAACCTGCCGATCGAAGAATGGTCGGTGCACTTCAACGTTTCGCCAGACGGAAAACTCTTTGCCGGTGATGGCGGCGGGCCCAACAGCGTCGCCGCCGGTCACAATGGTCAATGGATCTATCTGTTCCGCCCGCAGGAAAGAAAAGACTGGAACAGTCCCGATCTCCCGGACTCGGCAAAAATGATCAAGACCGGCTTTTTCAAAACCGAGAAGCTGGTCAATCTCGCCAAACACGATTATCGTTTGGAGCCGAATGTCACCTTTACCCCCGACATGAAGTGGATTGTCTTTCGCTCGAACATGTTTGGGCCGACCCATGTCTTTGCCGTTGAGATAGAAAAAACCGAGACGAGCCAAAGATAAAGTAATTTCAAAACGAGGCAGCCTGGTTGTATCGGTGGAAAAGTGCCGTCGGCACCAAATGTGTATAGAACCGATATCCCCAGGGCCAATCAGCTCCTTTAGGAAGCTCAACCTAAACCTACAGATATTACGCTCCTAAAGGAGCTCGGTAGTCTGTTGTTCGAAGGGTTTTCTATAAACATTTCGCCGCTACGCGGCTTTTGGCGACAAATCGCGCAGATGAAGCTCAAGTCTTTGACAATCGTTCTCATTTTCTTATTCGTAACCGTCGCTCGCGCCAATATCACTCTTCCCGACGTGATTAGCAGTTCGATGGTCTTGCAACGCGACCGCGCGATTCCGATCTGGGGTAAGGCCAATCCGGGCGAGTCAATTACCGTCCGATTTGGAAATCAAACCAAGACCGCCACGGCAGACGGTGAGGGAAAGTGGATCGTTCGTCTGAGTCCCATGCGCACAAGCGCGACGCCGTTGGCGATGATTGTTGAAGGCAAGAACCGAATTGAATTGAGGGACATTCTCGTGGGCGAGGTTTGGCTGGTAGCCGGACAGTCGAACATGCAAAGGCTGTTGAGTGAAACTGCTAACGGCGAGCAGGCGATTGCCAACGCCAATCACCCTTCGATTCGCCTGTTCAATGTCAGCCGCCAGGTAGGCTTCAAACACACGCCGCCACCGCTAGCCGTTTGGCGCTCATCCTCGCCCGAATCAGTGAAGGAGTTTTCCGCGGCCGGCTACTATTTTGGGGTCGAACTTGAGAAGGAACTCAACGTTCCCATTGGATTGATCAATTCATCTTACGGAGGATCGCAGGCCGAAGCCTGGACCCCGGTTGAATATCTGTTGGCTTCTCCTGATCTCAAGCCAACCGTCGACCGGGCAAAAATTTGGGACACCGAAAGACCGCGCGTTAAAGCTGAATACGATGAGGCTTTAAAGAAGTGGCGTGATGAGGCTGATAAAGCGAAAGCCTCGGGCGCGCGTCCGCAGCCATCGCCGGCCGTACCGGACGCATTGCGTGAGTATCGAATTGCATCGTCGATCTACGATGGCATGATCGCGCCCCTCATTCCTTTCGCGCTGCGCGGGGCGTTCTGGTATCAGGGTGAATCAAACGAAGCACGCGCGCAGCAGTACGAAATTTTGCTGCCGACCATGATCAAAGCGTGGCGCGAGCGCTGGGGCGAAGGCGATTTTCCATTCGGCATCGTACAGTTGCCCAATTATCGTGATCCGCAGCCTGACCCGGTGGACGAGCCCTGGAGCTTCATTCGCGAAGCCCAACGCCGCACGGCTTTCACGGTGCGGAATACCGGCTTGATCGTGACGATCGACATCGGCGAAGCCCACGACATTCACCCGAAGAATAAACTCGACGTAGGCAAACGCATGGCTCGATGGGCTCTGGCGGAGTTTTACGGACGAAAGATCACGAGTGCGGGACCAATGTTGCGCAGTTCGAAAGTTGACGGTGCAAAGATTGTCTTAACCTTCGACGAAGTTGGTTCAGGTCTCAGAATTCGCGATGGAGACAGGCTGGACGAATTTGCAATCGCAGGAGCTGACCGAAAGTGGGTGTGGGCCGAAGCGAAGGTCACCGGCAAGGACCGGGTCGAAGTTTGGTCAACGGCAATAGCGCAGCCGCTCGCGGTGCGTTATGCATTCAACAACAATCCGAAGCATCCGAACCTGACAAACGAAACCGGTTTACCGGCAAGCCCTTTTCGCACGGACGACTGGCCTGGACCTACTGACGGGAAACGATAGCTGCCGGGAGCGTCCGCCCCGGGTCAGTACCAGCCGCGTGAGCGGCTGGGATCATGAGGACTGTTGAGGTGCCTCCTGATCCCATCTGCTGACGCAGATGGTACTGACCTCCGGCTGCGCTTCAGCATAGATAACACTTGATGAAACGACGCGAATTCATGATTGGTGCAGCAGTGGCTGGCGGTGTGTTGGTAAGCAGTAAACAAGCGTCTGTGGCGAGCAGGCTATTCACGCTGGCAACAAGAACCGCAGTAGCTGATTCTCGGATCGAAATTCTCACCGCGGAACCAATCGGAACGATTGCGCCCGAGATCTATGGCCACTTTGTCGAACATCTCGGCGGCGTCGTATATGACGGGATCTGGGTCGGAGAGAATTCAAAGATTCCCAACCTCGGCGGCCTTCGTAAATCGCTCGTCGACGCTATGAAAAAGATTAAACCCGGTCTGGTGCGCTGGCCGGGCGGTTGTTTCGCCGACAGTTATGACTGGCGTGACGGCATTGGTCCCAGAGCGCGACGGCCACGTCACACGAATTTTTGGCGTGACGCCGGCGAGTGGCCGAAAGACACTCCGGACGGCCCATGGAAATACGAGACAAACCAATTCGGCACCGCGGATTTCTTGCGGTTTTGCAAACTGGTCGGCGGCGAACCTTACATCGCGGCAAACCTTCGCAGCCTTTCAGCCAGAGATTTTTATCAATGGGTTGAATACTGCAATTCTCCGGCAGGTACGACGTCGCCGGCGGATGCGCGTGCGGCTGACGGCGAGCGTGAACCGTTCAAGGTCCGCTACTGGGGAATCGGTAACGAATCCTGGGGTTGTGGCGGGAACTTTACTCCTGAGGAATACGCCGCCGAATACAGACGATTCACCGCGTGGGTGCCCAATTACGGAATCAAACTAGCCTTCGTAGGGTCGGGTCCGAATGGTGGCGACCTCGATTGGACGCGCCGGTTCTTCACCAGGCTGAACGAACGGCGCGCGCTGGGCGCGATGTGGGGTTGGGCGCTGCATCATTATTCGTGGAATGTCAGTGGCGGCCGCACGACGGATTGGCGGCAGGGCAAAGGTGATGCGGTGAATTATCAGAACGAAGAATGGTACGAACTTCTGAGTCAGGCCGATTTGATGGATTCTCTGATCACAAATCACTGGAATGTGATGGGAGAAATCGATCGGACCCACCGGGTCAAACTGGTGGTCGACGAGTGGGGCGCGTGGTACAAGCCCGGCAGCGAAGTAAACAACACGCATCTGCTCGGCCAGCAATCAACCATTCGCGACGCAGTCCTCGCCGGTTTGACTCTCGACACTTTTCATCGTCACGCCGAGAAGGTCGGCGCGGCCAACATCGCTCAGCTCGTGAACTGCCTGCAATCGCTCTTCATCGCGCATGAAGACAAGTTTGCATTAACGCCGACTTATCACGTGTTTGACATGTACTCGGCACATCAAAACGCAACGGCAGTCAGAACGATTGTTTCTTCACCGCCATCGTCCTACACGCGTAATGGACAATCAGCAACTATGCGCGGGCTCAATGGATCAGCTTCGCTGCAGGGAAGATTTCTGACGCTAACGATCACCAACGCGGATTTGAAGAACGCGAGAGAGACAGAGATTTCTATCCGCGGCGCTACGATAAAGTCGGTTATGGGAGTAAACTTGAAGGCAACCGACATTCATGCGCACAACACGTTTGCCGATCCCCATCGGGTCGAACCCAAAGACCTTAACGTTGCGCAGGTTCGAAACCCCCTCTTGTACAGCTTTCCTCCCGCGTCAGTAACGCGTTTAGACATTGAACTGGAGTGAGTGGGCTCAAGTTCCGGGTTCAGTCTTTAGTCTGCTGAAACGAAAAGCAGGCTAAAGCTTGAACTCTAAAAACATTCTTTCAAACCAAATAACCAAGAAAAGGAGAGTGACTTATGCGGCACATGCTAACTCTCGTAGTCGTGCTCTTGTGTTCTATCGCTGTCTGCGGCCAGACCAACAAGGGCGGTATTAGTGGGACGGTAACTGATCCAAATGGTGCAGTCGTTCCTGGTGCGACAGTGACCATAACTAATATCGGAACCGGTCAGAAGATGACTGTAACGACCTCAGACGCCGGATCCTTTTCCGTTCAGTCTTTGGATCCGGTCACCTACACCGTTGTGGTCGAAGCGAAGGGTTTCAAAAAAGCGCTGTTGGACAAGGTTAAGGTCGACACCGCGGTCACCGCTGCTGCAAATCTGGTGCTGGAAACCGGATCAGTTTCGGAACAAGTGGTGGTTACTGCTGATACAGCCTTGATTAATACCGAGACCGGCACCACCTCCACAACGATCACGACGCGTCAGCTTCAGGATGTGCCACTCAATAATCGGAGCGTGCTTGACCTGGCGCTGACCGCTCCTAACGTCACCGGTGATGCGGGGAGTGAAGATCCCGGCGTCAGCGCAGATCAACCTGTTCCCGGATTCAATCTCAGTTTGAATGGCGGACGTGCCGGTAGTACGGCCATCCTTGCCGACGGCGTGAATAACACCGGTGTCGGCATAGCGCGTGCGGTCGTGAGCTTCACGCCTGAGACCGTGCAGGAATTCACCGTGCAGACTTCGGCGTATTCAGCCGAATTCGGCAACACGGGCGGTGGCGTGATTAATGCGACCACGAAATCAGGCACCAATAGTTTTAACGGTGTCGCATTGTGGTATCACCGTAACCCAAAATTCAACGCCACTCCGTTTACCATCGGCACGGCGCCACGACCGCATAACAACCTCCGCTACAATCAGGTTTCCGTCACAGTTGGTGGGCCAATCTTTCTGCCAAAACCTGGTGAGGGTGGCAAGGGTTATTACAACGGCAAGAACAAATCGTTTTTCTTCTTTGCCTATGAACCGCGCTGGCGCCAGGACTTCCTGACCGGAAGTTTTCTGGTCCCCGAAGCGGCGCAGCTCGCAGGCAACTTTAACGGCCTTGTCAGAACCACCAGTGGCATTGTGCCGCAAAGCGTGGCCTCGCAGTTTGGCCTAACCTCTCTCGGAGCCACGGCCGCAACGATCTACCAGCAGTTTGTTATCTTTCAGGGCAAGCTGGTGCCCATTCAACTCGCTGCCGGCAATCAATACTGCCAGTTCAATGATCCGAGAAGGATTCTCGTCAATCAGGTCTATCAGGGCGTGACGATTCAGACGCCGCAGTGCAACTCGACGATTAATGCGACGCCAAATCCTAATCTGAATATCATTCCGCCCGAGTTCATCGACCCAATTGCCCAGAAGATACTTCTCCAGATGCCTCAGGCCGGCTCATATTTTCTCGATTCAGGGAATATCAGAAACAACTTCCAGGAGCGCTCGGTGGTGCAAAACGAGACGCGTTACACGCTGAGGCTCGATCACAACTTTAACGACAATTTCAAGACGAATTTTCGCTATACGGTGACACCGGCTGTGGGCATCCGGAGCGCCGGCAACGATATCAACGGTAACACTGGCGTCTACAGCAATGCGCGTCAATTCCTGTTGGCCTTTAACAACATCATCACGCCAAGCCTGGTAAACGATCTGCGCCTGAACTATACGCGAGGAAATTTCAGCGAAGATTATTCACCGGAATTCGCGATCAAGACCGGGCGGAGTTACGCCGGAGAGATTGGACTCCCGCACTTAACCACTGGCGGCATTCCGTTGTTCTTACTCAGCCAGGACGGAAGCACCTACTCCCCGGCTACAAGCGGAGGCTCTGGCGCTGACATTGGTTCTGCTGCTTCGACGAACAACTTCAATGTCGAACAGCGCTATAACATAAATGACATCGTTTATTTCACGCGGGGGGATAAGTCATGGAAGTTCGGCGTTGACTTCAACGATGCACGCTTAACTGCCACGCCATTCTTCGCCGCATCGGGGGGCCGATGGCAGTTTCGCGTGTTGAATACCTCGAGCAACCGTTCGACAACAGTCGCCAATGGCGGAAACCAAATAGCAAGTCTACTCATCGGCGTGCCGAACTCAGTCGACCTGCGTCCGGCGCTATTCGATTACGACTATCGCTGGAAGAGTTATGCGGGATTTGTACAAAACGATTGGAAGGTGAAACCGAACCTCACGCTGAATTTGGGCTTGCGCTACTCACTGCAAACTCCGCGAGTCGAAAATCACGATCTGCAGGGAGTCTTTCGTCCGGATCTCGCACAAGCGGTGGCCCTGACTGACGCGCAACGACGCGCACTTGCGTCGGGACCCAACTGCTTGACGCAGCCGAACACAATCGCGGGCCTCGGAGTGCCCTGTGTTGCCGCGATTCCCGCCTCCGTGCCGACTTCGGTGAACATGGTGCCGTTTGCGTTTGCTGGTCGCGGCGGCCGGTCGAGGTATCTTGTCCCGCTCGATAAAACTGGGTGGGAGCCGCGTTTTGGCTTCGCCTGGAGTCCGAAGATGAAACTCTTCGGATTGGATCTCGAAAAGCGGTTTGTCGTTGTTCGCGGCGGTTATGGCATTTCGCACGCGACCCTCACCGGTAACAATCGATCGCCGAACCCGGACTTTGGAGGATTCGTGAATATTTCGACCTTGGCTAACGGCTCAGCGATCGGCGGTACTCCGGATCCGACTCAACCGATTCGCCTTTCAGGTAATGCACCGCTACAAGGGACAGGCGGCACGCTCGATTCATTGTTGGGGACCGACGCGAACGGATTGGTTTTTTCCAAGAGCCTAGGAATTCCCGCCTTTGCGACGGTGGGAGACAACGCCAGCGGCAAAGTGCCATACGTGCAAAACTGGAACTTGACGGTGCAGTTCGAACCATTTAGAAACACCGTGATTGAAGTGGCTTATGTGGGCGCCAAGTCAACGCATCTGTACCTTCCATTCATCAACATCAATCCGCGCAACGTGAGTCTAATAGATCAGCTGGAGTCCTCGGGATTGTGCGCCACTTGCCCACCACAGGACGCCACCGGGACAATTGCCGATCCGCTCGGCCGCACCAACCTTCAGGGGGCAACGATCAGCATCACGCGCGCCAGCGTCTTCACTCCGTATCTGGGGTTCGACCCGTTGAACAGTTATCTCGATCCTTCGGGCAATTCGATTCGGCACGCAGGCTATATCGATGTGCGCCGTCGCGTTAGCCGAGGCCTGACGTTCACCGCGAATTACACCTACGGTAAAAGCATCGACACGGCTTCAGATGCCAGCCCTGATACCAGAACTCTTTCGACCGGACAGGCTCGGCAGCAAGTGTCGCTCGGTGGAGACTTGCGACAGGATCGAGCCATTTCGACCTTCGACATAAAAAACAATTTCACTGCCACTGCGATTTGGGACATTCCGGTGGGACACGGCCGCCAGTTTCTGACAAATTCCAACGGCGTAGTCAATGCAGTCCTCGGGGGATGGAGCATGTCAGGCGTGCTGCGTATGCCTGGAGGACTTCCGTTCCTGCCCTTCATTACAGATCCAAACAAGCTGGGCG
>Ga0066388_100001785_pt1 | contig 12514 bp, 12 predicted proteins | sample PanSoiMetaGPlot6_FD_64539 | JGI IMG/M metagenome (GOLD analysis project Ga0066388, IMG submission 64539) | Tropical forest soil microbial communities from Panama analyzed to predict greenhouse gas emissions - Panama Soil - Plot 6 (Hybrid Assembly) | ecosystem: Environmental > Terrestrial >... | reverse complement strand
GCCCGTGCCGATTCAATTCTCGCGGTGGCTTCGCGCACCTGAGCTTGCGAGCGGGAGATCGCAGCGACCGCGTTATCGATGCTCCCCCTGGCGTTGGTGTCGTCTCCCTGCGCGGTGAAATCTTGGAACGAAATCGACGTGCGTGCGGATTTGGCTTGCCGTTGAGCTTGCTCAAGATTGGCCAGGGCTTGATCGGCTTTGGCTTTATAGTCACGGGGGTCCAGGAGGACCAGAACTTGCCCTTCTCTGACGTGCTCGTTGTCATCAACCAGCACCTTCTCGACCGTGCCATTGACGCGGGTGCTCACCTGGTGGAGGTGGCCGGTGATGTAAGCATCGTCGGTCTCCTCGTGCGACAACACGTGCCGCAGCCATCCGTCGCCGAAGTAGCCGGCAACCACAATCAGCCCGGCCACAAGCACTATCGTGGTCACTTTCTTGGACATTCGTCTTCTGGGCTTTTGTTGGCTTTCTGCCGGGAGCTCTTGCGTTCTGGACTCGAAGTCAGGCGTGAGGATTCGGGCTGTTTCTTGGGGAGCTCGGGCCTTCGCCAGGACCTTCATGTTGGGGATGTCGAGATGGGCGATTTCCATGATCTGTTCTCCAGGTTTGGCGCAGGGTGTCGCTGAAGGACTTAACGCCTCCTCCAGTCAACTGCTTGGCTTTTCAATTCTCCGAGCACTCCGGACTCATGCCTGCCGGGTAATTGCTCACATTCCCAATGTAGCGCCCATTTGTCGCCCCGTCCAATACCTGTTGTCGATGGGATCGATAGTCAATACCTATGGACAGTCAGGTCCTTTCGGTCCAATCTCATATACAATCATCCGGTCCGCTGCTTCTCCAGGGTAGAAAGTGGAGCTTCGACACCTCAGGTACTTTATAAGAGCCGCGGAGCTCTTGAATTTCACAAAAGCCGCGGAGTCGCTCTACGTTTCGCAGCCTACTTTGTCCGTTCAAGTCCATCAGCTCGAACAAGAGCTCGGCACGGAGCTGTTTGCCCGTGTGGGGCGCAACGTGCGGCTGACCGAATCTGGCAACGTCTTTCTTGCACGCGCCTATAGGGCAGTCAAAGAGCTGGAGGAGGGCGGCAGGGAAGTCGACGCCATTAAGGGGCTCCTGCGCGGCAACATGTGCGTCGCATCGCTGCCGTTATACGCCAGCAAGATTTTGACGGGATGGATTTCTGCCTTCAGCGAGCTGCATCCTGATTTGTCCATCAAAGTGAGAGCGGGAACATCAGACGACATCGAAGCTGGTATTCTTGCCGGCAATATGGACCTAGGGCTAACCATTCTGCCCGCGCAACATCCCGACATTATCTCCAGGGAGCTATTTAGAGACGAGATTGTTGTGGTCGCTTCCAAAAACCATGATCTCGCAAAAAAGAAGACGCTCAGCGTCAGTGACTTTCAAAGTTTACCGATGGCCCTTCCTTCTGAGCGAATATCCGCGACAAAATTACTGGGCGCCTTTTTCGAGCAAAGCGGTATCCAGCCGAAGGTGGTGTTGACTTATGAAGAAGGTCACGCGCTAATTGAATTGGTCAAGCGCGGCAAGTTCATAAGCTTTCTTCCACGTTTGTGCGTCAAATCTGATCCGGACCTCTGCGCTCTCCCATTGCCTGCGCCTGGTATGCCGATTTCTAACGGCGTCTTGTGGACGAATCTCACTCCCGCCACGCAAGCACTTCTAGACCTTATGACGGAACAGGCAAAAGAATTGGAAGGCGCCGGATGATCTTCCTTCTATTAGGCTCAGTCATCGTACTTGTAACGCTCCGCGAGGTCTTTCAGGCAGTGCTTGTGCCCCGAGGAAAGGCTCACACTTTCCGGCTCCTTCCTCTCCTACTTCAGAAGTTTTTCTGGCCGGTGTTTTTGTTCGTGGCATCTACGGTTCCTTCGCGCATCTGGCGCGCTGACCTGTTGGGACTGTTCGGGCCGCTCGGCTTCGTCGTGCTCCTACTGATTTGGGTTTCATTTCTCATACTCGGCTTGGGATTGATCCTTCTTGCTTTTCCAAGCGAGATGACGCCTCCAATAACATCGCTCTCCACTGCTTTATATGTCGCCGGTTCATCAGTATTGACGCTCGGTTGTGCCGACTACTCCGGCAAGACAACGATAGTCAGGTTTCTTATACTGGCTGCTGCTTTCACCGGATTGATAATTACTGCGTCAGTTATTTCCCTCCTATTTACATTGATTGGTTCCCTTCAACGCAGGGAGGTGCTCGTGTCAATCCTCAGTAAAATCGCCGGCTCTCCCCCTTCAGGCATCTCGATTCTTGAGACATATGGGGAACATGGCACCGGCGACGCGCTGCATGACTTTTATCGCGATTGGTATTTGTGGTGCGCCGACGTATTGGGCAGCCATAGAGCCTATCCAGCTCTTGCGTACTTTCGGTCCACGGATGCCGATACTTCCTGGTTGACCGCACTGGGAGCGGTACTCGATTCAGCGGCGTTGCTTTTGAGCACAAACTCAGGGCAACCGTACTTATCAGCGAAGTTGACGTTGGAGTCTGGCAAAGGACTGGTAGACGAGCTCGCCACTGCTTGGGCTCTCAAGACCTCGGAAGCACCGGATATTAGCGATGAAGAGTTCGACAGAGCGTACCAGCGTTTGAAGAAAGCAGGCTATAGCACGGCAATTGACCATGAGGCCAAAGAGACGTTTCGGCGACTGCGTAGTCAGTACACCGATACTCACCGGGCGCTTTGTAAGTACCTCGCGGTTCCCTCCACACCATTTCTTTCTGACTATCGACTTCCGATTATCGCCTCGCCGCAGGAACAAGAGACTCAGTAGCCAACTTGAAGGTAAGCGATATGCGGACCCGATATTGGGAGAAATCATGACAGGACAGTATCGTAAGAACGCAATATGACCATCCAGCGAGGTTACAACAATGAGCAATGTAGAAATGCCAACGGCGATCGTAACTGGTGCTTCAAGTGGCATCGGACTGTCAGTTACACAGGCACTTTTAGAGCACGGGTATCGTGTAGTTGCCAATTCGCGCACTATAAGTAAATGTAAAGACCTGAAGCCTTCCGACAATCTCGTTCTGGTGGATGGGGATATTAGCAAGAAGGAAACTGCGGTGAAGCTGGCCGAGGCAGCAATCAAAAATTTCGGTCGAATCGATCTCCTGGTCAACAATGCCGGCATTTTCATGCCGAAGCCATTTATCGAGTATACAGAGGAAGATTTCACGCTCATGGTAAACACCAATGTCGCAAGCTTCTTCTTCATGACGCAGCAGGTCATTCCGCAAATGCAGAAACAGAAATCCGGCCACATTGTCAGCATCTCCACATCGCTGGTAGATCAGCCAATAGCAGGTGTTCCTGCCAGCCTGCCGGTATTGACCAAATCCACGCTATCCGCAGTTAGCCGCGAACTCGCCATTGAATACGCATCAGATGGAATCCGCGTGAATACAGTATCCCCAGGCATAGTCGATACCCCTATGCACGTGAATTCTGACCATGAGGCCCTAAAGAAACTTGCTCCACTCAAGCGCCTGGCCGAAAGCTCCGAAATCGTGGATGCGATCCTTTATCTCACTTCAGCCACGTTTGTCACCGGTGAAAACCTACGGGTGGATGGCGGTGCGCACGCCGGCAAGTGGTAGCATCAAGAGTCTTTGGGACGATTGACGAAAGGTTGGCACCAGAGTTACTTGCGCAACACATTCCGCTGATATGACAAAGAAGAAGAAACTATCCGCCATGGCAGCATTACTTTTTTCTGGTGCTGGCTTGATGCTGTTTATAATTGCCGCAGACGAGCAATCAGTTCTTGTGGGCGGTTCAGCTGAGGCGGCAAGAATGACCTTGGGTCAGCTGGTAACGAACGGTCCTGGAGCGAACAAGCATATTGAATTGAGCGATTTCAACTTCGGCAGAACTTTTATCTACGATACAAAGCTCGTCCAGTTCAAGGACGTTTATTTACCAGTCTTTCCAAAGAATCAGCCACAGGACGCGAAGAATCTCAAACTGCTGGTATGGGTGCGAAACGACAAGAGTTCCAACGAGCCGTTGATCGAAACACGCGATCAGGTTGAACAATTTATCGCCGGCTTCGACACTCATACGAAAACTGTCACGGGAGTCTTGAAGAAACCGTTCAGCGATGTTGGCAAGCTGACGATTCAGGCCTATCCTGGCGTTGACGCAAAGTCCTTGCTTCTCCTGTGGGCAAGGAAATTTCCGAGCCAAGAGTCAGTCAACACTCTCTGGGCGGCATGTGTTGGATGTGTGGCCGCTGGCATAGCTGCCTGTTTGTTTGCCATGCGCAAATAAGCATTGTTGGCAGACCGTGATCGCAATCAAGGTTGCGCTTGCTTATCTTGCTACAGGAGGTTCACCGATGAAGATTTTTGTTGCAGGCGGAACCGGAGCGATCGGTCGTGCCCTGTTGGAGAAATTGCTTGCCAACGGGCACGTTCTAGTTGCTCTGACCCGCTCTCCAGAGAAGGCTCAGGCTCTCGTGGAACAAGGCATAGGACCGGCCCGCGAGCGTTGGAGTGGGTCGTTGACAGCGCTGTCGTTCCAAAGTGATTTGAACGAGCGGAATCTCTGCGTGGTCCGCCAGATGGTTGAGAGTTGTTGCTTTATACGGGATTGTATAAAGTTACTCTTGGTTTGTGTGGATACCTTGGGTCAGTGGGAGCGGCGGTCTGGCGATGGCAAGAGGTGGTTTGGAGGATCGATTTGAGGAAGCTTTCTTGGCTGTGCCACTTTCCGTCATGGGTCATTCTTGACGACGGAGCACATCATTAACTGTCATGCGCTGTAATCGGTTCTTCATACCAGGGCATATGCTCTAGCACGAAAGATTGATGGGGCGCGAGTTGTATGAATGGTCTTCGTATTGTCATTGCTCTGTTAGTGTGCAGTTTTCTTACAGAAAGCTGCACAGTAATTGAACCTCAGTGGTTTACATATATGCAAAAGGCTCGCCAGTCATGCGAGCAGGGGGACTTCGTGCACTCGGACGAGCACTTGAGACGGGCTCTGTCCCATGTGCAAACAGGACAGAATCCTGCGTACACTACTGGCCCAGGCGTGCCGAGAAATCTGTCCGGACAACTGGCAACACTGGCTGGCTGCTATGCCGACTGGCAAAAGTACGATCGGGCAGAGTCGTTGTATAAGCAAGCATTCGCATTGTCCCCCGAGGGAAGATACGAGGGGGGGCTTGCTGATTTGTACCGAAAGCAAGGAAAAATTTCAGATGCAGTGCTACAGCTCCAAAAATTGGTCCACGATGAAGAAACGTCATACGTACCCAAGAATGACAATACATTGCATTGGATGGGACTAGAAAGCACACTTTTTGATTTGGCCGACTGCTACGCAGTACAAGGAAACTTTGCTGACGCGGAGTCCGTTTACAAACGGGGATTACAGGTCTTACGAGAGTCTTCGGAAAGTGACGGACATCTTGCAGCTAGGCTTATCCAGGTTGGAAAATTCTATTTCAAGCATGGCAACCTAGCTCAGGCTAAATCGCTATTTGAGCAGGCGCTCTCAGTAGCAGAGCAAATTCAATACGTTGGCGGCGAAACCCATACCGCGGAGGAAGTGAGCTGTTTAGCTGATCTATACTCCGCTGAAGGAGTGCACGACAAAGCCGAATCGCTGTACCGGCAGGCTCTTCAAGGCTACTACTCATTTCCCACCGATGAAGAAATTGCCACCCGACGAAACTACGCGAGTCTTCTAAGGCAGTTAAAGCGGGTTCCAGAAGCTGAAGAAATGGAATCAATCGCAAATGATCGTCAGCAAGCGCTGTCCAAACAACGTACCGGCCCAAAAGCCTATGGTCGGACGATTTATGATTAACCGCCCGATAAATTATCCAGTGACTGATGAACCCGCGCTGCGCGCGGGTCCGATAACGTCGGTTATGGGGAAACTGGTGCCGGCGCATTACACTTGATTAACTGTTGCTGGCTAGCTGTCTGCATTTCTATTCGCCGGTACGCTACTAAGCAATCTGCAAATTTGATGGAAAAGCCATAATCATGACGTTAAACAGATGTACTTCTATTCTTTTATTTTCTTTTGTAGCAGCTACTCTTACCGTACAGCAGTCTCAATCACAGACAATGCAAACAGCCCTTAAGAGCACAAGTGAAATTAGCACGGCTAATAATCAGGGTGGGCTGCTATTGAGCCAGGGCAAGTACGCGGAAGCCGCCGACCTTCTTAGTCGCGCACTAACCAAGGCAAAGAAAGCTAACGCTGGCGACCCGCTTATGGCGGGTATGATGAGTAACTTGGCTCTAGCCTATTCGCACCTTGGGCGATTAGATGACTCAGAAAAACTATTCAAGCAAGCAATCGAGTTGCTGGAAAAACGACCAGACCAAACCATGTCGATTGCGAGGATTGAAGACAATCTCGGCGTACTTTACATGCGGCAGAACAAGCTCCCAGACGCAGAAAAGCATCTCAGCACAGCGCGACAGCTATTTGGCAAAGCAAATGCCCTATCAAGCCCTCAAGCCGCTATGAATCTGGATAATCTGAGCAGATACTACAGAGCTGTTGGCAAAATTTCTGAAGCCATTTCAACGTGCCAAGAGTCCCTGACATTGCTACAGAAAGCATTTGGGTCTAATAATCCAGATGTTGCAATCGCCTTGATCAATTTAGCAGAGCTGCAAAGCATACAAGCCAAATATACCGAGTCCGAAGAGCTCTATAAGCAAGGAATTGGGATTATTGAGCGCACCCTTGCTCCAGATCATCCTATTCTCGTACAAGCTCTCATTAGTTACGCGCAAATGTTAGCAAGGGCAAATCGCAAGGCTGAGGCGGAACAGTTGCTGTCAAGAGTTAATGCCATTAAATCAGGCGCCATTCAAAGCAGTCGTTAATCCCGAATGGCAGCCGGAACTCGACAAGTTTATTCAGCAAGCCAAATTGCAGACCAACAAATAATGTTTTCAAGTAACCTGTGGGTCAATTTGTCCACGAGCGTTGCCGCTTGCCAGGAAGAGCAAGAGAGCCATCGACACGATAAACAGAACACCGACGATCCAGAAGATATCCTCAAACGAAAGAAGCGCCGACTGCATGTTTATCGATTGATCGATAACTGCGAGTGCCTGCTTATGAGCTGTAAGGGGATCTATTCCCCTGCCGGCGAACATTGTGGTCAGCTGGTTGATGCGATCCATTGCTGCGTGATTGAAGAGATTTACGTGCTCGGTCAAGACACCACGATGAAATGCTTCGCGCCGATCCAGGATCAATGTAAGGGCAGCTACCCCAATACTTCCACCCATCTGGCGGGTCAGGTTGTAGAAACCGGTTGCTGCAGGAATGTCCTTTTTCGGTAAGGGACCGATGGTCGCTATGCTCAACGACATGAACATGAAGACGCTGCCTATGCCGCGAATCATGAGCGGCCAGAAGAGGTCATCACTGCCCGTTTGCGGATTGAGCGTTGAAAGCATGAACATCACGATTGTCGTTATTACCGAGCCGATTCCAATTAGTATTCTCGGATCGACCTTGTTTGAGAGTTTCCCCATTACGGGCATCATGGCGGCTGAAGCAAGCGCGCCTGGCAACATCAACATACCGGTCTGCATTGCTGTGTAATGGAGTATGCTCTGCGCGAAGATCGGAATAGCAAACATTGAGCCATACAGACCCACGCCCATCACGGCTGAGAATATGCTGCCGGCGGTAAGCGACTTGTACCGTAGCACGCGGAGGTCTACCGCCGGGAAACGTGTTGTAAGCTCGCGCCATATGAAGAGCAGCAGCCCAACGAACGCGAGAACAGCCAGCGTCACAATTAACGGAGACGAGAACCAGTCGTATTGCTGACCTTGCTCAAGCATGGTCTGCAGACTCCCTATCCAGATGCAGAGGAGAATGATGCCTGTCCAGTCGACAGGGTTCTTCTTTCTTGCCTCACCGGGGGGTAGGAACAGCATTGCCATCAGAACAGCCACGATCCCAAAGGGAATGTTGATGAAGAAAATCCAGCGCCATCCGAGAGTATCAGTGAGATAGCCGCCGAGCGTCGGGCCGATTACGGGGCCGACGATAACGCCCACGCCAAAGAGCGCCTGTGCCATGCCTTGCTCTTCAGGAGGAAACGTCTCGAAAAGAATCGATTGAGCCTTTGCAAGTAGACCGCCTCCGCACAGTCCCTGCAGAATTCGCGAGGCGACGAGCGCCGGCAATGTCGCAGCGAACCCGCACATAACGGAAGCAACCGTGAACCCGATAAGGGAGAAGACGAAGTATGCCTTCTTGCCAAAAAAGTCACCTAGCCAGGCCGTGAGCGGAATAATAATGACGTTGGCGATCGCATAGCCTGTCACCACCCAGCCGATTTCGCTCAGGGTCGCGCCCAAGTTGCCCTGCATATGCGGAAGAGCAACGTTGACGATGCTGGTGTCAATAATCTCCAGGATTGCGCCGAGCGAAACGGTAATGGCAATGATCCATCGAATCCATTCAGGATTGATATCGCTGAAGAGTCTGCTGTTTCGTAGTGTTGCCGTTGCTTCCATGATTGTTAGCTGCCAACCTTGACTGAGACCTCGACCGACATACCCTGTGCAATTTGCGACTCATAGCCCCGAGTAGAGCGCCGATCGAACACGATTTTGACCGGAATTCGCTGCACGATCTTTGTGAAATTGCCGGTGGCATTGTCGGCCGGAAGCAGCGCAAAGTTGTTGCCCGAAGCCGGAGATATGCTGTCAACAGTACCCTTGAATGTGTGGTGGGGCAGTGAGTCAATTTTGATTTCCACGGATTGCCCGGTCCGCATACGGCCGACTTGTGTCTCTTTAAAATTGGCAACAATCCAGGGTTGATCTTCGACGTCGGCCATCAGCGCTTGTCCTGGATCAACGTGCTGACCGACTTCAAGTGATTTGCGTCCGATATGCCCGCTGACCGGTGCCCTGAGCTCGGTGTATGACAGATTCAAGAGCGCTTGCTTGAGGTCGACCTTTGCTTTTTCGATATCGGCAAGAGCGACCTGATATTGATCGCGGTTTACTTGAGTTTGCACATTGGCGGCCGACGCCTCGATCATGGAACCTTGCGATTTCCTCACATTTGCGATGGACTGCGAGACTGCCGCTCGGGCATGTAAGACTTTGGACATGGCTTGCTGCAGTTCATCCTTAGCCGATTGAACTTGAGCATTCGCCACATGGTAGTTGGTCTTAGCTTGATCAAACTGCTGCTGGGAGATCGCGCCTTCCTTTACCAGGGCTGAGTATCTCTGGAAATCGGCTTTTGCCTGACTCTCCAGTGTCTGAGCCGATAGCACCTTGGATCGAGCTTCTTGAACCGCAGCTTCTGATTCTGTTACCTGCGATCTGGCCATTGCAACGTCAGCTTCGGAAGCTGCAATATCTCCGTTAGCCTTTGTGGTTTGAGCAGTGGCAGTGGTGGCGGTTTGAGTGACAGTGGTTCTAGCGGCGGCTGCTTGACGCTGCGCGTACTCTAGCGCGGCTCGCGCCTGGTCTACTGCCACCTGATATGGGGTGGGATCCAATTTCACCAGCAAATCTCCGGCATGGACGTACTGGTTGTCGTCTGCGTAAACTTGAACTACGTTTCCGGAAATTCGGCTGCTGATGTTGGAAGTGTGTCCGGTGACATAGGCGTCGTCGGTATCCTCATGCGAAATGAGAGATTGGACGAGAATGGAACCGCAAGCGGTCAGAGCAACCATGAACAACGCCACACCTGCCATCAGGAGCTGCTTCTTAGAGAGGGTGCTAGTCGTGATTTTCGGAACTAGCGTTCGAATCGTTCTATTTTGAGTTAGCGCTGCTACATCGAACATCATCTTGGGATACCTGGACCCTGTAGTTAGTTGCTGTGCCGCCGTTGCTCCGCTTCGGTGAGAACTCCGGTGAAAAGAATTTTGAGTACATCTTCTGTTCGCTCACTCAAAGGTTTCTCGCGCCTGGCGAAATAGTGCATAAAAATGGTCCCGTACATTGCATCCATGAGGAAATCAAAGACGCTATCAGCGTCCATTTCCCGCACGCGACCTTCCTTCATTAGCTGGCGGAAGATTTCATGCCAGGGCTCGACGTTCTTGCCCTTGTATACGTAGTAGCTCGGTTTTGGCCTGTCCTTGAACTCCGAGCGTTCTTGAACGAAAAGCTCGACCAGTTCGGAGTTTTCCTCGAAGAACTTAAAGAAGGAACGTACGGACGCCATCATCTTTTCGATCGGGTCAGCTACGTCCGCCCTGTCCGAGAGCACCTGTTTCTCAAGTCGCTGCAAGCCCCGATCCACCGCCGCAAAGAACAGGTCTTGCTTGGTCGGAAAGTACCGATAGACAGTACCCTTGCCGATGCCGGCCATGTCTGCGATAACCTGTACGTCCGTATTGCGGTAGCCGTAGACCGCAAAGACAGCGGTGGCGGTCTTGAGGATTTCCTCCTGCCGAGCAGCCGTGCGTTCATCGTCTCTAGGCCTACCTACTGGTCTTTTGGTCGTTGCCTTCATGGTTCTGCCTTCATTAATTAACGGACTCGTCCGTCCTCTAATGTTAACAGACGATGAGGCCCTATGCTTGTTCCCTATAGCGTGGAGCCGGAGATTCCAGATTAGCGATCGTTGGAGCGCAGCATCAGGTCAAAAACGCCCTGCGATTCATTTTTACCTGAGCGCATGATCAAGATCGCGAAGTTGCAGCTCCAATTTGTGCAAGTCATCGTAAGTTTTTTTCAACTCGCTAGACAGATAATCTAATTCCTTGTCGTCATCTCGCGAAACACGTTTTTCCAATTGGTCGATTTTGTATTTGATATCATCAGCGTCTTTCCACGTTCGGTCATATTGTGTAAGCAACTCCACGCGAGCAGCCCGGATCGAGTCCTGAACTCGATCATTTGAGGCAAGTGCCTGAGTTCCAGAGGATGCTGCAACAATACCAGCCGCTGCAAACGCCAGTTGATATTGCTCGAGGCGCGGATTGAATCTGCTGAAGAATTCGCTGGGAGTCTCACCTTTGAGAAGGGCCAGGACTGTTTCCAGATGCGTATGCCATCCCGCCGCTACAGCAGCCATAAAGCTGGCAGGCAAGCGGCTATGGGTAAGAATCAGAAACACTTCATCGCCTCTTTCCTCGAGTTCGAATTTAACCTCAGTACTGACGGCGTAATTCGTTTCGTTCCATGAATAGCTGATGAGCCGCGGTGGATCATAGTGCTTGATTATTCCGCGGATGAGACATTCTCCTGGATTATGCTCCGGACGAGCGGCAATATGTTCCGGAATGGGCTCAGACTTGAGCTGAATGCGACCACCGACTCGTTCTTCAACCATGGCGGGCATAAGCCATTTTGCCAAACGTTCGGCGTTGGACAAATATTCAAAGACACGCTCTATTGGACCGGGCAGTACGCGCTCGAGGCGCACTGTATGTGAGTTTATAACTTTTCCTAGATCGTCATTTCGGACTCGCTCTGCGAGTCTTTCTGTCCGCATTGATTCCATGTCTTATGCAAGCCCCTTTAGTAGCCGGTTAAAGGATACCGCCCTTTTCTTCAATAAGGCGGGGTTTAAGTAAAGGTGCCTTTGGTAACAGGTCTTGGCTTGCCGCGCGGGTGGGAATGTTCGAAGCGCCCTCCCGCTCATGGTACGCATGACAGAGGTGCTCTGGATGCACACATCCACGGCCTTCGGCTCCTCAAGTAACAATGTTGTGGAGCTTTCAGTTAAAACGACCGGAACCGGGCTGTCCGTGACCGACAGCGAAAACGCATCTTTGCAAAAAACCACAAAAGTTTACTGTCTGTGCGCCTATCAATGAACCCTCCATTTCCCTGCCTGCGTTACTTTCGGCTATTTGTGCGGCGATCGCAATGTTAAGGGGCAACATTAGAAAGGGTTGCCAGGAGGGGGTGCCGCCTTTAACCTGGTTCTACTCGGCTCCATGCAAAATCGCGTACTAGAAGACGGAACGCTAATTCCCATCTCACATGGGCGGGCGCCGCTCCGACAATCAAGGTTATTCATATGTTCGAGACCAAAGTTCAAGCAACATCAATAAATTACAGGCTCTCCAGCCAACTCCCCCAGCGAACCAAACTCGTAGTCACCGATGTTGACGGCACGCTTGCCTCGTTCTGGGACTACTTCGTGCCGGCAATGAGGGACTTTCTAAAGGAGCTAAGCCAGAGATTGGAAACGCCGGTGTCCCAACTCGCAGAAGACATAGGCAGGGTAATCGACCGGCGCGGCTCCCACGAGTATCCGTGGCTGCTGGAGGAAACCGGGTTTGCCTGGTCGAACTTTTCAGATCGGCCCGACGAGTTCGTTCGGGATTATGTGGATCCATTCTGGCAAGCCCTCGATGAGAACCGAACAAAGTATCTACGCCCATTCCCGCAAGTGTTGGAAACTCTGGAAGAGCTAAAGCGCCGAGGTATAAGGGTCGTCGCACTTAGCGATGCTCCTGATTACATGGCGCGCATTCGCAACAAACAAGTC
>Ga0066388_100001783_pt1 | contig 12517 bp, 13 predicted proteins | sample PanSoiMetaGPlot6_FD_64539 | JGI IMG/M metagenome (GOLD analysis project Ga0066388, IMG submission 64539) | Tropical forest soil microbial communities from Panama analyzed to predict greenhouse gas emissions - Panama Soil - Plot 6 (Hybrid Assembly) | ecosystem: Environmental > Terrestrial >... | reverse complement strand
CCGGTGACGCGGCCCTGATCGAGTGGGAGCAGCGCGGCTGCAACATCGTGCGCAGCTTCGACGGCAAAGTGGCCTCGCTCTGGCAGACCACCCCCAACCACACGCTGCCCGGGCTCGCCCTCAACCACTTCGAAGTCCACGAGGTGGGCAGCCTCTGGGATCCCACCCGCATGGGACACCTGCGCGACTACGATCGGCGCTGTTCGGGCTTCTGGACCGGCGTCGTCGTGCACGGCGAGCTGTTCGGTCAGTGCGTCGTCCCGCTCCGGGGCGTCGACAAGCGCCGGACGTTCGTCGTCGACGGGGTGGCCTACACCGAGGACGAGCCGGGCGCTCTGCCCAATGGTGGCACGCTCACCCTGGCTGGCCGCGGAAGGTCCGCCGCTGCCGCCAGCCCCCGCCCGGCGCCCAAGGGCAACCGCAAGCGCTCGCGCGGGAAGCGGGGCTGAACTGACTGTTCGAGGTAGGGATACCTCGACAGCCAGAACCGGTCTGCTGTTGTAGCTGCCAACCCAGGCCGGGGTGCCATCTTTCTGGACTGAAAATCCAGAGAGCTCTGGCACCCCGGCCTTGCGGTTCTTTCTGCCCACTCCCTCTTTTTTCCGGAGATCTACTGTTTTCTATGGTAGGTACCGTTCGCGAAAAAGCAGGGAAAGAGCACAAAAGGCCAGGCAGCCATCAGGCTCCGGGCCCTCGGCACAAGCAAGCACTTGATCGGAACGAGAACGGAGCCTGCGGCCGTGGGGAGCTCCCGACCGGACTGTCGAGAGCTCCCCTTTATCTTCTGGCCGCTCTAATCCCCGTACTCGCGAGCGTACCGCTCGGCGATCCGCTGCGGGTACGTCTGCAAGTCTTCGCGGCTGACGCCGTAGTGCTCGTAGTGCACGACCGTGCCCGACGCAGGCGACACCGATACGGTCGTGTCCACGACCTGACCGGCGACGCACAGATCCCAGGCCAGCCGCTTGATAAGCTTGCGGTCCTCGGCGCTGAGCTCCGCATCCAGGAGCGCAACTTCGAGGTCCTCACGGGTGAGGTAGCCGTCACCGCCTAAGTCGAGGCGCTTGAAGTGCTTCAGCCCGTAGTCACGGAGGAGCGGCGCGAACTGCATCGACCTGCGCAGACTGTGGCGGCTCACCATAGAGCAGACCAGCAGCACGACGAGCGCGGCCGCGACAGCGTAGCCGGCTTCGGCGAACCGGACACCGGGAAAGAGCGTGGCGATCAGCCCGGCGCCGACCAGGATGCCGGATGCATAGGTGCAGCGGCGCCGGCTCTGAAAGACAAGCGAGATGGCGGAGCCGATGGCACCACCGGCGATGCCGGCCAGGATGGCTGGAAGGAGATAGTCCATGGCTGATTCCTTTCGCACTGAGAGCTCGATGTGAAACCGCTGCCAACAGGCAGGCGGTGTACAGGATTTCCTCGCTCAGAAGCCGCTGTTGCAAGAGCCCCAGCCGCCACACCGGCAGCCAAACCCGCTGCCAAAATCGCCGCAGCCGCTGCCGAAGTCCCCGCCGCAACTGCCACCGCAGTCCCCGGAGTAGGAGACCGGCACAGCCGCCCGTCGACGTGCGCGCTTCTCGAGTCGGCCGACGATGCCGGTAGCGAGGGCGCCGCCGATTCCTACGGCGACGACGGTGAGCACCAGGTCGAGCCAGTAGCCGCGGGTCTGGAGCCTCCAGCTCATCGTCAAGCCGCACGAGATGGCAGCGGTGGCCGCGACCACCGCAGGCCTGCTTCGCGCCAGGCAGGCCGGAATGCAGCAGATAAGCGTAAAGACGATGATCACTGCGATCATCTGCAGCGAATCCAAGATGTACGGGGTGTACGAGTTCATGAGTATCCTTTCGTGAGAAGAATCGTTGCGAAAGAATGCACGACCGGCTCCCGTGCGGAGCCGGTCGACCTGCCAGCGCGGGCTTGCACCTTGCTGGCGGTTTCTGGCACCGAAGCGCTAGCGGAAGAGGAGGAGCTGCTGACCGGACGCCTTCTCGGCTGCTGCCGCCTGCCGTCCTGGCGCTGGCTTGGAAGCGGAGCTGGAGGCGGGCGGCCTCCCACCGGTGCTCATTGCGGGCTGAGGCTGGCTGAGCTTGGCCGGCGGCGTGGACAGCGGCACCCAGTAGGCACGGTCGCCCCAGACGGACGTCCGCTCCTCGAGAGCGCGCAGAGCAACCCTGACCGCTTCGAGCTGCCGGGCCCGCTCGGCCACGCTCGAGTAGGTTGACTTCATGGCTGCCCCATCACGCAGGGCCAGCTTGCGCCAGCCCTCGCCGTCGAAGACGTAGGCAGCAAAGAAGCCCGAGTAGCCGCGCACCCCGGAGCTGTGCTGCTTGGGAACACAGATGAGCTTGATGTCGCCTTTCTTGAAGGGCCTTTTGAGCGCCAGATCCGGGCGTTCGTAAGCCAGAAGCTTGTCCACGAAAACTCGACCGCTGATCAGCAGCGGCTCCTTCGTTTTCTTCATGGCTACTCCTCGAAAAGGGTTGATCGCGCCTTGCCGATGCCCGGGCGCGCCTTGAAATGAGCTGTACGTGTGGCCGGCACCACCAGCGGTGCCGGCCCACGGCAAAACAGCAAGCGCCTGGAGAATCAGTCAGACAGTCGCACCACCCGCGCGGACGGCGACGGGCGACCGACCACCCCGGCATCGCTGCCGTGCAGCGTCACCCTGGCCCAGCCGTTGACCACGACCCGGCTCTTGTCATAGATGTCCGCCTTCACCTGACCGGACACGGTCGCCAGCGTCTCCTCGTACGCTCTGAGGATACCGCTGTCGCGCAGCTCGACCGTCGTCCGGCCACGCGCCTCCACCTCGAAGGCGCTCCAGGTGCTGAGCCGGACCGCACCGCCCACCTTAGCCCTGCCCTTGCCGGTGGCTTCGATGGTCAGCGATGAGTCTCCGGTCGCCGTGATGCTCACCGAGCCACGCTTCGTCTGGACGCTGAACTGCCCACTGCCGGACAACGTCACCGAGATGTCCACCTCCGTCAGGGTCACGTCGGCGCTGCCGTCGGGCGGTACCGAGAGCTCCACATGATCGCGCAGCAGCGCGATCGTGCGGGTGCCAGTTTGCAACAGCTCGTTGTTCTTGATGATCTGCGTGCCAGGACCGAAATGCATCTGCCACCTCCCGCCCGCTGGGCGAATGGAAGCCACAGGAAAGTTCGGGAGAGACACTCCCGGACCGTAGTCAGTCGAAGAAGCTAAGCTGAGCCCGAGCCTGTACTTCTCCCTCCCGCCAAGCGGGCAGAAGAGAAGCCTGAAAATGACCTTTAGGTGAGCAGTATTAGCCTTGTTCTCACACTCAGAGGAGGATCAACCTACATATGCTGATAGCCTAGCTTTTATGTACAGCCTGCAACAACGTTCAATGGGGATGGCTACTGGCTTGATCTGAGTGCCCGGGGAAGAAGGTGAAAGCTTTGGCTCAGAACCTTTCCGCGCTCGGCAGACCCTGACCCGCAGAGCGCTGCGGACGCTACTCAGCAGATTTTCTGGGGGGCCGAAATCCGAGAACTAGTGCTGTTTTCCCAGCTCTCTCGCGCCCGTGGTTCCCCCACTATCACCGGCTCTGATATTTCGCGCAGTTCGCACCAGAACCTCAAGGCGGAGATGGCCAGCGCCGGTCGATAAACTGCCATGAAGGATTCGGCAGGCCGGACGCCGGCAGTGAACAGTCCGCACCCGTCGGCAACCGCGTGCAGCAATTAAGAGTGATCCACTATATCTCACAATAGATACCCAGACAGAAATAGAGAGCGGGTCGGCTGAGAAGCAAGGGTTGTCCCAGACCGGCACAACCCTTGCTTCTCAGTCAGGAAAGCAGCCGGGAAGCAGGTGACAACCAGCCTGCCTGATGCGACCACCCTAAGCGGATCGCCTGTCCCGGAGATAGGCCAGGTCCGAGTCCCTGGCGAGCTTGATTGCAGCGTCGAAAGCCAATCCGGCGCCCTTCAGGGAGGCGTCGAAGGCCTCTCGGGCCGGGGTGCCGATCGCATCGTATGCCTGCCAGGCTTTCGGAATGGCGAGATCGAAGCTGTCTGCCCACGGGTCGTTAGCCACAGCTAGATACGCCGTCACGGCGCTCCTGGTGGCAGCCCCGTAGGTGACGCTGGCGTTCTTTATGGCGATTAAGTGAGCGTTTGCGGCTGCCTCGAGCCCGCTCGACTGGCGGTCGTCGCCCATTCGCTTGCGCTGCCGATAGCAGAAAGCAAGAAGCACAGCATTGAGCAGCAGGCTGAGGATCATGGTCACGGACAGGACCACCATGGCAGGAGCCTTTCACGGTTGAGGGACTGGGGTTTTCTTTCGCGGCTCAAGCCGGCCGGCCCCATTTCAAGCAGCACCAGGGGAAAGCGAGCAGCTACTCCAGCTTGCTAAGCCGCACCTTGAGGAGTGCTGAGTTGTGACAGCGGGGCTGGTGACCGCCCTGCGGGCGCGCATCAAACGGCGCCTCCACAAACTCCAGCTCAGCCCACCAGGTGCTGAAAGCAGGCCTGAACACGGGCAGGGCGAAGCTGAAGACGTGCCAGTAGAAGTCCGAATCGCCGTCGCTAAACTCCGTCCTGGACTGCTCTTCCGCAAACGCTTCTGTGTTGTACAGCGGGTTCACGGCCCACTGCCGGTTAGAGCCACGCCGCTGGCGCAACCGCACCTCCAGCCGGCCAGCACCGAGGGTGACCTGTAGTGCATCGGCAATCCGAACCGCGGTGGCGACTAATCCCTCGGGGAGCTCCAGGGAGTACTCACCAGGGTTAGCGCCGCCATAAGGCACAGACAGAGCAGCGCCGCAGCAATCGCAGCTGCCGGGGATGCTATATCTGATCATGAAGGTACGCATAGGTTTGGGATCTCCTGACCCTGGCGCCAGTAACCGCCGCTGCGGGACGTATGGTGCCCGCAGGACCCAGCGCTGATCGCCGAAGCGCTCGGCGTTGAAGACCTCGAGCAACTTGTCCTGCGACCACAGGCCGGTGCTGGAGCGGTTGTTGTAGCAATCGCCGTTCTGGCCAACAACGCCCACGTGCGCGTGTCCGCCACCAAGAGTGGCGTCAAAGCCTGGCTCCGTGCCGTAGACGAGGTCGCCGGCCCGGGCCTCTGCCAGCGGCAGCTCGCGGAATCCGGACTGCCTGAGCTGTGCGACCAGGTCGGTGACCAGGTCGGAGTTGGCAGCCGGCAGTCCAGCAAGCGCCAGCACCTTGGTTACAGAGGCTGCACAGCCGAGGCGACCGTTCTCTACGGTATGCGAGTAGTCGAGCCACATCGGTTGACCAACGACCCTTTTGGCAGCAGCAAGGATCTTGCGGTTCCAGCGAGGAAGGCGCAATCGCTTGCGTTTTCTGGCAGGCATGTCGGGCCCACCTCCTTTCGCCTGACGCGCTCAGCAGGCAGTAACCCACTGGCCATGGCTGCCAGAGGCGCTGCCGGGGCAGCGCGCTCCGGTGCACAACAACGAGGAGCGCGCAGCAGTGGCGCTGGTGCTGGCAGTCTGGCTGCCAATCGAGCGTTGCCCTTTCCACCAGCGCCACCACTGCCGGCTGGCTTATACCAGCATGTGGATGAGGAAAGACGCGACCGTCATCACCACGGATGCCCAAACCGCGGACCCGTAGCCGTCCACCCGGAGCGTTTCCGGCATGATCTTGCTCGTGCCCACGAAGGCAAGAGCGTTGATCAGGATGCCGATCACTCCGAAGGTCAGCGCATTGGCGACCAGGGCACCGCCAGCGGTGACGAGCGCGAACACGAACCAGAGCCCCGAGTTGACGAGGCCGAGGACGAACAGGGCCAGCAACCCGCGGAGAAAGCCGCCCTTGCGAATGGCGACGCTTCCGCCGGTGGCGGCAGGAACCACGAGGAGGAGGGCCAGTACCATGAGTACGACCCGAACGATGAAGTGCAGCAGCATGATCTTGCTCCTTGTTCGCTAAGGTGCAAGCCCGGAACTTTAGGCTCCGAGCCGCACACGCTTGACATTGCACGCCGCCTGCCAGAGGCAAGCGAACACACTGAGGCCGGTTGAACAACTCTTTACGGCCAAGCAAGAGAGGAAGGCGAGGACCGGGGGCAGCCTCTGACCGCAGGCACAAGCTCCCCTCAGCCCTGGCCACGGCCCTGGCTTCGGCCGCTCACTCGAGAACCTTCACCAACACCATTGCGGCCACACCAGCCGCCATCACCAGAAGCTGCACTGCCGAGCGGCTCGGCTTGAGCTCCCTGTGGAGCTGCGGCACAAGGTCGGAGCCGGCAATGTAGATGAAGATGCCGGCCGCGAACGGCGCAACCAGGGTCGCGAAGTTAGCTATGGTGCCGCCCAGGATCAGGGAGATCACGGTTCCGGTCACGCTCAAGAGGGCGGTCATACAGTTGTAGAGAATCGCCTTCGGGCGGCTGAAACCGGCGTGAATGAGCACACCGAACTCACCCATCTCCTTGGGGATCTCGTGCAGGACAATGGCGATCGTCACGGCGATACCGGTGGACACGCTGATCAGGAAGGCAGCGCCGATCACCAACCCATCCACCAGATTGTCCAGTCCTCCGGCAATCAGGCTCATGTAGCCAACCGGATGCACCGGCGCACCTTCACCATGATCGTGCTCATCGAGACTATGCACGTGGTGCCAGTGCAAGAATTTCTCGAGGGCAAAGAACCCGAATATCCCTGCCAGCACGCAGAGGGATACTTGCAGGGGGTTTCCGGTCTTCGCGAAGGCCTCCGGCAGAAGGTGAATGAATGCGTCGCCCAACATGGCGCCGACCGCAAGGCTGACCAGGACTGAGGTCGTGCCTTTCAGGCGCTCGCCCGTGAACGGCAGGGTGAGCACGCCGAACAGAGAGACCAGGCTCTCCAGAATCACGCTGAGAACAGCGTACAACCAGACTGTATGCATGATCAGATCTCCGGGTTTGATTCGGCGTGAGAAGAGAGCGCCCCCGTTGCGGGCGCGCTCTCTTCTCACGCGCTGGAAAACGCCAGTGTCCTCTCGGATATCTGCGGTCGATGCTTCACCGGTGGTGGCAACCGCTAGGCAGAAAGGGCCCGGGCCGTTCGAGGCCCGAGCCCTGGCACTGGTATCTGCGCTCCAGATAGATCGTGAGGCTCACCATGGTGAGCCTCACGACAGCCGCCTGTTTACTTATTACCGGAACCGGCAGCTTGCTGAGCCTTAGCGGACGGGACAATCTCGTCGAAGGCCGACTCCAGATCGTCCTTGTCCTTGTCCGAAAGCAGGAGCCCTTGATAGAGAACCTTACCGCACTGCCCCATGATCACCAGGATCTGCGGCAGGTGGGGATGGTTGTCGGTCAGCTCAAAGCGGATCTCTGGCAGTGTGCGCGCCTCGATGCGATAGAGGCGGCGGATGATCCGCTCGATCTCCTTGTAGTTATCCTCGCTCTGGTCGCCAATCCGGATGCGCCGCCACACGGCCTCGAAGTCGCGCCGGGCGAGCGCGCGGGCGCTCAAAGGCCCTGCCTTCGTCTCGCCCCCCGCCGCCCTCAGGCGGCGAATGTAGCCCAGGCACCAGATGGAGCCGCCCAGGCCTACCAGAAGCGCCAGCACGGTGATCAACCAGTGGAAGCCATTGAGAGCGGGAAGCGGTCCGTCCTTGATCTCGGTCCTACCATCCCAGGTGCGGGAGGTGTACAGCTCGAGCCCGGGGAGGCTTACCACCTTGGTTCCCCGCTGGCCGCCGGCCAGGTAGGACATGTTGGCCTTGAGCTGCAGCTTCTCCTTCACGTTGAAACTCTGGAGAGTGACCAGGACGCGAACCAGTCGCGTACCATCCCTCTCCTCGCGCACGAAGATCTGCGGATTGCCGGCAATCTCGAAGTCGCCCTCGATGGCCAGGCTGTTCAAATCGACCGCCACGCCTGGCTTTTGCTTGATGAAAACGCTGACCGGAATGTGGTCACCGGTGCGCCAGGCGAAGTCCCGGTCCACCTGGACCACCACCTGTGGTGCCGGCTCGGCCGACTGCGGAAACTGCGGCCAGATGGCACGCTTGGGCCAGTACAGGGCGGCGATGATCCCCAGGCAGAGGATCATGGAAAGCGCCGACCAGGCCACAAATCGAATTTGCCCCTTCATTAGGCACCTCTCAATCTGTCCGGGTCAGCGCGGTGCGCGCTGCCTTTCCGGTTTGGAAACTGGCGTACTCTCCTTTGCAGCCCGGGGCTCCATCGGCGACACCCAGGACAGGAAGAGGAGCACCGCCGCAAGGATGAGCGGGAAGTAGAAGATCTCCTGCTCGCCCGGCTTGTGCTTCATCTCCACGCTGGAGATGAGCGAGCCGATGTGGAAATCTTCAGGCGCGGTGACGCGCACGTAGCGGCCGCCGGTGGCGTTGGCGAAGTAGCGCAGCGTGTTCTCGTCGAGCGCGGTCATCGCCACCTCGCCATCGACCTCATACCAGTCCTTGCCGCGCATGGCATACTGGTCAGGCGGTGCAAGCTCGCTGACCGGGATAGCCGACGGGGTGGTCTTGCCCAGCCCGGCGACAATCACCTCGATGTCACGCTTCTTGCACTCCGAGACAACGTCAGCTAGCGCGTCCAGGCCATCGTCGTTGCCGCCGTCGGAGAAGAGGACGACGACCTTGCGGTGATTGGGATCGGAATCGAGGTCGTAGAGCTGGAACGCCAGGTTGAAGGCTTTGACCAGCTCGCTGCCCTCACCCGGAGCGCTGCTGACCGTGAGTGCCCGCCGCAAGACCCAGCCGAGGGCCGGCATGTCGTCGGTCAGGAAGGCCTGCGGAAAGCCGTCGCCAGCAAAGCTGACCACCCCGAGCCGGTTGCCTTGCAGGGAAGGCACCACGTCCTGGACAATCAAGTAGCGGGCCATGTCCAGCCGCGTGCCGCCGCTAAAGTAATGTCCGGACAGCTGGCCCTTGTAGTCCTGGGCAGCCATGCTGCGGCTGACGTCCACGATTGCGATCACGTCGACCGTCCCCTGCGGGAACTCGGTGTGACCGCGCTCCAGGGAAGGACGAGCGAGCGCCACGATCAGCGCCGCCAGCCCCAGAAAGGCCCACATGGCCTTGAACTGATAAGCCTGCCTGGCCAGAGGCTTGGAATATCGCGACACCAGCCGCTCCTCGCCGAAGTAGGCTTGAAGCTGCTTCTTGCGCCGCCAGGCCAGCCAGACCATGGCCGCCCCGAGCGGGGGCACCACGGCGAGCAGCCAGAGAACCAACGGATTTAGAAAGTGCATGGTCGCTCCTCCCTAGATGCCCTTCTTGCCGCCACCACCGCCGCTACCGCCCGGACTGTCCGGGCTGTCGCTGGCTGCGCCGCCGTTGTTCGACTGCAGCAGCTCGAGGTTGTACTTGGCGTACAGATTGGTGGGGTCGAGCCTGAGAGCCTGTTTCCAGGCTTCAATGGCCGGCTTGCTCTTTTTGGTCTTGTAGAGAGCGTTGCCGAGAAGGAATTGAACCTGGGACGCCAGCTTTTGCTTCGACTCTGAAATCTGCCCGGACGAGCCGGTGCAGGCAGAGTAGGCTTCCACGAGCAGCTTCCTGGCTGAGTCGTAGTCGCCCTCTCGATAGGCAGCAAGACCGGCATCGTAAAGCACCATCGCCCGGTCGGCGCTGGCGCTCCGGTAAGCAACCGGGTAATTGCCCAGGGCCATGGGCAGGCTGTAGGTGAACAGCTGGTACAGGCCGAAGGCGAGCACCAGAACCAGCACGAACAGCCCAGCAAGGGCCACCTGCAGGCGATGACCGCTGATATACGCTTTGATCGACTCCATGGTTTGTCTCCGAGAAGTTGCCACAAGCTGGGCTTACTGGCTGGTGATGAGCGCCTCGGCGATCATCCCCAGAGCGAAAAGGAAGATAGCCACAGCCGCAAAGTAGAAGAACAGCTCTTCGTGCTGAACGCTCGACTGGACCTCGATCACGCTGCGTTCCATCTGGTTGATACCATCGAAGCAGCGGGCCAGATCCTGCGCGTTTTCCACACGGAAGACGCTGCCGCCTACTCGCTCGGCGAGCCTCATGATGTCCACGTCCCTCGTGGCTAGAGTCTCGCCCACACCGATCAGGTAGAAGTGGATGCCCCGGCTTTGGAGCACATCGGCCAGCCGGTCTATGGTGGCTGCAGAGAGATTGTCCTCTCCATCGGTCACCATGATCAGCACCTTGGTCTTGGACTTGCCCATCTCGTCGAAGTGCTCGGCAGCAGCATCGATCGGGCCGGGCTTGAACTCGCCAAAGTTGGTGCCGCCGCCCAGCCCCTGATCGACAAACTGGCCTTTGCGGTAGATCTGCCGGAGGTCGTGGGTAAGCGGCCAGGACCAGTGGGGGCTCATATCGAAAACCTCGATACCGATGCGGTCGCCGGCCCTGGCCAGATACCTGTCCTCAACGAAGCGGATGACGGCGCCCTGGGCAGCGTCAATCCGCCGATGGTTGTCCGGGGCCGACTGCAGCTCCCCACCGGACATGCCCCGGCGCGGAGGACCTACGGGCAGCTCCTTGTCGAGCTCTGGATCGCGCCGCTCTCGCTGGGGGATCTCTCCGGCAAATGGAGAGCCCATGGAGCCGGAGATGTCGACAGCTACGATGATGTCGCGCGCTCGATCTGCCTCGCTTGACTGCACGTGCAGCCTTTGCGGGCGAGCCAGCGCCACAACCAGCAAGACAAAAGCCAGGCTGATCAAGAGCAGCGGCAACCGGTACAGCATCGCACCTGCCGGAATGCCCCGAGCCAGGCTGTTGTCCGAGTAACCGACAAAGCCCTTGCGCCTGAGCCCAACCCAGGGCAGAAGTAGAAGGGGAAGCAGCAAAAGCCAGAACGGGTGCGCCAATACCATGGCTCAATCCTCCAAACCGCCCTTGAGGCTTGATTTGTGTGGAAAAACATGGAGCCGGTGCCCCACGAGTTGCGGAAAAGCGCCTGTCAGCGGCTTCCCTGCCTGTCGGGCAGAGCTAGCGGCCGCTGGACCCGCCTCCTGGCCATGCTCCCCCTGAGCCGTTCAAGGCCAGAGGAGATGCACCCCAGAATTTGATCCAGTTACAGGTACTTGGCTCGCTACAGATCCTTGATTCGGAAGTTTTAAAGAAGACATGATCTAAACTAGCGGGCTGGCAACAAATAAAACAATTAAGAAGGCTCACATCTCTGGATGAGCTGAACGCTCGACCAGGAGAGTTCTGGAACAGGGCAAGCGGATAAGCGCCCCCGAGCACCAGGCTCAGCAACAGGCTAGCGCCAGCCGCGCCACCAATTAATCGGCGGGCGGCTGCTTGCTTGTTCCGCTCCTTGGCCGGTCAATGTCCGGTAGTTACTTCGACGATACATCTGGGTAATGGTAGGGTGGAGGACACTTACTAGACGACCCACATATCTGGCAAATCAACTCTGCTCGGCGCCTTCAAAAGACGCCGGGCGGATCAGCTTCATCACCGTAGTGGGGGCGAAGATGGAAGTGGTCGTGCTCAAAGGCCGAATATCGGGCAAAGGAGCGATGCGCTCGGTCCTTCAGTCTATCGTCGCCAAGAATTCGATAAGGAAAGGCGTGCTGCGCATCTCCTGCGACGTTACCAACACCAAAGGCCTGCTTGCCCTGTCAAAAGGCGCATACATCACCGGCGGGCGACTTACAGAAAGTGGTGAGTCAGGTTACTCCGCAGTGCGGAGGCTGCTCTCCGTCGACGAGGGAAGCTTTGCTTATCTGGATTGTGCTCATGAGTACCCGGCAGAGGTCAACCAGTCTCTGCACATAAACGTCAACCGGTTGATTGACTTAATCTCCACCCTGGACACCCTTTCTGACGAGGCCTTCGAGCAGTGGGCGCTGGTCGACAAGCTGCATGTCACTCAAGACGGCTCCCAGACAAGGCAGCTTACGGTTGGTACTCATCGCACCGAGTCACGGGCGGACGAGAAAAGCGTGCTCCGTAACTGGAAGACGCTGAGCATTGATGGCACGGACCAGCAAGCCAAGCCAGACACTAGCGACATAGTGAAGACTACCAGCTTCGTAAAGCTCAGAGACTGGGAAAGCAAGCATATGCACTTCCGGGCCCCGGTCTTTTGGGGGGTTTTTGCCCTGATCGCCATGATTGTCTGCATCTTGATAGTTCTTCATCATTGAGAGCTTGAGCAGTGGGAAGTCGGCTAATCATTATTCTTTACGAAGGCGTATATCCATTGTGATCGCAGAGCCGGCCCAGATAGGTTTGAGACGCATCATCTCCAACCGCTCTCAAGAGGGAGTCACCACTAAGCCCTACAGATCTGGAAAATTGTCACGATCGCTGCCCGACCGCTGTCGGACCGGTAGGGTTACGGACTGTTGGCCACCTTGCTCATGGCTGCTTGCAGGTAGATAACTTGAGACTGACCGCCGGAGGTACCGGCTGTCGAGCTGCCGTTCAATTGCCGGTATTGCTGGCCAGTGAGCCACTTGCCGGTCACTTGCGGACAAACCGAATGAGAGACCCGGCTTCCTTATGGGTCTCTCAGAAGCGAACGGAGAAGCGAGTATGACGGGCAACAAGAAAGTCCA
>Ga0066388_100001782_pt1 | contig 12517 bp, 11 predicted proteins | sample PanSoiMetaGPlot6_FD_64539 | JGI IMG/M metagenome (GOLD analysis project Ga0066388, IMG submission 64539) | Tropical forest soil microbial communities from Panama analyzed to predict greenhouse gas emissions - Panama Soil - Plot 6 (Hybrid Assembly) | ecosystem: Environmental > Terrestrial >... | reverse complement strand
CTACAACCTGGTCAAGAACGGTTTCTACGACAACGTGCGCTTCTTCCGCGTGATCTCGGGGTTCATGGTGCAATTCGGCATCAACGGCGATCCGGGTGTCATGGCGCGCTGGCGCACGGCGCAAATCAGTGATGATCCCGTGACGCAGAGCAACAAGCGCGGCACCATCACGTTCGCAACGGCCGGACCGAATACCCGCACAAGCCAGGTGTTCATCAACTTTGCTGACAATGCCAATCTTGATGGTATGGGCTTTGCGCCGTTTGGCCGCGTCGTGTCTGGAATGAATGTAGTGGATGCGCTCAATGCCGAATATGGTGAGGGTGCGCCACGGGGCCGTGGTCCTGATCAGAGCCGGTTGCAGAGCGAAGGCAATGCGTATTTGACGAAGGAATTCCCGCGTATGGACTACGTCAGGAGAGCGACGATCGAGCGGTAGGAGTTTGAGTGAGTAAGGAGAGTAAGCGATGGCAAAGCCAGAAGACATCCTGACACTTGAGACGACTAAGGGCACCGTCGTGATCGAGATGCGGCCCGACCTTGCGCCCGGTCATGTCGCGCGCATCAAAGAGCTGGTGAAAAACGGGTTCTACGACGGCATTGTCTTTCACCGAGTGATCGATGGATTTATGGCCCAGACCGGGTGCCCACATGGCACAGGTACCGGCGGATCCGGGAAAAAGCTTAAGGCGGAGTTCAACCGTGAACCGCATGTGCGTGGTACCGTATCGATGGCGCGTGCCAGCAATCCCGATTCCGGCGACAGCCAATTTTTCATCTGCTTTGACGACGCGCGTTTCCTCGATAACCAGTATACGGTTTGGGGGAAAGTGACTAAGGGCATGGAAAACGTCGACAAGATCAAGCGAGGCGAGCCCGTCAAGGACCCCGACAAGATCGTGAAGGCGACGATGGGCGCTTAGTTCATCGCCGCAACCAGCACGGTCAGTCTGGGGCGCCGCGAAGCAGCAAGTCGGCAATCCATAAGGCTAGCCCGTCGGACCGTGGTGGTACGACAGAACACCGTATGCGCACCGATCTCTTCGATTTCGATCTGCCAGCGGACCGCATCGCCCTGCGGCCGGCAGCGCCCCGCGACGCTGCCCGGCTTCTGGTCGTGAAGCCCAGTGAGATGCCTGGACTGGATGACCATAGGGTGAGTGATTTGCCGGATCTTCTGCGAGCGGGGGATTGCCTGGTGGTCAATGACAGCAAGGTGATCGCCGCTCGCCTGGTTGGCCGGCGGATTGGTCGGGGAGGTGCCGAACCCACGGTCGAGGCGACGCTGCACAAGCGGGTCGACGGTTCGCACTGGCGAGCCTTCGTGAAGCCAGCCAAGAAGCTCAATATCGGCGATACCGTGCGGTTCGGCTCCGAAGGGAAGGTCTGTTTCCTCGGCGAGCTCGATGCCCAAGTTGCGCACAAAGATGAAGGCGGGGATATAACCCTCTCATTTTCCTTCCACGGTCCGATCCTCGATCAGGCGATTGCGGAACGCGGGGAGATGCCATTGCCACCGTATATTGCCTCGCGCCGTGCGCCCGACGAACAGGACCGCGCCGACTATCAGACCTTGTTCGCCCGCGAAGAGGGCTCGGTGGCCGCTCCGACCGCCGGGCTGCATTTCACCGAACGGATTCTGGCGAGGCTCAGCGAGCGGGGCATTGGCGTGCACAAAGTCACCCTGCACGTGGGCGCGGGCACTTTCCTTCCGGTCAAGGCGGCTGATACGGCAGGGCACCGGATGCACGCAGAATTAGGCACTGTTTCGCAGGGAACCGCCGATGCCCTCAATAACGCGCGTGCCAAAGGGGGACGAATCGTGGCGGTAGGTTCGACTGCCACGCGGCTGCTGGAAAGCGCAGTGGAGGGGAATGGTCAGCTGCGTGCATTTTCCGGTGAGACCGCGATTTTCGTTACGCCCGGTTACAAATTTCGAGGTGTTGATCTGATGCTCACCAATTTCCACTTGCCGCGCTCGACGCTCTTCATGCTGGTCGCGGCATTCAGTGGTCTCGATACCATGAAGCGTGCCTATGCGCATGCAATAGCGGCAGGCTATCGGTTTTATTCCTATGGCGATGCTTGTTTACTTTATCCTTTGGCACGATGAGCAAGTCTTTTTTGTTCAAACTGATCGCGACTGATGGCGCCGCGCGCCGTGGCGAGTTCGCGACGCCGCACGGCGTTGTGCAGACACCTGCGTTCATGCCGGTCGGCACACAGGCCACCGTGAAAGGCATTATGCCGGACGATGTACGCGCGACCGGCACGGAGATCGTGCTCGGCAACACCTATCACCTCATGCTGCGGCCCGGTGCTGAACGCATCGCCGCCCTCGGCGGCCTGCATAAATTCATGAACTGGTCGCTGCCAATCTTGACCGATTCCGGCGGCTTTCAGGTCATGTCGCTCTCAGACCTGCGCAAAGTCGACGAGCGGGCGGTGACGTTCCGTTCCCATCTTGATGGCGCCATGGTGGATCTAACGCCGGAACGAGCGATCGAAATTCAAATGCTGCTCGGCGCCGATATCGCTATGCAACTCGACGAATGTCTTAAGTTACCTGCGGCCCATGACGACATCGACCGAGCGATGCAGCTATCGCTACGATGGGCGGAGCGCAGCAAGCGCGCCTTCGAGACGAAAGCGCGTGACGGCCACGCATTATTCGGCATTGTGCAGGGCGGTGATGATCTTGGATTACGCGCGAAAAGCGCCCACGCGCTCACGACGATCGGGTTCCATGGCTACGCAATCGGTGGTCTTGCCGTTGGCGAGTCGCAGGGGGTGATGCTCAAGATCATTACCGAAATAGCACCGATGTTGCCGTCAGATCGGCCGCGCTACCTGATGGGCGTCGGCACACCACATGATCTCATTGAAGCGGTCGCCCGCGGGATCGACATGTTCGACTGCGTGTTGCCGACTCGTAATGGACGTCACGGTATGGCCTTCACGCGGCACGGCGCGATCAATCTCGCCAACGCGCGTCACGCAAACGACCCGCGTGCGCTCGACGTGGAGAGCGTGCATCCGGCGGCGCGAACATATTCGCGCGCCTATCTGCATCACCTCACCAAGGCCAACGAAATGCTTGGCGCGGTGCTGCTGTCCACTATCAATCTCGCCTATTACCAGTCGCTGATGGCCGGAATGCGCGAGGCGATCGCGGCGGGGAAATTCGGCGAATTCCGCGATAGCACCTTGGCGCAATGGGCGCGGGGCGACCTGCCGCCGCCCTAGCGCGGGGTTGTATCATCCGGAGCGCTTGGCTAAAGCCACTTCATGAATGTCCAGCCGAACTTTCTTTCCCGCCGTCGCAAACCGCATTTCAAGCTGCTAGCGGGCAGTTGCGATGCCCATTGCCATGTATTTGGGCCGGCAGAGAAGTTTCCCTATGCTCCGAACCGGCGGTACACGCCGGCCGACGCGCCTAAGGAAATGCTGGCTGCGTTGCATTCGCATCTCGGTATAGAGCGAGCGGTGATCGTGCAGGCGAGCTGTCACGGGACCGACAACGCCGCAATGCTCGATTGCATCGCCTCCGATCCGAAGCGTTATCGAGGTGTTGCGATCGTCGATGACGGGTTTACCGACAAGGATTTCGAAATGCTCGATCGTGGTGGCGTGCGCGGGGTGCGCTTCAATTTCGTGAAGCATCTCGGCGGCGCTCCCGATATGGCGATGTTCCATCGCGTGATCGACCTTATAAAGGGCAGGGGATGGCATGTGGTGATGCATGTGGATGCCCCGGACATCAATCCGCTCTCGGGGATGATGAGAAGGTTGCCATTGCCTTTTATTGTCGACCACATGGGCCGGGTGCCATCCCTCGCAGGGATTGATCAACCGCCGCTCCGCGCGTTGATCGAGCTTTCGCAGTTGGAAAATTGCTGGATCAAGGTCTGCGGTTCCGAGCGCATTTCAATGCCTCCTTATACAGCAGCCGTGCCAATCGCCCGCGCCCTAATCGAGGCCGCACCGACGCGCGTGTTGTGGGGTACGGATTTCCCGCATCCCAATGCAACGCACGAAGCAGACGAAGCGGATCTGGTCGATCTGGTCCCGCAATTTGCACCGGATCAGCTGGCGCAGCGGCGCCTGTTGGTAGACAATCCCGCGCGGCTTTATGGCTTCGATTGAACAACAAAAAACGGACTGAATCTGGAGGAGAGGCGCACGATGACGAAAGGGGTTTTTGGATCGATTATCTGTCGAATTGCAACATTGATGCTCGCGGTGGCGGTTGCGCTGCCGGTTGCAAAAGCGCAGGCGGCCTGGCCGGAGAAACCGATCAAGCTTGTGCTGCCATTCGGTGCCGGAGGCGTTGCCGATGTCACCGCGCGTATCCTCGCTGACAAGTTAAGCCAGAAGCTCAACCAACGCGTAGTGGTCGAGAATATGCCCGGTCCAGGCGGCATTGCCGCCGCGCGCGCCGTGATCACTTCGCCGCCCGACGGCTATACAATGGCGTGGGTCACCAACGGAGCCGCCATCAGCGCCGCAACCTTCCAGAGTCTGCCGTTCGACCCGACGAAAGATTTTGCGATGGTCTCGATGGCGGGCACATTCGACCTCGTCTTCGTGGTCAATAGCCAGTCGGAATACAAAACCCTCGGCGACTTCATCAAGGCTGCCAAATCCAGTCCCGGAAAACTCAACGTGGGAACGATCGCCGCAGGCAGCACGCAAAATCTTGGCGGCGAGCTTTTCAAATCAATGGCCGACCTCAACGTGCAGATCGTTCCCTATAAGAATTCGCCGGATATCGTGGTGGCGCTCTTGCGCAACGACGTGCAGGTGATGATCGATTTCCCGCCCGCCGTAGCCGGCCAGGTTGCTGATGGCAAACTGCGTATTCTGGCGAGCTCCAGCCCGCAGCCGTCACCTCTGCTGCCCGGCGTACCTACCGCCGATCAATCGGGCGTCAAGGGCTACGAAGTCATCTCGTGGAATGGGGTGGGGGTGCCAAAGGACACGCCAAAGGAGGTCATCGACACGATGAACAACGCAATGCGCGAGGTGCTCGCCATGCCGGACGTGCAGGAGCAACTTGCCAAAGTGGGCGTCGTCGCGAAAGCGAGCACGCCGGCAGAAGCGCTGGCGCGCCTGACAGCCGATATCAAGAAGTGGAACGATGTGGTCGACAAGGCAGGCATTCCGCGGAAGTAACATCGACCTGAATTAATTTCCCACTCACTTCAGGGCGCGCGTGCTTAAGGAAAGCTAGAACGATGGACAAAAAGAAACTTTCAGTCGCCGTCATCGGCGCCGGCATGGGCGGTCTTGCGGTTGCGGCGACACTACGGCGTGTTGGATTTGACGTTCAGGTCTATGAGCAGGCGGCGCGCTTTGCGCGCATCGGGGCCGGCATCCAGATGATGCCGAACTCCATGAAGGTGTTGCGCGGAATTGGCATCGAGGAGCGCCTGACCAAGACATCGTTTGCGCCTTACTCGCATCTCAATCGCGATGGCTACAACGGAGAAATCACTCGCGAACTTCCGATGCCCGAGAGTCTCTATAATGCGCCCTATCTTTGTATGCATCGTGCCGATCTGCACGATGCGCTGGCCTCTGCGGTGCCACCTGAGATTGTGCAGTTGGGCAAGAAGTTGGTCGGTATCGATCAGTTCGCCGGACAAATCACGTTGCGCTTCGAGGACGGCAGCGGCGCGAAAGCCGATGCGGTTATCGGAGCAGATGGTGTGCATTCAATCGTACGCGACATTGTGGTGGGGCCCGACGCGCCGATCCACAAGGGACGCATCGCGTATCGTGCCGTATTTCCTGCCAAGTTGATGGGAGGGTTCGATATTGGAGGCTCGCGCACGAAATGGTGGGGTACCGATCGCCACATCGTTATTTACTACACCACGAAGGCCAAGAGCGAAGTTTACTTTGTCACGAGCGTACCCGAGCCTGCTGAATGGCTGACGCGCGAATCCTGGTCGGCAAAAGGCGACGTGAAAGAATTGCGGGCGGCCTATAAAGGCTTCCATCAGGATGTCCGCAATGTGCTTGAGGCGTGCCCGGATTGTCACAAATGGGCGATCCTTGAACGCGAACCGCTGCGGCATTGGAGCGACGGACGGGTAGTTTTACTCGGTGATGCCGCCCATCCGATGACGCCGTACATGGCGCAAGGAGCCGCTACATCGATTGAGGACGCCGCTGTTCTTGCCCGCTGTCTTGATGACGTAAAAGGTGAAGACATCGAGGGTGCCTTCAGGCGCTACGAAGCTCATCGCAAGCCGCGCACATCGGTTGTGCAGGCTATCTCCAGTGCGAATACCTGGATGCGGGATGAACGCGGCGGCGACACCAGCTGGCTCTACGGTTACGACGCTTGGATTGCCAATCTCGATCAGCCCGCCGCACATCCGCGGGCGGAGGCGGCGTAGGTTTTCTTGGTCCGGCTTGCCGCTTTCAATCGTGCCCCCGATAACGGAAAAGTTTACGGCCCGCCATAGAGCCACTCAATCCCCGCATAGTTGTCCTCGGGCGTACGCGCACCCAAGGCCAGCGCACGAAGCTCGGCCGCTACGCCGCGTGCGTGATAGAACTCGCCATAAACACGTGCCATGATCTGTGTGCGACCCGTGCGCAAGTAGCGTGTGTTTTCGTACGCCTTAAATGCCTTAATCGGGTCGTCGGGCGAGGCTGCGACTTTCTCCGCCAGGATGATCGCGTCTTCGGTCGCCATGCAGGCGCCTTGTGCGAGATACTGTAGCATCGGGTGTGCCGCATCCCCGAGCAGGGTGATACGGCCGGACGTCCAATTCTTTACGGGCTCACGGTCGCACAAAACCCACATACGCCAGGTCTCAATGCGCTCCAACATACGCAGCACCTGCGGCACCTGCATTTTGAAGTGCTGCCACATGACATCCTTGCTGCCTTCCGCGTTCCAACCTTCCTCATAGTGATCGGAGTGGAATACAGCGACCAGATTGTAGAGCTCCCCGCGCCGCAGGGGATAATGCACAAAATGAGTACGTGGGCCGGCCCACAGAACGACATCGGGACGCCAAAGATCCTTGGGCACATCCTCGCGTTTCAGGACTGCACGATACGCAATGTGGCCGGACACGCGCGGCTTGCCATCGCCAACCACACTCTCGCGAATCTTTGACCACATGCCGTCGCAGCCGATCAACGCACGGCCTTCGACGTTGTCGCCGGTGTTGAGCGTGACGCTGACGTGATCACCGTGATCCTTGAAAGCGTCGACACGTCGACTGGTTTCAAGCGTAATCAGATTGCTGCCCTGGCAGGCTTTAAGGAAGGTGCCGTGTATGTCGGCGCGGTGGGTGACCCCGTAGGGTTGCCCAAATCGTTTCAAGAAAGCCTCGCCCAAAGGGATATTCGTGATCAATTCTCCGGTCAGGGCGTCCCGCATTTCCTGTGCGGGCGGACGATGAGCGTCCGCCAGGACCGCGTCCTTGAGACCGACTTTTTCCAGGACGCGGAAAATATTCGGTCCGAGCTGGATGCCAGCCCCGACCTCACGGAATTCCGGAGATTGCTCGAAAACCCGAACCGGAAATCCTTGATTGGCAAGCGCGTAAGCGGTGATGAGGCCGCCGATGCCACCGCCGCAAATCAGGAAGGGGGCGGAACCGCCATTTGTACGCGCCATGGACCAAACCCTCAATTTCGCGAAAGATCGGATTGGATGTCTGCCGACCATAAAACCTGAGATGGGTCGAAGCAAAGTGCCGTAGACCCAACGAAAACCCGCCGGCGGGTGCCGACGGGTTAGCGCTGTGAGTGTCCGACGTCGAGGTTTTCTAACTTATCGGCTGTTCGCTGCCCTCGCCACCCAACCTTATTTCATCACTTGGCCGCGGACTTCGCCGGCTTTGTTAGTGGCGGTGTGGACGTTTACATACCACTTGCCGGCCATCAGTTCGTCGGCCTGCGCGTCGGTGAGCGTCGCCGAGCCTTCGAACGAGCCCTTGTCGGCGCCCGCAATTGGTACCGCAACGCCGCCATTCTTGCCGGCCTCGCCGGAATGGAAATGCGCTGCCGTCGCCGGGCCGCTCAGACCGGAAACGTTGCCCTTCCAGGATAGCTTTTTGCTCGCCGTGTCATAGGTCGCGGTCACGGAGCCGCTGCCTTTGCTATCGGTCGGTGGGACCTCGCTTGAACCCTTCAGATCGGCCTTGAGATTGACTGTCGCCGCCATGGACGGAATGGCGATTGCCAGTGTACCGGCGCAGGCAAGAGCGGCCAGGCCAGACCGCAAAATCGTCGTTTTCATATGTGGCTCCTCCTAGGAGTGCGGGTGCGCACCCATGCTGCAAACACCGTACTCTACAAGGTATTCCAGGGCAGGAGCGCGGTCCAACTCAACAGGGTATCAGCGCCACCGACGTGCTGGACATCTCGCCGCAGGCATCGCATTCCCAGTGGTGGCGGATCTCGCCGCCCTCGATGAATTCCGATGCGATCGGAGCGACTAGCAGGTCATCGCAATGAGGGCAGCGGACGGTTGTCGCGAAGGCGCGGGTGGCTCGAAGCTTCGGCCAATATTCATGAAGCTGCATGTCACGGCCTCGTTTCGTTACGACCTGGGTCGTGCCTACAGGTCTATCGTGGCAAGGGCGAGACGCTTTAGTGAAACTGTGGTGGCTGAAACGCCAAGCTTTTGCGACGAGATGCAGCACCACTCTGGCGTTGTTTTGTGCGTCAAATGGTGACTCCCTGGTTTAAGGCCTCTGTGCGATCTCCCGAGTGCGTTGCAGCGAACAAATTTTCGACGATTTCGTGAACGGTTCCGAATGAATAAAGGGACCGCGCCGAGAGCGATCCCTACGGTCTGCCGAAAGGGACACCCTGGTTAAGGGGATCGGCATTCCGTGCCAGTAGCCTCGTCCGTCCAACGAATTTTCTGTGTGAGGTAGTTCACATTCCGCCGCAAAATTTATCGGCCGTGCCCAAGCGCTTGGGTTCCCTGACGTCACCTTCCAACGGGTGTACCCGATCTCATGTCCAGTGCCTGAAACGTTGTAACCCGAATTGGCGACTCGGCTTTTGGTTCGCCGGTGTGACATCTTTTCTTTCTTGAACGGGGGAGCGTCCCTCCGGTCGGTGCAGGCCGATTGTGACGAGGGAAACGGGCATGGATTTTCGGCATTTGTCGGATGGAATAGACCTGCATAGCAGCCATCACAGGCCTGGGGCGCCAGCACTGTCTTCCGTGGACACTTCTCCACACTCCTTGATCGACACCGGCGACGACAGTGCTGGTAACGGTGGCGAGGGCTACTTCTTCGGATCGTTGGTAAACGCTCCTGTCGCAATTTATACGCCGATCAACATTGCGATCGGTAGCTTCAATTCCACGGCCGAGGCCGTTCAGTGGAGCACGGTCCAGACTGATCAAAGTGCTACACAGATTGCAGGCGTGGGTGGTGATGGCGGCAACGGCAATGCATCGATCGGCGGAAACATAACCGCTTTGGGATTTAATAGTAGCGAGTCTGGTTTGATTTCGAGCGGGGGTAACCAGGCCGGCAATGGCGGCGACGGTTTCTCTCATGGAAGCTTCGTTAACGCATCTTTCGTGCTGTATCACCCGATCAGCATCGCGGTGGCGGGACCCGATTCCAGCGGCCACGCTGATCAGGCGAACTATGCCGATATCGATCAAAGCGCCATTCAAATGGCCGGCATCGGTGGTAACGGCGGTAACGGCAACGCCGCATCGGGCGGCAATGTCTCCTCCGGATTAGGCTCCGGCTCCGGCTCAATAGACACGGGCGATAACAGCGCCGGCAACGGTGGCGATGGCTACTTCTTCGGGTCGTTGTTAAGCGCTCCCATCGTAATTTACATGCCGATCAACATTGCGATCGCCGGTTACAATTCCATAGCCGACGCACATCAGAGCAATAACGTGTCATTCGATCAGAGCGTGACTCAGCTCGCCGGCATCGGTGGTGATGGCGGAAACAACAACATGTCGATTGGCGGAAATGGGACAGCCTTGGGATTTGGCAAGGGCTGGTTCGACGCCGGCGAGCTATCGAACGGCAGTAACGACGCTGGGAACGGCGGAGACGGCTCCTTTTATGGAAGCATCGTTCACGCGCCTTTCGTGCTGTACGACCCCATCAATATTGCGATAGCGGGACCAAATTCCACCGCCGAGGCTGATCAAACAAACTATGTGAATATTGATCAATCTGCCTTTCAAATGGCCGGTATCGGTGGAAATGGCGGCAGCGGCAACGCCGCATTGGGCGGGAACATACATTTTTTGGATTTTTTCGCCTCGGACTTCGGGTTCGGCTCCGACGCGATCAATGCCGGTCACAACGGTGCGGGCAATGGCGGCAGCGGGCATTTCTCGGGAAGTCTTATCGAAACGAGCATCGCGGTTTACGCTCCCGTCAACATTGCGATCGCTGGCTACAATTCCGTCGCCGATGCGCTTCAGGCCAATCACGTGCATTTCGACCAGAGCGTGATGCAAATGGCCGCTCTCGGCCGCGACGGTGGCGACAGCAATCTTGCGATAGGTGGCGACGTCGCCAGCCACTTTCAGCCGGACCATCATTTGCTTCTGGGCTAACGCACTTTGCAACGCCCTACCGAGCAATCAATGCCCCGGGGAGGCGCATCTCCGATCGGTTTCACAACCAGAACATGCTTACAGGTGTAAACCTCGCGGGCTACTTCCGCCAAAATGGGTTGCCATCAGATTTGGCATCTAGCCGCTGAGGTGGAGCGGGAGCAAAGTTAACGCACACACTCCGTTGCGTCCCAATCGGGATGCACTGTGTGCGAGCAAGGTCAAGGGAGGCTCACATGCCATTCAACGTTTCAGACGTGATCGCGTTCAACCATATCCATAGCGGCGACGCTTACGCTGGTATCGCCGGAAATGGCGGCAGTATTTCTGGCCCCGTCGTCAACGTGCCAATTAACACTACAACCCCTATCAACGTAGCGTTGGGGGGCTCGGCGACTCAAACAGTCGCTTCCTCGTCAGACCAGCATCAAGACCTTACCGCCGGCAATGGCGGCAATGGAGGAAACTGGGCCCACGCGGAAAGTGGGGATGTCGCGGTCGTGCCGATACACGATGTCGCGGCTGCAAATTTCCACGATTTCGTGCACTTCTGATCGGCGCTTGTCGGTCGGGTGGGGACCGGCGGCGCGGACGCCGCCGGCCCTCGATTTCGTCGCTAAATCGGGTTGACCGCTGAGCGCGCAGATCGAAGCCAATGTGAAGTTATCAAAACCCCGGCGGTAACCTCAATGTTGATGCCGGCCCTCAGGCAACAAGTCATGTCGCCGCCACAGGCGCCCTTGCAGGCAGCCCTATGGGCCTGCTCGGGCTCGCTGGGAATCGTGTTCGCGTACAGCTGCAGTTACAATCTCTTGTTGTTCGCTCCTTCGATCTATCTGCTGCAGATCTACGATCGGGTCCTGTCGAGCCGGAGCGCAGACACGCTTCTGATGCTCACCCTCATTGTCGCGCTTGCGGTTGTAGTCGGGGGCGTACTTGATGCGCTGCGACGCGCTGTCTTAGGCCGGCTTGGTGCTTGGCTTGAAGATCGCCTTCGCCCGGCGGTGCTCGCTGGGTGCCTGGAATATGCATTTCGTGCCGACCCGATGCGTGCTTCGGAAGCGTATCGCGACCTCACAGTTCTGCGCCAGTTTCTGGAGTCAGGCGCTTGCCCGATGTTGTTTGACGTGCTCTGGGCTCCCCTATTTCTCAGCGTCGTCTTCCTTGTGCACCCGTTGCTTGGGGTGATCGGGACATGTTGCGTGCTTTTACTGTTCGGCGTTGCGCTTGCGGGCGAACTTGTGACAGAAAATCCGATGACACGGTCAGGAGTGGCTTTGACGAAAAGTCACGGCCGCCTCGCCATGGCTCTCGGAAACGTTCAGCTGTTCAAGGCCATGGGAATGCTCGACGGCGCGGCGCGCCAAGTTTACCAGTCGGCGAAGGATGCGCGCAGCGCGCACAACCTGGCCCAGCGGCGCAACGAGATCATCATGCTCATCGCGAAGCCGGCACGTGCTTTGACGCAGGTCCTGATGATGGGTGCGGCAGCTTGGCTCGTGCTGGAAAATAACCGCAGCCCGGCAATCATCTTTGCAACGACACTGCTATTTGGTCGCGCCCTTGCACCCGTCGAAGGAGCCATTTCGGGATGGAAAGCTTTCGCTGCTGCCTTGGCGGCCTACCGGCGGCTTGGCGGGGTCGTGGCGGCTATTAGTCATGTTGAACAACCAGGTACTGCCCTGGCGGAAAAGCTCCAAGGTAAGCTGACCGTGAACAACGTCGGCATGGCGCTTGCCAGCTCGGGTCATTTACTGCTGCAGGGCGTCTCATTCAATCTGGCCGCTGGCGAGTGCCTCGGCATTATTGGCCCATCGGGGTCCGGCAAGTCCGCGCTCGGCCGGATCATTGCAGGAATCTCCGCGCCAACTGTGGGCCATGTCCTGCTTGACGACATCGACATTGCTGTTCTGCGCAATTCACGAGGCGGAC
>Ga0066388_100001781_pt1 | contig 12519 bp, 7 predicted proteins | sample PanSoiMetaGPlot6_FD_64539 | JGI IMG/M metagenome (GOLD analysis project Ga0066388, IMG submission 64539) | Tropical forest soil microbial communities from Panama analyzed to predict greenhouse gas emissions - Panama Soil - Plot 6 (Hybrid Assembly) | ecosystem: Environmental > Terrestrial > Soil... | reverse complement strand
ACTACGAACCATGAGGTCGCAGGTTCGAATCCTGCCGGGCAGGTTCCTTAAACCCAGTCCTGAGGCGCTTTTCCAAAAGTGCCTTTTTTATTTCCGGGGTGGCCGATCTGCGCCGGGCTAGGCCAGGGCTAGGATACAGAGAAACGAAAATTAATGAAATACAACCGCCGGTGACACCACGACCTCAGTGGTGGCATGACCTGCGAGCATGCCTGCCGTCACTGCCTGAACACTGCGCAGCCGGGCCACTGTGTCAAGAGAGCCGGCGACCTTGACGCAGGGTGCAAGCAGTAGGCTTGTTCGCCAGGCAGGATGCGAGGTCCCCGGAGTGTTTGCCCAGTTTCCTATTCGATGATTGAGATTCATTGCGCCTTGGCTGGCACACCTTGAGCTTCTGTGGTTGCTACCTTCTTGCCCGCTCGCAGTTCGTCTGTTCCGCGAACGACGATGACATCTCCATCAGCCAGATCACCAAAGACCTCAACGAGAGGGCCCATCGGCGAGCCAACTTTCACGTCGACCCATTCAGTCATGCCGTTCTTAACCCTTATCACAAACGTGCGCTCAGTCGTTTTAACGACTGCGGTCTTCGGAACGAGCAATGAGGCATGTCTCGGTCTCACCGGCCAGCTAACTTCCGCGTACATTCCGGGCGCGAGCCTTCCTGAAGCGTTTGCGACATCCAATTCAATCGGCATGGTACGCGTATTTAAATCCACCGAGCCGCCGATCCGCCTGATAATTCCAACAAAGGTCTCTCCAGCAAAAGCCGTAACTTTGAATTGAACTGAAGCACCAGGCGCAATGGTTCCAAGCTCGGTTTCAGGGACGGGTACGACTAACCTGAGCAATGACCGTTGCTGAATCCGCAATAGTGGCTGTGTTTTGCCATCACTGGGAGCATTTACAAAGCTTCCCTCGTGTACATTCCTTTCTGTCACTAAACCGTCGAAGGGCGCAGTCAGTCTCAGATATGACTCGATGTCCGCTCGTGAACGAGCGGATTCGAGCGCCGACTTCTCCTTGTTCGCTGCCCCCTGAATTCGAGCCTCCAGGGCATTCCTTTTCTTCTGATAGAACTTGACCTTTGCTTCATCCGCGAGTGCCTTTTGTTCAGCAATTTCCAAATCATTCTTTGGAATAATGCCAGGATACGAAGATGCCTCGTTAAGCCTGTTGTAAGTGTCCCGTTCCGCTTTCAAATTCGCTTCGGCTTCGTGCTGTTGCTCTTTCACACTCTCGAGTTCCGCCTGTGCTTCCTTTCGCTCGTCCGAAGCTGCCATAGCTTCCTTTTGACCGCCAGCTCTTTCCGCCGATATCTCAGGTGCGGACAACCTTATTAGGGTTTGACCCGCTTTGACGACAGAACCTCTATCCACTCCAATCCATTGCACAAAGCCGGAAATCTTCGGATAAATGGCAACATCCCGATATGCCAGTAAATCTGCGGGAAGATTTTCGTTCCGCTTCAAGAGTTGCAAAGATACTCTCGTAACCACAACGGTTCTAACACCGACAGAACCCCGAGTTGACAAAACATTCTCCGGTTTGCCAGCGCACCCATACAACACTCCGCTACCAACAAGACACACTGCCATTAGCAAAAGGCGGTTCATGGATTCTCCTGGTCAACAATTGCAGTCGCAGGTAAGACGTGCTTCGGATGTACCGAAGAAGATTTCGTGCCTGCTTTCCGCTGAATGATTGAAAACACGATGGGCAAAACCAATAAGACGAAGCTCGTAGATGCAAGCAGTCCACCAATGACGGCTCTACCTAGAGGCGCCGTTTGATCGCCGCCTTCACCGAATCCAAGGGCCATCGGAACCATGCCTGCGATCATGGCTGATGTGGTCATCAGGATGGGACGCAGTCTGGTGGTGGCGCCCACCCGCGCTGCTTCAGCGGAGTGACTCCCTGCCAGTCTGCTACTTTCAGCAAACGTCACCAGCAGGATCGAGTTTGCCACGCCTACACCCACAGCCATAATCGCTCCAATAAACGATTGCACGTTGAGCGTTGTTCCAGTGAGGAAAAGGGCAAGCATGACACCGACAAGAACAGCCGGGACCGTGCATACAACAATTGATGCCAAACGGAGAGACTGAAAGTTGGCCGTAAGGAGAATCATAATCACCAGCACTGCTACAGCAAGACCGTTTCGCAACGCCAAGAAAGTATCATTCATGGCTGGTATCTGCCCTCGAACGTTAACGCTGACACCACGTGGAGGCGCTCCAACTCGGGCTATCGCGAAACGCACCTGCTCCGCGGCTCTGCCAAGATCTTCGCCTTCCACGTTCGCAGTTATTGTCACCATGCGTTGCATGTTGTACCGATCCATCTCACCCGGAGCGGTACCATACTTGACGGCCGCCACATCCGATACAAGCGGATGCAGAGCCCCGTTTGTCATTGTGGGAATGCGCTCTACAGCATCTACCGAATTCATCAGTGACTGCGGAACTTCGACCTGTACCTGATAACCGATGCCAGTGTTAGGATCAGCCCAATAGTTAGGGACGACGAAACGACTGGAGGACGTCGCTCCCAACACTGAGCGACCAACGTCTTCCACGGTTACTCCGAGCTGTCCAGCACGGCGACGATCAACATTAATGTCAACGGTTGGATAGTCCTGAGGCTGCCCATATTGAACGTCTCTCAGCTGCGGAAGTGATTGCATTTCAGCTATCACCTTCGCCGCATATTCTCTATCTTCTGCAAACTTTGGGCCGCTGACCGACACTTCGACCGGAGTTGGAGAACCGAAATTCATGATCTGGCTGACGATATCACCAGATTCGAAACTGATCGTCACCGCAGGAAGATCTTTCGCGAACCGCTGTCTTAGCAGCTCTCTGAAATTTGCGAGATGCGTTCCCGAATCCTTTCTTAATGCCACCCGCACGACGGCCTCCTGTGGTCCGCTTGTCCACAAGTAGATTGTGTTGATTGGATACGTAGGAGGCTGAGTCCCAACATACGAGAGTGTGATCGCTACATTGTTATCGCGCGCTTCCTCGCCAATGATTTCCAGTGCTTTGAGTGTCATTTCCTCAGTCCGTTCCACACGTGTTCCGGTCGGGGCGCAGAGCCTGACTTGGAATTGTCCGGTATCTACTGTCGGAAACAATTCCCGTCCCAACGAGGGATAAACCAGTATCGACGAAAGCGCAACAAGTCCTGCGCACATTGCCAGCACTGGCCAGCGGGCGCGAAAGACCATCTCGAGCAGCCTGTCGTAACACGCCTCGATCCTCGTGAAAAAGGTCTGCTTGTTGCCGTTTGCCGTGCCTCTGAGAAACCAGGAGCAAAGCACAGGAACGAGCGTGCTTGACAGAACATACGAGGCCAACATCGAAAAGCCCACAGCAAGTGACATCGGCGTGAAGAGAGCGCGGGTCACACCAACCATTAAAAACGAAGGTGCAAACACTGCGATGACTGACAGCATTGCAAGAAGCCGGGGAATTAATGTCTCACGACTGGCCTCCCATATTGCCAGCGCTACTGGCTGTCCTCGCTCAAGATGCGTATGTATGTTTTCGATGGAAACGGTCGCTTCGTCCACTAATATGCCGACCGAGAGGGCAAGCCCACCCAAGGTCATGATGTTAATGGTCTCACCGGCAAACCACAGTCCGACGACCGCAGTCAGCAAGGCAGTAGGAATGGTTGTGACCACGATCGAGGCGCTCCGAATGTCTCGAAGGAACAAGAAAATCATCAAGCCCGTGAGGAGCGCACCTAATGCCCCTTCCAGTGCCAGCCCGGCAATTGCGTTTTTGACATATGTTGATTGATCGAACTCAAAGTCGACCTTAATGTCTTCTGGCATAAGAGCTTGAAACTTTGGCAACTCGCGCTTCACCCGAGCTACCACATCTACCGTTGACGCATCCGCCCTCTTGGTCACAGGGATATATACAGTCCTGTGACCATTCACCAGTGCGTAACCAGCAAGCACGTCTGTGCTGTCTTCTACCGTAGCAATATCATTCAAGAAAACAGTCGGACCTGCTCCCTTTCGTATCGGCAAGTTCAAAAGTTCTTGCGGGTCACTCACTACCGAGTTGATTGGCGAAAGCCTGTTTAGGTCTCCTGTGCGAACATTTCCTGCAGGAATAATTGTGTTGCCCTTCGAGATTGCCTGGATCACTTCATCGACCGACATGTGGTGAGAACGTAAGAGATCCGGTTTTACATGCACTACGATTGTTCTTTGATTGCCACCGAACGGTGGTGGCGACGACACGCCAGGAAGTGTTGCAAATACTGGCCGCACCCTGAACAGCGCAAGATCCTGAATTTCTCCCAAACTTCTTGTATCACTCGAAAAGACAAGGTAACCCACCGGAACACTGCCGGCATCGAATCGAACCACAAAGGGCGCCACCGTTCCTGGTGGCATGAAGGCGCGTGACCTTTCAACATAGGAAATAGTTTGCGCCAGCGCCTGACTCATGTCGGTGCCGGGATGAAAGTACAGTCTAACCAGGCCAACATTTTGGATGGATTTCGATTCGACGTGCTCAATTCCGGTAATGTACAAAAAGTGATATTCATAGTAATTAACGAGGAAACCTTCCATTTGCGTGGGAGACATGCCGCCATACGGCTGCGCCACATAGATCACGGGCAAGTTCAGATTCGGGAAGATATCGATCTTCATTCTTGTCAACGCAAGAATTGAGCAAAGAGCAACTGCCAGCACTGCGCAAATCACAGTAATCGGACGTTCCATTGCTCGATCAGTAATTGACACGCTCATTGCCTCCCCGGCAAACCGGCTCGTGCCACCAAAGTCCTGAATGGTTGCAGATCCCCATTTGCCACAGCTACAGCCAGCAGAGCCCTCCATACGCGCAATTGAGCTGTAGCATAATCGACCTGCGATTGTGTCAGTAGCTGCTCGTTCAGAGCGACATCATTCACGCTTGCCAGCCCATACCGATACCGGATCTCTGTGCTTCGTGCCGCCTCGCTTGCAGCTTTTACCTTGATCGGCGCGTTAGCGGCAATCTTTTGTGCAGCCTTAAGTAAAGCTTGCGCCTGAGCGCTCTGAGTCTCAATGTTCAGGACAGCCAGGTCCAATCGAGATTTTTCTTCGGACTCATGCTTTGTTGCAATCCTTTGTTCTGCACGAAGCTGAAAAATATCGAGGAATGGGAGGGTTATGGCCACTCCCACTGCGTAGTTGAATTTCGTCGGGTAGTATCCTCGCGACTGATTGATACTTACATCCGTGTTGAAGCCACTGCCACGCCCGTATAGCGCTCCCAACAGGTTGAATTGAGGGTAATAGGTTTTTGCAATCACTCGGCGCCGAGCCTCTGCGACGGTCACAGCAGCTCGTTGCGCTAAAACAACGGGATGATTGAACGGATTGCCAAAAACGGGTTCAGGAGTTGTAACTTGGGCGAGCAACGCTTCTCCATCCAATACGAGCGAGGCGTTGGCGAGCCCAATCGACTTTGAGAGGGCTATAGAAGAAAGATCCAGCGATTGCTCGGATTCTGTGACTTCGTCTCGTGCCTTCGCAACCTCGGCTTCTGCCAGATACTCGTCTGTAGCCGCGTGAAGATCCTTCTGTGCCAATACATGTACGGTTTCAGCAAAGGTCTTCATGCGCTGCAGTTTTGCCTGAGCCGCTTTCAACACTTGCTGTGCGTGCAAGACCCTCAGAAACGCATCAGCAGCCGCACTCTGCACATCCAATTGAGTCACTGCCAGTTGAGCAATTGCTTGCTCAGTCTGCGCTCTCGCAGCATGCACTTGGGCAGCGCGCAGGCCGAAATCGAATGGTTCCCATGAGATAAGCACTCCTGCACCACTCAGCCAACCACCAGTTAAGTCATTGCCTCCGTTCACGGCACCCGTGATCTGCGGAATTGTCATCTGCGGAAATAGAGGTCCGGTAATGTTGTTTGAAGTAGCTCGCAACTCCTCCACCAGCATGCTGCCCTTCGGCAGGTAAGCAGTCTTCGCTTTCTGAATGCCAGCTTCCGCCGCTTGTTGGTGCAAGATCGCCGCTTTGATCTCCGGGTAGTTTGTCTTTGCCAGGTCGATTGTCCTTACTAAGGTGAGCTTGAAGGGTTGCGTTGCGCCTGGAATATCAGCAGTGCTTATCGGGCCTTGCAGCTCCTGTGCAGATGTGCATGCAGAATGACAAAGGGAGAGCAATAGAAGCGCGCTGGAGATTAGCAACCGGACTTTCTCGCCGACCGACAGAATACTGACAATTCGCCTTTCAAGGCGGCTCATTACTCCTTTCTTTCTCCCTTGCCTGCTCTTTCCTTCCTAACAATGTCCGCATGAAGCCCATCGAAAAGTGCTATTCCATGCGCCTCAAGCTCCTCATCAGAATATTGCTTGAGTAGCCAACCTTTCAAAATCGAGTCAACCCCGGCCGTCTCCGGATGCAAATATCGTGAATCGCGCAGATCGATTTCGTGGACTATCTCTGCTACTGTCCGGAGACCTGCTTCGCGAAGGTCAAATGCAATCATCATCGTCTCAAACGTGCACAAATTTCCAACGTGACCGAAGGTGCCACCCTCCTTCATGTCGAATCCCACTTCGTTATTCGTTGGCTTGTTTGAATATTTGATCTTCGCCATCTCGTCTATAAAGCGCCGAATAAGCCAAGCACACGACAATCGATCGACATGCGGTCTCGGTCTGGTAACCCATATTCGGTCTTGATAGTCTTCGATCGACACAGGTGTTATTTCGGCTTGCTGTTCGGGCGCGCCTAGCTTGTGCTCAAGTCGAGCCAATCTCGATGTGATTCGCATACCGCCTGCCGCATCGAAAAAATCGGTTCGAGAAATTTCAGCATGTCTCTTTCTGAGCTTTTCGATCTCTATATGTAGTTGGGCGGTCTCATCAGAATCTTTGATGGACATCGATTCCAATTCGGTCACTGCTGCCTCAAGCTCGGAATATTCCTTATTGCTCTTGTCTTGGAAAAGCGCAATCAACTCTTGATCCGTGAGTCCTTCGAACGCCTCCACCTTCATAAAGAGGCAGTCACCTTTTTGCTGCTGCACCTCCTTTGTCAGCCACTGAAATGACTCGACACACTCTTCCTTGTCCGGCAGGATGTGCACACCACCGCGCGGCGAGATTGCACCCAGGCGACTCAGTCGTCGCCAAATGGTTACACGCGGACTAGACCGCTCGCTGGAGGGAAGTGAATAGGTAAAGACAAGCCAGCTCACGCAATTAACCTGGTTAGTTAATTGCCAGTGTAACAACCGTTACTGTCGACCGCAACGAATGTTACATCAATCATATCAGGCGTTACACTATCGTATTCCCTTGGCGGGCATTAGGCTTCGGTCCCTCCAATGCCAGGCCCCAATTGTTGACACACAGAGTCGCCAAAGATCCATGGGGTGAGGGATCGGTCCAATTTTCTTTAGGTTGTGCCGTTCGCGTGAAACCTAGGATGATTCTACAGACCGGAGGAAGCGCGCTAAGTTTGAGAACACCGATTGTCGTCAGGTGAGCCACGAACAGTTCAGTCCATGGGCGGTAACGGATTCGAGTCTGCGCCTGGAGATCGAGCTCGCTCTGAGAGCACGGGTTAAGACCGCCTCTGATCCGTGGTGAAGAGGACTTCTGAAAATGACAATTGTGACTCGAAAGTCTTTCCCCCTCAGTTGCCGGTCGTAGATCCGATTGAACGTCGGGATCCTGACCGCTGGTCAATTACTTTCCTCAGTATTTGCTCACCGATCAGCGGCAGCATCCCTTTCACTTTGGCCCGGTAATAGAGGTAAGAACTGTCACTGCATGGTACGATAGTTATATAACTACAAATTGTACGCAGACAACTACACATGCCCTCGGAAGAGAAGCACAAGACAACCAATATCAGCCTCCGCATACCGGAGGATTATAGAAAACGGCTGCAGCTGCAGGCCGACAAGAAAGGTGTAAGCATCCCCGCACATCTGCTGCGCATCCTGGAAATTCATCTGATTAACTCCGGTTTCGATCCGACTTCGGTCACGTCCACTAACGGGAGATTGGTCCAGATCAGGTGCGAGCCTTATTTGGACAAAGTCGATGAGACCACCTGGGCTTACTTCGTTGACGAGCCTAAGTTCGAGAAAGAGCGTGCCTATTACCTGATCGGAATCGGCGGGACCGTATTGCGAGACTGGCAAGTGAAAGATAAACCAACGCTATCCAAGGAAGTCGGGCTGGCGCTTTTTCACTTCTATAATCGACAGGGCATGGAAATAGACAAGCTCACCTGGAACCAATATTCGGGACCGGACAGTAATGGTCGTCGAGCTCTGCAGGTAGCGGAAGCGCCGGAAACCCAGGAGGAGTTTCTGGATATCCTGATCTCCGGTAATTGGACGGATAAGTTTGTCGAGCACTGAGACAGGAGTCAGGACAATGGCCGCGGACGACAAGAATCGGCTTTGTACCGCTGACCCCACAACCACAAATGCTCGATGCACAATCTGCGCGGCAACTCTTCGGTAAGAATATGTCGAAATTATGGCGCATATTATCGATCGACGGTGGCGGGATCAGAGGATTGATACCAGCCACCATACTTTCCGTGATTGAACAACGCACCGGAAAGCGGTGCGCCCAGCTGTTCGACATTATCGCCGGCACATCGACCGGCGGTATTCTGGCGCTGGGATTGACGAAACCGGACCAATTCGGCCGCCCCCAGCTGGCCGCAAACGATCTCAGAGACGTCTACAAGAGAGATGCCCCACACATCTTTCGCAACCCGGCGTCGTGGTGGGAAAACCTGATACGCCCCAAGTACGTCTCGTCCTCCGGCATAAGCCGGGTCATGCGCGACAATCTCGGTGATACCAGGCTGAAAGATGCCGTGAGCGATATTCTTATTCCATGCTACGACATCGAGCAGCGCTCACCGCACATATTCAGAAGCCACTGGGCGAGACGCCAGGAACAGCATGATTTCCACATGAGCGACGTGGCTTGTGCCGCTGCCGCTACGCCTACAATGTTCGAGCCGGTGCGTCTGCCCAGACCGGGCGCGGACGGGCACATTTCGCTAGTTGACGGTGGTGTCTTCGCCAACAATCCCTCCTTGCTTGCCTTCGCTGAAGTAAACAAAATGTTCGCCGCGCAAGACGACAACTATCTCGTCGTTTCCCTCGGCACCGGCGCATCAATGGAGCGGATGAGACGGAAATACCTCACCGACTGGGGCTATGTCCGCTGGTCGATACCGATGATCGAGCTCGTCTCGGAAAGTAGCAGCGAAGCTGTGCATGAGCAGATGCGCTATCTTTTGCCGCCGACCCACTATCAGCGATATTATCGCTTCCAGGTCGACTTGCCGGACGACGTGTACTACGCGCTGGACAATCCTTCCCAGGGAAACATGGCTGGGCTAATTGACGCGGCCGAAAAGCTGCTGTCTGATCCGCAGACAGAAAAGGAGATAAGCACACTGTGCGAACTGCTGCTCTCAGTCCAACACGAGCAGCATTCTGAATTGGTAGAACGAATTGATCAACCAGTGGCTATCCAAGCCAGCGCTCAAGACGATGAACTTGTGTCCGAATCCGCTCGCGAAACGAGGTCATCCCGACTTCCCAACCTGAGCGTCATTCGCTCACGAATAGAAGATTGTAAGGTGGTGCTGTGCTACGCTGGTGAAGACTTGGACGTTGTACGCCCGCTTGCCGATGCTCTTAAAGAGAGGGGCATCACGGCGGTCTTTGGGAAGTTCGATTCGCAACCACAAGAGAGCATTCGGCGCTTGGTTTCGCACGCGGCGGACAGATCGCTGATCATCATTGTCGTTCTCAGCCCCGCGTTGCTGAAAAACCCGTGGGCGTCAAAGCCGCTTGAATGGCTCTATTCCAGATCGCTGAGTGGTAAGAGTGTCATCCTGCCGGTAACACATCGCTTCCGGCAAGGGAATGTGCTGTCGCTGTCTCTGTTGCTGTTGCTGGCACGTCATTTTAGCTGGCCCACAATGCCTGCAAAGCATTTGAAACACCTGATCGACACCGCAAAAGGAACCACCGCAGACGGAATTGGACCCTTAGCGGATCTACTCGTCGAGGACTTACATCTCTGGTTCGAATCCCAGAAGCAATGGAACGAAAGCGTGAACTGCCCCCCCTCGTGCTGCTCCACGCAGATCGAAGGGAGAGCGTAGACGCAGAAGCAGATACGAGGCGCTCGCCGCTTATGGGGCCCAAACTGTGAACTGAATATGGGACTGCCGGTGAAATCCTAGAAGGATAGAGCCGCTCTCTCCCTCCTGATGCATCTGCGGGAAAGGCGATACTACCGGATGAGACTGCCGGCACAATTGCGCCGCCGCGCCATGAGCCTGATTTTGGATTTTGGCGTATCCCTGGCAGTGGCTGTGGCTTTGTCTGTGCCGGTAGTCTGGCTGCTCGTTCTGCTGCCCGCGTGGAATGCGCGTAGAGCTTGCGCGTCGTGGACACATCCTTGTGATTGAGAACATTCTCTATAACCGAAACGCTAGCGCCAGTCATAGCTGCTAAATGTCCGACGCAAATCATGCAGATGCAAGTCTTGTATTCCTGCGTTCCTTAATATGCGCTGCCAGGCTTACTTGGGGTCTATAAGGTGGCCCGATTGGCCGCAGCAGGTACATGGCACTGACCGACACCTTTGTTTCAGTAACTGGAAACGCCCTCACCCGCAAGACTATCTCCATGACGAAGGGGGATTGTTCTAAAAGAATGTTGGGGAGAGCATCGGAGCGACTCTCACCTCAACCGAGTGGTCGCGTCGATCATCCACCAGGGGGATAGTCCGATCCTCTTGCTGAACGCCGTCGACCGTCACACTCTGGCCGCCGGCACGGTCAGCAGATTGTAAAACGGTGATGTGGTATACAGTTTCGCGATACCGGTAGTGGATCTTAAACTCCTTCCAGTCCGCAGGCAGGCAGGGGGCAAAACGCAGTTTATCGACATTCAACCTGATTCCCAGCAGTGATTCGACAATCAACCGGTACATCCAACCGGCGGATCCTGTATACCATGTCCAGCCACCGCGGCCGGTGTGAGGCGCCAGCGCGTAGACATCGGCCACCATTACATAAGGTTCCGCCTTGTATACGGCGATTCCTTCCGGAGAGGAAGAATGATTCACCGGGTTAATCATCGCCAGCAACTCCCAGGCTCGCTTGCTATCGCCCAGGGCTGCAAACGCCATTCCAGCCCAAATTGCTCCATGGGTGTACTGGCCGCCATTCTCCCTCACCCCCGGTACGTACCCTTTGATATAACCAGGGTTCAAGTCCGATTTGTCGAAAGGCGGATCGAGGAGTTGGACGAGATTATGGTCTCTGTCAACCAGTCGCGTATCAACAGCATTCATTGCCAGGCGGGAGCGCTCCGCATCGCCCGCGCCTGAAAGCACGGACCAGCTTTGCGAGATCGAATCAATCTGGCACTCGGGATTGCCGGCCGACCCCAACGGTGACCCGTCATCGAAGAAAGCACGGCGATACCATGCTCCGTCCCAGCCACCTTGTTCAATATTCCGGCGGAGTTGTGCTGCCTTACCTTCGCACTGTTCCGCGAAGGAAGCATCACCGTGCAAGCGCGCGACCCTGGTAAATCGCCGTAACACCTCATGAAGAAAGAAAGCCAACCAGACGCTTTCACCTTTGCCTTTTGCACCGACAAGGTTCATACCGTCATTCCAGTCACCGGATCCGATGAGCGGTAATCCATGAACACCGAAGCTCAATCCCCGCAAGATGGCCTGTTTGCAGTGTTCGTACAAGCTGGCTGTCTCTTTGGATACTCCGGGCAGATCGTAATATGAATCATCCTGCGGATTGACGGGACGACCAGTCAGAAAGTGGATCGGCTCGTCCAGTACGCCGGTATCGCCGGTGATCATCACGTAGCGGCAAGTCGCCAGGGGAAGCCACAGGTAATCATCGGAACAGTGGGTGCGAACCCCGCGGCCGGACGGTGGGTGCCACCAGTGTTGAACGTCTCCTTCAACGAACTGCCGGGAAGCGCACAAGAGCAGTTGTTTACGCAGAAGGTTCGGTTCGGCGTGAACGACCGCCATTGAGTCCTGCAACTGGTCTCGAAAGCCAAAAGCCCCACCAGATTGATAGTAGCCACTTCTGGCCCAGAGACGGCAGCCAATTGTCTGATACAAAAGCCAGCCGTTGACCAGCATGTTGAGAGATTGGTCCGGCGTCTGGATATTAACCGCACCAAGAGTGTGGTTCCAGTAGTGGCACATAGTCTCGAATGTCTCACGCCTGGCCATACCACCGCGAAAGCGATTTACAAGTCTGGTGGCATCATCGGCGTCTTGCCCAATTCCCAGTCTGAAAGCGATTTCGCGCTCTTGCCCGTCTGACAGTTCGAATGGAACTTGCAGAGCCGCACATGGGTCCAATCCGGCGCCGACTTTGCCGGAAAGCCTCAAGCGAGCCATGGCGGCCGGGTTGGCTAAGCTACCGTTGCGCCCGAGGAATTCAGTCCGATCACC
>Ga0066388_100001779_pt1 | contig 12528 bp, 12 predicted proteins | sample PanSoiMetaGPlot6_FD_64539 | JGI IMG/M metagenome (GOLD analysis project Ga0066388, IMG submission 64539) | Tropical forest soil microbial communities from Panama analyzed to predict greenhouse gas emissions - Panama Soil - Plot 6 (Hybrid Assembly) | ecosystem: Environmental > Terrestrial >... | reverse complement strand
TTGCGATAGCCGACCATCATGTGGCGACCGAGCTTCTCGAGTTGCGCGGGATCGGTGTGCAGGACCTGCTGCCGCGTCCAGTAGAAATCGGCCTCGAGCGCCAGCACGCACGCCAGACTCATGGCGGCGAGCGCCAACGCGATCGCGTTGAGCGCGCGAGCGCTGCGCGAGAGAGCGGCGGACCGTAACGCCCGGACATCGGCGAGGATCAGCACGGCGGGCAGCACGATCAGCACCGCCAGGGCCCACGGGCGAATGCTCGCCAACAGCGGCGATCGCCAGTCGAGAGCATAGGGGAGAAGGGCGAGCGCGATAACGAGCCGCGCCGCCGCGAGTGCGATGGTCAATCCGGCCGAGACGAACATGACCGCACACACGCCACGACGGGCGTGGCGGCTTTGTGTCGTCGCGCCCCGAGCGCGTGTCAGACCAGGAGCACGATCTTGCCGATATGAGCGCTCGCTTCCATGCGGGCGTGCGCGGCAGCGGCTTCCGCGAGCGGAAAGGTCTTGTCCATTACCGGCTTGACGCGGCCGGCTGCGATCAGCGGCAGCACCTGCTGCTGGACCGCGCGCGCGATCGAGCCCTTGTCGGCGACCGATCGGGCACGCAGGGTCGAGCCGGTGTGGGTGAGACGCTTGAGCATGATACGGCGGAAGTCGACCGTGGCCTTGGGCGAGCCTTGAAAGCCGATCTGCACCACACGCCCTTCGACCGCGGCGGCCTCGTAATTGCGCTCGATGTAATCCCCGCCGACCATGTCCAGGATAACATCGGCGCCTCGGCCCTCCGTCGCGGCCTTGATCGCGGCCACGAAGTCTTCGGTCCTATAGTTAATGGCGAGATCGGCGCCGAGCCTGCGGCAGGCGTCGCATTTCTCCGGCGTGCCTGCGGTGACGATCACTCGGGCGCCGAAGGCCTTGCCAAGCTGGATCGCCGTGGTGCCGATACCGGAGGAGCCGCCATGCACCAGCAGCGTCTCACCGGCTTTAAGCTTGCCGCGCTCGAACGTGTTGTACCAGACGGTGAAGAACGTCTCCGGGATGGCAGCGGCTGCGATTACCGGCAGATTCGGCGGCAGCGGCAGGCAGTGGCTCTCGTGCGCCGGGCAATATTCGGCGTAGCCGCCGCCAACCACCAGCGCCATCACCCTGTCGCCTAGCTTCCAGCGTCTGACACCAGCGCCGAGCGCGACCACCTCGCCGGCGACCTCGAGGCCGGGGATATCGGTCGCGCCCTTGGGCGGCGGATAGAGACCCTGGCGCTGCATCACGTCCGGCCGATTGACGCCGGCGGCCGCGACCCTCACCAGCACCTCGCCGTCACCGGGCCGTGGAACCGGGCGCTGCTCGGGCACCAGCATGTCGGGGCCGCCCGGCGCGCGGATCGCGATGACGGTCATAGTGGAAGGAATGCTCATGGGCGCCTGTCCTAGCGCACGAGCACCGGCCGGTACAACCACGCCGCCGCCATGGTACTTTCAAAGCGAAGAAACGCAGGAACGCATGCCGATGACAGTTGATACGACCGCCCCTGAGCGCGTCGCGATGTACAACGCGAACCGGCTCAAGATCGGCCTTTTTGGCCCCAACTGTTCATCGGGGCGGGCTGTGACCATGATCCCGGAACGCTGGTCCGGGAGTTGGCCGGACAATCTCAAGCTCGCCCGCATGGCGGACGAGGCGGGCATCGATTTCCTGCTCCCGATCGCGCGCTGGAAGGGCTATGGCGGCGACACCGACTACCAGGGCGCGACGCTCGAGACCTTGACCTGGGCGTCGGGTTTGCTCGCCTCAACCAGCCGCATCACGGTGTTCGGAACCGTGCACGCGCCGCTGTTCAACCCGGTGATCGCCGCCAAGGAAATCGTGACCGCTGATCATATCGGGCAAGGCCGATTCGGACTGAACCTCGTCGTCGGCTGGAACGAGGGCGAGTTCGAAATGTTCGGCGTCGAGCAGCGCGAGCATGAGGCGCGCTACGACTTCGCCCAGGAGTGGCTCGACGTCGTCAAGATGATCTGGTCTCCGAAGGAGGACTTCGATTTCAACGGGCGCTATCTCAAGCTAAAGAGCATCCGCGCCAAGCCCAAGCCGGTCGGTGGGGCGCGACCCCTGATCATGAACGCCGGCGCCTCCGCCACCGGCCGAGCCTTCGCGGTCCGGAATTGCGATGCGTTCTTCCTGCAGGCCTCGCGCACGTCGACCAAGGAAACCGCGGACTTCGTGCACAAGGCCAAGGAGCTTGCTCGCGAGCACGACCGCAACATCGGTGTCTACACGGTCGGCGTCGTCACCTGCCGGCGCACCCGCAAAGAGGCCGAGGAGTATTATCGTCACGCCATCATCGAGAATGCAGACTTTGCGGCGATCGACCGGATCCTCGCCATGAAGGACATCACGCCCGAGACCAAGGGGGTGGAGGAATACAATCGGCAGAGGCGGTTCTACGCCAACGGCATGGGCGGCCTGCCGATCGTCGGCGACGCCGAGGAGGTGGCCAGGACACTCTCCGACCTGAGCACCGCCGGCGTTACTGGCATCGGGATATCGCTCATCAACTATCTCGATGAACTGCCGTTCTTCTGCGACGAGGTGCTGCCGCGGCTGGAGCGGCTCGGCTTGCGCGAGCGCCGGCGGCACACGCAATATGCGTGATCGGAGAAGGCACGATGAAAGACGACGAGGACGACCGACCAAAGAAGAAGATCGTTCACGAGATCGGACAGGACCTCGCGCTGCTCTCGGTCAAGGAGTTGCAGGAACGTATCGCACTGCTCAAGGACGAGATCGCCCGCCTGGAGACGTCGATAGCGAGCAAGCAGTCATCGCGTTCGGCCGCCGAGACCTTCTTCAAGAAATGATCCCCGTCGGCTCACGAACGGGTCCTTCCTGCAAAATTGCCGGGAACTGTTAACGTGTCATTAAGCTTTCTCGTTCATTACTGGCGCGTCCATCTTTCTTGGACATTGAGTGGCTCCTGTCCACTCTGTTTGACGCCTCCCTGTTAAACTTTCGAGCCGCCGCCAACGGCGGCTCTTTTTTCATCTGCTTTCATCTGTGCCATTTTGGACCATCTTCCGCCGCATTGGTGCCATCGTTTGTCGGTCACCCCCTTAACTATAGCGTGCGAAAGCCGCATGCCGATCCCCCTCAAACGGAGTTGAACGCCCTGTGTAATGCGTGCTGGATCAGCGAGACGCATTTCGCCAGCGGCCACCGGCTACCGACGCGCAAAACAAACCGTGGCCGACCGGCAACTATGACGAAATCTTCGCACATCGAGCGCTGGACAGCGCGCCATCAGCGGGGCAATGCTGTGCGCTTACCGCCGGGAGGCGCAAGAACAACAAGAAGAAGCGGGCTTAGTAGTAGCGTGGGGCGTACCAATGGCTGAGCAAACCGCGAACGAGGCCGCACCTGTTTCATTCGGTGAACGGCTCGCGAGTTCACAAATTTTTGCAGATCTTTTCCGCGACGGCATGGCACTGGTGGAGGAGACCGCGAGCTATCTCGACGGTCCCGGCCGTCAGGACTCCAAGAAGCTCGATCGCGCTGCGGCGCTCGCCTATGCGACCGAGAGCATGCGCCTGACTACACGGCTGATGCAGCTCGCGTCCTGGCTGCTGCTGCACCGCGCCGTGAAGGAGGGCGAGATGTCGCTCGCCCAGGCCAACAAGGAAAAGGCCAAGGTCAAGCTCGCGGGCGGCGAAACCGGCGACGAGCACAACATCAAGATTGTACCGGAACGCCTGCGTGTCCTGATCAACCGATCGAAGGCGCTGCAGAGCGCGGTGCGCCGGCTCGACGCGACCATGCACGCCGCTCCGGATCTCGCACAGATCCGTCCCAACAATCCGGTTGGACGTCAGCTCGGTCTGCTCAAGGCAGCGTTCGAGCGGGAATGACCCCTGTCGTCTCGTCGAGCGTCATCTCTCGACATCATGGAGGGCATAGCGGGTCGAAGACGCGTAAACGCGCTTACGTCCTGGCCTTCTACGTCTTGCCAACCTGTCCTAAAAACGTGGATGCCCGGCACTGGGCCGGGCATGACGAGTCCAACAGCGCGGTGCGATCCGGCGCTATTTCTTCTTGAGGCCGAGCCCGGCGAACTTCTTCTCAAAGCGAGAAACCCGGCCGCCGCGGTCGACCAGCTGCTGCTGGCCCCCGGTCCAGGCTGGGTGCGACTTGGGGTCGATATCGAGGCGCAGGGTGTCGCCCGGCTTGCCCCAGGTCGTGCGGGTGGTGAATTCGGTCCCGTCGGTCATGATGACCTTGATGGTGTGGTAGTCGGGATGGGTATCAGGCTTCATGGCCAATCCTCGCGGCGCCGGCCGCGCTCTCATCGCTCGGAACTGTTGAAAGTTGCGGCTCTATACATTAGGCCGCCGGCGTAAACAAGGCGGCAAGACCCGCGATTGCCAGGCCCTGGCCAAGCGGGCAATGTCGGCTCGATCGACTGGCCATCAAGACCCGGGGTGGGAGAGGTTCCGCGTCCCATGAACGTCGTCGAACGATCGCCCCCGCGTGTCGGCGCCGAGGCGGCAGCCGCGGAACCCGCCGCTCAGGCGGAGCCCGCCGTGGCGCACGCGCCCGACGTCGCATCGAAGCGCGGGATGAAGCTGCGGCCGCTTGCCTCGCTCATCCCCTACGTGAGGCGCTATCGCGGACGGGCGGCGGCGGCCTTCCTGGCGCTGATCATCGCGGCGCTGGCGACGCTTGCGGTTCCGATCGCGGTGCGCCGCATGATCGATTTCGGGTTCAGCCAGGAGGGCCTGAACCTCATCGATAGCTACTTCTCGGTCATGATCGCTGTAGCGGCGGTACTCGCGCTGGCGAGCGCAGCGCGCTACTACCTCGTGACCACGCTCGGTGAACGCGTCGTCGCCGACCTGCGCAACGACGTATTCGCGCACCTCACCCGCCTGTCGATCGCATTCTTCGATCAGGCCAAGACCGGCGAGGTGCTTTCCCGGCTCACCGCTGACACTACCCAGATCAAGGCGGCGGTCGGCTCCTCGGTATCGGTGGCGCTGCGCAATATCGTGTTGTTTGTCGGCGCCGCGATCATGATGGTGGTGACGAGCCCGCGCCTGTCGGGCTTCGTGCTCGGCGCCATTCCGGTGATCATACTGCCGCTCTATGGATTCGGCCGCGCGGTGCGCCGCCGTTCGCGCGTCGCGCAGGACACGCTGGCCGACGCGTCGGCCTATGCGTCCGAGCTGATCGGCTCGGTGCGCACGCTGCAGGCTTTCACCAACGAACAGCTCGCCAGCCAGCGCTTCGGGAGTGCGGTCGAGCGCGCCTTCCGCGCCGCTCGCGATTCGACCAAGGCGCGCGCGCTGCTCACCGCGGTCGCGATCTTTCTCGTGTTCGCAAGCGTCATCGTGGTGCTGTGGATCGGCGCGCAGGCCGTCATCGCCGGCGAGATGACACCCGGGCGGCTCTCCCAGTTCGTGCTCTACGCCGTATTCGCGGCGAGCGGCCTCGGGCAATTGTCCGAGGTCTGGGGCGAGCTCTCGCAGGCATCGGGCGCTGCCGAGCGGCTGTTCGAGATCATGAACGTGCGTCCGGTGATCGAGGCGCCGGCGCGGCCGGTCGCGTTGCCGGTGCCGGCGCGCGGAGAGGTCACTTTCGAGGCGGTTCGCTTTGCCTATCCGACGAGACCGCAGGCGTTCGTCCTCGACGGCGTCTCTTTGCAGGTGCGCCCCGGCGAGAAGGTCGCGATCGTGGGCCCGTCGGGCGCCGGCAAGAGCACGATCTTCCATTTGATCCTGCGCTTCTACGATCCAGGCACCGGCGCGATCAGATTCGATGGGGTATCGCTGCGCGAGGCCGACCCGTTTGCGCTGCGCCGGCATATCGCGCTGGTGCCGCAGGATACCGCCATCTTCGCCGCTTCCATTGCCGACAACATCCGCTTCGGCCGGCCCGAAGCGAGCGAGGCCGAGGTCGCGCGGGCGGCCGAACTCGCGCTCGCATCCGAATTTATCGGCCGCCTGCCGGCCGGCTTTGCAACCGTAGTCGGCGAGCGCGGTGTCACGCTGTCGGGCGGGCAGCGCCAGCGCATTGCGATCGCGCGGGCGATCCTGCGCGACGCGCCGCTCCTTCTGCTCGACGAGGCGACCTCCTCGCTCGATGCCGAGAGCGAGAAATATGTGCAAACCGCGCTCGAGCGGCTGATGGCGGAGCGCACCACGCTCGTGATCGCGCACCGACTCGCAACCGTGCTCTCCTGCGACCGCATCCTGGTGATGGACGCCGCCCGTATTGTCGAGGAAGGCACGCATGAGCGGCTTGCCGCCGCCGGCGGCCTCTACGCGCGGCTCGCCAAGCTACAATTCCAGAACGTGTAGTTGCTTTGGTCTTTGTCGGGCCTGTCGGGCAATCCATCCGATTCTCGAAGAGATTCGACGAAGACGATCAGCGTGCGGGTCGCGCCCGCGCATGACACGTGACGGATTGTGGCGGCGACGAGTACGTCGGCTGCAGTTTTCCTCGCGTGCGTCGAAATTCGGCCATCGCCGGTCCCAATGCCGGCCATCAACCGGTGGGAGCGTCGCGCCCCTTCCATTGACGATTCACGGAGGAATTCATGCGCTGGTCGTTGCTCGCCGCGATATCCGCCTCACCGCTCGTGCTCTCCGCGTTCGCCTTCGGCGCCGCGCCCTCGCCGGGCCCGACGCGCGTCTCCGGCCCGGTCACGCACGAAAATCTCACGGTCTATTTCATCCACGGTCCATCGGCGCCCGGCAAGGCGCCGCTGACGCTCGAAGAGGCTCTGGCCAAGCGCACGGTCGAGGTACGCGAGACCGGCAACGTCAATCAACTCGAGATCGAGAATCTCGGTGATGACGAAGTCTTCATCCAGTCCGGCGACATCGTAAAGGGCGGCCAGCAGGATCGCGCCCTGATGGTCAGCCTGGTGTTGCCACCGAAATCGGGCCGCATCGCAATCGATTCCTTCTGCGTGGAGCAAGGGCGCTGGTCGGCGCGCGGCGGCGAGGATGTGAAGAGATTTTCGACTGCGACCGCGCACGTGCCCTCGCGCGAGATGAAGATCGCGCTGCGGGCTCCGAATGCTCCAGCCGTCGTCGGCCTGTTCGCCGGCGGAACCCGGTCGTCGAGCTACGCGGCTGAGACCGGCGCGCGCCAGAGCGCGGTCTGGGACGGCGTGCGCAAGATGCAGAATCGGCTCACCGACAACCTCGGCTCGACGGTCAGCGCCGCCCAGTCACCCTCGAGCCTGCAGCTCGCTCTCGAGAACGAGAAGCTCGTCGCGCTGCAGCGCGATTATGTCGACGCCCTGAAGGTGGCTGGCGAGGCCGACGACGACATCATTGGGTACGTCTTCGCCGTCAACGGCCGGCTCAACAGCGCCGATGTCTATCCGTCGAACGCCCTGTTCCGAAAGATGTGGACGAAGCTCCTCAGCGCCAGCGCCACCGAGGCGATCGGCCACAAGGACGAGGCGCGCGAGGCGACGCCAGCGATCGAGGTGGTTACCGCGTTCCTCGCCGACGCAGAGCGCGGGCGGATCAACGAGAAGGCACTTACTGCCGGCCTGAAGCTCGACACCCGCGAGGGCGAGAAGGCCTATTATTTCGAGACCACGCGGGCATCCGGCTGGGTGCACCGGAACTATCTCGCTAAGTAGGCCCAGCGACCGAAGGCGTCATGCGCGGGCTCGACCCCGCGCATGGCTGCTCACGGCCGCCAGGTCATTTTGTAAATAGGCGCGCCGGATAGCGGGTTTACATCCTCGCCGGCTTTGATGAAGCCGCTCTTCTCGTAGAAGCGGATGGCCCGGACGTTATCCTTGTTCACATGCAGGTCGAGACCGGCGGGCGACAGTCGGCGCGCCTCCGCCAGCAGGACCTCGGCAATGCCGCGACCCTGAAATTGTGTCGCGACCACGAGTTGATCGAGATAGCCAGTGTCCGGATTGACTACGAGCGCGCCAAGAATGCGGTCGGCGACAAGCGCCACCAGCGACTGCGAGCCGGTTCGTTCGAGCTCGGCGATACGATCGACCGTCCAGGTCCGGCGTGCTTCGAAATCAATCTCCGGATAGGCGTCCTGCCAGGCCGCAACCCAGACATCGAGCATTTCTGCCACGTCGGCAGGAAGCATCGGCCGTACGACGACGTCCGGCCGAGTGCCTTCCGACATCAGCGCTCCGTCAGCTTCAACTCGATGCGGCGGTTGCGGCTGAAGGCCTCCTCGGTTCGGTCAGTATCGATCGGCTGGAATTCGCCGAAGCCGGCGGCCACGAGTCGCTGCGGCGACACGCCCCGCGCAATCAAATATTGCACGACCGAAATGGCGCGGGCGGCGGACAGGTCCCAATTGGTGCGGAACAACCCGGTGACCGGGCGGATGTCGGTATGGCCATCGACGCGCAGCACCCACGCAATCTCGCCCGGGATCTGCCGCTCAAGGTCGACCAGCGCGGTTGCAAGCTTGTCGAGCTCGGCCCGTCCTTCCGGTCGCAGCACGGCCTGCCCGGTATCAAAGAACACCTCTGACTGGAATACGAAACGGTCGCCGACAATGCGGATGTCGGGACGGTTGCCGAGGATGGTGCGAAGCCGGCCGAAGAAGTCGGAGCGGTAGCGCGAAAGCTCCTGCACCCGCTGGGCCAGCGCGACGTTGAGGCGCTGGCCGAGATCGGCGATGCGGGACTGCGACTCCTTGTCTTTCTTCTCACTTGCCTCGAGCGCCTGCTCGAGTGCTGCAAGCTGCCGGCGCAGCGCCGCAATCTGCTGGTTGAGCACCTCGACCTGCGCGAGCGTCCGGGCGGTGATCCGCTTTTCGGCATCGAGCTGGCCTGCGAGTTCGGCGGCCTTGCCCTGGGCATCGGCAGCACCGGAGCCGACCCCCTCATAGAGCGAGCGGAAGCGGTCGCGCTCGGTCTCGGCCGTCATCAGGCTGGAGCGCAGCGAAGCGAGCTCCTCCTCGACGTTCAACTTTCCTGTCTTCTCGAGCGACAGGAGCTCAGTCAGCTGCGCGATCTGGGCATTGAGCCGCGACAGCGCCGTGTCTTTGCCAGTCACCTCCTGCGTCAGGTAAAACTGAACCACCACGAAGACGGTGAGCAGGAAGATGATACCAAGAACGAGCGTCGAGAGCGCGTCGACGAAGCCGGGCCAGTAGTTCATGCCGCCGTCGCGGCGAGCGCGTGCGAGAGCCATAGGGTCCCCTACTTGTGGACGTTTTCGCGCACGAGAATTTCAAGCAGGCGGCGGATATCGCGATGCTGTTCGGCCTGGGAGTCGACCCAGTCGCGAATCATCTGCTGCTCGGTGCGCATGTGGTGGACCAGCCCCTGAATAGCTTCCGCGAGATTGGCCATGGCGGTGGTTGCCGCCCGGTTAGACCCCCCGTCAGTGACCGCGTCTTTCAGGCGCTCGATCGCGCCACGCAGTTCGCCGGGCATTCCGCTCGGCCCGGGCCCGGCACCATCGCCGACAACGCCAAGGTCGCGGACCGTGGTCGAAAGCCAATCCTCAAGATCAGTGTAGAAGCGGTTCTGCGCCTGGCTCGTCTGCAGGTCGAGAAAGCCGAGTATCAGTGAGCCGGCGAGACCGAACAGCGAGGACGAGAACGAGACCCCCATGCCGCCGAGCGGGGCTGCGAGCCCCTCCTTGAGCGACTCGAAAATCGAGGCGGCGTCGCCGCCGACCTTCAGGTTTTCAAGCACCCTGCCGACCGACGACACGGTATCGATCAGGCCCCAGAACGTGCCGAGCAGGCCGAGGAAAATGAGCAACCCGGTCATATAGCGGGACAGGTCACGCGCCTCGTCGAGCCGGGCCGCGATCGAGTCCAGGATTCCGCGCATGACCTGCGCGGAGATCGCCATCCGTCCGATGCGGTCGCCAAGGATAGCGGCCATCGGCGCCAACAGGACCGGCGGCCGCTCGACCGCAAGCCCCGGATCGGCAAGGCGGAACCCGTTTACCCAACTAACCTCCGGATAGAGGCGGATCACCTGCCGATAGGCCAGCAAAATGCCGATCAGCAGCACCCCGATAATGAGCGCGTTCAACATGGGATTGGCCATGAACGCGACCAGGATCTGCCGGTAGAGCACGACCACGACCAGCGAGCATAGGATGAGGAACACCGTCATCCGGACGAGGAAAATCCGGGGCGATGAAAGCTTGAGCGGATCGATATCTTTCGCCATGGCGTTGTTTTCGGCCGTGCGAGTCAATCGACTCACATTATGGCACGGGAACGGCGAACGAAAGTGCGGCGTTGCGTCAACCCGGCGGTGGCCCGGATTTGCCCGCAACGCCAACGCCGTAGGATACCGGATGCATCCCGCCACCGTTGGTGAAATTCACGTTCTGACCACCTACTCCGTTGTCTTGGACGGTTTCTTGGGCTCGGACCTGGGCCTGGAGGTCGCCGCAAGCGCCCCGGCGGCGCCCGCCCGCACCGTGGCGATGGCCTCACGAGCAAGCTCATCGGCCCGTTCGTTCAACGGGTTCCCGGCATGGCCGCGCACCCAGTGCCAGCGCACCCGATGCTGTGCCAATGCGGCGTCGAGCCGCTTCCACAGATCGGCATTCCTGACCGGCTTCTTATCGGCGGTCCGCCAGCCGTTGCGCTTCCAGTTGTTGATCCACTTGAGGATTCCGTCGCGCACGTACTGGCTGTCCGTGTAGATGTCGGCTAGGCAGGGCCGCTTAAGTGCCTCGAGCGCCGCGATTGCGGCAGTGAGTTCCATCCGGTTGTTGGTGGTATGGGCCTCACCGCCCTTGAGTTCCTTCCGATGGTCGCCGAAGGCGAGGATCGCCGCCCAGCCGCCCGGACCCGGGTTGCCGGAGCAGGCGCCGTCGGTATGGATCACGACGTGCGGGTCGCTCATCCATCGATCTCGTAGTCACGCATGCTTTTGACCATCTGGTGGAACCGCAGCTTGCGGAAATATTCCATCGGGTCCTTCGGCCGCACCAGCGCGCCCGGCGGCACATCGAACCAGTCGACGAGTCGCGTCAGCAGGAAGCGAAGCGCCGCGCCGCGCGCCAACAACGGCAGCGACTGACGTTCCTCCGCCGACAGCGGCCGCGCCGCGGCATACGCCTGCAGCAGGCTCATCCCCTTGGTGACATTGTAGGAATGGTCGATCTCGAAGCACCAGGCGTTGAGGCAGATGGCGACGTCATAGGCGAGCGTATCGGTGCACGCGAAGTAGAAGTCGATCAGGCCCGAAAGCTTATTGCCCAGAAAGAAGACGTTGTCGGGGAACAGGTCGGCATGGATCACTCCCTGCGGCAGGTCGCGCGGCCAGTTCTGCTCGAGGTGGCCAAGTTCCTTGGCGAGAAACGAACTCAGGTCGCGCTGCACCTCGTCGGCGCGCGTGCTGCAATGGTCGTAGAGACCCCGCCAGCCGTCGACCGACAATGCGTTGGCGCGCTTGATTGGAAAGTCGAGACCAGCGAGGTGCAGCTTCGCAAGCGCCCTGCCGAGCGCGGCACAATGGACGGGAGACGGCCGCCGAATCCACATCCCATCGAGGAAGGTAATGATCGCCGCCGGCCGCCCCGCGACGGTGCCGAGCACCTCGCCCTTGCGGTTCTTGACCGGTTGCGGACAGGTGATGTCACGGCTGGCGAGATGCTCCATCAGGCCGAGGAAAAACGGCAAATCCTTCGCCGCCACCCGCTTCTCGTAGAGCGTAAGGATGAAATTGCCCTGGCTGGTATGGACCAGGAAGTTGGAATTCTCGACTCCTTCGGCGATGCCCTTGTAGGCCAGAAGCTCGCCGATCTCGTAGCCTGCAAGAAACTGGGCGAGGTCTTCCGCCGCAACGTCGGTGTAGACGGCCATCAGATGCTCCGCGGCGGACGCGAACCCGCCGCGATCGCGGATCGGCCCTCCCGTCAAGGGGCTGAATATTATAGAGAAACAAGCCATTGAACAGGCTACCCGGCTTGCCTATATTGCCGCTTATTCCAGTCATTCGTGATGACGAGAGGCTTCGCTTTGATGAGGGGCGAGCGGAGCGCAGAGGAGAATTCGCCATGACTACCGCACCGCTCATGCCAAAGGCGACCGCCGTCTGGCTCGTCGAGAACACCGCCCTGTCGTTCGATCAGATCGCGCAGTTCTGCAACCTGCATCCGCTCGAAGTAAAGGCGATCGCCGACGGCGATGCGGCGCAAGGCATCAAGGGTCTCGATCCGGTGTTGACCGGCCAGTTGACGCGCGAGCAGATCCAGCAGGCTGAGGCCGACCCCGAGATCAAGCTCAAGCTCACCGACCCCAAGGTCCGCCTGCCACAGCCCAAGAGCAAGAAGGGCCCGCGCTACACGCCGGTATCGCGCCGGCAGGACCGTCCGAACGCGATCCTGTGGCTCGTGCGCAATCATCCGGAGCTGAAGGACAGTCAGATCATGCGGCTGGTCGGCACCACCAAGTCGACCATCGAGTCAATCCGTGAACGCACCCACTGGAACGCGCCCAACCTGCAGCCGATGGACCCGGTGACGCTCGGCCTGTGCTCGCAGATCGACCT
>Ga0066388_100001778_pt1 | contig 12529 bp, 14 predicted proteins | sample PanSoiMetaGPlot6_FD_64539 | JGI IMG/M metagenome (GOLD analysis project Ga0066388, IMG submission 64539) | Tropical forest soil microbial communities from Panama analyzed to predict greenhouse gas emissions - Panama Soil - Plot 6 (Hybrid Assembly) | ecosystem: Environmental > Terrestrial >... | reverse complement strand
CTCCTCGGTGACCTGCTCGATCTGGATCGTCTCCAGCGCGGCATCGTGACCCCCCAGCGCCGGCCCACCGACGTGGCGACGTTGCTCCGCCGATCGGTCGATGAGACCGAGGATCGGGCCGGCCACGTGATCCATCTCGTCGTGGAACCGTTCGAGGTGAACGTGGACGCGCCGAAGGTGGAGCGCATCGTCGAGAACCTGCTCACGAACGCGATCCGGCACACGCCGCCCGACGCGCAGGTGTGGGTGCGCGCCGAGCCGGAGGACGGTGGTTTCGTCCTCACGGTCGAGGACGACGGTCCGGGCATCCCCGAGGAGCTCCACGAGGCGATCTTCGAACCCTTCCGACAGGCCCCGGGGTCGGCGACGGGCCACTCTCCGGGGGTCGGCGTCGGACTCTCGCTCGTCCGGCGGTTCGCGGAACTCCACGGGGGTCGAGCGTGGGTCGAGGAACGCGCCGGTGGCGGAGCGTCGTTCCACGTCTCGATCCCCGGCGGCTAACGTCACCACGTGCTCGACCTGGTCGTCGGCGACGCGCTGATCGTCGACGGAACGGGGTCCGCCCCGTTCCGGGGGTCCCTCGGCGTTCGGGGCGAGCGGATCGCGTGGATCGGCCGGGACGGCGCCGAAGCTCCGGAGGCGAGCCGGCGGATCGACGCGGACGGGGCGACGCTCACCCCCGGGTTCGTCGACGTCCACAACCACTCCGACATGGCGCCGTGGGTGACGCCGTCGATGCCGAGCACGATCCGGCAGGGCGTCACGACGGTGGTGGTGGGGAACTGCGGCTCATCCCCGTGGCCGCTCGCGGGGTTCGAGGAGGGCGTGCGCCTCGCCTACGGCGACCCCGCCGAGGTCTCTGTGCCGTCGTGGACCTCGTTCGGCGAGTACCTCGACGACGTCGACAGGATCCGGCCGGCCGCGAACATCGCGGCGCTCGTGGGTCACGGTTCGATCCGGCGGCAGGTGCTCGGGCTGGAGCGCCGGCCGCCATCGCCCGGGGAGCTCGAGCGGATGCGCCGGCTGGTGCGCGAGGCGATGGCGGCCGGCGCGGTCGGCCTGTCCACCGGTCTGATCTACGTGCCGGGGATCCACAGCGACACCGACGAGGTCGTCGCACTGGCTCGCGAGGCCGCCACCGCAGGTGGGATCTACGCGAGCCACATCCGCGGCGAAGGGCGCGACCTGTTCCGCGCCGTCGACGAGGCGCTGGAGATCGGCCGTCGCGCCGAGCTCCCCGTCCACGTCAGCCATCTCAAGTGCGAGTCGTCCCGTGTGTGGGGGCGCGCGGAGGAGCTGCTCGAACGGATCCACACGGCTCCCGATGCCACCGGCGACCAGTATCCGTACGAGGCGTGGAACTCGTCGCTCGACTCGCTCCTCCCGCCGTGGGCCGACGCCGCGTCTTTGCCGACGGACGCGCCGGCGGTCGACAGGCTCCGCAGCGCGGTCGAGCGCGGCGAACCGGGGTTCCAGTCATCGATCGACGGCGTCGGCTGGGACCACATCGTCATCGTCGACCCGGCGGACCAGCGCTGGCGAGGCACGGACGTCGCGACGATCGCCTCGGCGCTCGACCTCGAACCGTTCGACGCGTTCGTTCGGCTGCTCCGCGACGGTCCGGAGACGAGCTGCATCGGTCACGCGATGGATCCGGCCGACGTGCGAGCGATCCTGTCGGACCCCGAGATCATGGTGGCAAGCGACGCGTCGGCGATCGATCCGGCGGGACCCGGCGGCGCGCTCCCTGTCCACCCGCGCGAATACGGCACCTTCCCTCGAGCGCTGGCGCTCGCACGCGACGAGCATCTGATGCCGATCGCGCCGCTGATCCGCTCGATGACCTCGCTGCCCGCGGAGCGGTTCGGCCTCCGCGATCGTGGCGCGCTCATCGACGGCGCGTTCGCGGACCTGGTCCTGTTCGACGCCGACCGGACCCAAGACAGGTCGACATACGAAGCGCCGCATGCCTTCCCGGAAGGCATCCGCCTCGTCGCGGTGAACGGCACCGTCGCGTGGGAGCCGGGCCAGGAGGGCATCGAGCGAGCCGGACGCGCCCACCGCATGCCGAGCGGCTGACTGCGGGAGACGCGTGGGGTGCCACCACGGCACAGAGGCGGTAGCACCCCACGCCGGTGTCGCGGAAGCTACGTAGAGAGGAAGCCGTTCAGGAAGGCTCGCGAGTACGGGGTGTCGTCCCGCTGGTAGCTGCCGGTCGCGTTGCACGTCAGCGAGTTGACGTACGACGCGTCGCCGAGCACGTAGCCGTTGAGGAAGACCGCCCCGCCGGAGTCGCCGAAACACGAGCCGCCGCCCGCCTTCGAGTCGTTGTCGTTGATCTGGAAGACCACGACCTCGCTCTGGACGTTCTTGAGGTAGGAGGTGGTCGAGTACCGACCTTGGAGGACGACCTGCGACTTCTTGTCGCCGATGTCGATGCCATAGCCGACCAGCGTGAACGTCGCGTTCTTCAGCTGCCCCTGGTTCTGGTCCAGGTAGCCGACCGGCGGGAGCGGTGCGGGCGCGATGTTCGGCCACTTCGACGTCGCCGGCGCGTCCAGGACGACCACACCCTGGTCGTGCTGCTTCGCCAGACTGAGCTTCCCGGTCCATCCCGGATCGGGATGCGCGGTCCCGGTGATGTAGTGCGCCGCGCGAGCCGCCTTCTCGGCGTCGCTGATCCCGGCCTGCAGCGGGTCGGCCGGGAGCGCGTCGTCGAACGACACGTAGACGTTCGTTGCCGGTCCCTCGGTGCAGTGCCCGGCGGTGAGTACGACCGTCGCCGAGATCAGCGTCCCGGAGCAACGGAACCTGCCATCCGGAAGCGTGAAGCGCACGACCCCCACGTTCGTGTGGACCGTGTCGGGCGAACCACCCGTGATGGCCATCGCGGGCGTCGGCGCGAGCAGTGCCCCGGCCATCGCGACGGCGGCGACCACGACGAACAACGACCTTCGGATCATCGATCCCTCCCCTGGTGCGTTCGCGGTAGGCCGCGAAGGATACCGGAGGCGGTCGCTTCGGTGCCAGGCAAGGGTCCGGTGGAGACGGGCGGAGGAGAGCCGGCGGACGGATTCGAACCGTCGACCTACCGATTACAAGTCGGTTGCGCTACCGGACTGCGCCACGCCGGCGTACGGCGAGTCTACCCCCTCCGGAAAGAGGGACCGCTCGACGCCAGCGCGTAGATCACGAACGCGCTCAACAGGATGGACACGAGCCCGCTCGCGGGGGTCGAGGTCGCGCGCACGATACCCAGCACGATCCCGACGAGCCCCACACCGATCCCGATCCATCGGCCCGCCGGAACGAGGAGCAACACCATCACGCCCGCGAACGCCTGCGCGATCCCGTACGCGAGCAGCAACGCGACGGTGCCACCCGAGATCCTCGCCCCGGACGATGAGGCGAACGGGACGAGGAGCACCACGTACAGGACGGCGAACAACGCACCGGCGAACAGCACCGCTGCCGCCGTGATCAGGATCGCGGTCCGGCGGCCCGTCGCGACCGCGTTCGCCCGGACGTGCTCGTCCAGGTCCGACAGGTCTTCGAAACTCGAGCGGGCGGGTCGCGGCTCGTCCGTCATCTCGTCTCTCCGGGCCGCGTGGGGAGGACGTAGGCGTAGAGCGCGGCCGCCAGCGACGCCGCCGCGTTCAGCGATCCGACACGGCCGCGCATCGGCAGCGACACGAGGTCGTCGCAGCGTTCCCGCACGAGCCGCGACAGGCCGGTCCCCTCGCTGCCGACGGCGATCGCGACGCGGCCGTCGGGGCACGGATCGTCGAAGATCGAGCGGTCGGCATCCTCGTCGAGTCCGATGACGGTGAAACTCGCCTCCTGCAGGCGCTCGATCGCGCGCGGGATGTTCGCGACACGAGCGTGCGGCAGGTGCAGCAAGGCACCCGCCGACGCGCGGATCGCGACGTCCGTGACGGGCGCGCCGCGCCGGGTCCGACTTACGAGCGCCGCGGCGCCGGCCGCCTCTGCGGCCCGCGCCGCAGCCCCCAGGTTCTGCGGGTCCTCGATCCCGTCCAACACGACCACGATGGCATCGGCGTCCCAGGTCCGGAACTCGAGGTCGCGCTCGGAGAGGGTCGTGGGGGCGGTGTCGTCCGCGCGGACGCGCGCGACGACACCGCGGTGGTCCTGCGCGAGCCCGTCGAGCTCGGCGCGGCCGACCTCGCGCACGGGTACCCGTGCGCGGTCGGCCGCGCCGAGCACCGCCTCCAGGCCTTGGGTGTGCCGGGCGCCGCGTGCGACGAGGATCTCGACCGCCTCACGCGCCGAGATCGCCTCCGCCACCGCGCGGCGGCCGGTCACCACCTGCCCGTGCGGCCAGGCGGCGGCCGCACCCGTGGCGCTCACGTCACCACCGCGACCGCCAGGCATCCGATCCCGTCCCCCGCGAGGCCGAGGCCCTCGGGCCGCGTGGCCTTCACCGAGACCCGGTCCACACCGACCGAAAGCACCTCGGCCAGACGCGCCCGGATCTCGGCGCGACGCGGCGCGATGGCCGGCCGGTCGCACACGACCGTCACGTCGCACGATGAGGGGGCGAACCCGGCGGCGGCCAACAGACCGACCACCTGACCCAACAGATCGGGACCGCGGAGCCCTTCGTGGGCGGGATCGTCGTCGGGGAAGTGCTCCCCGACGTCGCCCAGCGCGGACGCGCCGAGCAGGGCGTCCGCGACCGCGTGGCAGACGGCGTCCCCGTCGGAGTGCCCCATCAGACCGTCCTCGCCGTCGAAGTGCACCCCGCCGAGCCAGAGCTCGCGACCGATCGCGAACCGGTGGACGTCGAACCCCAGCCCGCTCCGCGCGACCGCGGGCTCAGGCATGCACGCCGCCGATCCGGGCTTCGGCGTGGGCCAGATCGAGCATCGTCGTGATCTTGAAGTTCATCGGGTCACCCGCGACGGCGACGACCGTCGCGATCCGTTCGAGCAGCATCGCGTCGTCGGTCGCCGTCTGCCCGTCGGCGGCGGCTCGGTCGTGCGCCTCGCGGAGCGCCGGGACGCGGAACGCCTGGGGCGTCTGCGCGTTCGCGAGCTCCGTCCGGTCGATCGTGTCCACGACGCGGATCCCGTCGATCCGCTTGACGGTGTCGGTGACGGGGACGACCGGGATCGCGCCGTCGGCGCCGGCCTCGACCGCCCGGATCACCTCCGTGAACAGGTCGGGTGGGGCGAACGGCCGAGCCGCGTCGTGGATCACGACGATGTCGGCGTCCGGGGCCAGGGCCGAGAGGGCCGCCCGGACCGACGCCTGACGCGTCCGCCCGCCGGTGAGGACCGTCGTGGGCAGCATCAGCCCCTCGACCGAGGACCGAGCCTCGTCCTCGTACCCCGGCGGCGCGGCGACGACGAGCGCGCCGACCTTGGGCGAGACCGCAGCGGCGGCGGCGGCGACCGAAAGGATCGGTCGGTCGCCGATCGGCAGGAAGGCCTTGGGGCGGGTCGCGCCGATGCGCTTGCCCGCACCCGCGGCGAGCAGGATGGCGGCGGCTCGGACGTCGGGCTCGGTCACGCCCGCAGCATGCCAGAAGCCGCGGCGAGAAGTGTCAGCGCGCGGAGGGTTCCGTCTCCGGCTCGGATTCGAGATTCGCGAAGATCATCCGGCCGGTCGTGGTCTGCAGCACGTTGCGCACGCGCACCTCGACCTGACCGCCGATCAGGTCGGAGGCCTCCTCGACCACGACCATCGTTCCGTCGTCGAGGTACCCGACACCCTGTCCGTGCTCCCGGCCGTCCTTCACGAGCCGGACGACGATCTCGTCACCGGCCGAGTACGGCAGCCGGAACTTCGACGCGAGCGCGTTGATCTGCGCGACGGGGACGCGCAGCGCCTCGGCCACCTTCGCGAGGTTGTGATCGACCGTGATCAACGACGCGTTCGACTCGCGCGCCAGCCGGACGAGCGCCGCATCGACGTCGACGACCCCGGCCTCCTCGACGAGCTGGAACCGGATCGTCGGCGCCTTCTGCAACTCGACGAGGACGTCGAGCCCGCGCCGGCCGCGCGTCCGCCTGCTCGGGTCGGACGAATCGGAGATCGCCTGCAGCTCGCGGAGCACTCCGTCGTGGAGCAGGATCGTCCCGGAGACGAACCCGGTCGCCACCAGATCCGCGATACGGCCGTCGATCAGCGCGCTCGTGTCTATCACGTGCACGTCGCCGCCCGCTCGTGCGGTGGCGCGTGGCTTCATCCCGACCAGGGCGAAGATGTCCTCGTACTTCGACTGCCCCAGGCGCATCCCGAGCGAGCCGAGCACGAGGTAGATGAACAACGCGGCCGGCCAGGCCAGGTTCAGCGGGATGAACAGCAGCGGCAGACACAGCAACGTGGCCACGATCAGACCGACCACGAGTCCCACGATGCCGCCGGCGACTTCGGCCGCGGGACGTTTCGAGAACTCTGACTCGATCCCGCGGACGGCCTCGAGCGTCAGACGGCCGAACACCCCGCCGACCACGTACCCGGAGGCGGCGCCCAGGAACACGAACAGGATCGCGCGGCCGCCCGTCCCCCCGGTGGAGTAGGTGCCGAGCTGGTAGCCGACGGCGCCGAAGACGGCCACGAAGATCAGGCGGACGGCCTCGACCAGGCGCCCGCGGAGCGTGGCTCGGCGTCCTTCGTCGTCCCGCATGCGCGACCCCATGGAGGGGACCGGGCGGTTCCCTCCGACGCCTAGGTCATCGGTCGGGAGCGCGACAGACCTAAGAACGAGGCGGGATGCGGTGCGTCGGAACGGTGGGCGTCAGGCCTGGGCGACGGTCGCCTTGACCCCGTGGGAGTCGTCCAGGATCCCGTCGATCAGGGCCTCGGCCTCGTCCTCCGACTTCTCCGTGGCGAAGGAGAGCTCCGAGATGAGGATCTGACGCGCCTTGGTGATCATGCGCTTCTCCCCGGCGGAGAGCCCCTTCTCACGGTCGCGGATCGCGAGGTTCCGTAGCACTTCGGCAACCTCGTACGGGTCACCCGAGTGGAGCTTCTCGAGGTTGTTCTTGAACCGGCGGCTCCAGTTGGCAGCGACCGAGGACTCCTCCTCCGTGAGCACCTTGAGGACCTTCTTGGCCTCGTTCTTGCTGACGCACGGCCGGAGCCCGACCTGGTCGGTGGAGTCGATGGGCACCAGGACGGTGAGATCGCCGTAGACGACCCGGAGGACCAGGTACTTCCGCTTCTCTCCGAGGAACTCCTTGACGCGGACCTCTTCGATGACTGCCGCGCCGTGTTCTGGGTGCACGACCGTGTCGCCTTTTCGGAACGTCACGAACCCTCCCTCGGGAAGCGGGGAACCGGTTGACTAGGTAGGAGAGGGTAACACGCGGAGCCCTTCCAACGCAACACGAAACCGCAGGTCAGGGGGGTCGCGCGGGCTGTCGGGGACCCCCGATGCAGGCTCGGGATGGTCTACGAGGCACGGGCCCGGCGGCCTGAGGTCGACGTTCCGAACGCCCACCCGAGCGCGTCGACGAGATGGTGCACCGGGTGGACGACGAGCCCGTCGGGCGGATCGCCCGACGGGCTCGGTGCGAAGACCGTGGTACAGCCCGCGGCTCGCGCCGCCGCGAGCCGCTGGTGCATCCCCGGGGCCGGCCGGAGGGCACCCGTGAGGGCGAGCTCGCCGATGAAGGCGGCTCCGGGCGGCGGCACGAGCCCCGCCGCGGCGGAGGCGAGCGCCGCGGCGACCGCGAGATCCGAGGCGGGGTCGTCGACCCGGATCCCGCCCGACGACGCACCGAACAGATCCACTCGCCCGAGCGGGAGCTCGCCGACGCGGTCCAGGACCGCGGCGACGAGCTGGAACCGGCGGGCGTCGATCCCGGTCGCCTGTCGGCGACCGGGACCGTCGCCCCCCGCCACCAACGCCTGGACCTCGACGGCCGTCGCCCGGCGGCCGGCCTGGATCACCGCGACCGCGGAGCCCGGGAGACGGTCCCCGGACACGAGCAGCCCCGTGGGGTCGATGGGGAACAGGCCGTCGGGCCGCATCTCGAACCAGGCCATCTCGCCCTCGGCGCCGAACCGGTTCTTGCCGCCCGTCAGAACCCGGAGGCCGGAACGGGCGTCGCCTTCGAACGTGAGCACGACGTCGACCGCATGTTCCAAGGCACGCGGCCCCGCGAGGTCGCCCACCTTGGTCACGTGGCCGGTCAGGATCACCGCGGTCCCCTCCTCCTTGGCGAAGCCGACCAGGGCGTCCGTGCACATGCGGACCTGCGTCACCCCGCCGGGGAGCTGCGTCCCGGCGGGGTCGCGGAGCGTCTGGATCGAATCCACGGCGAGCACCGCCGGGCGAGCGGAGCGGCCCGCGTCGAGCACGGCATGCAGGTCGCGTCCGCGGACGAACGCGATCGGGTCCGCGGGGATCCCGAGTCGCTCCGCCCGGCGCGCCACCTGAGCGCGTGATTCCTCTCCCGACGCGAGCAGCATGGTGGACGAGCCGGCGAGGCTCCCGAGCAGTTGGAGGACCAGCGTGGACTTGCCGATGCCGGGCGGCCCCGCGAGCAGGACGACCGACCCGGGGACGAGCCCGCCCCCGAGCACCCGGTCGAGCCCGGGTACGTCCGTCCGGATCCGAGCCTCGTCGGCCGAGGTCCCCAGCGGGACCGGAACGGCGCCGGAGCTCACCCGGGTGGTGGCAACCGACTCCTGCACCGTCCCCCACGACTCGCACGCCGGGCACCGACCTGCCCACTGGGAGAGCCGCTGACCACACGATGAGCACGAGAACGACACGCGATCCTTCACCGCGCCGACGCTAGCCCCCGCCTCTGACACCCCGTTATTCCCATGGTGGTGTCACCCCCGAACGCTACGGTGTCGCGCGAGGTGGGTGAGGTCCATCGGCTCGGTTCCCGGCCCACAAGACCGCAAGCGGCCTTCCTCGCTCGACCCGACGCGCGGTCTGCCGATACCTGTTCGCGTGAGGTGGTCGCGGTGCGAGTGGTCAAGCTGGAACTGGAAGGTCCCACCCCCGGGTCGTCCGGCGCGCCGGCCGACACCGCGCCGCCCCTGGTCCTCGTGACCTGGCGGGACGCCTTCTTCGACTTCGATCAGACGACGGTGGCCGACTTCCGGACCGAGTACCTCGTGCGCACCGTCGGGTTCCTGGTGGCCGACGGGCCTACCTTCGTCTCGCTCGCGCAGGAGGTCCTCCCCGACGACGAGGGGTTCCGCGCCGTCACGCACATCCCGCGGGCGGTGGTCGAGGCGATCGTGCCGCTCGACGACGCCCGGGATGCGTCGGCACAGGTCGCCGAGTAGCCGGTACACTGCACGGACCGCGAGCGGATCCGCTCGCACCGAGCCTTCAGAAGGAGGGATGCGCGATGGCCCAGCACGCTGCCGCCGTCTTCATCACGCCGCGTCCCTCCGGTCGCGCCTAGCTCCGGCTCGCGCTCCCTCGGGGGCCGCGGTTCGTTCGTTCCGAACCACGACCGAAGGAGCATCGCGTTGCGACACGAAGCGTTCGAGCATTTCTTCGACGAAGGACTCGTCGAGGCACACCTGAAACCTCTGAAGCACGGCAAGGAGGCGAGCGTCCACCTGTTCCGAGCCAACCCGCGCACGACCGGCGAGGACCTGGTCGCGCTGAAGCTCTACCACCCGCTCGACCGGCGAGACTTCCGGGACGAGAGCGTCTACCGGGACGGCGAGTTCATCAAGGAACGCCGCCAACGCGTGGCGTTGGATCAGAAGACGCGCTACGGACGGCAGCTCCAAGGCGCGCTCTGGGTCGGCCGCGAATGGGAGACCCTCCGAGCGCTCGAGGACGCCGCGCCGGTCCCTCGACCGATCGAGAGCACCGAGGACGCGATCCTGATGGCGTACATCGGCGACGAGGACGTGCCCGCGCCGCGGTTGCACGAGTACCAGCACGACGACCTGGATGAGCTCGCGTCCCTATGGGACCAGCTGCATCGTGCGATCGAACAGATGCTGTACCGGGACGTCGTCCACGGCGACCTGTCGAGCTACAACGTGCTGGTCTGGGACGGGAGGATCACCGTGATCGACTTCCCGCAAGCCGTCGACCCGAAGAAGAACCGGCACGCGCAGTCGTTCCTGGAGCGCGACGTCCATCGGCTCGGTGAGCACTTCGAGCGACGCGGCCTCCGCCGGCCGTGGGACCGGATCGCGCGGGACCTGTGGACCGCGTGGCTGTTCGCCGATCTGGTGCCGCAGGAGCTCCGGGGGCTCGTGACCTGAGGCCGATTCGCCCGCCCGGTCGCGACCGGGCATGCTGCGACCCACCCTAAGCGCCGGCTCCGGCCGGGGCATCTGGAACGGGTGATGCAGGCAGAGGACGAGATCGTGCAGCTTCCGGGCCAGCAGGTCACGACCCCGAAGGACTTCCGGACGTTCTTCGAGGACGAGCACCGGCGTCTGTTCAAGACGCTGTACTTCGTGACCGGCGATCGATCGGAAGCCGCCGACCTGATGCAGGAGGCGTTCCTGAAGCTCTGGGAGCGCTGGGACCGGATCGACACGATCGACGATCCGACCGCCTACCTGTTCAAGGTGGCGCTCAACGCCAACCGGATGCGGGCGCGCGCCGCACGCCGGACGGCGAGGCGCCAGATCCCGCTCGGTATCGTCCGCGATCCCTACGACGACATCGACGTCCGCGAAGACGTGCTCGCGATGCTCCGGAGCATCGCGCCCCGCCAGCGGGCCGCCCTCGTCCTGCTCGACCTGTACGGCTATGGCTCCGAGGAAGCCGCACGGATCATGGGCATCCGTCCGTCGACCGTCCGCGCGCTGGCCACGCAAGGCCGGACCGTGCTCCGTACCTCGGGAGGCCCCACATGATGGAACTCAGGGAGGTCTTCGAGATGGTCACCAACAAGACCGAGCCCGATCTGGACTCGTGGAAGCAGCAGGAGGATCGACAGCGGCGGTCCTCACGGAACCGGAGGATGGCCGTGCTCGCGCTCGTCGCGGCGTTCGCGATCGTGGTCGGTGTGTTCGCGCTGACGACGCGGCCGGACACGGGGCCGACACCGCAGACGGAGCCGCCATCGAGCCCGGCACAGCCCCTCACCGCCGCAACCGCGAACGGGCCGATCGTCGCCCGGCTCGACGGCACGATCGTCCGGCTGGTGCAGGGGCTGCCCGACGACGCGTTCGCACTGAGCCTCGCGAACGACGGCACGATCGCGTTCGTCACCGCGGTCGATAGCGAGAACACGATCGCGACGATCGGGATCGACGGGCAGGGCATGCGCACGCTGGTGCCGGGCGAGGAACCCGCGCTCTCACAGGACGGCACGAGGATCGCCTTCGTGCGGAACGACGACATCTACGTGATGGACGTCGACGGATCGAACGTGCGTCCACTGGTGGCCGCGCCGCACCGGGACGAGTTCCCGCAGTGGTCGCCCGACGGGGAGACGGTCGTCTACGACAACCTCGGGGCTTCGCCGGCGACCGAGTCCGGCTTCTCCGACACGTCCGTGATCATGTCGGTTCCCGCGTCGGGCGGGACGCCGACGCAGGTGTCATCGAAGCAGCAGAGCTCCGAGCCGTCGTATTCGCCCGATGGAAGCAGGATCGCTTTCCGGAGTCATGGGGACGTCTGGGTGGTGAACACCGACGGGACAGGGGCCGTCGACATCGCGACGTACACCAGCGGATCGACCGATCGCCCCCGTTGGTCGCCGGATGGGACGAGGATCGCGTACACGGATTACAGTCCCGCGTATCGGCCCGACGTCGTGCAGGGGGCCGATTCCAGCAGCGCGCCGATCGAATTCGTGAAGGTCGTCGACGTCGCCACGAAGCAGGTGACGCGTGTGGGCCGGCTCGGGTTGGCGGGGTTCAGCAACGCCCCCCAGTGGATCTCGAACGATCGGCTGTTGCTCTTGGTCTCGGCGGAGGACTGACCCGCGTGGGGTGGGCGCGCCTTCGGCGCGCCCACCCTTCCCTCCCGCCCCCTCAGCGGAACATGCTGCTCGCGCATCCATGGACCGTGCGAGCAGAGGGTGAGGTCGTGAGGTTCCCGACGGAGCGTGTCGAAGGCAGGGCCCAGTTCGACACCTTCTTCGAGGAGCAGCGCGAGCGGCTGTTCAAGGCCCTCTACTTCGTCACCGGGAACAAGGAGGACGCCGAGGAGCTCACGCAGGAGGCGTTCCTCCGGCTCTGGGAGCGGTGGGATGAGATCGACCGGATCGAGGACCCGACTGGGTACCTGTTCCGGTGCGGGCTCAACGGCTTCCGGATGCGGCGCCGGCGTGCGATGACCGCGCTCCGGAAGCTGATCCCGGCGGCGGAGGCACCCGACGGCTTCGTCGAGGCGGAGATGCGCGCCGACGTGCGGCAGCTCCTCCTGGGACTCACGCCGAGACAGCGGGCGGCGCTCGTGCTCATCGACCTGCTCGGGTATCCGTCCGAGCAGGCGGCGCGCATCCTGCGCGTCCGACCCTCGACGGTGCGGGCCCTCGCGACACAAGGCCGACGGGCCCTCCGAGCGGAAGGAGCGCGGGATGCCTGACGTCCAGGAGGTGTTCCGCATGGC
>Ga0066388_100001777_pt1 | contig 12531 bp, 6 predicted proteins | sample PanSoiMetaGPlot6_FD_64539 | JGI IMG/M metagenome (GOLD analysis project Ga0066388, IMG submission 64539) | Tropical forest soil microbial communities from Panama analyzed to predict greenhouse gas emissions - Panama Soil - Plot 6 (Hybrid Assembly) | ecosystem: Environmental > Terrestrial > Soil... | reverse complement strand
GGGGCTGAAGCCGCTCACGCGACTGCTGGTCAAGCGCGGCAATCCCTTCTTCATCGAGGAGAGCGTCCGGGCGCTGGTCGAGACGGAGACCCTGGTCGGGGAGCGCGGATCGTATCGGCTGACCCGGCCGATCCAGACCACCATCGAGGTCCCGGCTACCGTGGAAACGATCCTGGCGGCTCGGATCGCGCGGCTGCCCGCGGACGACAAGCGCCTGCTGCAGACGGCCTCGGTGATCGGCAACGACGTGCCCGTTGTGCTGCTGAGCGCCGTGGCCGACTGCGTCGAGGACGACGTACAGCGTGGTCTCGTGCGTCTGCGGGCGGCGGAGTTCTTGTACGAGACGCGTCTGCCGCCGGACGCCGAATACACCTTCAAGCATGCGCTGACCCGGGAAGTCGCCTACGGCACTCTGCTTCCGGACCGGCGCACGGAGCTCCACGCTCGCATCGTCGGGGCCATCGAACGCCGCTATCGAGACCGGTTGACTGAGCACGTGGAGCAGCTGGCCTACCATGCCGAGCGCGGAGAGCTCTGGGATAAGGCCGTCGCGTACCTCCACCAGGCCGGCCTCAAGGACGCGGCGCGCTCGGCCAACCGCGAGGCCGCGAGTCACCTCGACGCCGCGCTGGCCGCCCTCGCGCATCGCCCCGAGAGCCGTGAGCGATCAGAAAAAGCCATCGACCTTCGCTTCGACCTGAAGACGGCTCTCTTTCCGCTCGGAGCGTTCGAGCGGATCATCGAATGTCTTCGCGAGGCGGAGAACCTGGCCAGAGTGCTCGACGATCGGCGTCGACTCGGCCAGGCGTTCGTCCACATATGTCACGTCCTTGGAATCGCCGGACGTCCGACGGAGGCGATCGCGTTCGGCAACGACGCCCGGACTCTGGCCGAGTCGCTCGCGAATGTGCCGCTCCAGGTGAGCGCGAGCCTCGACCTCGGCGCGGCCTACCTCTGGACCGGGGACTATCGCTTGGCCGAACGCCTTCTACTGAGCGTCGTGCGGTTGCTCGACGGTGAGCGGAGCCGCGAACGGTTCGGCCTCACGGCATATCCGGCGGTGGCGGCCCGCGCCCACTTGACGTTGATGTTCGCCGACCAGGGAAAGTTCGAGGACGGGATCGCGCAGGGCCAGGAAGGCATCCATCTCGCCGAAGCGGTGGATCACCCCTACAGCCTGGCGATCGTGTGCTGGTGTCTCGCCTATCTCCACATCTCAAGGGGCGATCTCCGCCACGCCGAAGGCCTGCTGGAGCGCGGGCTGGCGCTGGCTCGCGAGTTCGACTTGACCTACTTTGCCGCGGCAAACACGGGGAGTCTCGGCTATACCTACGCGCTCTCGGGGCCAGCTGCCGACGGCCTGCGGTTGCTCGAGGACGCGCTGACCTTCTTCGAAACGATGGGGAATCGAGTGTCCCGGTCGCTCTTCCTGGGATATCTCGGCGAAGCACATGTGCTGGCGGGCCGGCTCGAGGACGCTCTCGAATGCGCCGGGCGAGCCCTGACCGTTGCGCGCGAGGGTGGTCAACGCGGAGACGAGGCGCGAGCCCTCCGGCTCCTCGGCGAGGTCACCGCCCGCGGCGATTCCCCGGAACACGCCGAGGCCCGCTACCGTGACGCCCTCGCGCTCGCCGAGGAGCTGGGGATGCGCCCGCTCGCCGCCCACTGCCACCTCGGCCTGGGCAACCTCTTCCGCCCCACGGGCACGCAAGAGCAAGCGCAGGAGCATCTCGCCGCCGCGACCGCGATGTACCGCGAGATGGACATGCGGTTATGGCTGGAGCGCGCGCAGGCTGCCGAGCCGGAGCTCGACGATCCGGTTCGGGAGACGCGCGGTTCCCGGTCAGGGAACGCTTGATCGCCTCCAGCGTGTACGAGTAGAGTACCCGCGGCCACGGGAGATCTCGGGGGGAGATCGTTCGGCGGTCCGCCGCGCCTCTTACAAGGGAAGGGTGTGTGGTACGCATTGCCGCCGCGGTTATCGTCTCGTTGCTGCTCGTCACCGAAGTTGCTTCAGCCCAAAGCACTCCTTCCGGAACGTCCGAGGCCGGTCGCTTCACCATCGGCGCCGAGGCGCTCCTGTGGTGGTTCAAGGGGAATGACACACAGCCGCTGATCAGCACCGGAGCGCTCAGTCAGCCGAACACGAAGGTCTTGCTGGGCGGCGAGGATCTCGACACCAACCCCAATCCCGGATTCCGGTTGAGCGCGGGCTACGGGCTCACCGATCAGTGGGGCCTCGACAGTAGCGTCTTCTACATCCCCACGCGCACCACGCGCGGAAGAGTCAGCTCGTCGGGCCTACCCGGATCGACGAATCTCTTCGTCCCCGTCATCGACGCGGTCACCGGTCGGGAGGATCCCCAGGACGTCTCGGCGGCCGGCGTCTTCGCGGGCCGTGCGCACGCAGAGCTCAGCAACAATCTGCTCGGCGCCGAGCTGAACGGCACCATGCGCGTGGCCTCGGGCGCCGGCTGGCGGGTCGAGGCCCTGGGCGGCTTCAGGTACCTGCGGCTGCGCGAGACGCTCCGGTTCACCACGGACAGTCCGAACGTTCCGCCCTTCCCGGCCGACGTCTATCGGACGACGGACCAGTTCGATGTGACCAACAACTTCTTCGGGGGCCAGCTCGGCGCGCGTGGCAGAGCCGACTGGGGTCCCCTGTTCTTCACCGGGGTCATGAAGGTCGCGCTCGGCGTCATGCGAGAGAGCCTCGACATCGAGGGCACGCTCGTGACCAACGACTTCAACAACTTCGGCACGCCGATCACCTATCCCGCCGGTGGATACTTTGCGACCCCGACCAACGTCGGGGAGCATACGCGAAGCAGGTTCGCGGTGGTGCCCGAGGTCGGGCTCAATCTCGGCTATCGGCTGACGCCCTGGATGTCGGTCGTGGTCGGCTACACCTTCCTCTACGCGAGCGACGTGCTTCGCGCGCCCGCCCAGATCAACCGCACCGTGAACTACAGCGACGTCAACGCGCCCCCCACGCGCCCCACCGGTCCCCAAGAGCCGTCGGTGAAGTTCAAGTCGTCGGACTTCTGGGCCCAGGGCCTGAACGCAGGGCTCGCGTTTCGCTTCTAACCGGCGACGTCGATCCTGGCGGCAAACCCTTCTGCTCGATCGTGAGCTGGCGCTGAGTCGCGGCGGTCAGCGGTCGACACCGACAAGTCCTCCATGCCACAAGGGAGTCCACCCATGACCGTCGCTCACGCGAGCTTCAGGCTCTGTGTCGCCCTCCTTGCCGTTACCCTGTGGCTTGCTACGGGGTCTCCCGCCGAGGCCAAATCGCTTCCCGAGCCCGCTTGCCTCGTGGCGCCCAGCGCTGAGCGCGACCTGAAGATCGCCGACGACTGCGAGGTCCCGGCCGGCGCCAAGCTCTGGTACCGCTACATCAACATCGTCAAGGGAGGCGTCCTGCGATTCGCCGACGGCGGCGACACCCACCTGTGGGCCAGCGCCATCCTCGTCGAGGACGGCGGCACGCTGAAGGCGGGCACCCGGGAAAAGCCGTTCGGTTCCGATGGCGGCAAGCTGACCATCCACCTGTGGGGCGCGCCCCAGCCCGGTGGCCAGCCGGGCGGCACCGGCGTCTCCTGCGTGTCGACGCCGGACACGTGCGGCACCAACAGCGATCTCTGGTACTCGAACATCACCAAGGACACTCACCCGGTCGACAAGGCTCAGGCCCGGAAGGTCGCCGAGCTCGGCGCCGCGGCCGCCGACTACAAAGGGCCGACGGACGACTACTTCTACGGCTACCATCCGCTCGCCCACGACGCAGCGAACGTGAACGCCTACTTCGGCTACAAGGTGCTCGCCGTGTCCGCCGGCGCCACGCTCCAGCTCTTCGGCCGCAAGGGGACGATCTACGACACGCTCAGCGACGATACCGCGTGCCAGCCGGGGAGCCCCAGCAGCACGGGGCGGAGCTGGGTGCGGCTCGCCGCCACCGCGAACGCGAACGACACCCAGATCAAGGTCGTATCACCGGCGTGCGGTGGCCTCGGCGCCAAGAGCGGGTCGACCCAGTTCGTGCACTGGCGGAAGGGTGACGACATCGTGCTCACATCGACCGATTACCTGCCGGGGCATGCGGAGCAGTGCAGGATCGGCGAGGATCCCGTCGACAACAGCGACGGCACCGTCACGATCAAGCTCGACACGACGCTTGCCGCCTGCAAGGCGCTCGCCTACACCCACCACGGCGAGCGTTTTCCCCTCGACGACACCACGTATCCCGGCATCAGCAAGGTCGGCCTCGACAAGACCTCGGCCGAGACGCGCGGCGCCGTCGGCTTGCTCTCACGCAGCATCCGAATCGTCTCGGCCGGCAAGAAGAAGGCGTCGCCCGCGGAGAACGAGTGGCCCATCACCGATTTCCCCGCCGAGAACTCGCCCGAGTGCACGAGCGGCGCCGACCCGAACACCAACGAGTGCTACTTCGGCGGCCACACGATCTTCCGCCAGGGCTTCGCCGCGGTGCAGGTGCAGGGCGTGGAGTTCTTCCAGCTGGGCCAGGGCGGACGCATCGGCCACTATCCCGTGCACTTCCACCACGCCCGGAAGACCCAGGACGCCCAGAGCTCGCGGCCGCCCACGTACGTGATGGACTCGTCGGTCTGGGACTCGATGACGCGCTGGATCGTGCTGCACGGCACCCACGACGTCACGCTGGCCCGCAACGTGGGTTACAAGTCGATCGGCCACGGCTTCTACCTGGAGGACGGCAGCGAGATCAACAACAAGCTGCTGGCGAATCTCGGCGTCCTGGCGCGGGGCGCGGTCGAGGCGGTGACCGTCAAGGTGACGGCCTTCCCCGCCCCCGGTTCGACGGATCAGCCGACGTACGCGAAGACCGTGGTTCCTCAGCGGGACAACCCGCGCGCGGTTCCCGGCATCCTGGCCGCCAAGGACATCGGCGATCAGGAGACCAAGGCGGTGCCCTTCCGCACCGACGTCGACAATCCCACGATCTTCTGGATCATGAACGGGTGGAACGACTTCCAGTACAACCAGGCCGCCGGCGCTAACGTGTGCGGGACGTGCTACTGGCTCGTGCCCGGCTGGAACAGCGGGCTGTCCGCACCGCTCCAGTGGGAGTCGTACGCGTCGATGCAGTCGAGCCGCGACCGCTCGGGCATCACGCCGCTCAAGTCGTTCATCGGCAACGCGTGCTCGTCGGCGCAGTTCGCGTTCAACACCATCAGCGACACCGACGTCTGTCACGGCGTCGGCGACCCAGGGGACAACACCCCGTACTTCAAGCCTATCCCCAATCCGCTGGCCGGCAACACGGGCACGGACTACTTCCCGAACGTCGAAGGCTTCCGCAAGGCCACCCTCGGGGACGTCGACTCGGCCGGCAACAAGCTCAGATTCTGCAACGGTTCCGACTGCAGTGGAGCTACGACACCTCGAGTCTGCGGGGACGGCGAGAACTTGGCGGCGTGCACGATCACCACCCTCGACAACTTCACCTCGTCCTTCACGGCGGCGCCCTACAACTTCGCGGCGCTGTGGATGCGCAACCAGTGGTATTTGCTCAGCAACAGCGTCGTCACCGACGCCCAGAACGCCGGAGTGAACTTCGTCACCGGCGGCGGCTACACCCACTCCGACCGCCTTCCCGGGCTGTTTCAGCTCGTTTACAAGTCGGTCTTCATCGGCCAGACGCAGCCCGAGTCCCACGCGTTCGCCCGGGACGGCGGCCCCTTCAACGCGGACTCGAAGCTGCAGTGTGAGTACAAGCAGGGCCCGGGCAAGGATGCGGCGGGCAAAGACGGCCCGCCGATCCTCAGCGGGAGCTACTGCGCGAACCTCCAGGAAGGCGTGACGTTCCAGCTCAGCAACTTCGGCGTGGGCCAGCGGCTGCTGAGCTTCTACGACGGGCCCGCCGTGCAGGACTCGACCGCGTACGTCAGCGTCCACGTGCGTCACCTCGAGGACTGCAAGCCGAACACCGATACCCGTCGATGCCAGGCGAGCCAGGTCTGGACCGATTCCAACGGCGTCACGCACCAGGAGAGTCACTGGATGGTCGGCAGCGTCACGGGGTTGCCGAAGGCCTCGGACAACACGTGCTACATGCCGAACGCCGCGATCGCCTGGAAGCAGCCGAACGGCTTCTACTATCCGCCGGCGTTCCGCTCGCGGAACCTCTTCTTCGGCAAAGACGTCGACATCCGCCACTTCGTGTTCGAGCCGCTGTTCGTGGAAGGCACGCTCACGACGGACCGTGACGCGGTGAAGAATGCGTACTGCGGGTGGACCGAGGTCATGTTCAACAATTTCTCGTCCAACGACCGCCAGACCGTGCTGCTCGATGAGGACGGTACGCTCACCGGGTTCACGTCCTCCTACAAGGCCGATCCGCCGACCGCGCTGGACAAGACCACCACCGTGGTCAACCTCGACCCCCTGCTCGCGGCGCCCGTGCAAGCCATCGAGTGCCTGTCCGATCGCACGTCGGCGGTGACCCCGTACCAGTACGTGACGACCGTCGTCTATCCGAGCAATACCGCCGACATCGATCCGAGCACCGGGGTGGCGCTCGCACGCAAGGCCTGGAGCTCGCCCTGCACGGACCCGTCCTGCTACGGGGTACCGATCTATCGGCAGGACGCCCTGCCGAAGTTCGACACCGAGGGCGGTACGAAACCGTTCACCGCGAAGAGCCTACGTCTGATGGGACAGGATGCCTTCCAGCGGAGCAGCATCACCGTCAACAACGGGACGTATTACATCGATACCGCGGTCAGCGCGAACGTGCAGAACAGCAACGTCTTCCAGCCCGGCGGGACCTACTATCTCTTCACGATCTACGCCACGGCCAAGACCCGGCAGACCTACCAGATCTACGTGGGCAAGAGCGCAACGTTCAACCCCCAGTCGACCACCGACCTCTGGCTCGATCAGGCCGACCTCACAACGAAAGACACCAAGTTCAAGGGCCCGATCCGGGCGTTCACCGCTGACGAGGCGGTCTACGACAAGAGCTCGGGCATCCTCACCGTGACGTTCGATCACGCGAAGTTCTCCCCGACGTTCACGGCGACGTTCAAAGCGAACTGCGGACCGCAGACGCACTGCAGCGTGAACGCCTCCGGCCAGTGCGTGGACGCGAGGGACAGCGACGCGATCTGCCGGTGGGGCCCCGTCGATCTCGACTGTCCCGACGGCGGCTGCTACGCGATCGGCCTGAAGCTCCCCGGCCCCGGCGAGTTCGTGGCCGACGACAAGGACCACCGCCCGACCACGAAGCCCACGGGCGAGTGGAAGTGCATCCCGAAGGCGCCACCGTGGGACCTCTCGCTGGTCACAGCCTCCGACAAAATCTGTCCGAAGGCCGAAGACGTCATCACCGACGACTTCTGCAACTCGAAGTCGACGGAGATCTCCATCATCGACGAAGAGCCCTGATCCGATACGCGGTGTATCGCCTGCTCCTCGCCTGCGCGAGCCTTTCGCTGCTGGCGCTTGGCGCGAGCGCCCGCGTACAGGTCAGACGTCGCCGAGTACTACGAGACGAAGTCGGGAATGAAATACCCCCGTGAGATCGTTCCCGTCTACGCGACCGGCGGTCTGTCATCCACGGCCGAGGACCTGTGCCGATTCGGCGACAGCTTCCTGCCCGGCGGAAAGCACGTGCTGTCGGACGCCTCGCTGCGTGAGATTCTCCGGCTTGAGCCGACGCCGTTCGCGGACAAGCTGCGCGGCACGCCGTTCCTCGGGCACCTCGGCTGGGACTACGCCAAGCGCATCAGGGACCGCGCGACGGGAATCCTCGTGCTGGCCAAGGGTGGCAATAGCGGGTCCTATTCCGCCAACCTGCAGATCCTACCGTCCGAGAGCGTCGTCATCGCGCTGATCGCTTCGGGGAAGGCGAGCGGCGACAAGCTGACGGAGCCCATCCTGACGGGCCTGCTGGGGGACCGCAAGCAGCTCGCAGCGGAAGGCGAGCCGGAACGACCACGCGAATCCCAGCCGATTCCGGTCGCGATCACACGCTACGCCGGATACTACGCCGCGGAAAACGACGCGTGGAAGGTCTCCTTCGACAAATCGCGACGGAAGGTCGTCATCGCGCCGCTGGCCGCTCCGCAGTAGCACAAGCCGCCATTGACGCTGACGTACCACGACGGCTACGTCTATCCGCCCACCAATGACATGCGCTATTACTTCGGCACCGCGAGCGGCATGGATTTCGTGGCGAACGTGAGAGGGCTCACCGGTTATCACATCTTGGTGGCCCAGAAGCTCCAGGCGATCCGCCAGCCCCTCCGGCTGCAGCCGCGTCGACGGCAATGAAGTGTATGCGCCCGCGGGCAGCTACGTCTTCTTCGCCGGCGCGGCCGGCGACACATTCCACGTCCGGACGAAGTAGGCGGACACCCGCGGCCCGATGAAGCGACGCCAGTTCCTCGGACTCGGTGCGGGAGCGGCGGCGACCGGCGCCGCCTCGCTGTCCGGCGTCCGCTCGGCATCGGCGGAGTCGGCGGACATTCGATTCGACGCCTGGGCGTCCGAGCAAATCGACCGCGCGTTCGAGTACGTGACCCGGGCGATGGACGCCTATCAGCAGGGCAGCACGCTGCGGCTCATCCAGAGCTATTCCGACCCGCAACGACCCGGCAGCAGTCTCGTCCTTTCCGAGGTCCTGCCTGCCACCGCGTTCATCTACGACGCATCGCTTGCCATCATCGCCTTCCTCGGACGGCGCGGGCGCGATGCCCTGAACGGCAGACAACCCCCGGCCGATGACCTCCGCCGCGCGATGGTCCTCGGCGACAGCTTGCTCTTTGCGCAGGCGCACGACCCCGTGTACTCCGACGGTCGTCTGCGGTCAGCCTACTGGGTGGGACCATTCGCCCGGCCGGACGCGCGCAACGACTTCTACTTCGTCCGTCCCGATGGCACCGTGAATCTGGTGGGCGCGCCCTGGTTCATTCTCGGCGGTTCGACGGGGGAAATGGCCTGCGCGGGGATCGCCCTCGCCCATCTCCACGTGCACACCGGCGACCCCCGCTACCTCGAGGGCGCGACCAGGCTGGGACAGTGGATCGTGAACAGCGCGTTCGATGGCACGGGGCTGGGCGGGTACACGTACGGGATCGACGCGAACGATCAACGGATCGCGCCGACGAAGTCACTCGAGCACAACGCCGGCGTCTACGCGCTGTTCACCAATTTCCTGGCCCCGCTCACCGGGGACGTCCGCTGGAGCGATCTCGGCCAGCATGCCCGCCGGTTCATCGAGAAGATGTGGAACGCCGAGCTCGGCTTCTTCTACATCGGCTCGGGCGACGGCCGGACCGTCAACGATCGCGTCCTTGCCGTCGACGTGCAGGCATGGACCTACCTCGCGCTCCTGGACCGGCGGTATGCCGCCGGGCTAGATTGGGCCAAGACGCAGATGGCGACGACCGACACGCCCCTGTCGCTGAACTCGAGCCTGCGGGGAAACCTCCGCCTGAGCGGCGTGGGATACACGGACGTGGGCCGACGCGCAATCGAATCGGCGACCCCGTCAGACCCGCCCCCGGATCCCGACGCCGTGTGGTTCACGGGGAATGCGCAGCTGGCCGCTGCTCTGCGCGCCCGCGGGCAATACGCCACCGATCTGCCGACGTTTCGCGGCGACTTCGCGACAGCACTGGAGTACCTGACCCACATCGCACTCGCTCAGAACGTGCTCTCCAAGGGACAGACCGTCGGGAGCGTGGCCATCCCCGACGACAGCGGTGTGGTGCAGGCCTCCAGCGTGTTCAACACCGGATTCGGCCACTCGTACGGTCCGGTGCTGCACGTCGCGACCACCGCCTGGTCGTTGATCGCGGCGCTGGGTGTCAACCCCTTTCAGTTGCCCTGAGGGGCAACGCGATTGAGCACCGTCGACATCGATCGCGTGACCACCCAGACCAGCGCCGTGTCATCGCGGCCGGTTGGGATAGACGGCGAAGGCACCACTGGCGATGCAGCATTACCGCGAGGCAATCGAGGTTCGGTAATCCGAACGTGGTCCGGCCGTCACCGCCATACCTCACTACGAGCAGCGAGAACACCGCTTCGTTGCCCCGGATAGGAAGCGTCCGCCCGTCCGTCGGCAACCAGCCGGCCGGACAAAACTGGAACGCCATGAGCTCGATCTCACCCAGGAACTCTCCAACCGCTGCGTCCGACAAGGTCGGGTCGGCGAGGATGCAGCCCTTCAACTTCACGAAGTTGAGGTCGACGTTCGGCAGTGCGAACGTGGTCAGGCCGTCGCCGCCATACTTGGTGCCGATCGCCGAAAACAGCGCCGGGTAGTTCTGAATGAGAAGCACGCTGCCGTCCGTCGGCAACCAGCCGGCCGGACAAAAGTCATACGGCAGCACCGCGATGTGGACTCACCGGTTTCACACCTCGTGGCCCAGAAGCGCGAGGCGATCGGCCGGCCGCTGCGGCTCCAGGCTGACTCCTTCAATCGTCGCGTCAGTCGTGAACGTCCGCCACCGTGACCGGCACTGACACCTTTCCTGCGCCCTGCACGGTGACGGTGATCGACGTCGCGCCCGCTCCGGCCGCGACGACCGACTGGGCTCCCGTGACCTCGTTCGTCGAGATGGTGGCGACGCTCGAGTCCGACGTGGTGAGCGTGATGCGACAGTTCCGCGAGGTGCTGTCCTTGCTGGTCGGCGAATAGGCGAGAACCCACTCGCCGTCGAGCAGACCGTAGACGGTGAGAGGCATCCTCGTGCTGTCCTCGAGATGCAGCTGCGCGGGAATCACCTGCAGCGCGCGATAGGCGGGGCAGGTCGCGCTGTACGACGGCGCCGGACATCGTGTACCCACTTCCAGCCACGCGGGGTCGAACTCCTTGGTGAACCGCTCCTCGAGTGCCGTTGGCGGGACGGAACCGACCGCGGGGAAGGACGCGAAGTGCTGGCTTCCGGTGTCCTGCGTCAGCAGGAACACCACCCGCTCGGACACCTTGTCGACGATGGCGGCCGATCCGTACGTCGGATCGTGAAAGGCGCTGTGGTTAAGAAACCCAACGAGGTCGAGATCCGATGCCGTGGTCGTGGCCGTCGGCGGCATGAGCCCCAGCGCGCTGTCGACCGAGACGACCAGGTCGTAGTTCGGCACCACGCTGCACTTCGTGCCGGAGCCCGACACCGGCGGCACGTTCGGGTCGAGGTTGAAGACGTAATTGGACAACGTGTCGGACGGGCACGCGCTGTTGTTCGCGCTCGAGGCCCGCTCGTACGGCCCGTCGGACTTGTCGGCGAAGATGAGCGCAGTCAAGCTCAGGAGATAGTTCCCGCTGGGATCGAGCGTGGCGCGTCCGGCGCCGGCAATCGCATGGCCCGGGACACGGCTTTCCCCGAGCCCTTTGAGCGCATCGCTTAGCACCATCTGGTCGCGTATCGCGCCCTTGTCGATGTAGGCGCCCTCCCCGCAGGCCGTCTCGCGGGCCAGGCCCCGGACGCTGCCTTGGGCATTGATGTACGCGGCCGTGTTCGCGGTCGCGGCGCCGCGATGGGTCGCCGCCAGCGTGATCAGCTTGTGTACGGAGCCGTGGCCCCAGTTGGCCGCGGTCCGAAAGTTCTCGAGGCTCCGTCGCGAGAGCGGGTTCGGGTCCGGCTGGGTCTGGATCATCTGACGGGCGACGACGCCGCCGAAGCTGTGGGTCACCACGTCGGCCTGGGTCGCGGCCGCGCCGGTGGCTTCTCTCCAGTCGCGCAGCGCCACGGTGAGCTGGGTCAGGATCGAGACGGCGTTGTCGCGCACACCGCCCGTCGCGTTCCAGATCCAGTTGAACGAGATGCGCGTGGCCTGGAAGGGCAGCGTGCCGCCCGTGAACCCGTGAACCTCGTTGCCGCTGTTCCGCCACAGCGCGAAGGGCAGCCACGTGTCATTGTCGGCCGCGGTTCCATGGATGAACACGACGAGCGGCCGGACGATGGTCAGGGTCTCGGTGAGCGTCGACCCGGAGTCGTGCGCGACGATCCGGGCCGTGCGGCTGGCGAGATGCGCGGTCGATCCGGTGGCCGTGTCGAAGTTTCGCGGAGCCCGATAGAGCGCGAACGCATAGCGCTGGCCGTCGACCACAACACTCGGCACCGACAGCGGCGGTGCGTCGTTGGCGCTCGTCTGGATGGCGCCGCCAGCCTCAGACGTGTCGACCAGCCGGCCGTCGTCGATGCGCCACAGGCTGCCGGGGTCGGCCTCCGGCTCGTCCGAGACGAGGTCGATCGTCACCGCTCTGGTCGTCATCCCGGGCAGCCGCAGCCTCACGACGATCAGGCTGACTCCATCGGCGGCGACGCGATGGACCGGCCGTGCCGCCGCCGTCCAGGCCGCCGTCGTGAGCGGCCGGATGCTCGACACGTCGTACGACGACAGCGGCAAGAACGATCCCGAGGTGTACGCGAGGTTGGCGTCGAAGAGCCCGATGCTAGATGCGCCGGTCAGAACCGGTCGCGCCGACGCTGGATCGCATACGATGAGAGACAGGAAAAGGGCCAGGACGAGTTCTCGGCGCAT
>Ga0066388_100001776_pt1 | contig 12531 bp, 12 predicted proteins | sample PanSoiMetaGPlot6_FD_64539 | JGI IMG/M metagenome (GOLD analysis project Ga0066388, IMG submission 64539) | Tropical forest soil microbial communities from Panama analyzed to predict greenhouse gas emissions - Panama Soil - Plot 6 (Hybrid Assembly) | ecosystem: Environmental > Terrestrial >... | reverse complement strand
AACATAGGTTTACTCGGAGCGGCCTCGAATCAGGCGGATCAGAAAAGTGGTCAGACTTTCAAGGAGAACGGCCTGACCGACGATCAACAAAATCGCTAGTCCGGCGTAGAGATATCGATGGCTAATCTCGAGCTGATACAACCATTGTCCCAGGAAATGGAGTACCAGGAAAAAATAGGCGATGACGAGAAGCGCGTAGATTACGATTTCGATCGCAAAGGCGCGCACAGTCTTGGCGGTTTCCTTTTTCATCGGGACGGTTGATGCGCTATCTCTTAACGTGTCAGCAGCATCTGGCGGTTGCGTGCAATCGCGTCAAGGCGCAAATTGTTTGCGCTGCGAGCGTTTCTTTCTAGCGTTCCACTCACTTTACGGGGAAAACCATGGCCGACGTCGCAAACAAATACGCCGAAAACGTGCCGGGCAAATTCTATGTCGATGATCAATGCATCGATTGCGATTTGTGCCGCGAAACTGCCCCTGCCAATTTCAAGCGGAACGATGATGGCGGCCATTCATTCGTTTACAAGCAACCGGAGACGCCGGACGAAGAGGGCCTTTGCAAAGAGGCGATGGAAGGCTGCCCAGTCGAAGCGATCGGTAGCGACGGAGCGTGAAAAGAACCGTTCAATCGTTGAAACGTTGAACTGGTCGAGGACGCGCGCACCGCAGGTTATTAACCATCAGCCATTGACTGTCAGGCAACTATCCGTCGCGCTGAGCATCGCTGGTTCAGACAGCAGTGCTGGCGCCGGTATCCAGGCCGATCTGAAAACATTTTCCGCACTTGGCGTCTATGGAGTGACTGCCATAACCTGCATTGTCGCCGAGATTCCCGGAAGGGTGACGCGGATTGAGCTGGCCAGCGCAAAGATTGTTCGCAAGCAAGTCGAAGTGCTCGCAAAGAGTTTTCCCATCGCCGCGATCAAGACTGGCCTGCTTTGTTCCGGGGAAATCATTTCCGCCGTAGCGAAGACGATACGGGACATACAAAAGACGATTGCGCCACGGATTCCGTTAGTGATCGATCCGGTCATGGTTGCGACCAGCGGCGATCGTCTCCTCGAACCAGCAGCTATAGAAACTTATCAAAGGGAATTGTTCCCGCTTGCAAGCTTGATAACGCCAAATCTCAGCGAAGCAGAGCAGTTACTTGCAAATAAAATTAAAGGTCGGCGATCGATGCGTCTCGCGGTGAAAGAGTTAGGGAAGAAATTCAAAACCGCGATCCTTCTCAAAGGCGGTCATCTGGTCAGTGACTGCGCCGTCGATGTTCTGTTTGCCGACGGGAAGGTTGTGGAGTTTTCAGGGCCGTTTGTGCGCGGCGTCGCGACTCATGGCACCGGTTGCACATATTCGGCGGCGATCACGGCCGGTCTTGCCAAGGGCCTGTCTCTTGAAGCGGCGATCACAGAGGCCAAGAAATTCGTGACCGATTCAATCGCGCGACACGTCCGATGGGCTTCGCGCTCTGGCGGCACTCTGCAAGCGCTCCGGCATTTGAGGTGAAGAGGACAGTCTTGTCTGCGTCACGGTTTATTCTCCCAACGCCTTAACTGCATCGCTTCGATCGCAGCTACAGTTTCCGCCTGTTTCTTGCTTCTGCCGCTGCCCTGACCAAGAACAATTCCTTCCCAAACAACCTGTGAAACAAACGTCTTTTCGTGCTCTGGCCCGCTTTGTGAAACTAACTCATACACCGGACTGCGCGGCGAGATGCTTTGTAATAACTCCTGAAGTTGGCCCTTGGGATTGATGTCCACGGGCGTTTCCGCCAGTTGTTCGAGATCGCCGCGGGTCTGCGCCAAAATGAAATCTTTCGCTGCGTCAAGGCCGCCATCGAGGTATATGGCGCCGATAAGCGCTTCAAATGCGTCCGCCAGGGTGGATGTTCGTCCGCGGCCGCCACTGCTTTCTTCGCCGCGTCCCATCAAAATGTAACGTCCCAGGTCGAGCGTGGCCGCGTGCGTCCTCAATGCCTCACGAGAGACCAGCCGTGAACGCAGCTTCGTCAATTGACCTTCGGCTTCAACGCGAAAATGGCTAAACAGGTACTCGGTGATAACAAGCTGGAGAACTGCGTCGCCTAAAAATTCCAAGCGCTGATAATCAAAATGATAACGCTGCGCCTCATGACCGAGGCTGGGGTGCGTAAGCGCTTCCGCCAGCAAAAGTGAGTTTCGGAATTTGTAACCGATGCGTTCTTCGAGTGGTGTCACTGCTTTGCCATTCTGAGCGAAATCGAAAAATCTCTCAACTCAGTATAAAGACCGGACATTGCCCGGCGAGAACAAGCCTGGGCGCCGTAGCAAAGAAGTGCGCAACGAGATCGCCCAAGGCGTGGTCCGCTATCGCTTTTGATAAACCTCAAGCGAGGTAACCACGTCCAAGGCGCGCTGCAATACAGGATCATGAACCGGCGCCTTTTCCGGTGTTCGACCGCGGCGTTGCTGCGCCGCCTCAGCTGCTTCAACTTCGGGATTTGTTCCTGCTAATAGCGCCGCCTCGTTCATGTGCGGGCGGGCGCCTTCGTAAACGAACGGACCAATTCCTTTCTCGCCGCTTAGTTGGAAAATCTGGCGCTTGTCCGTGATCGACATTTCTACGGGCAAATCTGGTTTTGTTCCCTCTGGGAACAGTGGACGGCCGTCCGGGGAAACCATTTCCGCGCCGGCAACGCGTAGAATTTTGCCGCTCGGTAGTGACAAATCGGAATATTCAGCTGCGCGACCGGCAGTCGCTTGCCCGATGAGCAGGGCCTTGTTGTAAAATCTCAGCGCCGCAGCGATCGCCTCAGCTACTCCAGTCGTGTCGCCATCTGTGAGGACCATTACGAGGCCGCGAAATGCCGGATCACGATCTGAACTGAACACGCGGTCTTGACGACCCGCAGGCTTGCGCAATGTAAAAAGCGTTTTGCCTTTGGGACAAAATCGCTTCGCAAATTCAGCAGCCAGCGGCAAATCAGTCGTCGCCAGGCTGGCGCGAAGATCAACGATGACCGCATTCACGTTTTTCGCGGCGAAATTGCTCAGACTCTTGTCCAACGCCTGGAGGTTAGCTGCGTTTAGCGAACCGACGCGCACGTAGCCGATGTGCCCTCCCACGATCTCGCTGTAAAAGGTGCTGGGCGTTTCTGCCAGCGCGTTCTCCTTGGCGGGCAAAAGCATTACGCCTCTGGGCAACCGCATTACGAGGCCCTCGACAGTTGCCCGATTCAACTCGGTATCTGTAATCGCGTCCGGATTTGTAAAATTAGTCTTTAATAACGTGATGACAGCCTGCAGGTCGGCGGGGCCTAACGAATTAATCAGGTCCTCGGTTGTTGGGCTGGCGGAGGGCGAAGGCGATGACAGTCCGGATGGTCTTGCCGTGACGACGGGCCTGGCTGGAGGCATCGCAGTCGGCGGCGGAGTTTGGGCGAGCGCATTTATCGCCAGGAAGAAGCTAATGAAGGATAACGACGTGAATTGAGACATTGGAAACAGATGCCGACCTATAACGCATTTTTTAATCGCGCGAAATTCGAAATCTGAACATCGAATTTGGAGTTCCCTGAGTTGGCCGGTTCCAGTGTTTCAACGGTCTTCCAAACCAATGTCGCGCCGGTAGTGGCAGTTTTCGAAATCGATGTGGGACACAGCCTCGTAGGCGCGTGTGCGGGCAGCTTCGAGCGTTGATCCAAGTGCTGTGATCGCGAGAACACGACCGCCAGCTGTCTTAACTTCACCCTCGCGCTTGGTTCCCGCGTGGAAAATCTGAACGTCTTCAAGATTTGCCGCGTTGTCGAGACCCGAAATCACTTTTCCAGTCTCGTATTTGCCAGGATAACCACCAGACGCAAGCACGACAGTGACGGCCGCGCGTGTATCCCATGCGATCGCACACTTACTGAGATTTCCATCAATCGTCGCTTCCAGCAGGGGTAGCAGGTCGGATTTCATCCGGGGCAACAGCGCTTGCGTTTCCGGGTCGCCGAAACGGCAATTGAACTCCAGCACACGCGCGCCGTCGCTGGTAATGATCAGGCCGGGGTAAAGAAGTCCGCGAAATGTGATGCCCTGTTGGAGAAGGCCGCTTAGCAGCCGTTGCATAATTTCTGTTTCGAATTGCGATTGAAGATCCTTGTTCCAGTTATTGGCCGGGCTGAAAGCGCCCATCCCACCTGTGTTTGGGCCCTGATCGCCGTCCAGCGCGCGCTTGTGATCGCGCGCCGATTCGAGCAAACAATAACTGCCTCCGTCCACCAGGGCGTGCAGCGAACATTCTGTCCCGTGCAAGAAATCTTCGATCACGATGCGCCGACCCGCGTCGCCAAAACGGCCCTGATTCATCATCTCGTCAATGGCGGATCTCGCCGCAGCAGCATCAGCGGCAATGATGACTCCTTTTCCCAGTGCAAGGCCGTCTGCTTTGAGAACAACAGGAAATTTGAGCCGATCGCAATAATCCAGGGCTTCTCTGCTGTCGAAAAACGTTCTCGCCTCGGCGGTGGGAATTTTTTGGGCCACCATCAGTTCTTTGGCGAAAATTTTGGATGCCTCGAGGCGTGCCGCAGATTTCGTCGGACCAAACGCGCGCAATTTTTCAGCAGCAAAGAGGTCGACAATGCCCGCGGCAAGGGGGTCATCAGGACCGACTACGGCTAAATCGGCACGATTTTCCTTGGCGAACCGAACGAGAGCCGCCAGATCACTCGCAGAAATCGGTATGTTCTCCGCAATCTCCGCAGTGCCCGCGTTCCCAGGTGCGCAGAAAATGCGCTCTACATGGGGAGACTGCCGCAGTTTCCAAGCGAGCGCATGTTCGCGGCCGCCGTTACCAACCACCAGAATTTTCATGACGAACTAATTTTGACTGTAGAGGTAGCCGGGACGGGTGCAAAGCTTTCGCATGTCGCAGGTAACAGATCTGTTACCATAATTAGACCTGATCGTTGCGATTCGGCATCTTGCCATTCGCAATTGCTGTTATAGGACCCTGGAAACAAACGGGAGGTACAGGTATGCAGACGAACAGCTATGAACCTTGCCGATTCAACGCTTACTTCCATGGGCTCTGTGCAACGGCAATAATATTGGCGTTCGTCATCAGTGGATACACGGCACAAGGATTCGATGGAGACCTTGATCCGACATTCGGGACCGACGGCAAAGTGTTGACCGATTTCGACCATAGCACCGATATCGCCAACGCAGTGGCGATCCAGGCCGATCACAAGTTAGTCGTGGTAGGCACAACCTATCGAGACAATGATTTTTCCAATGAGGACTTTGCTGTTGCTCGCTACAATGCGGACGGCACGTTGGACAAAACTTTCGGCGCCGCCGGCAAGGTGCAAACCGATTTTCCCGGCCTGGCCGCGGTGGCCTCATCGGTAGTGATTCAACCTGATGGCAAAATCGTCGTCGCCGGCGGCGCCTTTCCGCTCTTTACCTTTCTGGGCGATTTCAAAGTGGTCCGTTACAACTCGAACGGATCGCTCGATACTTCCTTTGGGGACGGCGGCATCGTGACAACGAAGTTTCCGGAAGGTAGTTATGCGTTCGACGTGGCCTTGCAGGCTGACGGCAAGATCATCGCCACCGGGACCGTCTTCGTAGATTTCAGTCCTGGCGAATCTTCCAATACCGATTTTGCGCTGGCGCGTTACAACCCGGATGGAACCCCGGACGCCACATTTGGGAATGGCGGTCAGGTCTCAACCGATTTTCTAGGTTTGGAAGACGATGCCTTTTCGGTCTTGATCCAACCCGACGGAAAGATTGTCGCGGTCGGCTCCGCTAATGACCCCGCGACTTTCTACGACTTCGCCGCTGTGCGTTATCTCAGTAATGGCACCATAGATATAACGTTCGGCGTGGGTGGAAAGGTGCACAGCGACTTCGGCGATCAAAACTTTGATCGCGCGCGCTCGGCAGCGCTTCAACCCGATGGCCGGATTGTCGCTGCTGGATTCGCTATCTCTCAAAACGGAGGAGTGCAGAATTTCGCTGTTGCGCGATATACTTCCGATGGAGTTCTCGATGCTAACTTCGGTACCGGTGGAATGACGCAGATCGACTTTGGCAACTGCTGCCAGGGTGCGACCAAAATCCTGCTCCAAGGCGATGGCAAAATCATCGCTGTTGGCGGTTCGAACGGCGAGTCAGCCGAGGACGACTTTTTGCTGGCACGCTTGACCTCGGACGGCTCACTCGATCCGACCTTTGGCGCTGGCGGCAAAGTGCGAACTTCCTTTGGCGATCTAAACGGCGGAGCCAACGGCGCCGTTTTTCAGCCCGATGGAAAGATTGTGGCTGTCGGTTTCCAAGCGACCGGCCTCGAGTTCTTCGCTGACTTTGCACTGGCCCGCTACCTCGACGCCGAAGGTCTTCCATCGCCGACGCCCACTGCAACGCCAACTTCAACTGTGACGCCACCACCCACGGCCACACCGACAGCAACGCCAACGGTGACTCCAACTATCACCCCAACGCCTACGCCAACAAACACTCCGAGGCCCATTCCGACACCCAGGCTACGACCCACTCCCGCACCACGCCCGACTCAACGGTCGTGAGGCGTAATCGTTTTAAGGCAGGAGCAGGACGAGGTCGCAGGGACTGCGCACTGCGCCGTCCCTGCCTCTCTTGAAGTTACCGCTCGCTAAAACTCTCGGAGTTACTCGGATCGCGATTCAGCTGGTAAGATCGGCAGTTCCAATTTCTCGGTATGCCGAATGACTGTGAGCCTGGCACTCACGCCAATTTGTTCCCCAACCAAAACTTTGTGTAAATGGTGCACGCTCCCGATGAGCTGATTGTCGAACGCAACAATTAGATCCCCTTCGCGCAAGCCAGCACGTTCTGCGGGACTATTCTTCTCGACTGAAACAACGAGGACAGCTGTCTCCAGAGACAAACCGTAAAATCGGACGATTCGCCTGTGAATTGGCACGTTTTGCCCCGCTACGCCGATGTAACCGCGTCGGATTCGTCCGTCGCGGATAAGCCATCCAGCGACCAATTTGGCCGTGTTACTTGCGATGGCGAAACAAATGCCCTGTGCCGGCCGAATCATTGCCGTGTTTACGCCGACTACGTCGCCAGCTGAATTAACCAGTGGCCCGCCGGAATTGCCCGGGTTCAAGGCGGCATCGGTCTGAATAACGTTGTCAATCAGTCGACCCGATTGTGCGTGCATCGAGCGACCGAGTGCGCTGATTACGCCAGCAGTGACGCTCGCCTGAAAGCCAAGAGGATTTCCAATCGCGACCACGAGTTGGCCGACGCGCAAATTCTCCGAGTCGGCCAGACGCACATTAGTGAGCTGTGGCGCGTCGATTCGAATAACTGCAAGGTCGGTGTCTGGATCGTCGCCTGTTAATTGCGCCGGATATTCGCGTCCGTCGGGCAAATTTACGGTGATAGAATTCGCCCCATGAACGACGTGGCTATTAGTCAAAATGAATCCGTCAGGAGTGATAATGAAACCCGAGCCGTTACCGCTGAGCTCGCGCATCCCGCGCTCGACGTTGACGCGTTGTTTGACGTCGATGTTTACCACCGCTGGGGAAACACGCGCGACTGCACTCACGACAGTGCGCGAATACGCATCGAGCAAGGCCGAATCGTCCTGACCTGCTGCCGCCTCTTCCTCCTTACTTGCCAGCGATGGAGCGTCGGACTTCGCCTCGTTTAACAGAAAATCCATCGGGACAGCGTTTTCCTTCGTAAGAGATGCAATTGTCATGAAGCAAATTTCGGACGTCCAAACCAACAGTCAACTACATACGGTTTTGGCTTATACACTCCTTTTCGAATGTTACTCTCCCCTTGCACGTCAAGGGGAATTGTTTTACACAGGAGCGTGCGAGTAGCCTCGTCGGCCCCTTCCGTTCTGGATGCGCAGTGTCCTTCCCGACTTGTGCTGGACCGAATTGCTGACAAATGGACCGCTCTCATTATTCAGATTCTGGCGCGCGGAACGATGCGTTACGCTGCGTTGCAGCGAGAGATCGGAGGGATTTCGCAAAAAATGCTGACGCAGACTCTGCGCGGCCTCGAGCGCGACGGCCTGGTGCAACGTACCGTTCATCCCGTTGTGCCTCCAAAAGTGGAGTACTCTCTCACGAGACTGGGCCGAACCTTGATTGAACCGTTGCACGCGCTTTGTCGTTGGTCGGAAAAACATCTCGCTGAGCTTCAGGCGAATCGCGCTCGGGCAAAGACTACAGCTGCGGTCGCTGACCGCGGCTGATCGAGGTGTTATGCGCGTCGATCTGCGTTAACTACAGCGGCACGGCAATAGCGATCTGGTAATGCAGCACGCGGAAATTATAGTTCTTTTATTCACGGTCGTCGCGGCATCAGTTCTGGTCGCGCGAAAGATGGCGCTGCCATACCCAGTGGTGCTGGTGCTTGTAGGGTTGGTCTTGAGTTTCGTTCCGCGCCTGCCGGAGGTGAAACTAGATCCAAATATCGTTTTCTATTTCTTTTTGCCGCCCCTGATTTATCCAGCCGCATTGTTCACTTCATGGCGTGATTTTCGGCGAAATCTGCGACCAATTGTGATGCTTGCCATTGGTCTGGTGCTTTTCACGATGATCGTCGTTGCCTTCGTGGCACACTGGTTGATCCCGTCGCTTCCTTGGCCGGCCGCTTTTGCCTTGGGCGCAATCGTTTCTCCTCCTGATGCGGTTGCAGCCACGAGTGTGATTCAGCGTTTACCAGTGCCCCACCGAATCGTTAGCATTCTGGAAGGTGAAAGCCTGTTGAACGACGCGACAGCGCTGGTGGCGTTACAATTTGCGGTGGCAGCGCTCATGACAGGCAGGTTTTCGTTGGGCCATGCATCTCTGCGTTTCGTCTGGGCCGTGGTGGCCGGAATCGGACTTGGCCTGCTCGTCGGCATACTGATGCGATGGGTGCAGAGACATCTCGACGATCCGCCGGTCCAAATCACCATTTCGTTGCTGACGCCGTTTCTGGCGTACCTGCCGGCGGAGCGCTTGCACGCGTCGGGTGTTCTGGCCGTCGTTGCGGCAGGAATTTATATTGGCTGGTACTCTCCATTGATTGTGACGGCGCGTTATCGTTTGGAGGCGTACGCCTTTTGGGAAATCGTGGTGTTCCTTCTAAACGGTTTTGTTTTCACAGCTATCGGTCTGCAACTGCCGGGAATTCTGAGATCGCTCAACGGCGAGTCTCTTTTGTCACCGATTGAGAATGCGCTTTTCGTCTGCGCTGCGGTGGTGCTGGTACGGATTGCGTGGGTTTTTCCGGGTGCGTATCTGCCTTTTCTGCTACATCAGCCTGTGCGTCGGCGCGACCCTGCCCCAGCGTGGCAAGATGTGGCGGTCATGGCCTGGTCGGGAATGCGCGGAGTCGTCTCCCTGGCTGCCGCATTTGCGCTTCCTTTCCTTTTACCGGATGGCAGCCCGTTTCCGGGAAGGAACTACATCTTATTTCTGACCTTTTCTGTGATTTTGGTGACCCTGTTGTTCCAAGGCCTCACCCTACCGCTTGTGATCCAAAAGCTTTGCATGAAAGCCGATCATTCAACTGATGAAGAAGAGCGAACCGCACGGTTAACAGCAAATCAGGCCGCAATTGAATTGATTGAAAACCTTCGCGGCAGTGGCAAATTTTCGCCTGACACAGTGGATCGTTTGCGGGCCGAGTACGACGAACGCGTGGGGCAACTGCAACTTTGTGCCGAGAACCCTGACGATTGTCGGGGCGAAATCGCCACACCGCAATATCAGCGTTTGCAACGCCAAGCGCTGCGGGTTGAGAGACAAACCATCATTCGTTTGCGAAACGAACGCGTGATTAATGATGACGCGTTGCGACGTATTCAACGTGATCTCGATTTGGCAGAAGCGCGCCTGACAGGAAATTAAAGTCTTAAAGGTCGAGGGTCACGAGCGAGACTCTGTAGTCCACAAATCCGGTTGCCGGTTAAACCTCTAACGTTTTCGATTCTAGGCCAGGCATACTAAAAACCGTAGCGTGCCGGCCAATCCCTGGCCGGACCACCCAGCCGCGCCGCACAGGTCTTCAGTTCCTTTTTGAAAAACCGAGCGAGATGCAATCGTACGTCGTTGGTCAGCGGAAGCTTTTCCATCCTGGTCCAACTGTTGTATTCCTCGCCCAATCGCCTGCCTGGCTTGTGTGGATCAGCGCCCAGAAAACGAAGGATGGAGCGGCGCAATTCAGCCGGATTGTTTTGCAGGTCATCAAAGAAATAAACCCGAAACCGCTCCGAATCGACAATGCGTTTCCAGCGCGCGACAACCGCACTCGGATATGAACGCAAGAGCATCCCTCGGCGGGACAAATTCCGATTAACTTCGTTGATGTCGGTCGGGTCAAACGGATCAATCTGATGATAGTGCACTTCCATAGATAAGTGCGACCACACTCGCTCAACCGGATCGCGCGCCAGAAAGATCACCTTTAGGTTTGGGAAGTATCCGACGATTTCTCGAATAACCTCATCACTCAGGGTTGAATAATTCGGCGAAATATCACCGGAAAAGAGCAATTCCTTGGGTTCAAAAAGTCGTCCGTAATTCCTGAGATCGATACTCGTTTCGACGCTCAAGCTCTTGAGCCGCTCCAGAAATCGACGGTCGCGCTCGTCTCTGCAACGCGGATGAGAGGCGCGTTGAACTTTGCTCAGTTGATCAAAGTAATGCAGCTCCTTTACGGGAGGCATCCAGAAATCCGGATGGGAATCGAGTTGCTGATAAAGCCAGGTGGTCCCGGCTTTATGGGCTCCGATGCACAGAAAATCAGGGCCTGTACCGTGAGTAGGAGGTCGCTTTCCTTCCTCAAGCGATCCAATCACACCAGAATAAAATGTCGAAGTCGTCCACCAGCTGCAGGAAGAAAACCAGCAGCGAAAAACCATATCGTGCCGGCCATTTTTTCGCCGGTCCGCCCAGTTCTGCAGCACAGGCCTTCAATTCCTGCTCAAAAAATTGAGCTATCCTGGACCGCACCTTTTCGGTGAGCCGCAGTTTCTTTTTGGCGTCCTGATTGTCTTCGGGCTTCAGGTGGTCGTTAGCCTTGTTCGGATCGGCGCCTAAAAACAGGAGGATCGAGCGCCGCAGCTCTGCAGGGTTCTTCTCCAGATCGTCAAAAAAGTAGATCCGGAAAAGATCTGGACGAACATAGCGTCGCCAGCGCGCCACGATTTTGCTGGGATGTGAGCGCAGGAGCACGCCGGGATTGAGCAAATTCCGAATCACGTCGTCAGAATCGGTCGCATCAAACTGACTAATCGTTCCGAGACGAACGCCCATGGACAACTGTGACCACGCCCTCTCAACCGGGTCGCGAGCTAGAAAGATCACCTTCAAATTTGGGAACGAATTAACAACTCGCTGAATGATCTCATCGCTTACTGTCGAATAAGCCGGCGAGATGTCGCCGGACACAAGCGATCCCTTTTGTTGGAACAAGCGCCCGTAATTCTCCAGGTCGATGTAGGAGTGGGCGCTCAAGTCTTTCATGCTATCCAGAAACGAAGTGTCGCGCTGGTCTCGGCAGCGCGGAGGATGGAAGCGTTTCGTTCTATTTAAGCTGTTGAAATAGTGCAGTTCTTTTACCGGAGGCATCCAGAAATCCGGATGTGCCTCAAGCTGCCGATAAAGCCACGAAGTCCCCCCTTTCTGGGCACCTACGCACAAGAAATCAGGCCAGGCGTCCCCCGCTGAATAGTAACTACAGTCTCCGTTTCGATCACCATTTACAGGAGCTTTGAATGGCCAAGCCCAACGCATGGTCGCATTATTTCCATCCAAACTAAAAAAAGCAAGGTTGAAAGCGCCTCGCGAGTTTGACCCGTTAGGCCACGAAGCGTGAAGAGACCTGCTTGCGCCGGTCCTGGCAAACCGCGAAATTTCCACTAGTGAGCAGCAGCACTCGTCACCGCATTTTCCTTCTCTCGCCCGCTTACGCCGGGGGAGAACGAGCGCGAATGATCTTGAGCGACCGGGCGCAATTCGAGCTCGCGCGAAAATTGCGCACCAGACGAGGCGCGCCGATCGCGGAGGTGTTCACTTTTCTCAGCGGTCTCTACTTTCGCGGCAAGATCGCATACGCGACTACTTTTGCCCGAGCTGTACCTGGGATGCCTGCAGTTTTGGTGATTACGCCGACTCGTGGCCTTGTCGATGCCAGGACGCGAATTCTTGTCGATGATCTGCGTGAATTCGCAGCAGTAGACATTCATAGTGAGGATCCCCGTTATCGTGCGCCCATCGAGCGAGACGCGAATTTTCTCGCAAGAAAACTGCCGCGACAGAGCGAGGTCATTCTTCTCGGCAGCGTTGCCACGGGAAAATATGTGAATGTCCTGCTCGCGAGTTTTGGCGACCGGCTCCGATTTCCCATTGACTTCGTCGGGCGCGGCGACATGAGCCGTGGCGGATTGATGTTGCGCTGTGCCGGGGATCGCCAGGAACTTCCCTACATCGCGGTCGCAGGCGCCATTGTTAACGGAAAACGCCCGCCCAGACTCGCTCCGCGGCGATACCAA
>Ga0066388_100001775_pt1 | contig 12531 bp, 8 predicted proteins | sample PanSoiMetaGPlot6_FD_64539 | JGI IMG/M metagenome (GOLD analysis project Ga0066388, IMG submission 64539) | Tropical forest soil microbial communities from Panama analyzed to predict greenhouse gas emissions - Panama Soil - Plot 6 (Hybrid Assembly) | ecosystem: Environmental > Terrestrial > Soil... | reverse complement strand
TCGTTGCCTTCGTGGCAGGCGTACTCGTAGATCTGTTCGTTCTTCAGCCGCAGCGGAATCATCGCCGTCCACGGCGCGGTCCAGGTCGTCGGATCGTCGACGGTGAACTCGTAGTCGAGGACGTCGCGGCCGACGCGCGTGAGCCGTTCGGTGAGATGCAGGTTCTCGTGCGAACCCATGAAGTCGCTCTTCGGCGAGAAGTTGGTCGAATCGATCACCAGCGTGTCGCCCTCCCAGTGGCCGCGGGGATCCCCGTTCCAGACGCGGACGCGCGGATCAATATGGGGCCGGCCGTCGAGCGGGATGACGCGCGCGTCGTGCGCCATCTCGTTCATGATCACCACGTAGCCGGGCGTCTGCACGATCTGCAGATAGCTGTTGTAAGCCGCCTGCAGCCGCGGCACGCCGAAGTTCACGCAGCGCTCGCCGAGCGGGAACACTTCCGGATCCTCGAAGGCGTGCGTTTTGCGATGCTCGAGTTCCGCCGCCCGCCGCTTCTGCGCCTCCGGCGTCATCGGTGGAATCTTGCCGTCAGCCGGGCTGGTGATGAGCGCGGTCCGGCGATCGTGCCAGTCGCGCTCGACGATCCAGAACTGGTTGTAGTTGCCGGTGCCGGCGGGATCGTACGACGTCGGCTTGGCGATCTTGTTCAGGACGGCGAGGATGAACCCGTCGCCGAACTGGGCGTCGCCGTCGTTCTCGGTGATTTGCGCGGCGAACTTCTGCAGGTCGGCGACTTCGGCATCGGTGAGCCGCGTCTTGCCTTCCCACTGCTTCGGACGCTGCAGCGGCGTCACCGTATTGTTCGCCCACACGCCCTGAAAATCGGGATGGCCGTCGGACATCCGCTCGACCGTCCAGCCGGTCGCGGTCGTGCTGGCCTTGGCGGCGTGCGATTGAGCCGAGAGCGCCGCGGCGCCGATGAGAACGGCGACCGCGCCACAGACCACCTGAGAGGCGAACTCATATCGCAGAGCCATGGCAGAATTCTCCTACTTCGACAACTCCTACTGCGACAGCAGGCCGGTTACTTTGTTCCCGATCGGGCGCCCTTGTCGACAAGGAATCGCACGACCGATTCGTACTTCAACGCTTTCGCGCCGTCGAGCGCGGTACGGCCGTCGAGGTTGGCCGCGTTGACGTCGATGCCCAACTCGGTGAGCATCGTGACCGATTCGAGCGCGACCGCTTCGCGTTCGCCGCGCTCTGGCGGCAGCCATGGTTCGCCGCCGCCCATGCCCACGGCGGCCATCAGCGCCGTCGTCACGTCGCGCCGCGTCTGAAACCCGCTGCCGCCGCGCGCCTCGACGACATGCTCGCCGCGATGCGCGACCCAGGGGTCGGCGCCATGCTGCAGCAGCAGCTGCATGATCGACGGCCCCCCGAAGCGTGCCGCGAGCCAGAACGGCGGCGCGCCGACCAGCTCGGGACTGAAATGAAAATCCTTCGAGGAGCGCCTCGTCGGCGTCCAGCTCGTCACCCGGAAGTTGGGATCGGCGCCGTGGGCGAGCAGCGCGGCGGCCATCAGCTCGTCGCGCCGCATGATCGCCGCGTGAAGGGCGGTGAATCCGGCGCGCGCGGCGTTCGGATCGGCGCCGCGGTCGAGGAAGAACGTGACGAGGTCGCGATACCCCGCGTGTGCGGCGAGCGCGGTTGCACTCACGCCCCAGGCGTCCGTGTCGTTGACGTTCGCGCCGGCCGCGACCAGGCGAGAGGCCGACTCGAGGTCGCCAACGCGCGCGGTGAACATCAGGGCCGTGTCGCCGCCGTGCGGGATCGCGCGGTTGTATGGGAGATGGCCGTGCGGCGGCACCGCCATCACCTCGCTCCAGACATCCGATGTCGCCGTGATGTCGGCGCCGTGTGCGAGCAGCGTCTTCACGACCTCCGGATGCTTCTGCGCCACCGCCCACATCAGCGGAGTCTGCCCCCGCGCGCCGCGGGCGTTCACGTTCGCGCCGTTCGCGATCAACTGCTCGACGATGACCGGATAACCGGAGCGCGCGGCTGCCATGACCGGCGTCTCGCCGCGCAGCAGCGCCGCGTTCGGGTTGGCGCCGGCTTTCAACAGGCGGCCGACCATCGTCTCGCTGCCGTTCACGCTCGCGTTCCAGAGCGGCGTGACGCCGAGATCGGTCGCGGCATCGACCCGCGCGCCGGCGCGAATCAACAGATCGGCGCTGGCCAGATCGTCGCGATAGCTCGCCCAGTGCAATGCGGTCGTGCCGTCGGCGTCGGCCGCGTTGACGTCGACGTTCTTCTGCACCAGCGCGCGCACGGCGCCGGCGTCCGCACTCTTCGCCGCCTCGACCAGCGGCGATCGTTCGGCGCCATTCGCGGCAGTTGTCGAACACGCAAAGGCCGCCACGCACGCAAAGAGTCTCTGTCCAACGAATGGGTTGCGGTCTCTGCGCTCTTTGCGTTCCATGTCGCCCATCACACGCCCGAGAGCGTATCCAGCGGCAGCTTGCCGGTGCTGCCGCCGATCTTCTCCACCGGAAGCCCCATCTTGTCCACCAGCGTCACCAGCAGGTTGGCCATCGTCGGCTTGTCGGTGTAGGCGAGATGGCGGCCGCCTTTCAGGGTGCCCGAGCCGCCGCCCATGACCAGCAGCGGCAGGTTGTCACCGGAGTGACGCGTGCTGTTCGAGATGCCCGAGCCGTACAGGATCGTCAGGTGATCGAGCAGCGACCCGTCGCCGTCCGGCGTCGCGCGCAGCTTGGCGAGGTAGTTCGAGAACAGCTCGGTGTGGTAGCGGTTGATCTTCGACATGTGCGCGATGAGATCGGGCACGTCGTTGTGGTGCGAGAGCGGATGGTGCGCCTCCGGCACGCCGATCTGCGGATACGGACGCGCGCTCTGCTCCTTCCCGATCATGAAGCTCACGACCCGCGTCAGGTCCGACTGGAACGCGAGCAGCTGGAGATCGAGCATCAGCGCCAGGTGATCCTCGAACACCGACGGCGCGCCTTGCGGCTGATCCAGCGCCGGCAGCTCCAGCTCGGACTGCTCCTCGGCCTTCTGCACGCGCCGCTCCACGTCGCGGACGGCGTCGGCGTACTCGTCGATCTTCGTGCGATCCTGCGGTCCGAGATCGTGTCTGAGCGCGGCCAGCTTCTCGTTGACCGAATCGAGAATGCTCTTGTGCTGTCGCAGCCGCGCTTCCCGTGCGCGGCGATCGGTGCTGCCGCTGTCGCCGAACAGCCGCTCGAACACGGCGCGCGGGTTCCATTCCATCGGCAGCGGCTGCGTCGGGCTGCGCCACGACAGCGTGTGGGTGTAGACGCAGCTCAGATTGCCGGTGCACGCGCCGGCGTTGGCCGGGACGTCCATCGACAGCTCGAGCGAGGGCAGCTGGGTGTCGGCGGCGAAGTGCTTCGCGAGCAGCTGATCGATCGACACGTCGGCGATGATCTCGATCTCGGTTTTTCCGCCGCGTGTCGTGCCGGTGAGAAACGACCCCGACGCGCCGGCGTGGATGTAATTCCAGTTCGCCTTGATCCCCGAGAGCACGAGCATCTGCTCACGGTACGGCGCCAGCGGCTCGAGGATCGGTGAGAGCTCGAACGTGCTCCCCGCCCCTTTCGGCGTCCAGAACTCCATCGCCATTCCGTTCGGGACGTAAAAGGTCTGGAACCGATGCACCGGCTTCGCCGACGCGCGCCCGCGCAGCGAGAACGCCGGCAACATCGCGTCGAGGAACGGCAGCGCCACCGTGGCGCCAATTCCGCGCAGCACCGTGCGCCGCGGCAATGGTTTCGAGGTGAGGAAGCTCATTTGAACTCCGGACTCTTCACGATTCCCAGGATGATCGACGACCAGCGATACGTGTTGGGAGCGGCGTCGCTGACGATTCTTCTCACCGCCGGACGATCGTAGTACTCGAGCGGCCGGCCGAGCGCATACGCCATCAGCTTTTCGGTGAGCGTCCGCGGAAACTGCTCGGGGCGCTCGAGCAGGACGGCGCGCAGCCCGGACAGCCCGGCAACACTGGCGCCGCTGACCGTCGTGCCGGTGGCGTCGACGTTCCGCCCGGACTCGTCGACGGTCCGCCAGCCGCCGATCACGTCGAAGTTCTCCAGCGCAAACCCCAGCGGATCGATGGTCGAGTGGCAGCTGCTGCACGACGGATTCTTGCGATGCTCGGCCAGCCGCTCGCGAATCGACGCCGGCCGCACACCCGGCTTGTCGTTCAGGTTCGTGTCGACGCCGGGAGGCGGCGGCGGCACCGGCAAACCAAAAATGTTGTTCAACAGCCACTTGCCCCGCAGCACCGGCGACGTGCGATCGGGATACGACGTGGTTGCCAGCAGCGCGCCCTGCGCGAGGAGGCCGCCGCGTTGATCGTGGTTGCTCAGCGTCACGCGCCGGAAGCGGTTGCCGTAGACCCCGGGAATACCGTAATGACGCGCCAGCCGTTCGTTGACGAACGTGTAGTCCGCGTCGAGCAGATCGACCACCGAGCGATCGTCGCGAATGGTGCTGGCGACGAACAACTCGGTCTCACGCCGCATCGCCTGCATGAGGCTCAGGTCGTAGTTGGGATATTTCTCCGGATCGACCACGACCTCATCGACGCGACGCAGATTCAGCCACTGCGCGGCGAAATCGTCGACCAGGGCCTGGGATCGCTGGTCGGCGAGCATCCGTTTCACTTCCTGATCGAGCACCGCCGCGTCGGTCAGCTGGCCGCGCTCGGCGAGCGAGAGCAGCCGATCGTCGGGGATGCTGCTCCAGAGGAAGAACGACAGGCGGGACGCCAGCTCGATGTTCTTCCGCGCGGCGTCGGCGGATGGCGCGTGGACGCGCAGCAGGAAGTCGGGATCGACGAGCATCCGCTCGAGCGCGAACTGTATCGAATCGTCGAAGCTGCCGCCGTCGCGGCGCCGCGCGTCGGCAAAGCCCGTGAGCGTCTTCACGTCGGCGTCGGTCACCGGCCTGCGGTACGCACGGCGGGCCATCCGCGACAGGATTCTCTCGGCGCATGCGTGATCGTCGGCCGACGTGCGCGGCTCGCAGATGAAGATCGCCCGCCGCGATGACGTGTCCTTTGCGCCGGCGGCGACCGTGTAGGGGCCGCCGATCTGGACCGAGCCGACGCGCGCGTAGTCCATGTACACCTGGTCGTCGGTGATCACGCGGCCGCGCTGCAGCGGCTGTGGCAGCCCCTCCGGCTCCCACAGCTCGCGCACGAACGCGACGCCGACCACATGCGAGCCGGCGGTGACCGGCGCGCGGACTTCGAGTCCCGCGTCGCCGCCGACCTGCATGTACTTCTCCCAGGAGTCGTCGCCGGCGAAGCCGGGTTCTCCGTCGCCGGCGTAACTCGACGCCGCCGGACGGCCGGTGGCGCCGCCGCCGACCGTGAAGCGCTTGAGCAGTCTGCCGTCGAGCCGCACATCGAGCTGCTGCGGCCAGCCCATGCCCTTGATGTAGTCCTGATACTGACGCTGCAGGCGGACCTTGATCGTGTAATCGCCGTCGGTCGGGAAGTCGTGATGAACGGCGAGGCCGCCGCGCGAACCGAACGGCAGATCCTCGCTCTGCCGATCGTCCTGCATGACGTGCAGCGGAATCTCGAACGTCGCGACGCCGGCGCCCGCCGGCGGAAGGCCGGTGGCGAGACGCGTGACCTGACGGGCGACCGACAGATACCGTTCGAGATGCGCGGGCGAGATCGACAACGCGTCGGCGAAGTTGTCGAAGCTGCCGTCAGCGGTTTCGTCGCCCGGCAGCAGCGGCGTGACGTCGACGCTCGCCGGATCGAACGCAAACAGATCACGGATTGCGTTGTTGTACTCGGCGCGGTTCAGGCGATGGACGGGAATGGTGCGGCCTGGATTCGGATGGCTCGCCCACGCGCGATCGATGTCCTGCTCGAGCGACGTCGCCAGCGTGTGATACGTCGCCGCGTCGGGACGCGGTCTCCCCGGCGGCGGCATCGAGCCGGCGCGAAGCTTCGCAACCACCCGCTCCCACAGCTCGGGATTGACGCCCGGCGTGGCAGCGTCGACACTGTCGAGCGCGAGCCCGGCGGTGTGGAGGCGCTCGTTATGACAACCGACGCAGTAGCGATCAAGAGTGGCTCGGAGCGACGATGCGCCGGCAGCGACTGCGGGCGGCTGGGGTTGCTGGCGGGCCGAAGACTGGACGCTGGCGAGCGAGGCGACGCCGCTGCACACCAAGAGCGCGAAGATCGATGCGCGCATGCGTCGGCCCGAACCTCCGGCGTCATTCTGCCCGATGCATCGACGATAAGTAAAGGAGGCAGCGACACATGCGTCCTCAGATGAGCGCCGTCGCCGCGGGCCTGTTTGCCTCGGTTTTCGTGGCTCGGCTGGCCACGGTCCAGCAAACGCCCCCGCCCCGCAGCGCGGGCGACTGGCCGATGTACCGCCACGACACGGCCGGCACCGGTTACTCACCCCTCGCGCAGATCACGCCCGCCAATGTCGGAACCCTTGCCCGCGTCTGGACCTATCGCCTGCAGGCAGCCGTCCCCGCCCCACCCACGGGCCGCGGCGGCGCAGGCGCGGGACCCAACTCCGAGGCGACGCCGATCGTGGTGAACGGCGTCATGTATCTGCCGGCCGCGAATCGCGTCGTCGCGCTGGAACCGGAGACAGGGAAAGAAATCTGGCAGTACCCGGTTGCCGGCGGTGCGCCGTCGCGCCGCGGCGTTGCCTACTGGGCCGGCGACGAGAGCCATCCTCCGCGCATCGTCTTCACGGTGGGCCGTCGGCTGATCGCGCTCGATGCGAAGACCGGCGTCGCCGACAAGGGCTTCGGTCGCGACGGCGAGGTGGATCTGGGCGTCCCGTACAACTCGGTCCCGTTCATCCACAAGCGCGTCGTCGTGGTCGGAGCGAATACGCCGCCGGGGGCGATTGGCGGCATCGGCAATCCGCGCGCGTACGACGTGCGCACGGGCGCCAGGTTGTGGGAATTCGACTCCGTGCCGCAGCCGGGCCAGGTGGGCCACGACACCTGGGAAGGCGACAGCTGGAAGAATCGACTCGGCGTCAATGCGTGGCCGTTCTACTTCACGCTCGACGAGCAGCGGGGATTCCTCTTCGTCCCGCTGGCGTCACCCATCCCCGGAGCGTACGGCGGCGACCGGAAAGGCGCGAATCTGTTCGGCAACTCCGTCGTCGCCGTCGACCTCGAGACGGGGAAATACCGCTGGCACTTTCAGACGATCCATCACGATCTGTGGGACGCCGATCCGCCGGCGCCGCCGGTGGTCTTCGACATCTCGCGCAACGGCCGCGTCATTCCCGCCGCGGCGGTGACAACGAAGTCCGGCTACATGTACATCCTGAATCGGGTGACCGGCGAACCGGTGTTCGGCGCGATCGAACGTGCGGTGGCGAAGAGCGACGTGCCCGGCGAGTCCGTATTCGCGACGCAGCCGATTCCGGTAAGGCCGCCGCCGATCGCGCGGACCGATTTCAAGCCGGCCGATCTCGTCAGCGACGCGGATACGACGGCGGCGCACGCGGCCGCGTGCCGCGAGATCGTCGAGAAGAACGGCGTGTACAACGCGGGCCCGTTCACGCCGTGGGCGTATCGCGCGCCGGGGGCGCCGCCGAAGACGGCGCTGGTCTTTCCCGGCGGGCTCGGCGGGGCAAACTGGGGCGGCATCGCCTACGCGCAGCCATCCGGCTACGTGTTCGTCGCGACGCAGGACGTCGGCGCGCTGGGATGGATGGAAAGCAAGGACGGATCGCTGGTGTCGTTCGACAAGTCGTCGCCGGAGCGGCCGGCGGGACGCGGCATCTTCGACGTCAGGATCGACGGCGTGAGCTGGCCGTGTCAGAAGCCGCCATGGGGCCGGCTGATGGCGATCAGCACGACGACCGGCGACATCGCGTGGCAGACGCCGCTCGGCATCACCGAGCAGCTGCCGGCCGGCAAGCAGAACACCGGGCGGCCGCTCGTTGCCGGACCGATCGTGACGGCCGGCGGCCTCGTGTTCATCGCGGCGACCGACGACAACCGGTTCCGCGCCATCGACGCGCGCAGCGGCAAGGAGCTCTGGGTGACGACCCTGGATCGCCGCGGCAACGCGGATCCGCTCACGTATCAGGGAAAGGACAGTAAACAATACGTCGCCATTGTCGCCACCGACACACTCGTCGTGTACGCGTTGCCGTAGAAGGCCTCATCGGGCTTCAGCCGGACTCGGGACGTGGTATTGACCGCAGAGCACGGAAGAAGCGCGGAGATCGTTCTTACAAATTGTTCTCTGCGATCTCTGCGTTCTCTGCGGTTCATTTCAATGTTGCGGATCAGAACTCCGCGAGCGCAAACGCGGTGAGCGTCGTGCCGGCCGGCATCAACACGTACTGCTTGTCGTCCAGCATGTAGGTGATCGCGCCGGCGTACAACGACGTCCCGGTCTGGAAGTGCCAGAGGTTCTTGCCGGTCTTCGCGTCGAACGCCATCAGGTTCCCGGATCCACCCGCGAAGACGAGTCCTGATGCCGTTGACAGCACGCCGGCCCACGACTGGCTGACGTACGGGAATTCCCACCGACGCTCGCCGGTCGCGACGTCGATCGCGCGCAGCGCGCTGAACTGCGTGTCGCCGAGACGCTGCACCGCGCCGCCTCGGAACGCGTCGCCGGGGTTGTAGTCGTCCTTCCACGTGAAGAAGATGCCGCACGACTCGCGCGCCGTCACGAAGAAGAGGCCCAGGCCCGGATCGTAGGACGGCGGCATCCAGTTCGTTCCACCGGATTGATCCGGACACACGCGCGTGCCTTCCTCGCTCGGGACGCTGTTGGGCAGCAGCATCGGCCGGCCGTCCGGCCGGACCTCCTTCGCCCAGCTGGTTTGAATGAACGGCTTCGCGCGGACCAGCGTGCCGGTCGCGCGATCGAGGACATAAAAGAAGCCGTTGCGATTCGCGAACAGGACGACTTTGCGCTGCGTGCCGCCAATCGCGAGATCGGCGAGCACCGGCATCTGCGTCGAGTCGTAGTCCCAGATGTCGTGCGGCGTGAACTGATAATGCCAGCGCAGCTTGCCGGTGTCGGCGTCGAGCGCCACGATCGACGCGGTGTACAGGTTGTCGCCTTCGCGCTCCAGGCCGTTGTAGTCGGGGCCGGCGTTGCCGGTGCCCCAGTAGACGAGATTCAGATCCGGATCGTATGCGCCTGGCACCCAAATCGATCCGCCGCCGTGCTCCCACGCTTTCGCGTCGGTGCCGCGCCACGTGCCGTGGCCCGGATCGTCGGGACCGGCGGTCGTATAGAAGCGCCACACCTGCTTGCCGCTCTGCACGTCGTAGGCGTCGATGAAGCCGCGGATGCCGTACTCGGCACCGGCGACGCCAACGATCACCTTGTCTTTGACGACGAGCGGAGCGGTCGTGCCGCTGTAGCCGCGCCGGAAGTCCACCATCGGCGTGTCCCATTCGATCGCGCCGGTCTTGCGGCTGATCGCGACCACGTGCGCGTCGAGCGTCGTCTTGAAGAGCCGATCGCCGATCACGCCGAAGCCGCGATTGACCAGACCGCAGCAGGCGATCAGACCGTTCGGCAGGTCGCGCTTGTAGCGCCAGATCTGACGGCCGGTGCGCGCGTCGATCGCCCAGCCGGTGTCGAGCGGACCGGTGACGTAGACGACGCCGTCCAGCACGAGCGGCGCCGCCTCGAACTTGCCGAGCGTGTCGGTCTGGAACTGCCACTGCGCGACGAGACGGTTCACGTTCGCCGGCGTGATCTGCGTCAGCGGACTATGGCGATGGTTGCCGTAGTTGCCTGAATAGGTCAGCCAGCGCGTCGGGTTCTTCAACCCGTCGCGCAGATCCTGCGGCGTCACCTGCGTGGACGACGGCTGCTGCGCCGCGACGGACCATGAGATCACCGCGGCGGTAAGCGTCGCGAAGATGATGCGGGCGATCAGTGTGCGCATGCTTCCTCCAGCTGCATTCCCGGTAGCGCGAAATGCCATCCCACGGAGCGCGAGGTGCATTTCCAGGTCGCGCGAAGGCTTTAGCCGAGCGACCTGTGAGATCGCGCGTCGCGCTCGCTTGAAGCTTCTCGCTACACCGATGTCTTCTTACCGCGTCGCGTCCGCCGCCCCGCGCAGCGTCGTCAGGTAGCGCACGAGATCGTCGAGATCGCGATCGTTCAACCGGTCGGCCGCATAGACCGGCATCAGTGATTGCTTGTCGAGCGTGAATTCAGCGAGGTTCGACTTCAGATAGCCCTGGAGGCGCTCACGCGAATCCATGATCTGAATCGAGAACTCGTCTTCGTTTTTCCGGATGCCGCGGATCCGCTCGCCCTGACGCGTGACGAGCGTCACCGGCTCGTAACCGGGGCGGATGAACGGGTTCGATCCGCGCAGCTTCCCGACGAGCCCGGCGCGCGGGCGGGCCGTGCCGATGCGCGACAGATCGGGACCGAGCTGGCCGCCGCGTCCGTTGACCATGTGGCAGCCGTTGCAGTTGGCGCGGAACAGCCGCTCGCCGTTGGCGGCGTCGCCGGTCGCAGGCGCGGCAGGCACCGCGCCCAGCGTCTTGACGTAGGCGAGCACCTGCCAGATCTCCTTGTCGAGCACGCGCTGAGGGTCGGCGCCGATCATCTCGGTGCCCGGCACGCCGCGACGGACGATGTCGAACATCCGGCCGTCGCTGCCGCCGGCCGCCCAGAAGCCGGTGAGATCGGGGCCGAGATAGCCGTGCGCGTCGGGACCGTGGCAGCCCGCGCAGCGGTTCCTGAACATCGCGGCGCCGTTGCTGATCGCGAGCCTGTTGCCGTCGAGCGGGTTCGTTGCGGGGCGGGTATCGCGCTGCGGCGACGATTCCTGCGCGCTCGCGGCGCGACTCGCGCCGACACTAGTCGAGATCGCCAGCACGATTACCGCTGTCACCGCCACGGATCGGCTCATGACCGCCTCGCTTCGTTGATGTCGCCGATTGAGATACACCCGAAGCGGGCGGCGGTCAAGAAATCCGTGGGCGGGGGCGGCGGCGACTCAGTACGACGGCGGGACGTCTCCGCCGGACGAACCGGCCGAGAGGACGCGGCCATCGGCGAGCGCCACCTGACGCGCGTTGGCCCGGTGCGATCCGTCCTTCGCCGCTGCACCGCGGAACGTCACGGTGTCGCCGACGTGCAGCGTCGTCGCTCGCCATCCGCATTCGAGCAGCGCTTTCGGAGGCGCGAGCTCGACGCACCAGTTCGCGACCGCCGCGTTCGCATCCGCGACGTCGAGATAGCAGTGCGCGTGAGGATTGGTCCACTCGATCCTCGTCACGACGCCTCGCAGCTCGACCGGCTTGTTGGCGTCGTACTCGGCGGCGAAGGAATGATGCGCGATCACCGGCACCACGCCGCTGAGGCCGATGGCGAAGAGGATCACGCTGAGCGTCGTTTTCATGGCTCTGTTTGCGAGCGCCGGGGCGAGAGAGCATCCAGAATAGGGATGCGCTGTGCGCGCGCACAACGACCGGTTGGTGGTCTGTATCTCGTAAGAAATGCAGTAGGTTTTTATAAGTAAACAACGGTGAAACGTAAGTAAATAGTTGATTATTCGCAAATTACCGTAGCCGTAGTGGCGGGCGCGGATATCTTGCATGTTCTCGCTTAGGGGTAACGGCCTTTCGAGGTTCTCCATGATTCGCTGCTCAACACGTTCCGTTGTCGTCGCAGGCGCCATCGCCATCGGGTTTCACGTTGGCGCATCCCCCGTTGGTGCGGATGGCACCGCGATCGACGTCGCGCGATCGCGCTTGACCATTTCGGTCTACAAGTCCGGTCTGTTCTCGGCCTTCGCCGACAACCACACGATCCATGCGCGCATTGCCGAGGGATCGCTGTCGAGCACCGCGCCGTTGTCGGTGACGATGACGGTTCATTCGAAGGACCTCGAGGTCATCGATCCCGACCTGGCGGCCGACAAGCGCCGCGAGGTGCAGACGCGCATGCTCGGGCCCGAAGTCCTCGACGTCGATGCCTACCCTCAGATCACGTTCGCCTCGACCGCCGTTCAGCCGAACGGCGCGGATCGATGGACGGTCGAAGGCGACCTCGCGATCCACGGAAAGACGAAGCGCGTGTCGTTCGACGCGGCGCGGTCGTCGGGGACCTATCGAGGCAGCGTTCGGATCCGTCAGCGCGACTTCGGCATCACGCCGATCAGCATCGCCGGCGGGACCGTCAAGGTGAAGGACGAGCTGCTGATCGAGTTCGTGATCGTCCCGGCGTAAGACGCTCGCGTCGCTCTCGCAGGGCGGGCAGGCCAGGTGAGCGCGATGTCTCACTCGGCGCGGAGGGCGATCGTCGGATTCAGGTGCGCCGCGCGGGTCGCCGGCACATAGCAGGCCAGGACGGCGATCGCGATGAGCGCCGGCGGCACGACCGCAAACGTGAGCGGATCGACCGGCGTCACGCCGAACAGGAGACTTCTGAGCAGCTGGCTCGCCAGGGCGGCACCGGCCACTCCGAGGACGACGCCGACGAGCGCGGGCCGCAGTCCTTGCATCACGACCAGGCGATTCACGTCGCCGCTGGTCGCG
>Ga0066388_100001774_pt1 | contig 12532 bp, 1 predicted proteins | sample PanSoiMetaGPlot6_FD_64539 | JGI IMG/M metagenome (GOLD analysis project Ga0066388, IMG submission 64539) | Tropical forest soil microbial communities from Panama analyzed to predict greenhouse gas emissions - Panama Soil - Plot 6 (Hybrid Assembly) | ecosystem: Environmental > Terrestrial > Soil... | reverse complement strand
ACTTGTTCGTGTATCTTTTTGGCATCTTGAGGATTTATTGGCTGACCGTCTCCCAAACCGGCTTCCTTCAGGTCCAGGCCAATCAGCTTGCACTCAATCTTCGTGAGTTCATCACCTCCACCTTGAATGGCGATGACGCCGTCCATCTTGCCACCCGGCTTTCCTGGGCTTATTTGATTACTTACTTCAACGACGTCAGACGAAGTCAATCCCGCTAGCTTGCCGAGAGACATCGGCTTCTTTCCCGTCGCGGGATCAACTTTCGAATAATCCATGAGGACGGCGCCATCATCTGTGTCCGGCGGCTTTTTCCCAGAACCGGGGTGCTGCTCGTAGTGAATTTGTCCGGGGGGCTTGGTGTTTTGATTCTCTAAGGCAAAGTGCACATTCATACCCGTCACCTGAAAGATCTGGCTGGCGTAGTCTCTATGACCATCGACGTGCTTGGACGGGGGCAGCTCATTTGATTCCTCGCACTTGTGAGCGATGCTATCCTTGTCCAGAGTAACCGTAACTGGTGGCTTTCCATGAGTCGTGTACGATCCGGTCGTGGCCATGTCTGCCACCAGGCGGACGGCCTCTGCAGGGTCCTTCGTGTAGGTTCTCGTCTCTACGGAGGCCACACTGCAGGTACTGTAATTACCCTGGGCGATTGTCTTAGGATCCGCAGCGTGTTGCATGCACTGTTCAGCCAGGAATACACGGTCCTTCTCGGGAACGGGCGCCTTCTCATTGGTCGCTAGTAGCTTTTCCAGATTCTGGTAGGTTTTTTCCACTTCCTCATGAGCCTTTTTTGCAGCCTCTTTGGCGGCTTCGTCCGGCTTCATGCCCTGAGCTTCAAATTCCTTCTGATATTCTCCTTGCTGATGGGCCTCGCGTTCCTCGAAGGTCTTCATGTTCTCTTTGAATGCTTTCAGTTCACCCGGGTCAGTTATTTTGGCCTCGGCAGCCTTTTCCAATTTGTCGTGCTCGGCTTTGACTTTCGGGTCATCATGTAATTTGCTGAGAGCTTCTTTCTCTGCCTTTTCGTTGGCTTTCTGTTCTGCTTCCTTGTTCTTTTCCGCAGCCTCTAGTTGTTGTTTCTGTTTGTTTTCCGCCCCTATCCCTGTGTTCTTTTCGGAAGCGTCATCCTGGTACTCTTTCTTCACCTTGTCCAGTGTCTCTTTGGACTGTTCAAGCGCCTTTTTTACTTCCTCACTATTCTTTAGCTCGGCAAACATATCGCGGTCCAGTCCGGCGGATGCGACGGCGCCTGGCTTCGCGTCTGCAGATTCGCCTGATGCCGAATAGGATTCATATGCGGCGGAACCTGACTTCGCGTCCGCCAACTCGCCTGATGCCGAATAGGTTTCATACGCGGTCGAATCTGACCTCGCGTCCGCCAACTCACCTGATGCCGAATGGGATTGATATGCGGAGGAACCTAACTTGGCGTCCGCAGACTCGCCTGATGCCGAATAGGTTTCATATGCGGCGGAGCCTGACTTGGTGACTGTAGCATCGGCTGCCTGCAAGGTTTTGGTTTGCTGCTTAGTAATCAGCCCGCCCTCAGCGTACATGACATTGGGTGAGCCAGTCTTCGGCTTTTGCTGCATAGCCTCCAGAAATTCTTTTAGCGGTACTGGTTTGCCAGCCGGGTAGGTATGGTCCGTACCCTTAGCCGTATTGTCAAAATAGACCTGAGCCGGCGGACCTTTATCGACGTGTGTGACCGTCACGAAATGGAGCCCTTCGTGTTTCATGCCAGCGAAATCGCCGGGTGTCGTTCTAAAAAGCGCCTGGCAGGGGAGTCCATTTTTCTCTACGGCAGTCAGGAAGTCCTTTTCTGCTGCCGCTTCTTGGGCGGGGTTACTGAGGTCTTTTCCGCCAATTACAGATTTGACTTCATAACTTTCGCCGGTCAAGGTTTTGTCCAACTGCGTCATCTCGTCTGCTGAGATCCCGTGCCAGACTGACACCGTTTTTCCATCGGCGCTGATGATCCGCTCTCCTGTGTCTTGACTCGGGAGGAAGGATGAATCGGGAGGATTGGGGGCCTTGGCTTTGCCCGGCATTTCAGAGACGTAAGTAGATGGCACTTCGCCCTTTGCTTTCGCTTGATCCTCAAGAACTTTGTTCGCCATGGCTGTCTGAAATACTTTGCTTACGAGAGCACGATCCGAGCTGCCATCATCTTGCGGCTTTCCGTTGGCGTTAATCACGTCGGCCGGTAGCTTAATGACGCTGCCGTCGGCAGCTTTGGTCTGCCCGGTCGTCGCCAGTTCGGCAACGTATTTGGCATATTTCTCTGGATAACTTTTGGCTAGGGAAAATTCAGTGGTGGCTAATCCGCATGTTTCTTTGTAGCCCTGTTTAATGTCTTCCGGGTGGGCAATCTGATGCACTACCTCCTTTACGAGCTCTTTCCTCTGTTCTAAAGTAAGGCTGTTAGGCGGGCCGCCACTGTCACTGCCTATAGTGGCGAGCGACTTATAGATCTGTTCTCGCTTCTCCGGCGGAAGTGCATCAATGACCTTCATGTCGTCTTTGAAGCGAGCATCCGACAGCTCTGCTTCGTTCTTCTTCAGTTTCTCGCGAGTCTCTTTCAGCTCTTCCTTGAGCTCCTTGAGTTTTTCCTCTGTCGTCTGTAGCTTTTCCAGATTCACCGCCCCTTTCGGGTTCAATTGATCGGTGAGCAGTTTGTATCGGAGCTCTTCGTCATTGAGCTTGCTCTTGAGCTCGGCATTGGTTTTGTCGAGCTCTTTCTGCTCCTCAGCGCTATACTCCTTCGGCATCACCCCCGAGGTCTTAAGAGTTTCCATCAAGTGAGCACGCTCGTGATCAGCGATCTTTGATGCTTTGTCGTCCGCACCTTTGTCGGCTTGTTTTTCGAACTGTTCAACCAGCGCAGGCGGCTTATCATTGCCTATGGACTTGTCGTCTTTCGCGCCCCCGGCCGGGATATCTCTCGCGGCGGGCTCAACGCTTGAAGGTATGTCCTTGGCGACTACCGGCTTGTCACCACTGGCGAAGGCGGCTGTAGCTTGAGTTTCATCAAAGGTTCCGTCTGGATGCTTAACAGTAACTTCGCTGCCAGTCTGAATTGAAAAGTCGCCGTTGTGCTCAATTGTGCACTTATCGGCATGGTCCCTTAGCTTGCCTTGCTTGTCAAAGAAATTCCAGCTCCCATCTTTCTCTTTTCCCCATGCACCATTCTTAGTATAGATATACTTCTCTTCGCCGTTCTCATATACAATTTTGTTCTTCGAGCCGTCCGGATACGTAATTTCGGTCACATGACCAGCGGCGTCTATCTTATAGCTGGATTGTCCTTTGCTGATGTCACAGCTACCGTCAGGGTGTGTAGCGATAATGCTGCCGTCAGGGTGTTTGACATTAACTTCGCTTCCATCCTTGATGGAAAAGTCACCGTTTTGCTCGACCTTGCAGTTATCGGCATGGTCCTTCAAATTGCCATTCTTGTCATAGTAATTCCAGCTCCCATTTTCCTGTTTCACCCATGAACCGTTCTTGGTATGGATAGCACTCTGGTTACCATCCACGTAGTCAATTGTGTTCATCGAGCCATCCGGGTAAAGCACTTTGGAAACATGATCGCCATCCTTTACCACGTGGCCGGTTGGTGACGGAATTACGAGCTTGTCTCCCACGTGAATCAGGTTCGGGTTCTCCAAGTTGCTTGCGGTGGCTATCGCATCGATTTCTTTCTGAAGCTCGGCCGGCGAAGGTTTATAGTTAGGATCGTCTGCGTGTCTTTCCTTGAGCACGTCCTGGGCAATTACCGTAAGGTTATCGCCCTTCTGAACGTCGTAAGTCCCGGTGCCATCCTTCTGGACATCGAACCACCGGTTACCCCAGAGCTCTAGTTGTTCTGGGGGGGCCTCGGCAGAAGTGTCAGCGGCCGACGCTGACTTGTCTTCCGGCTTCTTTTCCACCTCGGGCTTGAATTCGCGAGGAGTCGCCTCCGAAGTTTTTAGCGTCCCCATCAAATCAGCAGTCTTAGACGATGGGGCGGCTGCCGCCTTGGCCTCGAGGTTGTCGTACTTCTCAAATGCTCCGCCCGGTTTATCTTGCGCGGTAGCCTTGTCATCCTGGTGCAGAGCGCTCGTCTCATCAACGTTGAAAGCGGCTTTGCCCTGGGTGCTTTTGGTTACTACGGTTCCGTCGGGCTGGGTGGTACTGTTTGCTTTGACAATGTCATCCCCAACATTTTGCGTAATGGCCTTTTGCTCCTCCTCCGATAATCCTTTGACCAGTTTTGTCCACTCTTGCGCGCCCTTCACATAGTCCGGATCTTTGAAGTCTTTATCTTCCGGATGATCCTGCTTGTGGGCCTTGTAGTTATCGACAAAAGTTTTTTCTAGTTGGTCTTTGTACACTTGGTCCGATATAAGATGGTAGTTATGCTTGAGTTCCAATAACTCGTATTCTTGAGCGTCAGTGAGCTTGCCTGCCTTTTGTTGTTGGTCTAGCCCAGCCGAAAGGTCTTTTAATTTCTCTTGATACTCGTCCTTCGACAGCAGGTTTTCGTCACGCTTAAGGCGCAGCAACTCGTACTGGTGAGCCATATCCAGCGTGCCTGCTTTCTTTTCCTGCTCAAGCTCAGCGATGTTATCGGCCGGAGACTTCGTGGCCAGGAAAAGATCACGCGCGCTTACGTCGTGGCTGCTAAAGCTACCCCATTGATTTTGCATGGTGGCAATGCCGGTTTTTTCATCATAGTCAGTGACAGTAACGACGTGGCCTCCTCCCGACCCACCTGCGGCCCCAGCTCCTGAATCAGTCCAGAATGGCTCGTTGCCTGTATTTACGGAGATAATGACGGGCAGCTTGCCTTCCTGCTTCAACTGGGCAAGCGCCTGCTTCATCTCCTCGTCGCTGTGTACATGCACGACCGCGTGCTTCTTCTCTAACTCTATTGCTTCCTGCAGCCTAGCGAGGTCGGCCTTTAGATCTTTCTTTTCGTCCGGTGTTAAATCCTTTGAGTCAATGGAGGCGGACGCTTTCTTGAGAGCGTCAGGATCATCGAGATTGAGCGGCTTGCCCTCGCCAATGCCGGCCTTGCTCATTTTGAGAGCGAGAAGCTCGTTCCTGAGCGCTATTTCGTCTTTCGAGTCAATGGCAGCGATGCCGTCCATCTTTCCACCCGCAAGCTCAGGAGATATGTGCTTACTCATATCCGCAGCCTGAAGAGCACTCATTCCCGCACCTTCTCCTTGGACCTTTTTGGTAGGAGGAGCTGTAGAGTAATCGATCACGCATTCGCCGTTATCAAAGGGATTCTTGCTTGTGTCAAATTCGTGCTGTTCGTAATGGAGTTGACCAGGCGGATTGGTTTTGGCATTCTCAATTTCATAGTGGACATTGACGGCAGTGACCTGGAACAGTTGGCTAGCATAGTCACGTTGACCATCCGTCTCAACCCAATTGGATGAGCCCTGTTTGGCGAGACTATCCTTATCCTTATATTTGTTGAAGTCGACCGTGACAGGAGGATCGATGTACTTGCCGTCAGGTGGATTTGGAGGATTGCCCAGAGTAGTGTATTTGCCGGTGATGGCCACATCTGCTATTAGCTTCGCCGCCTCAGCTGGATCCTTGGTAAAGGTCTTGGTCTCTACAGTAGCGGCTGGGCAGGTACCATACATACCCTGAGATATTGTCTGGGGATTGGCGGCGTGCATCATGCATTGCTCAGCCAGTTTAATGCGGTCCGGTTCGCTGACTGGAGCCTTTTCATTTTTTTCCAACAGCCGTTCGATGTTCTGATAGGTCTTCTCCACCTCTTCATGAGCTTTTTTCGCCGCTTCTTCTTGGGCATCATCCGGCTTCATGCCCTGCGCTTCAAACTCTTTCTTATACTGACCTTCCAGCGCCGCGGTTTGCTCTTCAAACTTTTTCATGTTGTCTTTGAATTGCTGTAGCTCGTCCTTATTGGTTATCTTTGCCTCCGCGGCTTTCTCCAATTTGTCGTGCTCGGCTTTGACTTTCGGGTCATCATGTAATTTCTTGAGAGCTTCTTGCTCCGCCTTTTCGCCGGACTTCTTTTCTGCCTCCTTATTCTTTTCCGCGGAGTCTTTTTCTGCTTGTGCTTTGTTGTCTGCTTCTAGTGTTTTCGCTGCTACATCTTCATGGGAGTTCTCGAAAGTTTCCTTGACAGCCTGTGCCGCCCCTTCACTTATCTTTTGCCAATCCACAGTGCCTGCGGGCATGTCCAACATGCCACTCTTGAGCTGTGCACTGCTCGTGTGCTCCTCGATGCGCGGCGGCACCTCCATCGAATATGCGCTCGATGATTTGTCGGCGGCGCTTTGTGCGTTTTGCATTTCGTATTCTTCAACCAGCCTGGCTTCGCCGGTGGACGTGTTGCCTTTGCCGTCGCCTGCTGGCATGTCTTTCGTTGCTACTGCGGCAGAAGTGTCACCGGTTGATGCTGACTTGTCTTCCGGCTTCTTTTCCACGTCGGACTTGAATTCTCGCGGTGTCGCCCCCGAAGTTTTTAGCGGCTCCATTGCTTGCTCTTCGTTTCTTGCCTCTGTTGTGTTTTTTGCTGCACCGTGTTTGGAGCCCTCGACAGCTTCTTTGATCGCCTGTGCTCCGGCTTCAGTTAATTTGTCCACAACGCCTGTGGGCATGTCAATCATGCCACTGTTGAGCTGTGCGTTGCTCGGTGTGACAGTGACGTCTGGAGGCTTAGTATCATTGGGTGTGCCATCATGTCCTACTTCTTTGGTTTCGGTCTGTCCGTCGGGATGGTCGATTACGTCATGGGGCACATCATTCAGTTGGGGTTCTGGATGATAGTGGCTATAGGTAACATCGCCAGTTCCCTTGTCGATTTTTATATCATCGCAGTGCGCAACAGGTATCGGTACAGGTCCTTTGTCGTTGGCTACGCTGGTAACGTCATACAGAGTATAGCCACCATGTTCGTCCGGCTTCCAAATCAAACCGCTCTTCAGTTTCATTTCCTTGATGTTGCCATCGGTGTTGTACTCCGGATACACAGCTTTGTCTTTGTCCGGGTACTGGATTTCGGTAATGTAGTCGCCACCGGCCTTTTTGACGATTTTGTATGGATTGTCAGCTGGACCATCCGTGACCTCAGATTTATCGATGTTTACTTTCGTTTCTGATCCGTCGAGGTGAAAGATGGTGGTAGTCCCGTCTTTGTCATAAAACGCCAGATCGCCATATTCATCAATGCTTGCATCGCCGGTGAAGTGCTTGCCCGCTTTGTGCCCTGCGTCATATAAGGTATAGCCGCCACCGTCTTTGTCTCTTTCGATCGTTGACTTATCTGGATACGTGATCTTGGTTAAGTTACCGTCTTTATCATGCTCGTACTTGCTTGATCCGTCTTTGTTTTGGATCTCTGTTACGTATCCATGCTCATCCCTAATGACTGTTGTTTTTTCCGAGGGAACGTTATCAAAGTACGTGTACGTGTTTGAGCCATTGGGATGCCAAATATCAGTGGATCCCTTATCGCTGTTTTTGTGAAGCTTGACGTCACCAGTATCTTTATCAATCTCGATGCTGTCATAGTGTTCGCTTGGCTTACCATCCTTGTATTTAGTGTAACCGTCACCAGGAGGTTCATCCTTCGCATAGTAATTCCCATTCTCAACTACGATAAACTTGAGAGCGGGCGGGTCCGACTGATCGTATTGGAATTGAACTTCTCCCCCCGCGTCGGCCGGGTATTTAATCTTGGTGATTTTGCCGGTATCGTCTTTGGTGATGCCGGACTTCTCCGTAAACTCAGAAGTTCCGTCCAGATGCGTAACCAAGATAGTTCCATCGGCATTCTCTGCCTTGATGTCGCCTGATTCAGTCACCGACATTTTGCATTTGGAATGAAAAGTCTTAGCTGGTTTGCCCGGTTTACCCGGCTCAGCTGGTTCAGCTGGAATGTGCTGGGTATACCCATCACCGTCTTTCTCAATCGTTGAACCATCTGGCATGGTTATTTTTTTCAGGGTGGTGCCATCAGTATCGTATTCATACGTTGTTGCCCCATCTTCATTCTTGGTTTCTATTACCTTGCCAATGGCGTTTTTTATTACTACTTCTTCTCCGTCGACGTGGATATTTTCCTCATAGCCATTGCACTTCTTGGTGATGGTCGAACCGTCATTGAACGAGAACGTGGTGTCACCATTCGTGTCGATGGTTACTTCCTTGAAATTAAGATGTCCCGGATTCCCTTGCTTATCGTACACGTCCCAACCACCATCGGGTGTCGGTTTCCAGGTGTTTGTGCCGTCTGTGATTGAAACCAGGTTTCCATCCTGGTATTTTGCTTCGTAGTACGTCCCATCTGGATGAGCTACTTTCAGATAGTCCGGGGTTTTGGTAATTGTGGAGCCATCGGGATGTACGGTTACGTCTGGGCCAGTCTTGACGCCCTCAGGATGTACATCGTGATAGACAAGATCACCGTTTGGCTCGACCTCGATCTTGTCACAGTGCGTGCTTCCTTCTTGGTTTCCATGATAGAGCGTGTAACCCTTACCGTCCGGATCTAATTTCCATTTATCACCATCAGGCAGCTCTACTGTCTTAGGCGTTTTATCATGATCACTGACGTACTCCACGTGCGTTTTTTTACCGCCTGGACCTACTATGTCAGTTACGTTTCCAGAATCGGTTGCCTTAATCGTTATATCGCGGTTCTCGGGTGCTAATCTTGGTGCATCCATAACAGCATGCGGTTCAAAACCAGCTTTCGTTTCCACCAGATGATCGCCACTCGCCGGTGGCTCGGTTATTGTTTCGGAACCGTCGACATTTCTGACCTTTATACCGCCGTCCAAGCGTTTACAAGTAATATCTCCATTTTCCGAAACCTGAATCTCGCCGTCCCACCGAGTGATCTTGCCGTCTTTGACAATGTTCCAGTGATCTCCGCCGCACATAACGGTAGAGCCGTCTCTGGCGTACACTAGGGCGGGTTGACCGTCGTTGTCGTACTCAATCTTGTTAATCTTCCCATCGGGGTATTCGATTGCAGTAGGGCGATTCTGATCATCCCTGGTCACAAGCGAGGACTCAGGTTTGTTCTCCGGCGCCGCCTCGACGCCTGATTCCAATGCGCGGTTGCGATGCGGTGCCTCGGCGGGTGTTACAGCCTCGTCTGGTGTGTTCACCTCCTTAACAGTTGTCGCAGATTTCGCCTCGGTCGGTATCTCTTCCCCCCCTATCGCTCGTGTGATTTTTCCGACTAACTTCTTTAAGCCATCAACTATCTCAAGTGAGCTGGGGAGAAACCGGTGACTGCCGGTGCCCCTGTCTAAGCCGAGAGAATATTCCTCCGCGCGCTTAGCCACGTCAGTCTTGTAATTGGCAGCCGCCTCATTTTGGGCGGACATTACGTCGTCGGCTTTTAATGGCGAGCGATCAGTCGCTTTCTCGCTCGATTTCTCTGCCCCTTTCTCGGCTGCTGTTTCCCGACTTCCATCCGCAAGCATTGTGCGCGCTCCCTCTCTTGAGCCAAACAAGCCGATAGCCACCCAGTACTTAAGGCGCCAGGCCTATCGAATACTAATAAGACTTTTTAGCACTTATACTTCATAAATATTCCTCACTGCGGTTCCCACCAAACCCGTCTGGTCATGCTGCCCTTGCTCATCAAATTGGCGTAAGTCTGGCTCCGGCGAGCATTCGCTTGGTCAGCTGAGGGATCTGCTCGGTTCCTACTGCCAGATAAACGGGAGCCGTCCAGGCATTAGCCCTGAAATTTGGGGCAGTTTTGGGTCACGAAATTAATTCACTACCTGTCTGGCGGCGTGACTGGTGATGCAGGCACACGCTGCAAACTAATGGCTAGTCGGCATTGTTCGCCGGCAGCGGGTGCTTTCTTGTTCAGCCTGGACAGCACCTTTGTCTCGAGCAACTCGATGTCCTTGTTGCCTGGCAGGCCGTTAATGGAGCAGGGTGTCGCTGCTGTTCATGTTAATCTCAAAGCAGCCTCAGTTGGCCACCCAACACACCAGAGATGACGCGATGCGCTCAGTGAGATTAGGCATACTCCAGAAGGGGCTCATTCTCCTGTGCGTCCCGCTGCTGTTCGAAACAGTGGTTGCCGGGTCACTAATCTATCTGCAGCACTACTATGCTTCCTCCGTCAAAGCCGAGGTTCTGAGGAAGCAGATAGTGTTCCACATAAATGACTTCTTGTTTTACAGCACGCAGCTGAGCACGGGAAACCTGGGACTGGTCTTCATTAAGGATTTTCATCCGGACTGGACAACTGACTCAAGAGCCTTGAGTGAGTATGAGTCGGTCAAGACGTTGCTGGGAGAAGATCCCCAGCAGCAGCAAAGGTTGGGAGACATAATCGCCTGCTACAACCGGGTACGTGATCTCTTAGGCAAATTGACATCGGGTCCGCGCGACGCCCCCGGGCAGCTCGCACAGGTCCTGGCGCTCAAGAGCAATCTGCGGGCCTGCAAGGGTCTAATGGCGGAAAACATCAAGCTCGGAGACCTCATAAGCTTGCTGAGAGAAAAGGAGCTGCGGCAAAGTGTGAGAACTGCTGAGCAGGTGCGCGCTGTCGCAGGTCTCATCCAGCTGGTTTTGGCAGGGGCGATTGTCGGCAGCGCGATCATCGGATTATTGCTGTTTCGTTATTTCATGCGCGGCATTCACAGCGGTGTTCAGACGCTCGTTGGCAACATCCAACACTTCAAGAATGGAGAACCACTAGCCCCGGCAATCGAAGGAGCTGATGAGATAGCGTTTCTGGATGCCAGATTCCACGACATGGCAAAAGATGTTGCGTCAGCACAGCGGATGAAGCAGGCATTCATCTCTGCGCTGTCTAGCGAGTTCAGAGCTCCTATAAGCGCTACCAGGGAGTATCTTGCCGACTTGTCTGTCGGCTCGGACAGGGGCTTGTCGGAGCGAGGCCGGGATCGTGCACGCACTGCAGAGGTGTCGCTAGAGAGACTAATCGGCTTAATAAATGACTTGCTTGCGCTTGACGCTCCTGGAACGAGTGGCATCGAGATTCGGCCGCGAAGCTGCTCGCTGACAGAGATCATACAATCCGCGATCGATGCCGTGATGGTGCAGGCAGAGCACAATGGCATTCGCGTCCTCGGACCCAATGGGCAAGCACAAGCATATGCTGATCCCGATCGAATCGTGCAGGTGCTGGTTAACCTGCTGTCGAACGCGATCAAGTTTTCACCCGCGGGATCCTCGGTGGTGGTCAGCACCAATACTGTAAATGACCAGGTGGAGGTGCGAGTTAGTGATACAGGCAGAGGGGTGCCCGCGCATTTGCGCGAGGCAATTTTTGAGCGCTTCCGGCAAGTAGCCGCCACTGACGCAACGGAAAAAGGAGGTACCGGTTTGGGCCTGCCAATATGCAAGGAGATAGTCGAGCTGCACGGCGGCCAGATAGGACTGGAATCAAAGGAAGGCAAGGGAAGCTCATTTTGGTTCCGCCTGCCCATCAGCGGGCCGAGTGAGGAGTAGGACGTTGCGTATCTTGCCAAAGACGATCTTTGCAAAGGGCTTGATTCTCATCTGCGTTCCATTACTTATGGAATTCGCGTTCGGAATCTCGATGTTTTTGCTGCAGCGGTACAACGCCGAGAAGCTAGCAAAGGAACGGACAGCAGCAGAGATCATACTTCACGCAAATGAAATGCTGATTGACTGCAAGGCAGTTATGTTTTTGAAGACATACTTTAATCTGTTTGGAGGCCCTGAGCCGCGAGTCCAGGAAAGGATAAAGCATATAGACGAGGAATATCGTCTCCTCGAGAAGCTGGTTGTCGACGACCCTAAGCAGAAACATAACGTTCAGGAAATTCATTATTACAATGGAGACGCGCTCGAGCGGATCGCACAACTTCGTCCGGTGATGTCCCAGCATCAGGGCAGCTTCGGTAAGTTGGCGACATTGAGGTCCGATGTCGACATCCTCTCAGGGATTCAGTGGCCTGTTGACAGGATGGCGGCACGGGTAAAGCAGTTCCGAAGTCCCGAATTCTTGAGTAGCAATGCAGTGGTTCCTGAGTTGGAAAGGACCACAGCACTGGTCGATCGCATCGGGCTCGGATCCCTTGCCGGCAGCGCACTTGTGGCCATGGTGCTGTTCGCCTATTTCATTCGCAGCATAATTCAGGGCGTAAAGGTTGTGGTGGAGAACACCGAACGATTTAAGCAGGGCGTAGAACTGAAACCGCGTATTCGGGAAGGCGATGAGCTTGCGCAAGTCGACGCCGCGTTCCATGACATGGCTGATGAGATCAATGCGGCACAGCAAACAAAACAGGCCATCGTATCGATGATTTCTCACGACTTGAGATCACCGCTTACATCGGTGTATGGTTATCTGACGAATCTGACGGATGGAGCCTTTGGAGACCCTTCGGAAAAGACTATTGTTGACGCGCAGAAACGTGAGCAGGACGTCGAGAGACTGATTCGCCTGATCAATGACGTGCTGGATCTGGACAAAATTGACGCCGGCAGATTCGAGCTTCGGCGGAAGATGATCTACGTATACGTCGCT
>Ga0066388_100001773_pt1 | contig 12534 bp, 8 predicted proteins | sample PanSoiMetaGPlot6_FD_64539 | JGI IMG/M metagenome (GOLD analysis project Ga0066388, IMG submission 64539) | Tropical forest soil microbial communities from Panama analyzed to predict greenhouse gas emissions - Panama Soil - Plot 6 (Hybrid Assembly) | ecosystem: Environmental > Terrestrial > Soil... | reverse complement strand
CGCCGATAGCGGTCCATCGGGAACGATATTGCGCAAATGGCTGGTGAAATGGATCTCGGCCATGATCTAAACAGGCGTGAAGGATCCAACAGAGTGACCCGTCAACTGGGAAGAATTGCGACATTCAACCGCCGACGTTTAACTGCCACGCGTTTAACTGCCAAGCGCGGTTGCGATCGCCGCAAGCGCAGCTTCGGCTTTTGACCCATCGGGGCCGCCGGCCTGCGCCATATCGGGCCGGCCGCCGCCGCCCTTGCCGCCGAGCGCCTCCGCGCCTTTGCGCGCGAGCTCGATAGCGTTGAAACGCGTCACCAGATCATCGGTGACGCCAACGACGATGCCGGCCTTGCCGTCGGCACTGACGCCGACGATTGCAACGACGCCGGAGCCGAGTTTTTTCTTGCCGTCGTCGGCAAGACTGCGCAGGTCTTTAAGCTCAATTCCCTCGACCGCGCGCGCCATCAATTTCACGTCGCCCACTTTACGCACGCCATCCGCGCCATCGCCGGCTTCGCCGCGCGCGGCGGCACCGCCGCCTAATGCGAGCTTCTTCTTCGCCTCCGAAAGATCGCGCTCGAGCCGCTTGCGTTCGTCAAGCAGCGCGCCAAGGCGTGCCGGCACGTCCTCAATCGGCGTCCGCAATTCCGACGCGGCGGCCTTGGCAATTCGGGCGAGATTGTTGGCGTTATGACGCGCCGCCGTCGCGGTGAGCGCCTCGATCCGGCGCACGCCGGCGGAAACGCCGCTTTCGGCAACAATCGAGATAATGCCGATATCGCCAGTGCGATTGACATGCGTGCCGCCGCACAACTCCACTGACCAGCCGAGCGTGTTGCCACCACCCTCGCCCATCGCGACTACGCGCACTTCGTCGCCATATTTTTCGCCGAACAGCGCACGCGCGGCGGAGGCGATCGCGTCGTCGCGGCTCATCAGCCGCGTGATCACCGGCGTGTTTTGCAGCACGAAATCGTTGGCGATGTCTTCGACGCGCTCGATTTCCTCGCCACTGATCGCTTTCGGATGGGAGAAATCGAAGCGCAGCCGGTCGGGCGCGACCAGCGAGCCTTTCTGCGCGACATGATCCCCGAGCACCTGCCGCAGCGCTTCATGCAGAAGATGCGTCGCCGAATGATTTTTGCGAATCGCGCCCCGGCGCGCGTGATCGACTTCAAGCGCCAGCGCGGCCCCCGGTTTGATCGTGCCTTCTTCGACCACGCCGATATGCGCATAGACGTCGCCGGCATACTTTTGCGTGTCGGTGACTCTAAAGCGAATACCGTCCGCGATCATGACGCCGGTGTCGCCGACTTGCCCGCCGGATTCGCCGTAGAACGGCGTCTGATTGAGAACAACGATGCCGGTTTCGCCGTTTTTCAAAGCGGCGACTTCTTTGCCGTCACGCAGGACGGCGGCAACCACGCCCTCGGCGCTTTCGGTCTCGTAGCCGAGAAATTCGGTGGCGCCGACCTTTTCGCGCAAGGCAAACCAGACCGCGCCCGCTGCCGCTTCGCCGGAGCCTGCCCATGAGGCGCGCGCTTTGGCGCGCTGGCGCTCCATCGCATCAGTGAAGGACGTAATATCGACACCGATGCCGCGCGGCTTGAGCGCGTCCTGGGTTAGATCGAGCGGGAAGCCGTAAGTGTCATAGAGCGTAAACGCGGTCTCGCCATCGAACATGGCGCCCTTCTTGAGTGACTTGCTTGCTTCTTCAAGCAGTGTCAGCCCGCGTTCAAGCGTGCGGCGGAACCGAACTTCCTCAAGCTTCAAAGTCTCGGTCACGAGCGCCTGAGCACGGTGCAGCTCCGGATAGGCTTGGCCCATCTCGCGCACCAGGACCGGCACTAGCCGCCACATCAGAGGCTCTTTCACGCCCAGGAGTTCGGCGTGCCGCATCGCGCGGCGCATGATGCGGCGGAGCACATAGCCGCGGCCTTCGTTCGAAGGCAGCACGCCGTCCGCGATCAGAAAGGCAGTCGCCCGCAAATGATCAGCAATGACGCGGTGCGATGCCTTGCGTTCGCCTTCCGGGTCGACGTCAGTAAGCTCGGCGACCGCTTCAATCAACGCGCCGAACAGGTCAATCTTGTAATCGTCATGGGTGCCCTGCAACACCGCGGCCATACGCTCGAGGCCCAGTCCGGTATCGATCGACGGCCGCGGCAGATCGATACGCTTGCCGTCGGCAAGCTGCTCGTACTGCATGAACACGAGATTCCAGATTTCGACGAAGCGATCGCCCTCCGCTTCGGGCGTCCCCGGCGGGCCGCCCCAGATATGCTGGCCGTGATCGTAGAAAATCTCCGAACATGGTCCGCATGGTCCGGTTTCGCCCATGGCCCAGAAGTTGTCGTCGCCGGCAATGCGCAGAATCTTTTTCTCAGGCAGCGTTGAGATTCTTCGCCACAGCGCGAAGGCATCGTCGTCGTCGATATAAACTGTGATGAGCAGACGATCGGCCGGAACGCCGAATTCCTTGGTCACCAGCCGCCAGGCAAGCTCGATGGCGCGCTCCTTGAAGTAGTCGCCGAAGGAGAAATTGCCGAGCATCTCAAAGAAGGTGTGATGGCGGGCAGTGTAGCCGACATTGTCGAGATCGTTGTGCTTGCCGCCCGCGCGCACGCACTTTTGCGCCGTCACCGCGCGCGGATAGGGCCGCTTCTCCAAGCCGGTGAAAACGTTCTTGAACTGCACCATGCCGGCATTGGTGAACATCAGCGTCGGGTCGTTGCGCGGCACCAGCGGCGATGAGGGCACGACCTCATGTCCCTCGCGCGCGAAATAGGCGAGGAAGGCCGATCGGATGTCATTGACGCCGGTCATTTCGGGGCAACTGTCTAACGAGGCGCCGCTTTTCTGTCCAGGAAAGCCGGGCAGGAAACACGAGTCCGCGCGCGAATTTGATATAGGCCGACAAAGCATATAAGCGCTGTTTCCGGCGCTAGAACCCGGCGCGGGAAACTATGAACGAGAACATCCGCAGAGCCCCCCTCCCCGGCACACTCGAAGAACGGCTGCGGCAGAGGCGATTCGTCATGACCGCCGAGCTGGTGCCGCCGGTCTCCTGCGATGCGCAGGAACTCTTGCGCAAGGCCGCCGTGCTCAAAGGCCTCGCAGACGCTGTGAACGTCACCGACGGGGCTGGTGCCCGCGCCCATATGAGCGCGCTGGCGGCTTCAGGCCTGCTCATCCAGGCCGGTGTTGAACCGATTCTGCAGATGACCTGCCGCGACAAAAACCGCCTGGCGCTGCAAAGCGAGATGATGGGAGCGGCCGCGCTCGGCATCCGTAACCTTCTCATCCTGTCCGGCGACGATCCGAAATCCGGCGACCAGCCGGACACCAAGGCGGTCTTCGACCTCGACTCGAGAGCCCTGATCGACACTGCGCGCCGGATGCGCGACGACGGCACGCTGCCGAACGGCCGTAAAGTCGCGGGCAAAGCCAACTTCTTCATCGGCGCAGCTGACATGCCGATCGACCCGCCGAAGGGCTGGCAGCCGAATGGGCTTGCCGCCAAGATCAATGCCGGCGCGCAATTCGCGCAGACCCAATTCTGCATGGATGCGGCGATCGTGCGCCGCTATGTCGGCGCCTTGGAAGCGGCCGGCATTACCCAAAAGCTTGCGCTTCTTGTCGGCGTCAATCCGCTGCGCTCCGCCAAATCGGCGCGCTGGATGCAACACCACCTCTACGGCACGATTATACCCGATGCGTTTATCGCACGGCTCGAAGCGGCCGCCGATCCGGCGCGCGAGGGTTTGCGCATCTGCGTCGAATTGATCGAGGAGCTTGCAACCATTCGCGGCGTCGCCGGCGTCCACATCATGGCGCCGGGCAACGATGCGGCGATCCCCGAGGCGATCGCGGCGGCGCGGGCGCGCGTTCAACGTGCGGCGCGCTGATCCTCGCTGGTGCGGATATCGATTTCCGACGTCAGCGTGCGGTGCACCGGACATTTTTCGGCTATTTCCAGAAGCCGCTTGCGCGTCTGCCCATCAAGCTCGCCTTCGAAGCTGATGACGCGATCGATGCGGTCGAGCATTCCCTCTTTGGTTTCGCATTCGACACAGTCGGTCGCGTAGATCCGGCTGTGGCGGAGCCACACCCGCGTCCGGGCGAGCGGAAGCTTTTTGCGGTCGGCGTAAAGCCGCAGCGTCATTGAAGTGCAGGCGCCGAGCGCCGCGAGCAGCAAATCGTAAGGACCGGGCCCGCTATCGAGACCGCCGGCGGCAACCGGCTCGTCCGCCAGGAAGCGGTGCGTGCCGACAGTGATTTCCTGCTGGAAGGCGCCGCGCCGCGTTTCGCGCACGACGACCTCGCCAGGCTCGCCCGCAGCGGCCGCAATCGGCGGGGACATGTCGAGATAACGCTCGGCCCAGGCGGCGATTACATGCGCGACATAGGCAGCGTCGCTCGGTCGGCGCAGCAGATGATCGGCGCCGGCAAGCGAAATGAAGCTTTTCGGGTGTTTTGCTGTCGTGAAAATGCGGCTGGCATTGTCGATACCCACCGTTTCGTCAGTCGGCGAATGGAACACCAAGAGCGCTTTGTGCAGGTCGGCAATGCGGGCGGCGAGATTTTGCCCGGCAATGTCGTCAAGCAGAGTGCGGCCGACACCAAACGACCGGCCGGCAAGCGTCACCTCAACCTTTCCCTTGCTTTTTATTTCTTCGACGCGGTCGCCGAACAAGCCGGCCACATGCGCCGGGTCGAATGGCGCGGCGATGATGACGACGGCGCGCGCCTCGGCGATCCGATGCGCCGCGGCGAGGACCGCCGCGCCGCCGAGGCTATGGCCGATCAAGACGGCGGGGGCGGCGATTGAGGTTCGCAAATGATCGGCCGCAGCAACCAGATCGTCGACATTGGAGGAGAAACTCGTGTTGGCGAATTCGCCTTCGCTGCCGCCGAGCCCCGTAAAATCGAAGCGCAGCACCGCGATCCCGTGTGATGTCAGGCCATGTGCGATGAGCCGCGCCGCCTTGTTGTCCTTGCCGCAGGTGAAGCAATGCGCGAACAACGCGACCGCGCGGATTGGCCCGTCCGGCCGGTCGAGCAGTGCGGCAAGCTTTTCACCTTGAGCATTGACGAAATCGAAGCGCTCGGCCGGCATGATGATTAGCTCCTTTTGATGATGGCGGCCGGCGGCGTCGCGCCCCAGCTGATTTGCGGCGAATTTACCGGCCGAGCTCGCGCATTGCCGCGTCCAGGCCTTCGATCGTCAGCGGATACATTCGCCCACCGAGGAGCTGGCGCAACAACCGGATCGAAGCGGTCGTTTCCCATTCCCGCTCTGGCACGGGATTGAGCCATACGCAGGATGGATAAGTGGTGGCGACGCGCTCCATCCAGACCCGTCCCGCTTCCTCGTTGAAGTGCTCGACCGAGCCGCCGGGCGCCACGATCTCATAGGGCGACATCATCGCGTCGCCGACAAAGATCACCTTGTAGTCGTGCGGATAGGTGTGCAGCACGTCCCAAGTCGGCGTCGTCTCGGTCCAGCGGCGGGCGTTTTGCTTCCAAACCTTTTCGTACAAACAATTGTGAAAGTAGAGATGCACCAGATGCTTGAACTCGCTTTTGGCCGCAGAGAACAGTTCCTCGGTGACTTTGATGTGCCAATCCATCGAACCGCCGACATCGAGAAACAGCAGCACCTTGACGGTGTTGTGCCGTTCCGGCCGCATCAAGATATCTAGATAGCCCTTGTGCGCCGTGCCTTTAATCGTGCCGTCGAGATCGAGTTCATCCGGCGCGCCAGTGCGCGCGAATTTGCGCAAGCGCCGGAGCGCGATTTTGATGTTGCGCGTGCCGAGTTCGACGTCGCCGGCGAGGTCCTTGAACTCGCGCTTGTCCCACACCTTTACCGCGCGGAAATTGCGGTTCCCCTCCTGGCCGATGCGCACACCTTCGGGATTATAGCCGTAGGCGCCGAACGGCGAGGTGCCGGCGGTGCCGATCCATTTCTTGCCGCCTTGATGACGGCCGCGCTGCTCGGCAAGCCGCTGGCGTAACGTTTCGAGAAGCTTGTCGAGCCCGCCGAGCGCCTCGATCCGTTTTTTCTCTTCTTCGGTAAGATATTTTTCCGCGAGCTTTTTAAGCCAGTCAGCCGGAATTTCCGCCGCCGGCGCCGGTTCGACAAGATCGAGACCCTTAAAGACATGGCCGAATACGCGATCGAATTTATCGAAATTGCGTTCGTCCTTCACCAGCGCGGCGCGCGACAGGTAATAAAAGTCTTCCACCCGCCGGCCGGCGAGGTCCCGCTCCATCGCTTCCATCAGCGTCAGGTACTCACGCAGTGTCACCGGGAGGCCGGCCTGCTTTAGCTCATGAAAAAAGGTGGCGAACATTGCCGCATTGTAGTCCGCGCGCGCTCTGCTCGCCTAATTGGCACCCAAAGATATATCTTGCGCTATAACGAAAGATGAGATATCTAAAGATATATCTTAACCCAGGAGTGTTCAAAATGCACGGACATTGTGGATCATACAGATGGGCGGCCGGACGCCACCGGCGTGGGCGTTTTGGCGGATTCGGCTTTGGCGGTCGCCATGGCGGCGGGATGAACCCGGACGACATGCGCGCGGGGCGGATGCTGGCTCAGGGTGACCTGCGGCTGGTCGCGCTGGCGCTGATCGCCGAGGCGCCCCGGCACGGCTATGAAATCATCAAGCTCGTCGAGGAGAAGACCGCCGACTGGTACAGCCCCAGTCCAGGCATCGTCTATCCGACGCTGACATTTCTGGAGGAAGCCGGTTACGTGACCGTCTCCACCGAAGGCGCAAAGAAACTCTACACCATCACCACCGAAGGCCGGTCCTACCTCGACGCTAATCGCGATCTCGCGGACGTGGTGCTCGACCGGCTCGCTGCGATCGGCGAACGCGTCAATCGCTGGCGGCGTGCGGCGCGCAGCGAACGCGAAGGGCGCCGCACATTGCCGCCGCTTGTCGAGGCGGCCTTCGATCACTTGCGCGAAACCGTCGGCAAGCGATTGGAAGGCGACGCCGAGGCGGAAGCGCATCTGGTCGAAATTCTTGCGCGCGCGGCAGCAGAATTGCAGCGGCGCAATTAGAGTATGATCCAAAAAGTGGATACGCGTTTCCCGCCTATGCGAACCGTGCTGGCCGCTAACGTCCCTCGCGTCACGCTTCGGCGGGCGAAGCCAAGTCCGGAAAGATCATCATGATCAAACAAAAACTAAAGCGAAATCATTTCGCTTTAGCGAGCTCTTATCCGGCGCCAACATCAGGCGTTTGCACGTGCTCAGGCCGCACGCCCAGCGCCAATAAGCGCCCGGGAATGCGCCGCAGAAGCGGAAACGCGTCGAACAGTTTGAACAAGAGCGGCGGCTTCGGTTGCTGCGTTCCTTGCAAAGCCGGGCCGATGATGCGGTTCTGCATGGTGAGCTGAATTTGCTGCGTCAGCCGCGCCGGGAAAGTGCGGCGCGCTTGGATCGCCTGCAGATCGTCAGTTGATATCGTGCCGGCTCGCAGCGGCGCAGCCAAACGATTGGCGGCGGCAACTGCGTCCTGCACAGCAATATTGATGCCGACCCCTCCGATCGGCGACATGGCGTGCGCCGCGTCGCCAATACAGATGAGCCCCGGTCGCCACCATTGCCGCAACCGGTTGACCTTGACGCTTAGCAGCTTGACGTCATCGAAGCTTTTCAGTTCGCCGATACGATCCGCCAGAAACGGCGAAAGCTCGACCAGGCGCTCGCGGAACGCTTCGATCCCGTTTGCCTTCACCCGGTCGACGTCACCCTTCGGAATCACATAGGCGCACTGCCAATAGTCGCCGCGATCGAGCATGACGAGCAGCGTGCCCGCCTCGATATGGCCAAATACTTCGGCATCATCGCTGTCTCTTCGCACGACGCGGAACCACAGCACATCCATCGGCACGCCATACTCGTCGGTCTGCAGACCCGCTTGCTCCCGTACCGTCGAGTGGCGGCCGTCGCACCCGACCGTGAGGTCGGCGCGCACCGCCAATTCTCCCTCAGGCGTGTTGGCGCGAACGCCGACAACGCGACCGGCTTCCTCGATCAGGCCGGTCACTTCGGCGCGCATGCGCAGGTCGAATTGCTTGTAGTGCCGGCCGCGGTCGGCGAGAAAGTTGAGAAAGTCCCATTGCGGCATCAGCGCAATATACTTGCACTGCGTCGGTAGATGCCGGAGATCGATCATGCGCACGCGTTGATCGCCGATCTGCAGCGACAGCCGATCAACTTTGCGATGCGGCAGCTTAAGAAACTCGTCGAGCAGGCCGAGCTCGCCAATGAGCTCAAGGGTGGACGGATGCACGGTATCGCCGCGAAAGTCGCGGAGAAAATCTGAATGTTTTTCCAGCACGGCGACACGCACCCCGGCGCGCGCCAGAAGAAAGCCAAGCATCATCCCGGCCGGTCCGCCACCGGCGATGCAACATTGCGTGGTCAACGATCCGTCAGCCATGATCGAGTTCACGGGTTAGGGACGAATGCTTGAGCCTGAGGCAGCGGACCTCGTCATTCAATCGCCGCCGCATCGACCGCGGTCATGAAGTCAGGCCTACGAGATCGGCGGAAAGACGGCGGTCGCCCAACATAATTGGTTGCGGTAGCCTCACATTTCCGCCGCAACCTAGGTGCTAAAAGGATCATCGCCTGCCCCCGCCCAGTAACATGCGCAGCCCCAAAATCCCCGCTTTTTGCCTGGTTTTTCTGTTGGCCCTGGCGCCCCTAGACAGCGCTTTCGCGCAGCTCGCCGGCACCGGCAACTTTCACATTGTCTGGGAAGTGAAGAACCGATTTCGGCTGTTTCGCCACGAGGCTGATTTTCTGCGCATGGCCGCGGCCACTCGCGCCGACGGCATATTGACTGCGGAACGACGCTTGGCAGTCGACACCGACGGCTTCGGTTGGGCCAAGGACGTCGTCGCCAATCTTTGTCTCGATGATTCGGGAAATTTGCTGGAGACGTGCGAGCGCGACGGCGAACGCGAAAGTTACCTGTCCCCGCGTGATTACCCGGTCGGCGTGACGATTTCCGGAACCGCGCCCGAGGGGGTGGACTGTCTGTGGACGTTCGACGATGGCCAAGGTTCGCCGCGACAGAACACCGCGCCCTGCGATCACGAGGTCAGACTGCGCGTGCGCTCCGGCCGCACAACTGTCACCACGGTCGACATTCCGCTCGGCGACGGCACCGCCCAAAGGGTGACCGCCGACATCGCGGTACGTGATGTCCTTATTGCGGGTCTCGGCGACTCTATCGCCGCCGGTGAGGGCAATCCCGACCAGGCGACGAAACTCGAGGGCGGCTTCTGCTTCAAGCGTTTCCTCGGCGGCGGCGGCAGCCAATACTATCGACCGAGCCGCGCCGGATATACCGACGATCGATCCTGTGAAAACGGGCCCTCCAGTCCGCTGGCTGGAATGAACTGGGCGAAACACGGCGCTCGGTGGATGAACCCGGCCTGTCACCGTTCGCTTTACAGCTATCAGGTGCGCACCGCCTTGGCTCTCGCCATCGAGCAGCCGCACCTCGCCGTGACGCTGCTGCCGCTCGCGTGCACTGGGGCAACCATCGGCGCCGGCTTATTTGCCGGCCAGCGCGCCGATGATTGCCCGTGGGTGGTCGGCATCGAGAGTTGCTCGGGGACGGCGCCGGCGCAGTTCAGCGAGTTACGCGATCTGATGAATGCGGTACACCGGCAACAGCCGAACCGCACCCTCGATCTTGTATTCCTGACCGTCGGCGCCAATGACGTGAACTTTGCCGGGCTTGTCGCCAACGTCGTTGTCGAGGCCGCGACTGAGCGGCTGTTGCTGCGTCAGGGCGGTGCCATCGCCTCCGCCGCCGATTCGCAAAAAGCACTCGATGGCGATTTGCCGGATGAATTTGGGCAATTGCGAACTGCGCTCAAACCTTTCCTCGGCGGCAATCTCAATCGGGTTGTGTTTGTCTCTTATGGCAATCCGGCCATGCAAGCCGAAAACAAACCCTGCCAAGGCGGACGCGACGGTTTGGATGTGCACCCGGCATTCGGCGCCGACAGCGAGCGGCTCCGCGCGGCCGCGGAATTTGTCGAAACCAAGTTCCTGCCGAAAATAAGATCGCTCGCGACCTGCGACGGCGCCAAATCTTGCCGCGATCCAATCACTGACCGGATGATCTTCGTCGATGGCCACCAGGCGGCATTTGCCCGGCACGGCATGTGCGTGCGCGCCGCCAACGATCCAGAATTCGATCGCAACTGCTTTTCGACCAAGGGCGAGAGTTTCCAGTCCGATCCGACGATTGCCGCGGACGATCCGATGGCCTGCAGCGAGCCGGCCGGGAACTACCGTCCTTACGCCTCACGCGGACGCTGGATCAGAACAGCGAACGACAGTTACTTCACCGCCATGACCTATCCCGAAGGTATGCCGGCGATTCTCAAGCCGAGCGACATTCACGACGCGCTCTGGGGCGTGCTCAGCGCCGTCTATGGCGGAGCCGTACACCCGACCGCTGAAGGCTATGCGGCAATGGCCGACGCGGCACTCCCCGCCGCGCGGGCGGTACTCGGCCTCAGGCCGCCCCCAGCGATCCTTAGCGAGCCGTTGCCGCCGCCCGGCGCCTCGGTGCCGGCACTGGCACCAGCGCCCGTACCTGCCTCAGCCTCGCCGCCGAAAACACCCTGATTAGGGTTCCACACGCTCAGGCGTGCCAACGCGTTGCGGCGCCGCAGGACGCTCTGGCGCCACGCCAAGTTTCTTTTGCAGGCTCGTTGAAGACGTCGTGTACTGAAACACCAGCCGCTTATCGGGATAAACGTAACGATGCGCCTTCTGCGCCATCAGCGCCGCTTCGTGGAAGCCCGAAAGAATGAGCTTGAGCTTGCCCGGATACCAATTGATGTCGCCGATTGCGAAAATGCCCGGAACATTGGTTTCGAAGCTCGCAGTCTCGACCGGGATAAGCTCATTGTTGTGCAGGGCAAACCCCCAATTCGCCACCGGGCCGAGTTTCATCGTCAGGCCAAAGAACGGCAATAGCGCATCGCACGCGATTTCGAATGTCGAACCGTCGTTTCTCTTGACGATCGCCTTGCTGACCTGACCATCGCTGCCATTGAGCGAAGTGACCTGCCCTAGCACTAAATCGATTTTGCCTTCGCCGACCAGCGACATCATCTTGTTAACACTGTCCGGCGCGGCGCGAAATTCGCTCCGCCGATGCAACAGCGTAAGATGGCTGGCGAGCGGGGCGAGATTGAGCGTCCAGTCCAGCGCACTGTCGCCGCCACCTACGATCAGGACCCGTTTGTCGCGGAACGCATCCATTTTGCGCACGGCGTAAAAGACAGATTTGCCTTCATACGGCTCGATGCCCGGAATCGGCGGACGCTTGGGTTGAAACGATCCGCCGCCGGCGGCGATCACCAATATTTTGCTCTCAAATTGCTTGCCCTGGTCGGTCGTGACGCGAAACAGCGGATCGCCAATCTTCTCCACCCGCTCGACCATTTCGCCGAGATGATACTGCGCGTTGAACGGTTTGATCTGCTGCAGCAGTGAATCGACCAATCCCTGGGCGCTGGTATAGGGAATGCCGGGAATGTCGTAGATGGGCTTTTCCGGATAGAGCTCAGCACATTGTCCGCCAATCTTGTCGAGGATGTCGACGAGGTGGCACTTCATGTCGAGCAAACCGAGCTCGAAAACTGCGAACAGGCCGATCGGGCCAGCGCCCACAATGAGAACGTCGGTTTTGATAGGTTCGGTCATGTTTTATCCAAGTCTGTTCAACAAGTCTGTTCAACAAGTCTGTACAACAACTCTGTTCAACAAGTCTGTTCAAGTGATAGTCAAGCTGGCACGGCGCACCGGCGATGTCGGGGAAGCTGCCTCTCTAGCGTGGCTGGCGTGGCAGGGAAAGGGGACAGGCGGCCGTTTGCAAAGTGACGTCAAGCCTGCCGGGACGGAGTGGTTACAACCAGGCCGTCAAGATCCTCGCGCACCTTGATTTGGCACGACAACCGTGAATTCGGCCGAACCTCAAAGGCAAAGTCGAGCATATCTTCTTCCATGGGCGATGGTTCACCGACTTTCTCGCGCCAAGCCTCGTCGATATAGACATGGCAGGTTGAGCAGGCACAGGCGCCGCCACATTCTGCCTCAATTTCCGGAACGCCGTGATTGATGGCCGTCTCCATGACGGTGGAACCGACCTCGCCATCGACGGTCCGCGCGGTGCCTGCGGAATCGATATAGGTAATTTTGACCATGATGAAACGACCGGTCGACGATTTTGGCTTGGAGCAATGCCGGCAGGAGCCAATTGCGGCGGCTTGGTTCTAACGGCTCGCGCGTAGACGCGCCAGTCGGCCGTGCTGACCGCATTAAAGCTGTGTGTATGCCTTCGCGCGGCCCCAACCTGGCCTTATTGTTGTCAGCACAATGGCGGCTTCAGCCACAGCCGGGGAAAAGCGAGGGTAGGCTGGGCAACCCGTTAACGATGATTAAAGGGTCGTTGCCGACCGGGTTTTATTCGA
>Ga0066388_100001772_pt1 | contig 12536 bp, 11 predicted proteins | sample PanSoiMetaGPlot6_FD_64539 | JGI IMG/M metagenome (GOLD analysis project Ga0066388, IMG submission 64539) | Tropical forest soil microbial communities from Panama analyzed to predict greenhouse gas emissions - Panama Soil - Plot 6 (Hybrid Assembly) | ecosystem: Environmental > Terrestrial >... | reverse complement strand
AGTATCGTCAGCCTCTTTTGGCCACTCAACGCCGAACCCGACGTCGTTGGTTACAATATCTACCGCGCCGAAGACGAAAGCGCTCCGCCTGAAAAATGGATCAAACTCAATCCGGAATTGCACAAGACCGCTTCGTTCCGCGATGAGCGCGTGCAGGTGGGCAAAAAGTATTTCTATCAGATCGCCGCGATTGACGCTTATGGCAATGAGAGCATGCGGTCGGAGACAGTAAGCGAAACTGTCGCGCCTTAGACCACTAATTTTCGAACCGCTCTTTAGCCGGAGGTCTATGAGTCGCAAAATAATCCTTCCTTGCGCCTTCCTCATTCTCGCATTTCAGTTTCGCGAGCTGGTAACAGCCGCGCCGGCGCCCGGACTTGATCTGCCACGATTGACCAGCGAGGCTAGTCTGATCGTCGTTGGACAAGTAACTTCAATTCGTGAGGAAAATCGCGGGCGCTACGATATCAATGGGATTCAGGTGGGGGCGCGCCGAATGTCGGCGACATTGCGAGTGGACAGGGCGCTCAAAGGCGACGCTAGGCCTGAAGTGATTTTCAATTATCTATCGCCCGATGAGGCGATTGGTTACACCGGAATCGCCAACGATGAATTCGGGATGTTCTTCTTGCGCGCCGACGCCGAAGGACTTTCTCCAGTCTCCCCTTATTATCCGTCCATCGTCGCCAATCGCGATGAGTGTGTAACCGAAGGGAGCGATCTGGCTCGTGTGATCGCCGAGTTGGGCTGCGTGATTCAATCGTCCAACGCCAATCCTCGTCAACGATTTGACGCCATCAACGCGCTTGCGTCCGCGCGAACGGCAGAGGCCACGGCCATCCTTCAAAAAGCGGCGCGCGAACAGATCTCGCCCCTCAACCACGTCGCGGCTTCCCTGCTGCTTGCGCGCAACGACGCCTCGGCGTTGCCCATCGTCGAGGACGCCTGGATGCGATCATCGGCGCTCGTCTTCATCAGTGATGGAATCCATGTGGAAGGAAATTTGAGCCATAACCTTGGGGGAATCAGTGATCCGTCGACAATTCCGTCGCTCACCCGCTTGCTCGCCTCCGAGGATGTTAACGTCCGGCGCGGGGTGGTTCAGGCCTTGCGCAACATAAAAACAAAGACCGCGATTGAGCCGCTGGCCAGAGCCCTGGACGACAGCGATTTGGAAGTTCGATGTGTAGCGGTAATGGGACTGGCGGCGATCGCTGGACCGGATAAAGACGGAAACAGTTGGTACCCGGCCTACGATACGTTTAAACAAAATGAGCAGGTTTATTTGGATCATTGGCGCGAGTGGGTGGAGCAAAAGAAGCGAAACCGCTGATATGTCCCAACTTGAATCCCTAATATAACAACGCGCCGGTCGGCCCCTTTAGCGAAGTTGTTCGGCGCTGTGACAATCTGAAAAGTGTCACAACTCTGATTGTTGTTCAAACTCCTTCCATTGTACCTTAGGCCATCAGGATTGATTTATGACGACGGAAATCAGATAGAGCTCTGATCCCGCTCGTGCGACCTCTTCGCATCGGCGCAAATTCGAACAGGAGTCTGAAGATGCCGAAGCATATCCTCGATCGTTCATCGGACCGCGATTCATCCGGGAGATCGCGCATCCTGCTGCTCTCGCCGCGCGGGCCGCTTTACCGTCATCGCGGCGGAATCTGGAAAAAATCCATGCGGTACGCCCCGCTGACGCTGACCACGCTGGCGTCGCTCATCCCTCCGGAAATCGACGCCGATGTTCAACTGGTTGACGAGGGCGTTGATGAGATCGATCCGCGTATGGAAGCCGACCTGGTCGGGATCAGCGCCATCACGGGCACGGCGCCGCGCGCCTACGAAATCGCGAGACAGTTCCGTCACCGCGGCGTGCCGGTGGTTCTGGGCGGAGTTCACCCGACGTTGATGCCGGAAGAGGCTCAAGCTCACGCCGACGCCGTCGTCGTGGGTTACGCCGAAGAGTCGTGGCCACAACTGCTGCGAGATTTCGCCGCCGGGCGTATGCAAAAACGCTACGACCAGTCGCCGAATTTGAAACTCGCCAATCTGCCTTTCCCGAAACGGAAACTATTAGACACGAGCCTGGTTCACATTGCTCACACCATCGAAGCGACTCGCGGCTGCATATACCAGTGTGAGTTTTGCGTTGTGCCGGCCGCCTGGGGAAAACCGATTCAAAAGCCCGTCGCCGACGTCGTCGCCGACATCCGCCAGATGCGGGCCAGGCGGCTGATCTTTCTCGACCTGAATTTAATCGCCGACATTCAGTATGCGAAGGAGCTCTTCACCGCGCTGATACCGCTCGAGATCACCTGGGGTGGTTTGGCGACGACGACGATTGCGTGGGATGACGAATTGTTAGATCTGGCCGCGCGCAGCGGCTGCCGCGGGTTGTTGCTCGGTTTCGAATCGTTATCGCAATCTTCGCTCGAAGAAGCGAAGAAGTCTTTCAACGCGCGCCGCGACTACCATTATGTCGTCAAGCAGATACACGACCGTAAAATTGCGATTATGGGCTGTTTCGTTTTCGGCTTCGATAACGACACGCTCGACACTTTCGACGAGACGGTCGAGTTCGTGATGGAATCGAAGATCGATCTGCCGCGTTACGCGATTATGGTCCCATTTCCCGGCACTGGCGTTTATCGCCGATTGTCGCAGGAAGGCCGAATCACTACGCGCAACTGGGGGTTGTATGACGGGCAGCACGTGGTCTTCGAACCGAAGCGGATGACCGCTGATGAATTGCTGGAAAATACGGGACGGGCGTGGCGCAAAACATATAGCTACAGTTCGATCATCAAACGGCTGAGCGGCGCGCGCATTCAATTGCCTGTGGCGGTCTCGGCCAATCTGGGTTACCGGTTCTACGCTCACAACCTGCATAAGTTTTACACCTGCGATTGGCGCTTGGGACTGGAAACGTGAAACCAATGAAGATCACATTCATCCGCCCCAGCATTACTGGCCGGCGCGCATACGACGCGATGGAGCCGCTCGCCTTCGCCATATTGGCCGGGCTGGCGCCTCAAGACGTCGAGCTGGATTTCTTCGACGAGCGATTGGAAGAGGTTCCCACGGATCACGAGACGGACCTGGTTGCGCTGACCGTGGAGACTTATACCGCGCGGCGCGCTTATCAAATCGCGGGCGAATTTCGTGGCCGCGGGGTTCCAGTTGTGATGGGCGGTTACCACGTCAGCTTTCTGCCGGAAGAGGCGCTGCAGTTCGCCGACGCAGTCGTCATCAACGACGCGGAGGGAGTGTGGGAAGAAGTCGTGCGCGACGCGCGGGACGATAAACTTCGGAGAATCTATCATTCGCGCCAACTGCCCGCGCTCTCGGGTCTGAAATTCGACCGCCGCATCTTCCATGGCAAAAGCTACAAAGCGGCGGCGCCGGTGCAATATGGGCGCGGATGCAAATACGCCTGCGACTTCTGCTCGATTCACGCATTTTACGGCAGCAGCCTGCGCCAGCGCCCCGTGGGAGAAGTCGCATCGGAGATCGAGTCGCTCGACCGTCGCTTCATCCTGCTGGTGGATGACAACCTTTTCGTCGATCCGGCCAGGGCCGAGGAACTGTTTCACGCGCTGGCGCCCTTGAAGATCAAGTGGGGCTGTCAGGTGAGTATTGATGTCGCCAGAGACGAACGGCTGTTGAAATTGATGGAACGTAGCGGATGCATTGCGGCGCTGGTCGGATTCGAGTCGCTTGACGAAACCAATCTGGCGCAGATGAACAAGAAGTGGAATCTGCGGCGCTGCGATTACGCTTCAGCCATCCGGCGGTTCCAGGATCGCGGCATTATGATCTACGGTTCGTTCATCTTCGGCTATGATCACGACACGGTCGATGTCTTCGAACGTACAGCGGAATTCGCCGTTGGCGCGAAACTTTTTCTGGTCAACTTCAGCGCATTGACGCCGACGCCCGGCTCAAAACTTTATCAACGCCTGCGTGACGAAGGCCGATTGATTTACGGACGCTGGTGGCTCGACCCGAATTATCGCTACGGCGAGGCGACCTTCCACCCCAAATTAATGACGGCGGAAGAACTGACCGAAGGCTGTTTGCTAGCGCGCCGCTACTTTTACAGCGCCGCGTCCATCATCCAACGCGCATTCGATTTCAGCGCCAACGCGCGGAGTCCGTCGCGCCTGGGAGTCTACGCGCTGGCGAATGTGATTTCAAAACGCGAACTGAATCAAAAGCTCGGTCAACGGCTGGGTTCCGAAACGCCGTTGGAGATTGGCGCGCTCGCCACACAGGAGGCAATCTGAAACTGACCATCGTACATCCCTGCATCGGCCGGCGAATAGGCGCCCCATACATTCGCGCGTGGCAGATGGAACCGCTGGCGCCCGCGACGCTGGCGGGGCTGACGCCGAATGACGTTGAGATCAGGTTTTACGACGACCGGATGGAGCGTGTGTCGTTTGACGAATCGACTGATCTGGTGGCGATGAGCGTCGAGACTTACACGGCCAGGCGCGCTTACCAGATCGCGTCGGAGTACCGCAAGCGCGGCGTGCCGGTCGTGATGGGCGGCTTCCATCCGACCCTGGTTCCCGAAGAAGTCAGCGATTACGCGGAATCAATCATCATCGGCGAAGCCGAAGGTTTGTGGCCGCAGGTCATCGAGGATTTTCGCAACGGCCGTTTGCGGCGCGTCTACAAACAAGCTCGGCGCCCGCCGCTCGAGGGGCTGAAGCTCGACCGTTCGATCTTCGCGGGCAAGCGCTATCTGCCGGTCGGCCTGATCGAGGCCGGGCGGGGCTGCCATTTCAAATGCGAGTTCTGCGCCATCCAGTCTTACTTCAACAGTACGCAGACGAGGCGTCCGACCGAGGAGATCATCGAAGAGATCAGGCAGGTCAACAAGCCCCTGATCTTTTTCGTTGACGACAACATAACGTCGAATATGGAGCAGGCGAAGGAATTTTTCCGCGCCTTGATCCCGCTGAAAATCCGTTGGGTCAGCCAGGCAAGCATCAACGCCGCCCACGACGAGGAGTTTCTCCGTCTCATCAAGGCCAGCGGCTGTCAGGGATTATTGATCGGCTTTGAATCGCTCAACCCGGAAAATCTGCGCAAGATGCATAAATTATTCAACACTATGAAGGGCGGCTACGAGCAGGCGCTTCAGAACCTGCGGCGACACGGCATCCGGCTCTACGTCACATTCATCCTCGGTTATGACGACGACAACGGCGATACGCTGCGCGAGACCCTGGATTTCGCCATCCGCCACAAGTTTTACATCGTGGCCTTCAACCATCTTACGCCCTTCCCCGGCACGCCGCTTTACGAACGGCTGCAACGCGAAGGGCGGCTGCTTTTCGATCGCTGGTGGCTGGATGATGGCTACCGTTACGGGATGGTTCCGTTCGCGCCGAAGGGGATGACGGCGGATGAAGTGAAAGCGCGTTGCCTCGAAGCCCGGCGAAGGTTTTACAGTCTGCCTTCGATCTTCAAACGCAGCCTGGATTTTCGTGTCAACAGCGGGACCATGTTTATGTGGTGGAATTTCTTCTTCATCAACCTGCTCTTCCGCCGCGAAGTCATACAGCGCAAAGATTTCCCGCTGGGCGATCAAGCTTATGCGGGCGAGCTGGTTAAAGCTGTTCATGCGCAGCCGCTCGATTTAACGCCAGTTGAGTCGGCGGCATTGAAGATCGCTTGAACCGGCTTGATCGTTGTTTCGGCCAAGGAACCGGCTGACAGAAAAATGGCTGACAGAAAAATGGCTGACAGAAAAATGGCTGACAGAAAAATGGCTGACAGAAAAATAAGAGACGTGGAAATCAAGACACGCCACCTATCTATCTCTTATTTTTCTGTCAGCCATTTTCTGTCAGCCATTTTTCTGTCGGCCGAGACTGGTGGCCTGAACGATGATCAAGGCCAGTGAACGCAAGGTGAACTTACAGATTGAGCTTGCCAAACCGGAAGACGACGCGGCCATCAGACGATTGCTGGCCACGAACGCCGTGCCCGGGCGTGTGACGGTGACCTACGAACGCGAGCCGAATTACTTCGCGGGCTCCGCGACGATGGGTCAGACTTGCCAGTCGATCGTGGCGCGAGCCGGCGATGGGATCGTCGGAGTGGCTTGTCGCGCGACGCGGCCGATGTTCGTCAACGGACGCGACGTCAGACTCGGTTATCTGGGCCAGCTTCGGGTTGATGCGCGTTTCCGGGGACGCTGGCTGGTGTCGCGCGGCTTTCGGTTTTTGAAGCGACTGCACGACGACGACCCAGTTCCGGCTTATCTGCTGTCGTTGATTGAAGAGAACCGCGAAGCGATGGGCGTGTTGATCGAACGCAGGCGCCCCGGCTTTCCGATCTTTCACAACGTCGGCCGGTTGTTCACCCTGGCTCTCGCGCTCGGTCAGCCGAGTCGAACGAAGGTCGAAAGGTCAGCGCATTGCGAGATCGAGCCGGCCGGTCGCGACGAGCTGCCGGCCATAGTCGCTTTTCTGCGGCGGCGAGGGGAGGCCAGACAGTTTTACCCGGCTTACAGCGAGGACGATTTTCGCGGCCAGGCTACGCTCGGTTTTCGCCCGGAAGATTTCTTCGTCGCAAGGCGAAAGGGGACGCTAGCCGGCGTCATCGGTTTGTGGAATCAATCGAGTTTCAAACAGACGGTAGCGCGTGGCTACGCCGGGTGGTTGCGGTGGGCTCGCCCGGCTTATAACCTCGCCGCGCATTTGTCGGCTCGCCCCGAGTTGCCGAGTCCCGGCGAGAAGATACTGAGCGCTTACGCCAGCTTCGTTTGCGTCGACGGCGAAGACGCCGATGTTTTTCGCGCCTTGCTGCGGCGGGTTTGCGACGCCGCTTCGGAGCGAGGTTATTCGTACCTGATGGCCGGATTCGACGAGCGCGATCCGCTGCTGAAAATCGCGCGAGCGCATCCGCACGTAGCTTATCGAAGCCGGGTTTTCATTGCCGGATGGCCGAATGGTTTTGAGAATCAACCGTACCAATTCGAGAGGTTCCATGAGCAGCTTGATAACCGCATCCCCTACTTTGAAATCGCCACGCTTTGAGATTGGCGTGCGGCTGACCGGGCAGGTGAAGCCCGTCGCCGAACTGGCCGGGCGAGAGCGCGATGAGATGTATACGCTGCTCGCCGATTACTTCGCCAACACGACGCGACGGCAATTCGAGCGTGACCTGGCCGAAAAGGAATGGGCGATCCTGCTGTGCGACGGGACGACCGGCGCCGTGCAGGGCTTCTCGACCCTGATGTGTATGAACCTGACGATTGATGGCGAGCCGGCCGCCGTCTTCTTTTCCGGCGACACGATCATACGACGCGAATATTGGGGCGAGGCGGCGTTACCGCGTTTGTGGGGGCGGCACGTCTTCAGTCTGGCCGAGGAGCTTCGCGAAACGCGCGTTTATTGGTTTCTGATCTGTTCGGGATACAAAACCTATCGCTACTTGCCGCTCTTCTTCCGTGAGTTTTATCCGAGTTGTGAGCGGGAGACGCCGGCGCTGATCAAACAGACGATCGATCAAATCGGGAAGTTCAAATTCGGGGATGAATACGACGCCGATCGCGGGGTGATTCGATTTCAACTGGCTTCGCCGCTGCAATCGGGCGTCGCCGAAATTACGCCTCAGCGGTTGAAAGACCCGCACGTCTCCTTTTTCGTTCAAGCCAATCCGGGCCACGCGGATGGCGACGAACTGGCGTGCCTGGCCGAATTGTCGCGCGGCAACCTGACGCCTGCGGGCGCGCGTATGGTCGGTCCTTTGGAAGAGATGTAAGAGAGAATACGGAGGTGTGTTGATGCTCGAGATTTCACAACGAAATCGAATGCCGGTTGAGCGGATCAACCGGCATTCAGGCGAACATGGAGTCGCTATGACTAGGCTCGAGATCGACCGCCCGGTTGATCATACGCGCTTGTTTACCTGTCCCAGCCTGGCGCCACTCACGTATACTCCTGTTTTCCCCACCCTGACTCCCCCGCAACAGCGCCGCTACAACCAATTGGTCGGGTTATTTCAGAACGAGTTGATCTGTTTTTTCGAGCAGGAGGTCGGCGCCCGTGTTTTGCATGCGCTGCTTCGACTTTCAGGACGGATGTCGCCTGAACTCATCCTCTCTTTGCGCCAATTTCTAGAAGAAGAGCGACAGCATACGAATGTGTTCCGCCGGCTGAACCGATTGGCTGAAAGCCATTGGTACGAAAAAACGGATTACCACATTCTGCGGGCGCCAATACAGCTCATGGCGCTAATACGCCAGGTTACATCGCAAACGATATTGGCGCCGATGTTCCTCTGGTTCATGTTGTTGATGGAGGAACGGTCGCTCATGATGAGCAGACACTATGCGGCGATGGATCCGGATTTGGTTGACGCGCAATTCTTAGCCGTCTATCTCGCGCACGCCGAGGATGAAGTCAGGCACGTTCAACTCGATTGGCATTTGCTCGAGCGATTTTACCTGGGACAGGCGCCGTGGCTGCGGCGATTGAACGCCCGCCTGCTCGAGGCTTTGATGATCGGACTGTTTCTCAAGCCGAAGCGCGCCAACGTCAGGCTGGTAGATCTGCTGGTGGCGGAATTTCCCGACCTGCGTCCGGTGCGACCAAGGCTCGTTCACGCCACTCGCGGTCTGGTTGATAACCCGGGTTATCGCCAGATGATGTATTCCGCCGAAGCGACGCCGATCAGCCGCGCGCTGTTCGACTTGCTGCCGGAGTTCGCCGGCCTGCGTCGCCGCCTGTTTGACGAAAGCTGAAGATGAACAAAACGCCGCGTCACATTGCGCATGAAACCGATGATCGGGAAGCGCTGGACTCGGTAGCGCGACAGCGCCTGCCGGATTGGACCCGGCGCATTCCGGACAGGCTGAATGCGGCGGTCATGGCGCTTCAGCTCGTGGCCATCTTTTCGTGCTTCCGGGCCGCCGCCGTTATATCTTCGACGGGGGCGCTGGTCGCTCTGGCGTGCGGGTTCGCGGTCATGATGGTCGGGGTCTATAGCATCATCCATGAATCCGAGCATGGCGTCCTCTTCACAAACCGCAGAGTCAATCTTGCCGGAGGCGTTATTATGGCCGCGTTTTTCCCTGTCGCGTTTCACTTGCTGCGCCAGGGACACCTCGGCCATCACCTGCGCAATCGCTCCGACGACGAGGCCTTCGATTTATGGTTCGAGGGGGAGTCGCCTGTTTGGAAATGGATTCAATGGGTCGGCGTCCTGACCGGGCTGTTCTATCTAGTGATCGTGGTCGGCAATGTTGTAGCGGGCGCCATTCCGTTTGCGCTCAAGCGCCGATGGTTCGAGTTTGACCGGCCCAGCGCGGCTTTTATGGACGCGTTGAATCCGAAATATTGGCGAGTCATACGGCTGGAGGCGCTGAGCGTCATCGCCTTACATGTGTTAATTGTTTGGCTGATGCGGATTCCCATTACACGCTATCTGGCGCTCTATGGCGCGTTCGGCGCGCTTTGGTCGGGAATGCAATATGTTCACCACTACGCGACCGAGCGCCACATCACGCGGGGAGCTCGCAATCTATGGATCTGGCGCCCGATTGATAAACTCTGGCTCAATCATAACTGGCATCGCGCGCATCACGAGCATCCCACAATTTCATGGGTTCACCTGGAAAAGCTGGGCCGAGCCGAAGGCGATGACCGCCGATTTCTGCCCTGGGTCTATTTGCGGATGTGGTCAGGGCCGCGCAAGGCCACGACTCATGTGGAAAACCGTTTCGCCGGCAAAGTGATCCGGTGATAGCTCCAACGAAAATGTAGCGCGACCTGCCGAGCTCAGGTTTCTACACAAGTTGAGTCTCTTGATATGAACGACTCATCAGAAATTCAATCAAGTGAAATGGCCAGAGCCGCCGGTCCGGCCTTGAAAATGTCGCGCGGTCAGCGGCTGATGATGGTCGCAGCAGGGTTTACCCCATTCGCCAACCTGGTCTTGATCATTACTCTCACGGTCCTGCCTGCGACGGCGCGATGGCCGCGATGGACCTGGTGTCTCGCTCCGGCATGGTTGCTTATCGTTCCGCCGCTGGTCGTTCGGGTGATCCTGGCGATCCGGCCGATCCCGCAGACCGAGATCGCGGTCGGCTCGTCCCCATTCATGATTTGGTGGTTGACCTCGCAGTGGCAGGTGATTTTCAACCGCTTGCCGTGGATCGAAGAAGTCATACGGCTGACGCCGGGCTTGTACTCCCTCTGGCTCCGGTTGTGGGGGGCGAGAATAGGAAAGTTCGTTTATTGGACGCCGGGATTACATATTCTCGACCGTCCACTGCTGGACATTGGGGACCGAGTCGTTTTCGGCGCCGGCGTGAATATCAGCCCGCACATCATCATGCCGAATAAGAATGGGCAACTGACGCTCTACGCCGCCAGGGTGCGTATCGGCGACGATGCTCTTGTCGGCGGCTATTCTCTTCTACTCGCCGGATCCTGGATCGGCCCCGGTGAAGTCTCTCCAGGAAAACGCATATTGGCGCCATTCGCCGGTTGGGTTGGAGGGCGGCGAGTTGATTCGATGGACAAATCTGCGCGGCCCGATATCTAAATCAAAACACGCGACATTTGGACGACAATTCACCACGGATTGTCGCGGATGCGACGGATTTAGGCGGATAATCCGCGCCGATCTGTCGCATCCGTGTTGATCCGCGGTGAATTCTGCGCCAATCTTCTATGCTTCGATTTAGTTCAAACCTTCCACTGCTCAGCCGTCTGCGCGCCCACTGGGCGACGAAACTCTGCCTTGGCGCGTCGCTGACGGTCGTCTTCTGCGCAGGCTATTTTGTGATTCAGTATTATCCGCTTCGACTTCCAACTCGGTTCGATCTGACGGTCATTGATCGATCAGTTCCATTTTCGCCGAGGTGGGTCTGGGTCTATCAGTCAGTCTATTTGCTGATACTGGGCGCCTGGCTTTGCGAAACCAAAGACCAGTTAAAACGCTATTTCATTGGCTTCACTTTACTGACTTTGACAGGCTTTATCTGCTTTTTGCTTTGGCCCGTTTCAGGTCCTCGCCCACAGGAATTATCCAGTGATCCGATGTATAACGCGCTGGTGAGGTATGACACGACGCTGAACAGCTTCCCTTCCCTGCACATGGCGCTGGCGGCGTATTCCGCATGCGTTGCGGTCGCCGTCACAACAGGTTCATTGCGCCGTTGGCTGATCATTATTTTGCCGCTGTGGATCACTCTGATCGGGTATTCCACTCTTGCGACCAAACAACATTATTGGGTTGATCTGGCGCCCGGAATCGCCCTCGGCTGTCTGGCGCATTACTTCGCCTGGCGCATTGGAGCGTCACGAGCGACAGCCCCATCCACGCAGTATGGCAACAGGGGCGCCACATGACAGAAGGTTATACAACCAAAACCAGCGCGTTCGGAGCCCCGCGGGCTGAAGCCTTTCCAGATTGGCCAAATGGCTGGTATGAGCTGGCAAGATCGGATCAGCTTGGTTGCAAGCCGTTGGGAATAGATCTCTTTGGCAGGCGCCTGGTCTGTTATCGCACTACCAGTGGTCAACCTGTCGTCATGGACGCCCGATGCTGGCATATGGGCGCGGACCTCTCCGAAGGTTCCGTAATCGGTGACCAGATCGCCTGCCCTTTCCATGGCTGGCGATACGGCCCTTCCGGGCAATGTGAATCGGTCCCCGCGCAAGCCGACCCGCCACACTGCGCGAAACAGCAAACTTATTGCGCCACGGAACGCTCCGGACGCGTCTTTATTTTTCCCGCGACCACGGCTTCATATCCGCTTCCGTTTTTCGCAGCGACTGATCCGGCCGAGCTTATCGCAGCGCCTTCATTCGAGTTCATATTACGTTGTCCGTGGTGGCTGATCGGTACCAATGGCTTTGACCTTCAACACTTCTCCGCAGCGCATGACCGCCGGTTGATCGCGGCGCCGATCGTTGAATCACCACATCCTGCGGCTCTCAGAATCGTGGCGACATTCGAAGTTTGCGGCGAAAGCTGGAGGGATCATCTCACTCGACGCCTTGCGGGGCGAAGGGTTACGATGGATACCACCGTTTGGACCGGAACGATGGCTTTTGTCATGGCGCATTTTCATAACTCGGACAGCTTGACGAGCGGATTGAACGACGCCGCGCCGCGCGTCACAAGTTACGGCATGACTGAAATTCGGCCGCTTTCGACCGATCCGAATCAACAGTCTCTTGTGCGGGTGACGATTTTCCGGCGACGCCGTCGAGGCTGGAGAGCGCTCGATCAGCTCGACGTCCGAGTTAAACGCCATTTCATTCGCGCTTTCCTCAAGCCTGACACGCGACTTCTCGATGACGCGAGATACGATCCCGACCATTTAATTTATGCGGATCGCCAAATGGCCGCCTATCTTAAGTGGCTGGTAACCGCTTCGCGCGGCGAATTCAGAACCAAGGAGACTACGTGATCGCCAATACAGCCATCCTTCTCGCCTCGTTTTTCAGCATAGCGTCCGGATGCGCGCCCGCCATTGTTTTGGCCGCGGAACCGGC
>Ga0066388_100001771_pt1 | contig 12536 bp, 10 predicted proteins | sample PanSoiMetaGPlot6_FD_64539 | JGI IMG/M metagenome (GOLD analysis project Ga0066388, IMG submission 64539) | Tropical forest soil microbial communities from Panama analyzed to predict greenhouse gas emissions - Panama Soil - Plot 6 (Hybrid Assembly) | ecosystem: Environmental > Terrestrial >... | reverse complement strand
GTAGACCTGGTCATTCCGGTCTATAACGAGGCAGGGGTTGTCGAGCAGACGCATGCCCAGATTTGCAAGGTGATCGACCCTTTGCCGCACACTTTCAGCATCTACTATGTGGACGACGGCTCCAGCGATTCCACAGTCGACTCGGTGGCCGCGCTCGCAAAACAGGATAAGCGGATCGTTCTGCTCGAATTATCCCGTAATTTTGGCCACCAGGCCGCTCTGACGGCCGGGCTGGACGCCGCGCAGGGTGACTTTGTTATCTCGATGGATGCGGACGGCCAGCATCCGCCCGAAATGATCGTCCAGATGCTGGAACTTTTCGACCAGGGCTATGAAATCATCCAGGCCCAACGCAGTGAGGATATCTCTGCTTCGTCCTTCAAACAGCTTACCTCCCAGGCCTTTTATAATTTGATCAATACGATCAGCGGCACCCAGATGATTCCGGGCGCAGCGGACTTTCGCGGGATGAGCCGTCAGGCTGTGGATGCACTCAAAGCCATGCCGGAATTTCATCGCTTTCTGCGCGGCATGATCTCATGGATGGGATATAAGAGTGTCATCCTGCCCTATCGGCAGCCGGCCCGAGTCGCGGGGCGATCAAAGTACTCGTTGGGGAAAATGATCCGGCTGGCGTCTGATGCGATCTTTTCGTTTTCCCTGATTCCCTTGTACATCGGTTTGAGTTCCGGGCTGGTCTTTCTGGCGCTGGCGTTCATCCAACTGACGGGTGTTCTGACGTTGTGGATCACAGGCAATACCGAGCACGTCGTCCCGGGCTGGAGTTCGTTGATGGCCATCCTGTTGATCGCCAGCGGCATCATTATGATCCTGCTGGGTTTCATCGGCGTGTACGTGGGCTACATCTTTCAGGAAGTGAAAAAACGGCCCATTTATTTATTGAAGAAGAGGGAAGATTGAGTTCCATCGAAAGAAGCATCTATCAATTTACCTTGCTGCGGCATGGCGAATCCATTGGCAACGCGCAATCCCGCTGGCAGGGACAGTCCGATTATCCGCTCACGGAACGAGGTCGCGCCCAGGCCCATGCGCTGGCAGAGCGCTGGGCAGCAGAAGTTGTGAAATTCGATCTGATCATTACCAGCCCGCTGGTGCGTGCGAAAGAGACGGCCCAGATCATTGCTGCCGCGCTTCAGTCGAACCTGGAGGTTGACCCGATCTGGATGGAACGCGACATCGGCGAAATGGAGGGCCTGACGATTGATGAGGTACGCCAACGGCCGCAGCCGCCGTACGTCACGCCATATCATTCGATCGGCGGCGGCGGCGAAGGCGATTGGGAACTTTTTTTGCGCGCGGGCCGAGGCCTGCACGAATTGTTGAAACGGCCTGCGGGCAGTTATCTGATCGTGTCACACGGGGGCATGTTAAACCAATTGATGCATGCGATCGTCGGGATTGCGCATCACGCCGACCCGGCCGGTGTGCGTTTCCGCTTTGATAACTGTTCATTCTCACAGGTTATCTATTACCCGCATCACCATCGCTGGGCGATCGAAGTGGTCAATGACCGCGCTCACATAAAATCCTGGAAAAACGAATAACGCATGTCATTATCCGAATCTTCCAGCCGGAACATGAAAATTCTGACGTTCGGCGCGGGCGCAATCAGCACCTATATCGCCGGCAGCCTGGCCCTGGCCGGGCTGCCAGTTGTCTTTGTGGCGCGGCCCAACGTGGTGGAACAGCTGCGAGAAAAAGGTCTCAGGCTCGATCTGATCGCCGACCCTCGCCGCCAGACACAGGACGTGACCGTGATCGATCCACGCTCTTTTGTCATCGTCTCATCGCTGGGCGAAGCGCTTCGTTATGGACCCTTTGACCTGGCCCTGTTTGCCCTGAAGTCGTACGATACTGAGGCCGCGCTGGAGGAGATGCGACCTTTTGCAGAAAAATTGCCGCCGCTGTTGTGCTTATCGAACGGTGTTTCGAACGAACCCGCGATCGCTCGGGCTCTGGGTAACGATAAAGTGATCTATAGCACCGTGACCACCGCAGTGAGCCGGCGCGGCGCGGGCGATATCGTCCTGGAGCGATTGCGCGGCGTAGGCGTCGCCAGGGGACACGCGCTTTCCGAGAGGGTTCATGCGGCTTTGAACGCGGCCTATCTCAACTCGCAATTGTTCGATGATGCGGCGAGCATGAAATGGTCCAAGATGCTCACCAACCTGATCGCCAATCCCACCTCCGCGATCCTGGATATGACTGCCCGTGAAGTGTTTGCAAACAACATGTTGTACAAACTTGAAATCGACATGTTAAAGGAATGCCTGGCAGTCATGGCAGCTATGGGTCTGCAAGTTGTAGATCTGCCTGGCACGCCCGTGCGTGCGTTGGCATTCGCAACTACACTGCCGTTATGGTTATCAAAGCCATTTCTTTCTCGCGCAGCTGGAGCCGGCCGCGGCGGGAAGATGCCTTCCTTCCATATTGACCTGCATTCGGGCCGCGGTAAAAGTGAAGTAGAGTACTTGCATGGAGCGGTCGCGCGCGCGGGTGAAGAGTGTCACGTCCCGACGCCCGTCAACAGGATGTTGACCGAAACTCTGCTGGCGCTGACCCATAAACAGATTCCCCTCGAAGAGTTTGCTCACCAACCGGAAAAACTGCTCGCAAAGTTATGATGGCATTCGATGAACAAAAGATCCTCGATCATCGCTGCGCTCATTCTTGTCCTCGGGGTTGCCGTCCGCTGTACTCATCTTTTTTTGATCGATCTGACCCATGAGCCGTTTCGTCTAGGCGGTCTGTTCGTCGCCTTTGCGGATGAAATTGCCGCGCATAATTTTCAACTTCCCGTAAATATTCCATACTACTCCGCCGGGGGCATTCCGTACGCGTATCCACCGCTGGGATTCTATTTCGAAGCGATCCTGTTGAAGATCTTTCCGGGCCAGATCTTTGCGGTTGCCAATTTGCTTCCGCCTTTGGTATCGCTGCTCGCATTGAGCTGGGCCGCACGAGTTTTTCATCGCTGGGCAGGCGGCTGGAATCTAAAATCACTATCTGCGCTGCTGGCGTATGCGCTTTTACCGAATTCGTTTTACAACCAGATCGAAGCGGCCGGGCTGGCAGAGTCATTTGGCAGCCTTGCGCTGGTCATTTATTTTGAATTGATCTTTGCATATCAACGGAAACCCAGCGTAATGTCCGCTTTGTACGCCGGTCTGGGGTTGGCCCTGTGTGTGCTCAGCAGCCCGGGGAGTGCTTTGGGCGCGGCGATCATTTCCGTCGTGCTGGCGGCGGATACACTTATATCTGTACGCTGGAGTCGAAAGACCGAACCCTATCTGCAATTATTCCTGATTGGGATCACTGGGATGGCTTTCTCCGCGCCTTATTGGCTGCCGGTCATCCTCAATCATGGCATCGATATCTTCTTAACGCCAACAGGTATGCAATATGAACTGAGCGGACAGGTGACCTTTCTGCGTAGATTTCGAGCCAATTGGTTTACGTACAGCGCCATACAACTGGACGGCGTCTATTTTTGGAACATCGCCATTTTGCTGGGCGCTGGCTGGCTGATTTGGAAGCGACAATACTTTCTGCCGCTTGCCTTCCTGGCCCTGTTCAGCATTCCACGTGAGAATGCCTGGGTGACGACTGTCCCGGCCGCGCTGCTGGTTGCGGATGGCATCACTGATGTCGTCATACCCACGCTGAAGTCTTTGCCAGTTTTTACACCTGATTCACGGATACGAATCATGTGGGTAGTTTTTGGCCTCATTATTTTTTCGATGGCTCAGCATGCATTTGATCTGATCGAATTGCAGGTGGGCAACGAGTATTGGAAAATTCGGCCCGTCCAGATCGAGGCGTTGCGCCGGGCGCGCGCGATCATTCCACCCACGGGACAGATCATTGTGATCGGAAACCCCGGGCTTCGGGAGTGGTCCCCTTACTTATTACAGCGCGAAGTATTGAACACCGAGTTCGGCCTGGAATGGCAGCCAGATGAATATAACCGGATCATTTCTACGAATCAGGAGCTCGATAACGCCAAAAGCTGGCGGGACGTCGCAGCAGCCGTACAGTTGCTCAGCGACCAAAAGCAAATATATGTAGTCCTGGATCCCGGTCAATTGCCTGAGGGCTTTGAGACTACCAATGATGGCCCATTTTTCGTTAAAATACAAACACCTCGATTACAGATTGGCATTTTAGAATTACCCTAACGAGCATTCATGAACAACATTCGAACTTCACAGATCAGCCCGAACGTCCAAATATTCCTGCCAGAGGGGCGGACATTGGAAGGGCCGCGCGGTGCATCGGTGGGGGAGTTTCTAGCAGAGATTAAGTACGAACCACAATTGGTGGCGGCCATCGTCAATTCCGATCTGCGGGAGTTGACCTTTCCCATTGAAATCGAATCCAACGTCCAGCCGGTGTTGATGGACTCGCCGGACGGCGCGCGCATCTACCGCCGTTCGCTGACATTCTTGCTGGAAATGGCCTTCGAGGATTTGTTCCCCGCGGCAAAATTATTCGTCGATCATTCTGTGGCTTCGGGCGGATATTACTGCCAAGTGGCCGGACGCGTTGACTTGACCGAATCCGAAGTGGCCGCACTGAAATCGCACATGCTGAAGTTGATCGAAGCCGATCTGCCGTTCGAGCGGCATGAGGTGCCGTTGCAAGAAGCGGTGGAATATTTCCGGGCGCGCGGCTATGACGATAAGGTCAGTTTGCTCAAATATCGTACGAAAGATTACCTCACGTTGTATCGTTTCGGCGAGCGCATGGATTATTTGCACGGTTACATGGTTCCCTCCACGGGTTATCTGGATCTGTTCGATCTGGTGGTGACGCCCGGCGGATTTATCCTGCAATTTCCACGCCGGCACAAACCAGAGGAACTGCTCCCACTGCCGCAAAACCCGAAACTGCTCGCAGCCTTTCTGCAATATGGCGAGTGGTTGAACAAACTCGGCATAGAAAATGTCAGCGCGTTGAATGATGCCGTTCAGGCCGGCCGCAGCGACCAGATCGTTCTCGTCTCGGAGGCGCTGCACGAACAATCTCTCGCCGAGATCGCCCGCCGGATCGCACAGCAGCCGGAGGCTTCGATCATCCTGATCGCGGGCCCTTCGTCTTCGGGGAAAACCACCACGTCGCGCCGGCTGGCTGTCCAATTGCTGGCGCTGGGCATCTCGCCATTTCCCATGGAGCTCGACAATTATTTCTTGTCGCGCGACCAGACCCCATTAGACGACGAGGGCAATCCCGATTTCGAAGCGATCGAAGCGCTCGATCTGCCGTTACTGGCGGAACATTTGCAGAAAATGATTCGGGGAGAAAAAGTTCAATTGCCGCATTACAACTTCCGGACCGGGATGAGCGAGGCAGGGGAGGAGGTCCAGTTAGTCCACGGCGAGCCCATCATCCTGGAAGGGATTCATGGATTGAACCCGCGGCTGATCCCCGAGTCGCTGAGCGCCAAGGCGTTTCGGATTTACGTCTCGGCGCTGACTCAGTTGAACCTGGATCGCCACAACCGCGTCTCCACGACCGATACCCGCCTGATCCGCCGCATCGTGCGGGACGCGCGCGAACGCGGCTATTCCGCAACTCAGACGATCGCCCGCTGGGAGTCGGTGCGGCGCGGCGAGAAGCGTCATATCTTCCCGTTCCAGGAAAATGCCGATGTGATGTTTAACTCAGCGCTGGCGTATGAGCTGGCTGCGCTCAAGCCTTTTGCGGAGCCGTTATTGAGGCAGGTGCAGTATGGCACGCAAGAATATATCGAAGCCAAACGCCTGCTAGCGTTCCTGGAATGGTTTCTGCCAGTGAATGCGAATCTCGTTCCGGGGACTTCGATTGTGCAGGAATTTCTCGGTGGTTCCATCTTGAAAAACTTTACGATGTGGAAGGGTAATTAGTTTCAGTTGGATCTGACATTTGCAAACGTGGTTTTCGTGGTGCGACATTCATGTCGCCCGTGGTTTCGACAGCAATTCCATTGTGGGGCGATCAATCAGCTTTCCATGGCTAATGACAAATCGTGGCGCGATGTGCTCACGTAGTGCTTCCAATTCATTCGGCTGACTCAGCACGACCAGGTTTGCTTCTGCTCCGACCTTCAATTCGTGATTCTTCACGTTCATTGCCTGCGCGGCTCGTACCGTAATCATATCGTAGAGCGTTTCCAATTCCGGGCGAGTTGTCATCCAGAGCAGGTGCGCGGCCAGGAAGGCCACCTCAAGCATATTGTTGCGTCCGAACGGATAATAGGCGTCCGAGATGTCATCCTGCCCCAGGCAGACGGAAGCGCCCGCCGCCAACAGTTCCTTCACCCGCGCGTGCAACGGACCCGTATGCGGATCGGTCACGACACTCATCCGGGCCTGCTTCAGAAGGGCGGCAACTTTCTGAAAATAAGGCTGCGGATACAGCGCCATCGCGCGCGCATGGTGTGCGAGCGCTCGGCCCTGCCAGCCGCGTCGAAGGGCTTCCACAGCCATCGCTTCAAGCGTGCGCAGGCCCGGGTCGCCGGCGTCATCGACAAGCATGGAAACATCCTTGTTGAACTCCACCGCCAGATCGAAAACTCCTTTGATATGCTGCTGAATATCGGCTTCTGTATACTCGATCCACGGAATGCCGCCGACGACATCCGCGCCGAGTTCCATCGCCTGGTGCATCAACTTATCTGTGCCGGGTTCGCGCACCCAGCCATCCTGCGCGAATGCGCAGACTTGAATGTCCACGATGCCCTTGAATTCTTCGCGGGCCCGGATCAAGGCTTTTACTCCTTCAAGACGCGCTTTGCTATCCACATCCGCGAAGGCGCGAATGTGTGTGTTGCCATAGAGTGCGGCCTGCGCAGCTGCCTTACGGACGTTGATGATGATCCACGATTCGTCATATTTTTCCTTCACCCGCGCCGCCAGCTCGATGGCGTTCATGGCTTTACCCATGCTCTCACCCTGATAGGCCGTAAGCGACTCGTCGTCCATCATCTGCAGCGTATAGACTTTGCACAGATGCAGGTGCGGGTTGACGAATGATTCGGTGACAAGATTCCCGTCAGCATCGATCGCCTGTTCCGCATCGCCTGCCAGATTCCTTTGGATGCCTTGGATGATTCCCTTCGAGATGCCGATGTCTACAACTGATCCGTGGTCTTTGCGCAGGGTCGCATTTTTGATGAGGAGTTCGAATTGAGCCGCCATATTATGCTCCGGGTGGCGATGAGTTATCTCCACTGACGATAGTGGAAAACTTCCGCTTGAATTTCAGGAAATAGGATTCAAAATACTTGTATGATGCGCCCGCAACAAGGATTACGGTCAGCAACGTCAGCGGGTATAGGAGGAAGTCGGAAGTCTGTTTGATAGCCAGGGCAATGCTCATCACGATCACAATGCAGATCGGATGATACATGTATAAGCCGTACGAAATTTTGCCGAGATATCGCAGGAATTTCCACTCCAGGCTGATGAGGATTTCCCGGTTGGTTGCGAAGTTCAGGATGATGATCCCAAACCAGAACGCGTAAAACTCCTTGAAGAGAAATTCAAACTTCACATCGTGGATCCTCAGGATGGGGAAGTATATGCCTTGATAGATCATGTAAGACGCAAGAGCCAGTGCAAAATAGAAGAGATATTTGTTTTGAAAAAATTTGAGGACCGGATTTTTCGTATGATACAACATGGCGAAGAATCCACCGATAGCCATACAGTCAATGTTGAACGTGGACCAGAACGCGGTAATCTCGTATTTGAACGGTAGAAAATCGGTGCGGCTGGAGTACAGTGCCCGTGCGACGGACAGGTATCCGAACAGAATCAGGAACATCAGGAGGAGCCGGTATTTCTTTATGTTCTTGAGCAGCCCGGGCCAGGTCAGGTAGAACTGTTCCTCCGTGCCGATGGACCAGGTCAGAGAGGCGTATGGCATAATCCCGAATAACGGCGCCACCAGGTTCGGCAGGAAGAATAGATAGAGAAAGATCTTCCCGGGCAGATGGCTGTAGACCTTCGCCCGGTCATAATCGGGCAGGACGAACATCGGGATGTTCGGCAGCACCAGCAGCGCCAGGATGACGATCAGGAAATACAACGGCCAGATCCGCAAAATGCGTCGGACGTAAAAATCGCGGATGGCGATGGTGTTCGTCTGGGTTTCCTCCTCCAGTAATAAATATGTGATCAGGAAACCACTCAGGACAAAGAACAACACAACACCGAGTTCGCCAAAGATCTGGATCGTGGTGGACGAAAAGTTGTTCGGCAGTCCATAAATGGATTTGTACTGCTCCACGTGGTGGATGATCACCATCAGCGCCGCGATAAACCGCAGCCCGTTGAGGTTAGGGAAGTAAACTCTTTCTGCGTTGAAGCTGGACATCAAAGGATCGTATTGTACCTACTGATGTTTGAAAAATAAAAGTCCTTTTCATGTCGTTGCGAGGAGGGTGTTCTTCCCGACGAAGCAATCTCCCGGCGCCCAAAGTGCTGATCAGTGATTGAGAGATTGCTTCGCAACTTGCGCTCGCAACGACATATTTGTTGGGACATTCTTTATTCAAAACTCAGTGAGGTTGGAAAAGATGCGATTCTATTTTAGGACTGCGACGCATTCAATTTCCACCCGTGCGCCCAGCGCCAGCCCATTCGCTCCCAGGGCGCTGCGTGCAGGGAAGTGCTTGTCGAAATATGTAACATAGATCTTGTTCATCTCAGACCATTCGCTCATATCGGCCAGCATGACCGTGGCCTTGATGACATGCTCGAGTGACGAGCCATATTGCTCCAGTGTGGCTCGAATATTTTCCATCGCCTGACGTGTCTCGGCACTGATACCGCCCGCGACCAACTTACCCGAGCCATCGATGCCGATCTGCCCTGAAAGATACAGCATCCTGCCCACGCGGACCGCTGCCGAAAAAGGCAGGCCCTTTAATTGTTCCGAAGTGTAGTATTCAACATCTGATCGATCTTCAGTATTCATAGTTTCTCCTTTAGAGTTTACATTGGCTCATCTAAATGTCCAAGGTTCGAGAGATATGAAATAACATCGGTATGATGATTTAACCTCGCGTATTCTAACGCAGTGCGATTTAGTTCGTCCACTACGAATGGATTCGCGCCTCTTTCAATCAATAATTGCACTACCGAAAGTTTGCCTTCCAAAGCCGATTTATGTAAAGGTGTCTCACCAAAATCATCGACCGAATCGATTGGACTGCCGTGATCGAGGAGAAATTTTACTGCCTCAAGCGCTCCGTTTTCGGCAGCGTAATGAATCGGTAGCTGGCCATCGGCATTTGGCTCAAGAATTGAGGCGCCGTGATCCATCAATACTTGCATGATTTCCACATAGTTATATTGACTTGCGCTACTGATGGCGGATTCCCCAAAAGAGTTGTAATGCCGGACGTCAGCTCCGGCTTCGATCAGGAATTCGACCAGTTCTAAATGGCCAAGCCCTGCACAACCGATCAGTGGGCTGTTTCCGACATTGTCTGCGGAATTGACCGAAGCTCCCCGTGCCACGAGCCACCGAACGAGCTCAAGTTCACCTTCAATAGCGAGATAATGCAACGGAGTTTCTCCAACGTAGGCGGGAATCTCGAGTAGATCAGGCGAGGCTTCGAGCAGCGTAGCTGCCTCATCCAGTGAGTCACGACACATATCTATGAACCGAATACCATCTTCTTTGGTCGTCATATTACTGCCTAACAGCTGGCGGTCGGTCTTGGCATCCGTTGCCGGGGTACCTGCGCCCGGGGAGTCGAGAAAAACTCAAAGCCAGAAAGAGGCTCATCAGTGAGAGAAACTTCCCGCGAGCCAATCTGAGTTCATCGTATTTTAGCATTCACCTATCCTATCCCTTTTTCTGATGAAGCCTGGTGCTAAAGAGTCTCGTTGATTGATTTAATAACTCCTGCCTCCCATAGGATAGTCTCTATCTTTATCATCGTCCCACTTTATACCCAATTGCCTTTTAATGTTCAAAAGCACAAATACAAATATGAATTTTACAATCCCTACCTTTTCAATCCTTCTAAAGGACAGAGAGTAAATTGGTTTAACATAAAATTTAAAGGCCTTATGCATTTTATATAGCCTTTGGACAAACTCCCGATCCTCTGCAAAATAGATGGTTTCCAAAAACCCTCCCACCTTCTTGAAAATACTTCTTTTAACCCCAATAAGACTTCCAGGAGCAGCTGGCGATCCTATCCTTGATATGAACCAATAAGCCAAACTTACCAGAAAAGCAAAGGACTTATAGGGCACTTCTTCTTGAGTTGATGAAAACCAATTTGAAAATCCATCGGGGCTATCCAATAACAACAACGGCTTTATACTTCCGAAAAAATCAGAAGGTAATCTGGAATCCGCGTCAATGAAAACTAAATATTTTCCAACAGAATTCGATGCACCATAGTTTCTTTGATAAGCTACATTTCGTCTAGCAACCTCTTTGAATATGAGTCTGGGAAGACTCTTTTGATATTTATGAACAATCTCTTTCGTAGAGTCTTCGGATTTTCCATCCACAACAACTACCTCAAAATCTCTACATGTCTGATTGCTTAAATCGGAAAGCAATCCCCCTAAATACTGTTCCTCGTTCAAGACTGGAATGACAACAGAAAAATAGACCTTATTGATCATAAAACCCTTAACACCCTAGTTTTGTACAATAGACTTTAGCAGAAGGGTTTGCCAACGGTCACGCGCGCTTCGTCAGGCATACAGAGTCAGTTCACGCCTGATTTTCTGTAAAGAATCTTCCAATTCGCCCGATCCGGGATATCGAAGCGCATACCGCAGACCCCTCAGTTCGCGCAGCATGGACCAAGCCCGCTGCCGAACGGCAAAGTGGTTCCCCAGTTCACTGCCAAGCTCTCGATACCGTTCGATGACTTCATTTGAAAAGTCTGGTCGTACATATTTTTGTGCCACAAAATCCTGCGCTGCATCGCCGATACTGACCGTCTCGAAATCGACTACACCTGCAACGCCGTCCAGAGTCTCATTCAGAATGATATTTTCGCCCCATGGATCGCCGTGAACGAGCTTCGGCATGAAACTGTCCCTGGCGGGGTGGTTCAGAAATCTTTCCCACCACGCGCTGATTTTCTCGTATTCGTCCTTCGCCAGATAAGTATGGAGAGCCGGCATAACTTCTGCCGGCAGGCTCTCCAGCTCAGCGACTGACGTGACGCCCAGAGCGGTCATTTCTGCCGCCGGAATATCGTGGAGAGCCACCAGGAACTGCGCCAAATCGTGAGCAATACTGTGTAGCTTGACCTCAGGTACAAGGCTTAGTGCAAAAGGAATGCCCGAAATCCTGCGATAGCCAATCGCACCAAACGGGAAGTAGTCAGACGGCTCGACACGCCAGATTGGCTGCGGGACTTGAACAGGCAGGCGCTTTTGTAAGCAAGGCAGGACCGCCTGTTCCTTGTCGTGTCCGGCCATTGCCCCGGCATGCTTCGCAATCCGTAAGATAAACTCATTCTCTACGAGAACAACATAACCACCGAATCCCTCGTTCAGTAATTTGATCTGACTCAAATCAGGCATATCAGGCCGATGGCCGCGAAAGGTTTGTTGAAGACCTTCCCTGATCTGATCTACATGGAGATCAGATAAAAACGTCCGCCTGCTGTTTGTTGGCACGATTTATGCTCTCACTGTACTACAAATGTACTATTTTCTGCAACGCGTTCTGCAACTTGTGCCAAACCTTAGTGCCTTTTGTGGTGAATAAAGAACTTAGGAGTTTCGTCGGCTCCGCAGCACATCGAAGACTTTCGGGTTCACGACGTTGATCGGGTTACCTGCCGCGTAGGCGACGATCTGATCGAAGATATCCGAGAACTGGATTTCGTACTCGTCCCGCGTCACGTATCCGATGTGCGGCGTGCAGACCACGTTGTCCATAGTCAGCAGTGGGTGGCCGGGGTCTCGCAGCGGCTCATCTTCGTACACGTCGACGGCAGCCATGCCTGGACGGCCGGCGCGTAATGCCTCGACCAGGCCGCCCGCCTCGATCAAAGGCGCCCGGCTGGTATTGATCAGCAAAGCGGTGGGTTTCATCCACGACAAGTCCTCCCTGGTCACAATGCCCCGGGTGGCCTCTACCAGCCGCATGTGCAGCGAGATCACATCGCATGATTCGAAGAAGGCGCGCTTGCTTTTTGCAATTGGATAGCCATCGCCCCGCGCACGCTCCAGCGACCCCTCACGCGCCCACACCAGGACGTTCATCCCGAAGGCTTTTCCGTAGCCGGCGACGGTCGATCCGATCCTTCCATATCCGTAGATTCCCAGCGTCTTGTCACGAAGACTGCTGCCGACCCCGATCTGCCAGGTTCCGGCGCGCAGTGCGGACATCTGCTGCGGAATCTGACGCACGGCAGCCAGGATCAGGCCCCACGTCAGTTCCGCCGTGGCATAAGACGGACTACCGGCATGCAAATCGGACGATACGATGACGCCGCGCCGCGTGCAGGCGTCGATGTCGATGTGCGGATAAACGCTGCGCTG